>Ga0364881_10109_pt1 | contig 46409 bp, 41 predicted proteins | sample ExccelJu500001D4_5_FD_206923 | JGI IMG/M metagenome (GOLD analysis project Ga0364881, IMG submission 206923) | Enriched cells from Trout Bog Lake Hypolimnion, Wisconsin, USA - BchlTB.July30.5000.01.D4 | ecosystem: Environmental > Aquatic > Freshwater > Lake > Hypolimnion/Profundal zone | place...
ATTTATCAACTGGGAATGCATCTGGTGCTGGCTTTTTTCGCCGGCGGGGCTTTTCTGGGAATCATCTCTGCAATACCCGGATACTTCATCGCGTACCGCCTTACTGCGAAATATCAGCAAAAACGCCATGAATTGCGGATGCAGAAACGCCAGGCAAAGTTTGATGCCGCCAATAAAGCTTAAAAATTACTGCCATTCCGATTCTTCACCATGCTTGGCGGTAAATCTGTTCAGCAGGGATTTAAGTTTTGCCATAATGCCGGAATCCATTTTTGACTGAGTGAGAATGAATTCACATAAATGCTTGTCCACGGTCTGGATATGTTTAACAAACCAGTCAATCAGCAGACAACTTATTTTCATTTTTGCATTCACATCAAAATCACTGGTTTTCGAATAGAGCCTGGTCAATTCTTTGACTTTATCTCTGAAGTAGTCATGCTGCCTGATATGCTGAACCGTCTTGTCATAATTGTATTTGTTCATAAAATCTTCTTCAGTCTTGAAATGATAAATCACATAATTATTCAAATCTTTGAACAGCGTCTTATTCTGTTCTTTATCGCCGAGGTTATCCAGCATGTTATTAACTATGCTGAAATATTTAAAATGCTGCTTGTCAATTAACTCAACCCCGGTACGGATGCTTGCTTTATTCAATTTTGTATACATACCTTACCTCGCACTGCTGATTTTTTAACAAAAAATTCCTCGCAAGTAAATATGGCCTGATAAAATACAGAATTCAAACGCTGCTTGAATACAGAATGCTGTTTCTTAGGAGTTGTTAAAAAACAAGTTTGACAAGTTTCGCGAAATATCCAGACGTGATTTGGGGATTGCCGGTGTAACGAATCTAAAACTTAATTTTAACGCAAAGGCGCAAAATCGCTAAGTAAAAAAAGCCTTTTTAAAATTTGGCACAGCCAAACTTTAAAAAAAATTCTCTTATTTGCGCCTTCGCGTCTTTGCGTTAAATTCTTCAGGCTTTCAATGTTCGCGCGTTGAAAAAACGCTGTAAAATGCGATATTAAGCCTTTTCGATTTTAAATTATACAAGGCAAATCAAATGATACGGGTTTTGATATATCTTTTTCCGGCGATGACGGACATGATTATGGGCGCTGTTTTTTTCGTAACCGCAGTCAGATACTCTGAAAGCGGGGCCAGTTCATTGACGGTAACAGGCGTAATGGCGACCTGGGCTTTTATTTACTCATTCTGTTCAATTGCCGCCGGCCGGATTGTGACCTCTAAAAATGCCGCGCGGCTTATTATGATGTCAGGCGGCGCGGTTACGCTGATTTCTATCGGTTATATCGCCGTTCCCCATCTTGCCGCGCAATACCTTTGGACCGCCTTTATGGGCGTGGCCACCGCGTTTTTCTTCACTCCTTTCCAGGTGTTTATGAAATCACTGGAACACGGGGAAGACGGCAGCGTAGTCAGATCCACCGCGCTTTATACTTTTTCCTGGAGTTTCGGCATGGCGTGCGGGCCTTTTGTCTGCGGCTATGTCTGGCCGCATTTCGGCTGGCAATGGTGCTATGTGATGAACGCGATCATGGGCTTGACGATAGCGTTCGGAATATGGCATCTCAAGCAATATACCTGTCAGCATCACGAAGATGCGGTGACTGCCGGAAAATCGTCTAAGAAAGAGGACTACTCGAATATGCCCGACCTGGCCTGGCTGGGCTGGCTGGCCGCCGGCATCGGCTGCATGACCGTAGCGGTTGTAAGATCGCTGTTTCCGGTAAAAGCCGCCATTCTGGAGCTGTCAAAAACCGATCAGGGCGTAATCCTGGCCATCGTCAGCTTTACTCAGGCCTTCATCGGCCTGGCTTTCATCCGCAGCAAATTCTGGATGTACAAACCTGTCCCGGTAGCGCTTTTTTCACTGTCAGGCCTGCTTGGGCTGCTGCTTTTCGGCTTGGGTTCCCGGTCTGAAACATTTTATCTGGCGGCGATGTTCTACGGCATATACTCCGGCATGTTTTTCTTTTATCTGGTATTTCATTCCCTGGTGCATCCGACCAAAAGTTCAAAATATATCGCAATCAATGAAGCCATCGTAGGCATTACCTCCATCCTCGGACCGATTGCCGGCGGTATTATCGCCGACAAAACCAACTCCAGCATACCATTCTATCTGGCCGCCATTCTGGTGTTGCTGGTCATGGCGGTACAAGCCAGAGTGCATTATGTGAGACCGGTGAAATCGCAAAATTCAAATACTGATATCAATATCCCCTAAATCACTGTTCTCCTGCGATTTTCTCAAATTCTTCCGGTATTCGAACGGGGAAAGGCCGGTTGCCCGTTTAAACATTTTTGAGAAATTAGCTACATCGCCGATCCCGGTCTTGTCCGCAATTTCAGAAACAGAATAATCCGTGCTCCAGATAAGGTCGATAGCCAACCGGATGCGCCGCCGGTTGCAATAGGCAATCAGCGGCAAACCCATCTTTTGAGCAAACAGATGGGACAGGTAAGCGGGGTTCAGGTGGAATTCTTCAGCCAGTTCAGCTAAGGTTAATCTACGGGAGAGATTTTTTTCAATATATGCCAATAGCCTGGTAAACTTTGCCATGGAATCAACGGATTTTCCGGAAAATTCGCTTTTAATAGTTTTTAAAAACGGCGCGATCAATAATCCAAGCGCGCTTTTTGCCTCCAACTCGTCTATCGGCTGCGGAATAGCTCCCGCCGTATTGTGCAATTCGACCATCCGGATAAAAAGTTTTCTAACAAAATCATTGTCTTTGACTTCCAGTTCGTAAGTCGGGTGAAACAGCGAAAAGATGTCCAGATTGGAATCAAGAATATACGCATTAAAATGGCACCAGTATTTAACCAGGCGTTTCGGACAACTTAATTCCACCTGGGCATACGGCGGCACCAGACAAATCCAGCCCGGCCGCAAGCAGTATTGCCGGCCATGATGAATCGCAACCCCTTCGCCGGCGACCGGATAGTATAGCCGCGCATAAGGAATTATCCGGCTCGCAAACGCAAATCGATCCGTTCGCCATTCCGGACCAACATCTGAAAATCTGGCAACTTGTATTTTCAGATGAATTTTTTCAATCAGTTCCTGCATTTTATGCTCCGGGGGTTTTAGAAACTTGTTTAAGTTATGCCCCGATTTTATTATTTCCATAGCAAACCTATAAAATTACCATGAAAATCTATATTTTATACAAGTAAAACCTTACTTAATCTGTTTTTTTGACTCTTTAAACAGGTAAAATATATATAGAAATCAAAGTTTCGTGATTTTTTTCATGGATGACGGCAATTGACATTGATAAAAATGATAATTAAGAAAAATTAAGGGAAATAAGATGGTAAATGATTCGACAGAACGTTCTCTCAGGTGGCTCAAAGAAGCTAAATTCGGGATGGTTATTCACTGGGGCCTTTATTCAATTCCGGCAGGTACATGGAACGGTATTGATATACCATGGGTTTCAGAATGGTTGATGCGGAAACTTAAAATTCCGGTATGCGAGTATGAAAAACTGGCATCACAGTTCAACCCGGTAAAGTTTAACGCGCGAAAGTGGGTCAGGACAGCGGTTGATGCGGGAATGAAGTATATAGTGATCACGGCCAAGCATCATGATGGTTTTGCTTTGTTTCACTCAAAATGCGACCGGTTTAATATTGTCGACTCGACTCCCTTTGGGAAAGATCCTTTGGCGGAATTGGCGGAAGAATGTCGCAAAGCAGGTATTCGTCTGGGCTTTTATTACTCGCAGGATCAGGACTGGCATGAAGCCGGAGCCTCCGGCAATACTTGGGATTTCCCCAATAAAACTGACGAGGCTTTTGTCCAATATCTGGGAAGCAAAGTAAAACCGCAAGTACGGGAACTTTTAACCAATTATGGAGATGTCGCATTAATCTGGTTCGACACGCCTGTTTCGATCAAACCGGAGCAAAGCAGAGAGTTGAAAGACTTTGTCCATTCGCTGCAGCCGGGCTGTCTAGTCAGCGGCCGGGTCGGCAATGACATGGGCGACTACGGTTCACTGGGTGATAACCAAATCCCGGGCTATCTTTTGGAGGGCGCATGGGAAGGCCTCGGAACCATGAATGAAAGTTGGGGTTACAAAACGATTGACAATCATTATAAGACATCTATCGAATTGATCTCAACTATGTGCGAACTGGCGAGCAAGAACGCCAATTATCTGCTCAATGTCGGCCCGACCGGAGAAGGCGAGTTTCCGCCTGAGTCAATCCAACGCTTACGGCAGATTGGCCGCTGGATGAAGGTTAACGGAGAAGCTATCTACAATTCCGACCCGACGCCTGTTCCAACCTGCTTCCGTCAGCTATGGGGGGAGATTACAGTCAATGGCAATAATCTTTATTTTTCTGTTTTTAAGATTTTTGGCCGGGAACTTACGGTATATGGGATCAGAAACCTGATCCGGAAGGCGGTAGTGCTAGGTCATGATGACATCGAGTTGACCGTCCGGCAGGAACATCATCAAGACTTGGATTATCATAAGTTGACGGTGGTTATGCCGGACAGAGAAAACAGAGGGCGTCTACCGTTTGTAATCAAACTGGAAGCTGACGAAAAAATCAGCGCTAATCCGAAAAGTTATCAGTCGGCAGACTTTTAATATTTCAATAACAAATCTATAATTTTACCATGAAAATCTATATTTCATACAAACAAAATCGTACTTATTCTATTTACTTTGATTATTTAAACAAGTATAATCTAGTTAATAGGAAAACATGGAACCAGATGTAAGCTTAAATATGAGAGGGTTATAACAATGAAACAGGAAAGGGATATAACAATGAAACAGGAAATTCACCGGAATTTGCAACGAAAGCAAGAAAGCGCCAGAATTTTTACACTCATTGAACTTCTGGTTGTGATCGTCATTATCGCGATCCTCGCCTCGCTGCTGCTTCCCGCGCTCAATAAAGCCAGGGATAAAGCCAGAGCCTCCACATGTGCCAATAACCAGAAACAAATTGGTTTATGTCTTGTAATGTATGGGCAGGATTTTGGCGGCACGCTACCGCTGGCGACCACGACAGTGGCGCCCATTCAGTTCTGGACTGAATTCTTGATGAATAATAAGTACTGCAAATCTTTTGCGGTGGGACAGAGCACATTTCTTAGTTGTCCTTCAGTTCAACCATGGGGTGTTTATACAACTCGTTACTATACATATGGATTAAGAGATATGTACGGACTTTTAGTGCCTGTAGCTATAGATATTACCAAAAAAGATATCACCCTTGGCGCTGATGGTCCTGGACACCCGAATCCGGCATGGCAGAAAACTTTCACTCCCTCCAAGGCATCGATTTTAGGAGATTCTTTAGCATCAGATACGATAAATCAGCATGCGGTCTTACACGCCCAGGCTACGGGAGGGAACTATTTACATCTGCGTCATAGTCAGAAGGCAAACATGTTGTATGTGGACGGACACGTCGGCCAAGTAGGCGCAGGCAACGTTTTCGATAACTTCATAAAGTATTACAGAACTCAAGATGGTTATTTGATGGATAGTGGGCAGGTTTATCCGAATTAGCCCCTTACTCATAATATCTCGCATCGTTTTGTCAAGACTGATTTTTTGCATAAGTATCTATCATGGCTTAATAGTTTTACTTGGAATAGAAGACTCATATTAACCAGTTCCCGACATAAGCAACCATTCACAAATAAATCGATTAGGAATTGAGAGAAAGTAATGAAAAATAGATTTAAAGTTTTGGTATTAGTTTTACTATTCAGTGAACTTGCAACGTATGGAGCAGACGCGACGCAGAGCATGGTTTTTCATTTTGACTTTAAAGACGCCAAAGGGAAAAATGAGATCACAGACACAACCGGAAAGCATAAGTGTATTTCTAAAAATCATCTTTTTGAAACACAAGAAGGAGCATTGAGAATATCCCCTGATGACGCCAAGATTTTCATCCAGCCCGACAAATTGCCGCCTTGCCTTGATGAACTGACGCTAAGAATATGGATCTCAAGAAAAAGCGATAAGGACGTTGAGCCTATCCTCTTCAAAGGAATACATCAGGAACCTATTCAATTCCTGCTTACCCTTAACACGCAATATCCTGAATTCTGTTACAAGAATCAGTCCGCGCAGGGGTTCAATGGTATTTTCCTGATAGGCTCCGCCTATGGAAATACTTTAAGGTATAATAATCCTCAATGGCTGATCAAGGACAGCAAGCCTGCCGTCAAAGCAAACGAATGGACAAACCTTGCAGTTACTTTCAATAAAGGCAATATAAATATTTATATCAATGGGGTTTTAACCCTGCAGCACAAGTCCGAAAATAGCGAAAGCATGAAAATTAACGATTTCCCCATCTATATCGGCTCAGAATGTATAGCAGGAGCAGGCGAGAAAGAGAATTTTAGAACCGCAGACATGCTTCTCAACGATTTATGGATGTATCAAACCGCATTATCTGAAGAGGAAATTAAAACCGCTTATGCATCTGAAAAAGAAAAGTATTCAAACAAGCGCATAACGCTATCCCAAACCGATGCCTATATGTCGCCTTCCTCCCAGGATATGAAAGCCTTTGATCCTCAATTTAAAAATAAATTAAAAATTACACAAGAATATGAAAGAAATATCCCCAAAATCTCCTTCAATGAAAAAATAACCGCGACGGTAAAATCGCAAGACAAAATGGTGAAACTGTTCATCAATCAAAAGGAGATGTATCCATTACAAATCCTTGCTCCAATACATCTGCCTTCAGATGATTCGATCAATCTGTGTTATAACTTTGTAAGGGATTTTGCCGCGGCTGATGTAAATATGGCAGGTCCATGGTTCTCACACTTAACATTCTGGACAGGAGAAAACCAATATGACTGGGAAAAATTTGACAGCGGAATGAAAAAGGTTTTAGAAGCTAATCCCAATGCCCTGGTAATGGTCGACTTATTTCTCCAACCACCCAAATGGTTCGTAGAAAAATATCCGGAGGAATTTGAAAAATATTATCACAACAATGAAAGCAATGAACTTAAAACCTGGACAGCAAGCGCACCGTTGGCGTCTCCAATATGGAGAAAAATGTCATTGGATTTTTTACGGGCGACTATAACTCATATTGAAAAAAGTCCTTATGCAAATCACATATATGGATATCTTATCGGGGGGGGAGATACCGCCGAATGGTATTGGGCTGGGACTTTCGTATATGGCGGCATGACCGGATACTCGGCAAGAACTAATGCAAGCTTCAGGGAGTGGCTCAGAACAAAATATAATAACAATACTGAAGCTCTGCAAAAGGCATGGCGGAATAATAACGTTTCTTTTGAAACGGCTCAAACGCCCTCACCCAAGTCCAGAGAATCAACGGAATTCTTCAATTTCAGGATAAAAGAAAAAGCTCAAGATGTTTTTGATTTCAGAGAATTCATGAATGACACAACGCTTGCCAATATAGTGGAATCATGTAAAACCGCAAAAGAAAGCAGCGATTTCAAGAAAATTGTGTCCACATATTATGGATATACAATGGTGTTCGCCGGTGGCAAGGGCGGCACGCTCTACAGGGGCGGATTGCAAAATCTTTCCAAGGTATTTGAATGTCCATATATAGATTTTGTTGCAACTCCGTTGGATTATATTAATCGCAGAGGCGGAGAAACGGGATTGAATATCAATCCATTCTATGCAAGCGCGTTGCTGCATAATAAAATGATCTGGAATGAAGATGATCTAAGAACACATTTCGATCCCAAAAAAGAATGGGGCAGAACCTCAAACCTTCAGGAAACGCTTACTGTCATAAAAAGATGCTTCGGCTACTCTCTTACGCAGGGATGCGGCTTCTGGTTCGTGCCATTCGTCCATGCGTGGTTCCACCAGGAAGATATCATGCAGACAATCGCCGATATTAAAAAACTTGCGGATAAAACATTAAAAGAAGACAGGTCGTCAGTCAGTCAGGTAGCATTTATAATGGATGAAAAAAGTCCTGATTTTACGGCATTAATAAAAAATAATCCTTTTATGGACGGCCTCTGCTGGGACACTTATCAGGAAGCGGCAAGAATGGGCGCTCCTTTTGACATGTATCTCCTGCCGGACATTAAAAATCGTGCAATGCCGGATTACAAACTTTACATATTTATGAATTCTTTTTATATTGATAAAGAAACCCGGAGTGCGATAGCGGCAAAAATAAGAAAAAACAATGCTGTGGCGGTATGGTGCTACGCCCCCGGCTATATTACCGAGAATGGCTTCAGCGCTGAAGCCATGAAAGAGCTTACGGGCATAGGATTAGCTGAACATAAAGAGCAAAAGACATTGACCCTGAGCATAACAGATAAAACAAGCCCTGTCGCAAAATATGTCAAAACATTTAAATCATACACCTTCGGCCCTGTCTTCAGCGTGACAGACAAAGATATTAAAGTAATCGGAACCGCAGACAATAAGTCGGCATTGGTGATAAAAGAATTCAGTAACTGGAAATCTGTTTACTCGCTTCTGCCGCTCAACAAGGAATTGTTAACAGGCCTTTGTGAATTTGCCGGAGTTCATATATACAGCAAAAGCTATGATATGCTAACCGCTAATAAAAGTTTTATCATGCTTCATACTTCAAGCGACGGAGAAAAAACAATAACATTGCCGGATAGTTACAATGTGAAAGAAATTTTGACCGGACAAGAAATAGGAAAAGGACTGAATAAATTCACTGAAAAGCTTCCGGCGCAATCAACAAGAATCTATCAAATCACAAAATAGTTAGTTTATAAATGGCAATGGCTGAGATCGGCAATGCAACATTTGATTTATATCGGCTGCAAACTGATGTGCCACGCTGGTTATGTAAGTTCACGCCTGTATATGGGTTCTTTCGGTGTTTTCATAGTTTCCCGCTAAATGAAGGTACCGGAACCACCGTGTTAGATGACTTTGACAGTTCCCGGCAGGCGACCATCTCCGGCGCAACATGGCGTGGCAATACCACGCTTGACAAGAAAGACAACGCCCTTTACTTTGACGGAGTCAACGACTCTGTAACAATTACCGGCAGCACTGCCTTCAGGACAGATGGAAGCAATGGATTTACTTTTGCCGCATGGATTAAAACGGACGGGACCTTTCCTGCCGGACATGATCCGGTAATTTCAAGGGGGAATACTTATCTTAGCATATATAACGGTAAACTTGGATTCAAAACCCTGACCGATTATCCCACCAATAATCAAAGGTGGTGTGGCGGTTCCACTACTTTAACATCAACATCCGCCACATGGCATCATGTAGCCGCGGTTTATGAAGCAAACGGGAACATGAAAGTATATTTAGACGGGGTACAGGACGGCAGTACTGGGCCTTATCCTAATCAAGTCAACGAAGCATATAATATACAGCTTGGAACATTGGGCAGTTATTTTAAAGGAATTATTGAAAATGCGCGTATTTATAAGCGCGGGCTGACCGCTGACGAAATAAAGTTGCTTTACGAGAACAAGGAATAACCTGAGGCGATTTTGAAATCCTGGTTTCCGCCCCGAGTATGTGCGGAAACCAGGTCATTATTGTATAAACAACTAAAACCGGAATACAAATAAAGTATACCGCTGCATTATGTTAGACCGGTGAAATCACAAAAATAATGAATAGATATGGGCGCTGACAAGTTTTAGAGAAAAAAAGGAATCAGTTCCCGCAGTGTGTCGAATCCGGCAACGTCAACAAATATTAAATACTGATATCAATATCCCCTAAATCGTTATTTTCCTGCAATTTTCTAAAACTCTTCCGGTATTCGAATGGCGAAAGGCCGGTTGCCCGTTTAAACATTTTCGAGAAATTGGCCACATCGCCGATCCCGGTCTTGTCCGCAATTTCAGAAACAGAATAATCAGAGCTCCAGATAAGATCGATGGCCAGCCGGATGCGCCGCCGGTTACAATAGGCTATCAGCGGCAAACCCATCTTTTGAGCAAACAGATTGGACAGGTAGGTGGGGTTCAGATGGAATTCTTCAGCCAGTTCAGCCAAAGTTAATCTACGGGAGAGATTTTTTTCAATGTATGCCAGCAGCCTGGTGAATTTTGCCATGGAATCAACGGATTTGCCGGAAAATTCGCTTTTAATAGTTTTTAAAAACGGCGTGATCAATAATCCAAGCGCGCTTTTTACCTCTAAAGCGTCTATCGGTTGAAGAATGGTCCCCGGCATACTGTGCAATTCGACCATCCGGATAAAAAGATTTTTAACAAAATCACTGTTTTTGACTTCCAGTTCATAGGTGGGGTGATACAGCGAAAAGATGTCCAGATCGGAATCAAGAATATACGCATTGAAATGGCACCAGTATTTAACCAGGTGTTTCGGGCAACTGACTTCCGCCTGTGCATACGGCGGCACGAGATAAATCCAGCCTGGCCGCAAACGGTATTGCCGGCCGTGATGAATCACAATCCCCTCGCCTTCCACCGGATAGTACAGCCGGGCATAAGGAATTATCCGGCTCGCAAACATCTCCGTCCGCCATTCCGGACCAAATTCCTGAAATCTGGCAACTTGTATTTTCAAACAAATTTTTTCAATCAGTTCCTGCATTTCATGTTTCCCGGTGGGTTTAGAAACTTATTTAAAGTATGCCCATATTTTATTATTTCCATGTAAAATCTGTGTTTTTACCATTTAAATCTGTATTTTAAACAAATAAAACTGTACTTACTCTATTTACTTTGATTCTTTGGAAAGGTATAATCTAATCATATGAAAAAACATTGGAATAAATGTAAAACTAATCATGAAGGAGTTATATCCATGAAAACTGAAATTCACAAGAATACGCAAAGTAAACAAAAAAGTTCCCAAAATTTTACACTCATTGAACTCCTGGTGGTGATCGCCATCATAGCGATCCTCGCCAGTATACTGCTTCCGGCGCTTAACACCGCCAGGCTCAAAGCATATCAAAGTACCTGTTTTAACAACCAGAAAAATATCGGAGTTTCAGTGATGCAATATACCGATCTTGAGAGTACCGAGTTCTTTGCCATCAAGAGGCAATTTTCTTATCTGTTAATTTAGCCAGTTCCAATGACAAGTCAATGATTTCAATGGACCATTCCTTGAACTTCCTGTAATTTTCCGTTTGCACTCTGACGCGCTCATAATTTTCCTCGCTAACATATCCAGTGCGCCCTCTGCCGCGATGAGTGTAACTCAATTGCCAGTATTCCTTGCCCCAGCTTCGCGTCTGTCTGGTAAGAGATCCAGGGCGCATGTCTCCGAGATTTGCGATCTCCTGCTTGATCTGTTCTATTTTCTTCCTTATGCTCTGCTCTTTTTTCATAAAAACCTCCGATTTTATTGATGCATAATTGCATGTGTCATTACGATGACACATATTATTATGTTTGTCAATATGCAAATAAAAAAAGGATGAAAAAAAGTTATGGGGATTTGGTTGCAATGGTGGAGTTGGTCGAAAAAACTGCGAGGATCGTGCTCGCGGACGCAAACATTTTATTGGTTGCTGGTGGCGCTGATCGGCTTTTCGATACGCGATGATCTGCTTGGCGTGAGCAGCTTTATCCGCTGTATCGGAATGCACGGATGTTACTATGACCGCGTTCTTGATTTCTTTCACAGTCCGGCGTTGAATGTGCAGGAGTTGGGGCGGATATGGACGGCTGTTGTTTTTGAATTTCATCCCGGAATTGTGCGATGCGGCGGGATGCCTGTGCTGGTCTGCGACGGACTGAAAATCGGAAAATCCGGCAGAAAAATGCCCGGCGTGAAACTGCTGCATCAGGAGTCCGAATCGAACACCAAACCCGAATACATCATGGGCCATTCCTGCCAGGCGGTCTGCGTTTTGGTGCAGGGCCTGTCCAGCATTGTCGCGCTCCCCCTGGCAGCGGAAATTCATGAAGGAGTTGTCACCTCGAACCGTGACCGGCGCACCTTGCTTGATAAAATGGCCGCGCTGGTTTTCCGGCTTGGAATCGAGGAGAAATTCATTCTTCTCGCAGATGCTTATTATGCTTCAAAGAAGATTATTCTGGCGTTGCTGGAAAAAGGCTGCCATCTAATTTCCCGCGTCAAAAGCAATGCGGTCGCTTATTATCCGGCTCCGCCTCCAGCGCCAGGCAAACGGGGCAGGAGAAAAATATACGGAGACAAAATCCGGCTTGCTTCGCTCTTCGATAATGAAGAGGATATGACCGAGGCGGAAAGCCCGATCTACGGAGAGAAGAATGTTACTCTCCGGTACCGGACGCTTGACTTGTTATGGCGACCTGTCGGGATCAAGGTGCGCTTTGTAGCAGTAATTCATCCTTCACGCGGAAAATGCCTCCTCATGAGCACCAGCCTTGCCTTGGTCGCGCTGGAAATCATCCGGCTTTACGGTCTCCGCTTCAAAATCGAGGTAAGTTTCAAGCAGGCAATCCATAATGTCGGGGCATATCTTTATCATTTCTGGATGGCCGCAATGACGCCGCTGAAACGCAACGGCGGCGATCAGTATCTGCATCGCAAAAGCAGTGAATACCGCGAGGCTGTCCGCCGCAAGCTTGACGCTTATCACCGGTTCATTCAGGTCGGACTGGTCGCGCAGGGGATTATGGTTGCGCTCTCCACGACAACTCCACTGCTGGTCTGGAACTCCTACGGCTCATGGCTTCGGACTATCCGCCCAGGACAATGCCCTTCCGCAATGATCGTTTCTCTTGCGCTAAAAAACAAGTTCCAGGAATTTCTCATGGATGGCGGTTCGTGCGGAATCCTCGTGAAATTCATCCGGCAAAGATTGGATCTTTCACGAAAAAACTGCTCAAAGATGGTTGCCTGACAGAAAAGACGCATTGCCATGCGTCTTTTCTGGTCTGGCTATGAATTGCTCAAGAAAAAATACGGTTCCTCTCATGTTGCCGCAAATAGTTACGCACATGATGGATAACTTCACGAACTCGGTACTCTCAAGTACCGATGACAACAACGGATTCTATCCTTGGACGTATTATTCTTCGACAACGGTAATATATTCCTGGATTCATTTTACCGCTCCTTACTGTACTGGCATGAGGACACCGGCTATTGTGTATTCCTTTACCCTGTCTACCACTGGTGTCCTCCCTCAATATATGAATAATTTCAAAATTTTTATCTGTCCGGCGAATCCGCATAAAATGTTTCAAGAACAAACAATAGGTCAGTATATTTATCCTACCAATTACGCTTGTAATAATAATCTTCTGCCAACCTGTACTATTGCCGCCCCCAATGCAGGCGTAAAAATAGGGCAAATTAGAAAGCCCTCGACTAACGGGCTCCTTTGGGATGGATACCCTGATCCCAATAAATATGCCGCCGGTACTCAATTTAATCCATCGGCGCTATGGAGTACGGCAATCAATATTACACTTAGCAGTAACACCGCGGCGTCCTATCACTCCAATCAAACCAATTTACTTTACGCGGATGGTCATACTGCGCTGGTGAAGCAGACACCTTACCTGCCGATGGAAATAGTAGCCAGCAAAATGATTTATTAGCTGAATTTCTCATTAAATTGCGGCTAATTAAAAAATTGAGGCGCCGATGAATTTAGATGAGAATTACGATAGAAGAAAATGGGGATTCAGGCGAATCCCCAGAATTAAGTTTAGTAAATAAATAACCCTCTTAGCTAATTAAGCGAGATATCAATATATGTTGAAATCAATCACAATTACCGCTGTTGCCTTTTTGTCTTTATTGGCAGCGGCAGCCCAAGACCTGGTCTTAGCGGAAAATGGTAAAACCAGCTATCAAATTATCCTGGGCGACAACCCTTCGCATTTGGATAAATTTGCAGTTGAGGAGTTGCAGCTATTTTTGGGCAAAGCCACCCAGGCAGATTTTACTAAAACGAATACTAAGCGAATCTTTTTAGGCAATTCAGTTCAAGTCAGCAGTTTGCTCGGTGAAGAGAAGTTAAAATCCCTGACCAGCCAGGAAGCCTGGGTAGTAACTAAAGGCGATGATCTCTTCCTCGTGGGTGGCGGTACGCATGGAAATATCTATGCGGTCTATGCTTTCCTCGAAAATCAAATCGGGTGCCGCTGGCTTGATGCTTATGGCAAAATGCATATCCCCGGCTACACCAAGCTAAGTATTCCCCCCTTGAATTATCGTGAAAAGCCTTTTTTCCCGAATCGTTTTGTCCATGCTACTTTCTCTCCATATTACATTAACCCTGATTCGGCGCTGTTTTTCTTCCGTAATCGCCAGAATTTGTCACAAAATAATTTTGATAATACCCCGTTGCCGGTTGGTGCGGTTGCTGAAAAACTTCATGGTTTCCAGAGTCATACTTTATTCTTCTATATTACCCCTACTACCGAAGAAAAATATAACCTGCTCAAATGGGCCTGGCAGAAACCGCAGAACTATTTTACTACCCATCCTGAATATTTTTCACTGGATAAAAATGGAAAACGAGTTTCCACCATGCAACTATGCTTCAGTAATCCGGAGTTGCGAAAAGAGTTGACCCGGCGGGTTGAAGAACGCATTAAGGCCGACGGTTCAAATGGAGTATATAATCTATCGGCGCTGGATTGGTCCGGCGATTTTTGCTATTGCCCCGATTGTCAAAATTTAAAGAATAAACTGCAATGTACGGGAGCGCCCTTATTTGACTATCTGATTGAGTTATGTAAATATATTGAGCCAAAGTACCCCGCGGTTAAAATTTCTACCCTGGCTTATCGCAAAGAGCAATCCGAAAAACCGCCGGTAATGGATGGTAAATTGCCCGCCAACTTAATCGTTATCTTTGCGCCGATTTATGATAATTTCTCCAAAACTTTAAATGATCCAAGCAATGCGGAAACATTGGTCAATCTTCAAAATTGGATTAAATTGAGCGGTAATTTATGGTTCTGGTACTATCCTCAGCCGTATGAGTGCGGCTATCCGCCGTTTGGAGCCGCGAAACGGATGGCGGAGGATCTCCAACTAATGGACAAAGAGAGAGTCAACGGGACTTTTTACGAGCATGATTCCGGAGTTTTTGAGGGAATTAATACCCCTGAATTAACGCTGTGGGTGATGCTGAAATTATTCCAGAACCCGCGTCAGGATTATCGGGCGCTGGTTAAGGAATTTTGCGGGCTGTATTACGGCAACGCGGCGGAAATGATGCAGAAATACCTTAACCAATTGGATGAAAAACTGGCACAGCAAAAGAGCTTTATTCATTGGAATGGTCCCATTACTGCTTTCGATTATCTGACAGCCCAAAACCTTCAAGCATGGCAGAGCAATTTTGATACAATGGAACAATTGGTGAGTAATCAACCGGAGTATTTATTTCGAGTAAAAGAAGCCAGAATGGCGTTAGATCTGGCAACGCTCGGCAGTCACTGGGAGAAGTTCAAAAAAGAGAATCCCAATACCAGTCTTAGCCCGGAAATTTTGCACCAGCGCTTATGGGCTACTTTTGAAAATGCACTAAAGTTTCGTTATTTAGACAATGGATCGCAAAATCGCTACAATTATTTAAAAGGCAAAATGAGTCCGGTAATCGAAGACGCATTTTTAGTGGCGAATGCGGGGCTTAAGCCTCTGCCGGCGCCCTTTGATGCCATACCTTCAAACCGGGTACATAAAGTCCCGCCTCTGGGCAAGAATGTAATAAAGATGGCCGATGGCGCTTATGGCATAGCCAATTACAATCCTCAAGCAGAAGTGGAACTCCCCTTTACCTTTGGACTCTATGACCAATTAAATAAAAAACATCTTCTGACAAATAAAATTGTTCAGCAGGATATTATAATTGATGCGTTTCATCTGTATAAGTTGGGAACTTCCGGCATTTCTCCTCAAACCGTAGTTTGGATGTCAAAAACCTGGTTCCCCAATGTTCAAATCGGACAATGCGCGGAATCCGGCAATCCATTTAAGCAGTTTGATATCTATGTGTCGCTGAAGTTTGAGGGACCGGCTTATGATGCCAAAAGTAAAGCGAGCAAAAATCAAGTTTTTTGTGACAACATAATTTTAATTGAAACTGAAGCGCCGTAACAACAATTTGCAACTGAAAGCGCCTGCTAAGAAAACGTGCCTTTATTAACTTTAACCAATAAGTAGCAATGGAGTTAAAATGAGAAAAGCAATAGGTTTTTTTCTAAAAAGGGTAAATCTCTATGTGGCGCTTACTGTCTTGGGCATATACCCTGTGCATGCGCAAGAATTAGCCAAGCAAGTGATGAGCGATAGCGATTTCAGTGGTCCTAATCTTTTGCCGGTACTCACGCAATGGTTTCTTTGTGCCGGTGCTTCACTCGACAATGGCAATACCACAATAAAATTAGCCAATGCCAATGGCATACAGCCATTGGCATATTGCTGTTATTCGATTAACCAAGGTACTGCGAAGCCTATCAAGATTACGGCAGATAGTTACTGGGATGGTCAAGTAATTACTACACCTTCTTCATGGTATTCTTTTAGGATTGATGTAACATATACTGATTCGTCTAAGGAACAAAGTATTTTTACGCCTTTTACCGGTCAACCTTCCTGGGAAACAAAGAGTTACATATTTTGTCCCAAAAAACCGATACGAGAGGTGGACGTCTTTGTAAAACTATATAATTATACCGGCAGGAATGCCTGGTTTACAAATATTACCTTGAAAGAGGCCACAACAATCGGCGATTTCGGAAAATTCGGTGACACTGCGATTTTTAATCAGACTAACACCGAAGGCTATCTGATCAGACAATTTGGCGCTAACGAGAACTGGTATGGTATTGCTGACTTACAGACCTACCAGAATTTAAGTTTGGCGGCAAGCAGCAGCCTAAACGGTGTTTTTACCACGCATACCGCAACGATCACCAATACCAGCGCAAGCAGCCGCGCAGCCATATTGGCCTACAGAATACCGATAACCGGCAATAACTTGAAATGGTGCGGCGAAGATATGCGGACCCTGTCTCTAATGGATTCGTATGATGTTGAATACTCCGATGAAGTAACCGGCTGCGTTAATGCCAAATCATGTTCGAAATTCCTGTGGGGAGGCGTTGTCAGCAACACGAGCGGTTACGCGATTGCGGTTGACCCGGATTATCCTTGCCAGTTCAAGATACGTTACAGCGCCTGCAATCAAGAGTTCTTTATCATGTTTGATTTAGGTTTCACCGGCAGCTCGGACAACGTCCAAAATCACGCAACCGTAAAGTTTGTTACCTGGACGTTCACTCCCGCTTACGGCATGCGTCAGGCGATTCACGACTTCTATAAACTTTATCCTGCCGCTTTTCGTGACCGGATTGTTGCGCAAGGCGGAGAACACGGCACCTGGTACTATACAAAGGATCTTCGCATTAATCCGATTACCAATATAAACAATTTCGGTTTTAAATTCAATCAACAATCGACAATGCCAGCCGCCTCAGTAGCATATAATAACGATAATGGTATTTTAACTTTACAATATGCTGCGCCATGGGAATTGATGATATATGGCTTTGATTTGCTGGGATGGTCGAGTCCTGCTTACGCTGCTGTTGTGCAAAAAATCACTACTTTATATAATTCGAGCGACCCTACGTCCATCGCAATTGTCAATTCAGCGAGTAAGTGTCCCGGCACTTACAATTACAGATATACTACGACTGCCGAATGGACGCAGAATTATATCCGTTTTCAATGCAATCCGGCTCCTGGAGTACACGGCACCCATCCCCTAAGCGAACGGAACGCCTATTACGATCAATGGGTATATTACCAAGCTGAACTGAACGCGGGATGGTATGGCATTATGTGCGATAATTTAGATGATTCCTGCTTGTCAATATGTAACGATCATACGCCGATAGATTATGACCCTTCACATTTCGACCAGATGACGACCCCGTTGGTTCACGATATAAACGGCGCTCTCGGCATTAGTCTTGAAATGATGATCTGGGAATATTTTAACGGTGTGCGACAGGACATGAATACTATTATGGGCGGCAACCGGGTCATACTTGCGAATGGTATACCGCTGCCTTTTGCCGGGTGCAAACTGGATGTTCTAGGCGGCGAGCAGTTATGGGACCCGAACAATACCTGGACCCCGCCTTCGGAAGCCCAAATGCTGGAATACAGAATGAAGGCCGGACGCAAACCGCTGGTTTTTCTGCAAAATCCTTCCGAAGACAGCATAGGGACAGGTTCCAACTGGATGACTGATGCGAGAACTCAAAAATACTTTGCGCAGTGTTGCGCCTTTGGGATTATGCCGTCATTTGGCATGACCAAAAGCGGCAACTCCACCGGTATGGTATATTTTGATAATTCAGCTTTTTACGAAACCGCCAATCCGAACACTACTCCTGCAAACATGACTGACAGGAATTTATTTCAAAAATATATTCCAGTAATCAGAAACCTCAGTCAGACTGGCTGGGACCCTGTCAGGCTGGCAACCGTCAATGACAGCGAAGTGTTTATTGAGCGGTTCGGCGCGGAATATATTACCATATTCAATCCAAGCGCCAACTCCAAAAACATTACGGTCAATTATTTGCCTGCGGCAATAACCATAACCGGCAAAGAATTAATCTCCGGCAACAGTGTTACCTGGACGAACGGACAGGCTGCATTGACTATCGGCTCTAAATGCGTAGCGGTACTTGAAATACCCTCCCTGATCAATTTCAGATTTGATGAGGGAACTGGCACTTCGGTTTACGCCGCCGCCCCATATGCCACCAGCTTTACCGGAACAACTTCAAATACTGCCTGGACAGGCGGGGTGGATGGACAAAGTAATAATGCACTTAATTTTACTACAAGCTATGTCAATATTCCAAGCAATAACTTATTTGCAGTTTCAGATGATGGCGTGACATTTTCAGCATGGGTTAAACCAAACTCTATAACGCAGAATAATTATAATATGGTAATTAGTCATGGAGGCAGTTATTACCTTTCTTTGTACAGTGGATATGTGTTTCTAAGTGTTTCAACCGGCGGGGTGCAGCATTGTTGCAACAGCACCAATACATTGACGGCTAATAATACATGGTCTCACATTGCCGGCAGTTACGATCGCGAAGGAAACATGAAAGTGTATGTCAATGGAGAGTTGCAAGCCACTAGCGGACCATTTTTAAATCCGGACATCACTACAAATTCCATTACCATCGGCAAGTACGATGGTTCAAACTTATACTACTTCAACGGCGCAATAGATGATGTGCAAATATGCAGGAGAGGCTGCACAGATAAGGAAATCCGGAAATTAAAAGACAGGGCGATAATTGCATATAGTTTCCCGCTTAATGAAGGAGCCGGAACCACTGTGTATGATAACTTTGACAGTTCCCGGCAGGCAACTGTCACCGGCGCAACCTGGCATGGCAACCCTGCTTTTGATAATAAAGATAATGCCCTCTACTTTGACGGAGTCAACGACTCTGTAACAATTACCGGCAGCACCGCCTTCAGGACAGATGGAAGCGATGGGTTTACCTTTGCCGCCAGAATTAAAGCAAACACCTTAACTGGTACTGATCCAATAATATCGAAAGGGAATAATGCTCTCTATTTGACTAATGGGAAGCTGTATTTTAGAGTATATGTAAATGGCGTTACGCAATGGTGCATAAGCGCCACCCCTTTACAAACCGGCACATGGTATCACGCGGCCGCCGTTTATGAAGCCGATGGAACAATGAGGTTGTATTTAAACGGCGTCCGGGACTGTTATGCCGGCCCCTATGCCAATCCGACCAACGAAGCAACAGCGCCTGTCCAAATCGGATATTGGGGAGGAAATTATTTTAACGGAATTATTGCAAATGCGCGTATTTATAAGCGCGGGCTGGCCGCAAAAGAAATAAAGCTACTCAATGACAACAATGAATAAATCTTAGGAGATTTTAAATCCAGAAACAAAATAGAGCAGCCGTAATTTCAGGCGACTCTTTAATAAACAACTAATTAACCGGATACAAATAAAGTATGCCGTGACATTATGTAAACAAGGTAAAATAAATGGAATGCAAGAAGAATATTCTGGTGGCTGAACCCCCGCAGCCACCGGAGAGCGAATGGAAGTTCATTGATGAATTGCGCGAACCGGCAATCACGCGGATTGTATGGGAAAAACGCGATGCCGCCGCTGACGAAATATCGCTGGCGGCCGGCGCGGTACTTATTCCTGAATTTAAGGATAAGGCAGGATTGCTTGACACCGCTTATGCCGACATGAAAAGGTTTTTCGCGCTTGCCGGAATTCCGGAAACTGCGGCATACCGGATTGTCACCGCTTACGCGGCATTGGAACATGAAGCCTACCGGATTGAAATCAATGGCGGCGAATGCCGGATTTCAGCAGGAGACACCGAAGGCATCCGGCGCGGAATTTTTTATCTTCAAGATGAGCTGCTGCGCGCAGGCGGACCTTTTCTGACCAAAGGCGTTATTGAGCGTAAACCAGTTATTAAAACTCGCGTTTCCCGCTGTTTTTTCGGTCCTTTAAAGCGTCCGCCGAAGTACCAGGACGAATTACTGGACGAAGTGAACTATTATCCTGATGAATATCTGAACCGGTTGGCACATGAAGGCGTCAACGGTTTATGGTTGACGGTAAGTTTTAAAGATTTGACTAAAACCGGAATACTGCCGCACGGGGAACATATCGAACAGCGGCTGGACAAACTGCGCAAAACCATTGCTCGGTGCCGCCGTTACGGGATCAGGATTTATCTTTTCTGCATTGAACCGCTGGCTTTTGACAAAAATGATCCGGTATTAAAAGAATATCCGGAACTGGTCGGATCTGCAGTAAATGGGAAAATCTGTTTTTGTCCATCATCGGAAACCGCGCAGACTTATCTCCGTACGGTGTTAAAGAATATTTTTTCTGCCACTCCGGGGCTTGGCGGCATGATCGTATTGAGTGTCGGCGAATGGTTGACTTTATGTCCGAACTCCGGAATCGGCGCTAATAACTGTCCGCGTTGTTCGCATCAACCGCCATGGCAAGCGCTGGCGCTATCGCTTGGCGCAATGGAACAGGGGATGCATGAGGCCGCACCCGAAGCGGAATTGATTTCCTGGCCATACACCCAGCCGGGTTACTGGGGAATGCAGGAAAGTGTTGAAGCTGCCGCTCATGTTCCGGACAACGTTACACTAATGCACAATTTTGAATCGCATGGCAGTAAGGTACAGTTGGGAAAAAAACGGAAGATTACCGATTACTGGCTGTCGTATATCGGTCCCAGCAATTTCTTCAAACGCTGCGCAGGCAAAGCGCAAAAGCACGGCACAAAGATGTTCGCCAAACTCCAGGTCGGCTGTTCACATGAAGTTGCCACCACCCAATATGTCCCTGTTCCCGGCAATTTGTATAAAAAATATAAAGCGATGCATGAACTTGGAGTCAGCGGAGTCATGCAGTGCTGGTACTTTGGAGCATATCCTTCATTGATGACAAAAGCTGCCGGCGAGCTGGCATTCGCTCCATTTCCGGCATCCGAACAGGAATTCCTTCTGCGGCTGGCTAAATTATCATGGGGCGGGTATTCTCAAAAAGTTGTAAGAGCCTGGAAGTGTTTTTCCGACAGTTACCGGAATTATCCGTTAAGCAACGCATTGGGTTATATCGGCCCGATGCATGACGGGATCGTCTGGCCGCTTTATCTGGAACCGGTCAACCGGCGGCTGTTGCCGACCTGGGAAATCGGGTGGCCTGCTCCCGGCGACCGTATTGGAGAATGCCTTGGATATTCTGTCCGGCGGGAAAATGATTTTACCCTTGATGAAATGATCATCTTGCTGGAAAAGCTCTCCGGCAAATGGGATAAAGGCGTCAAAATATTAAACAGCCTTGAACCGCATTTTCGTGAAAACAGAGGCAGAATGCGCGAGATCGGCGTAGCCAAAGCGCTTGGAATTCTCTTTCGCAGCGGACTGAATATTTTCCGTTTCTATAAATTGAGAGAAAGCATTGCCGCTTCTCTCGAAAATTCCAGACAAACAGCCCTTGATGAAATGAAGAAAATCGTTCTTGAAGAAATCGAATCTTCGAAAACGATGCTGATGCTTACCATGAATGATTCTTCCCTGGGCTTCCACTCAGAAGCCGAAGGTTATAAATTCCATCCGGAAAAAATACGGTTCCGGATAAAATCGCTTGAAGAGCTTCTGTGGACGGAATTTCCGCGTACAGAACATCGCATACAGCGGCGTCTGGCGGCATTTCCAGAATACAGCGGGCATACTTCAGGAAAAGTTGCATCATGCCCATATTTTAATCGGTTGCCGCAACAATCTGCATGGGATTCTCTGCCGCAGCAATATTTGAATTGCGCGGGTACGCTTAATTTGACTTTCAGAGGAGCCTATGCAGACTTTTCGTTTACATTAATTGATGACAATTACAGGGATGCTTACTGGCAGGCCGGTTATTCCGACAATATGCTGTTTTTCAATCTTGTATCAAGAAAATTTGAAAAAAATGAAAAATTCAAAATAGAAATTGAAACAAGACGGTTATGCTGGCATGAGGAATTCGTGATTTGTCCGGATGGAAAAATCATATACAATGGGAAAGAGGCGAATGACTTGGCGTTGACCGCGTCTATTCACAAAACTAGCTATTCAACGGACGTAAAAATTGCTTTACCATTTTCCATTCTGAAATTACAGGAAAGATCCTGCGCGCCTGTAAAAGTCAATGTTTTCAGAATATATACCAATTCCGAAGGTGTCGAAATAACTCAAGCCTGGATTGCTCCGCGCCCGTTGCGGACAAACTTTGTCAATGGATTTCACAATCCTGATGATTTCGGCTGGCTTGTCCCTGAGCAAAAACAAGCCATGTTAAAACACTTGAAAGTATCAAAAATGGAAATGGTATGCGTTTGAAGTAAGAAGGACTGGGAAATGAAACATATTGATGAACCGCCGCAACCGGTTCAATCCGAATGGAAATTTATTGAGGAACTACGGTTGCCTGAACATCGGGTTTTCAACTGGAACAGAACAACTCGCCAAGCCTGCGAAACTGATCTGTCCGGAGGAGTCCGCCTGCGCTATGACTTCCCTGATCCCGCGGGGATGCTGGCTACTGCTTATGAAGACATGGAACGTTTTTTTGATGAATGCGGTATCAGACAGGACGGCAGTTATAAAATAATTACCGCATATGGTGACGCGGGGGAAAATGATTCATTTCGAATTCAGGTTGAATCCGGTTCATGTAAGATTATTGCGGAGAACATTGAAGGCATCCGGCGCGGAATTTTTTATTTGGAAGACCTGTTGCTTGGTGCTGACGGGCCATTTCTTGAAATCGGCGAAATTCATCGCGTGGCATGGATCAAAAACCGGATTTCCCGCTGTTTTTTCGGCCCCATCAAACGTCCTCCGCTGAACCGCGACGAACTTATGGACGAGGTTGATTATTATCCCAAAGAGTATTTGAACCGGCTGGCGCATGAAGGCGTTAACGGCCTGTGGTTGACAATTAAATTCAGCGATTTATGTAAAACCTCCATAACTCCGGAATATGGCAAAGACGCCATAAAAAGACTGGCAAAACTGCGCAGTACTGTTGACAAATGTCTGCGTTATGGAATTAAAACCTACATTTTCTGCATTGAACCTGCCGCATGGAAACCGGACAGTCCAATCTTGAAACGGCATCCGGAACTCGGCGGCGCGGCATACATGGGCGATTCATGTTTCTGCCCATTCTCAAAAACCGCTCAGCAATATCTTTATGAAGCAGTAAACGGTATTTTTAATTCGGTTCCCGGACTTGGCGGGATGATCAATATTACTCATGGAGAACGCTCTACAACCTGCCTGAGCAGTGTTCCCGCAATTGACAACAAGGCGGTAAACTGCCTAGTATGCTCAAAACACAAACACTGGGAAATCATCCATTCTTCGCTGTCCGCGATGGAAAAGGGGATGCATGCAGCCGCTCCGGATGCACAGTTAATCAGTTGGTTGTACATGCCGTATGCAAAACCGCTGGCGGAGTGGGTATTTGAGATACCTGAACATGTTCCGGACAATGTCATCTTACAATTTAATTTTGAATCCGGCGGGACAAAAGAGCAGCTTGGCAAATCGCGAACAGGCGGTGATTACTGGCTGTCTTATACCGGCCCTTGCGAAAGTTTCCGGAGAATCGCTGAATCAGCAATCACTTCTGAAGCTCAACTGTCCGCTAAAATACAGGTTGGTTGTTCACATGAAGCGGCAACAATCCCGTTTATTCCGGTACCGGCGCTGCTTTACCGCAAATACCGTAAAATGCATGAGCTTGGTGTTGCCAGTGTTATGCAATGCTGGTATTTCGGCAACTATCCGGGAATTATGAATAAAACTGCCGGAATGCTGGCGTTGGAAGACTTCGAATCCGGGGAAAAAGACTTCCTGAAAAAGTTGGCGCTGCCGGACTGGGGCAGTCATGCTGACGACGCGGTCGCCGCCTGGACGCTGTTCGCCGACGGGTACTCCAACTATCCGTTATCAAATATGTTTCAATATTACGGGCCAATGCATGACGGAGTAGTTTGGCCGCTGCATATCTATCCTGTTAACACCCCGCTTGCCCCGACGTGGAAACTGGAGTTCGGCACCAGTGGCGACTGTATCGGCGAATGTCTGGAAAATCATGCCATTGACGAAGCCATCATCCTTTGCCGTGAAATGTTTGAAAAATGGAATCGCGGAGTCGATATTTTAAATAAAATCCGTGCCGATTTTACCGATAACCCGGCACGCCTGAAAGATATCGGACTGGCTGAAGCGCTCGGTATTCAGTTTAAAAGCGGATACAATATTCTACGCTTTTATGCCCTCCGGGAACAGCTTCTCAATGCAGAACCTAATTTACAGAAAGCTATCCTGGATGAAATGGAAACTATCGCACAGGACGAAATCCGCGGCAGTGAACGGCTAATCAAGTTATGCGAAAACGACTCGCGTCTGGGTTTCCATTCAGAAGCTGAAGGCTATAAATACTTTCCGGCAAAACTCCAATGGAGAGTCAACTTACTGAAAGACTTGTTGCAAAACGACTTCCCCGCGTTCAGAAACGCTATTGCTACAGGGAAACCGACTCTGTCAAGCATGGAAACCGCTCCTGTTTATATTTGCGGCAGCGGCAAATTCGAACAATGCGAAACTTTCCGCTGGAAAGCCGACAAAGACAACCATGCATTGTATTTTGAACTAAGCTTTGAAAATATAAGCAATCCAGCTCCGGATGTGGAAAACATTTGCATGACGCTTATTCGCAATAATATTTCCCATCCGCTGTACATCGAAATTATGCAAAGGACAACTTTACATTCAAATCGAAACGGCTGTTCATGCGATATTCGTCAACAACCGGACAGATGGCACGCTAAAATTACGATACCATATGCGGACTCTAAGGCTCCTTTGAAATTAAGCCTGATTCGCTGGATAATAAGCGGAAACTCAAACAAGCGCCTTGCCTGGGAAAAATATGCCGGCGCGGGAAGATACCGGCTTAACCTTGGAATGTACAATCCGTCTGTTATGGGTAAGTTGATTTTTGAATGAAATAGCCATCAGTTATTATGCCCGAGAAATGGATGATTTTAAGTGAGAGACGGGATAATGAATGCCGATATGTCTTATGCTTAATACAAGCAAAAATATCTGTACCTGTTATGTACCTGTTATTTTGCTTTTCACGGCATAAAACAGTCTATCAGAAGAAAAACAGGATTATTGCTTGAAGAGCTTATTTCGGGTTGTTTTGAGCTTAAAAAAGGTTGGTGGTGGGGGGTGGATTCGAACCACCGAAGATAAAATCAGCAGATTTACAGACTGCCGCATCAAGCACAAAATAAACTTTTTTATCCGTGAAACATCCTTGAATTTCCGTTTACATGCTATATTTTAGGAAATTAAAGGCATTAAAGAGAATTAAAACAACATTGCAGGGCAGGGGCTGAAAATGGCAAGGAAAACAACCGGCAAACTTTACACCAGCGGAAAGAAAAAATATTATTATTTGCGCTTTGTCAAAGAGGGTAAAGAATTCCGCTTGCGCTTGTCAGGGGATAACGGAGAGCCTATAACCAAAAAAGAGACGGCAGAAGCCGCCGCCGCAAAGATAATACACCCGATAACGGCAAAAAGTAAAGTGGACCAGTGGCAAAACATTCAAAGCGTATTGAAGAGCGCGGAACAGCAGGCAGAGACCGCTGATAGAAATTTATTAAACATCAGCGCCACGTTGTTAAAGGGCTGGCCGCTGTTTATGACGTGCGAGAGCAGGCCCAAGAGCTGCAAGCGTCATTTGCTCGATGAAATCCCCCGGCATAGCACCCCCGGCAATTACGCGGTGTATTATAAGCAGTTTGCGGCATGGCTTAAAGAGAAATACCCGGACGCTTTTTTATTGTCAGACGTTACACCAGGCATGGCCGGCGAATACATGCGCCACGTTGAAAAAGAAAAATTCTCTTCCGGATCGTATAATAAGAGAATTCAATTTTTAAAGATGTTTTATTCCACGCTGCTGGAAGATCATAAAATACAGACAAGTAATCCGTTTAACAAGATAACAAGAAAAGAGGGCGGTTCAAACAGCCGCACAACGTTAAGTACTGAACAGATCGCCAAACTGATAGAGGAGGCCAGCGGAGAATTAAGAATATTGATTGCCCTGGGCTATTTTACAGGCCTGCGGTTTGGCGATTGCTGTACCCTGCTATGGCGTGAAGTAGATTTAATCAGGGGAATTATCGAACGCGAACCGCGAAAGACACAGCATACGCGGAAAGACGAAAAAGAGGCTATTGTTAAAGTAGGCATGCCGCCGCTATTGCATCGCTTGCTGTCAGAAACCCCGGAAACAGCGCGTCAAGGGTATGTATTGCCGCGATTCGGCGCGGACTATGACCGGGGAGCCGATGCGGATTTAAGCGATATTGTAATGAAGCACTTTGAAAAGTGCGGGATACAGACCCATAAAAAGGGAACCGGGATAAAGTGGATTGTAGATGAAAAGACCGGCCAACGGAAAAAGACAGGAACCCGCGCCGTTGTAGAAATTGGCTTTCACTCTTTGAGATACAGTTATATTTCACATAATGCAGAGGCCGGAACGCCTGCCGCTATCATTCAAAGGAACGCCGGACACGCTAACCCGGCAATGACTGAACATTATACCCGGATCAGCGACAAAGCCGCCATAGAATACGCCGCCGCGCTGAAATTGCCTATGCCAGCAGGGAATCAAGAAATAATAGATGCTGAAGTATTGGAAACTACAGCAGTGGATCCGGAGCGTGAAACATTCCGGAAGTTGGCCGATACATTGCCGATTAAGACCATACGCAAAATTTTAAAGAGTTTGGAGGCTGGGAAATGAAATATTTTATTACACAGGATGAAGCCGACGAAATGAAAAAAGATAAAAATTTCAATATGGATAATTTTTTAAAGGATTATAGGCCCTGTCCATGGTTTTTATTTGATTCTCCATGTGTCGCAAATCGTGGATGGTCCCGCAATGAAAAACCGCCAAAAGATATTAAAAATAAAGATGATTTAGATAACTTTAGACTGGCAGACTTAGAAAATGACTTAAATGTTATATCTGAAATCTTGGAATTGCAGGGCTTAACCATTGAAAATGCGCCTTTTATACAACAGATACAGGGACTAAAGAAAAGAATTAAGGAAAAGGATTTTTCCTGCCTTGTTCATGAAATGCCATTCTTTTTTTTCAGAGTATCAAGAGCTCTTGCGCGCCCTTTTATTCCAGACGTGAAGCGCGGGAAAAAGGTTTTTAATGGCGCATCAAACGGAGGTAAAGAACGCAATCGAAAAGATATATTTATAGATCACGATAAAATCAAAAAAGAGCTTGAATCTTTTCTCGCAAAAACCCGTGGAATAGTAAAAGGTAAAAAACTATTTAAACAGGCTATTGCAAAGATTATTGCAGAAAAAACCGGAGATTCTTATAAAACAGTTGAACGTGTTTGTAAAGAAGAACTTAAACCATACATAAGACCTAGGGAAATGTTATAATTTAGGACATCTGCCCACCACTGTCCTAATTTTTTATTGTAAACTTTAATCATGTAATCAGGAACTAGCAAACGCTACTTCTAAAGATTACAAGAAATAAGGGTTTACAATATGAACATGTCAAAGAGAATCACGCCGGAAGTTTTGGCAGCGGCAAGTAACATTTTACAGCCGTATTGCCCGGAACTTTCACCCACCGACCTAGTTGAAGCAATTCAAAACCACAAAAACGACACCGCCAAAGCGCAAACCTTGCAGCCGTCATTGACTTATGCCGACTTTGCGGAGCTTGCCGGAATGAGTTTGCCGACCGTGCATAGAATGGCGCGGCGTGGTGAATTGCCGACCGTTAAGATCGGGCCGCGACTGGTCCGCATTCCATACCTCGCTGTTCAAAATATCCTTAACGGTACTCAAATCAGCGGAGGAAAATAATCATGACACTCAAAGACAACGTACCCGCCGCAATCTTAACCGCTACCACTGGAATGCTGCAACCATACGCGCCAGAGATCACCCCGACCGCGCTTGTGGAAGCCTTGAAAGCATACAACGGAACCACTCCCGAAAATCTTAACAGTAGCTTTATGACCAGAGAAGAAGCCGCTGTATTGCTGAAAGTTACAAAAAAGACTGTAGACAACTGGATCAGTGAGGGCGTTTTAGAGGGGCGCAAAATTGGAAAACGTTTTATCAGAATTCCATACGCCAGTATGCAACGACTGTTAAACCAGCCAATAGAGGTAAAAGCATTATGAATACAGAATTAAAAACACCCCGGCCCCAACATCGGCCAGTAAACTGCCTCACAGTAGACCAGCTTGCGGTCATACTTGACACCCCACTGGATGAAGCGAAAGAGATCATTAAGACTGTTAAAGAGGGCAAGCAAGGGGAAGAGGCATATAGACAAGAAGCGTTTGAATGCGACCCCGGCGGCGCAAATCAGAAAATTAACGCGATTTACACCATAGACAAATCAAGCCATATACCCGGCGGACTTGCATTATTCGTACAGACCGAGGGCGCGGCTTTGCTTCATGGCGTGAATGTTTTGATTGAATTTGAATTGCAGTTGCTTGGAACTTCCAGCCGCTGGAACTTTAACCCTGGACCGGAGAAAGCATCATGAAAGATGAAAATATAATCTGCTGCGATTTTTGCCGCGCCGCGCTACAGTTGGACGAACTTGATTCAAGCGTGTGTGTTGATTGCCTTGCTGAGTTAGGGGTAGAAAATGAAAACATATAACAATAAAAAAGCCGGTTTTTGCAGAACCGGCCAGAAAACGAAAACTAATTATAAACTACCACCCACTCACCAAAATTACAAACCGCCTTGCAAGCTTGGTCAAATGTGCAGATCAACCCCATATTGCCGTCCCGGTTGCCATGCTGCGTATAGGAGAAATTAAACCATGTCAGAATATACTTTCGACCGATGCACTATTTATGAAAGCTTTTATAGTTTTGCTCAATCATTGCCGACCGATGCCGACAGGGGAATATTTTATACAAAGATGATTGAATATTCCTTGTATGATATTGAGCCGGTATTTGAAAGCGCAATTTTAACCGCTGCTTTTTGTTTGGTTAAGCCGACTATAGACAGCTCAAACCGAAAGCGGACCAATGGCAAAAAGCCAAAAAACAAACAAGAAAATAAAGCAAATGGCAAGCAAAACGGAAGCAAAGAGCAAGCAAACGGAAAACAAACAGCAAACCCACAAGAACTAGAACAAGAACAAGAACAAGAACTAGCACTAGAGCCAGAGATAAAACCCGGCGATAAATCGCCTGTCACCGTGTTTTCTTTCGAACAATTCTGGAAAGCATACGGAAAAGCGATAGACCGGGCAAAGTGTGAAACCAAGTTTAAAAAGATCAAGGCGGCAGATCGTGAATTAATCAAAGATAAACTGCCCGGATATATTGCCAGCACTCCGGACGCGCAATATAGAAAAAATCCTTTGACGTGGTTAAATGGTTGCTGCTGGCTGGATGAAGTAATCACAGAACCCACAAAGCCAGCTTTTAAAGAGTTCGGGGGAATCAATGAAAGTTATTGAAGATAGACCACAGCCTCATAATCTGGAAGCTGAAAGAGCGATAATCGCGGCGATGCTCAGGGAACCGCATCCGTGTGTTGATATTGTGATAGAACAGTTGCATAACGATGAAGTTTTCTATTCACATATTCACCGTGAGATTTTTAAATCCGTGCTGGAAATTTATTATAGCGGCATGGATATTGACCTTGTTTCTATTGCTCACCAGTTGAACCGGAATAAAAAGCTGGAAGACATCGGCGGCGAAATATTTTTGGCGGAGATTTACGGCTCTATTTCCACCACGGTCAATATTGAGACCTGGTGCAATATCGTTTGTGAATTGTCCTTCCGCCGTAATCTACTGATGCAGTGTCAGGAAATCACCGTCAAATGCTTTGAAGGCGAATCAGAGGCAAAAGAGCTACTGATGGAGCATTCAAAGTTTATTTCAGAACTGACGGTTATTGCCAGCGGAATAAAACGGCGGACTACCGGCGCGATAATGCGGGACACTATGCAGATGTTTAAAGATGGCATAGAGGGTTTCAGCGTCGTTAAATCCTGCATTCCAGCCATTGACGCGGCTATGACCCATACCCGCCGCCAAATGCACGTTTTAAGCGCGTTCCCTGGCACTGGCAAGACTTCATTTGCCTTATCAGTTATCGCGGCCCAAATTCAACAGGACATTCCGGCAATTATTTTTTGTAAGGAATCATCCAGCGAGGAAACGGCAGGGAAGTTATTGAGTATCTATTCCGGTATTCCATACATTAAGCTTTTAACCGGGATGAAAAACATAACTCCGGCTGAAATAAACAATTTAAACAACGGAACGGACAGAATAAAAAAGCATGAAAAAAATCTCTATATCAGGGGCGGCGGCGACTATCGGCATTCAATAGACGGGATCCGGATAGAACTCAAGCGGATGAAAGAAGAGCGCGGCGAAATCGGCAGCGTATGGGTTGACTATTTGCAGAATATGGAAGCCCCGGCACATCTTGCCAAAAAGGATAAAACGCCGCAAGTCGAGTATAATATCGAGGCTCTGAAAGATTTGTTCATAGAGTTCGATTGCGCCGGTACTGTACTTTCGCAGATTAACCGCGAGGGCGCAAGGCAGGGCAAGCCGCAAATGCATCATTTAAAATACGCTTCTGCAATCGAAGCGGAAGCACACATTATCAGTTTTTTGTATCGCGACAAAACCAATGACGAATCAAAACAGATTCTTGAAACGGAATGGTACAGCGAGAAAACGCGGCTTTTCGGGCCGTTCAGTAAAATGTTAATGTTTCATAAGCGGATTGCACACTATACCGGCAAGGAATATTCAGCAGAGGACAGGCCATAAAATGAAAGGTATTCAAAATGTTAAAATGTGGGAATGTTGCGGACAATACTACTCACCAGCAATCAGCCGTTGCAGGGTTTGCGGAGCCGCCCAGGGTAATAATAATCCTGAACGGAATCGCCAGCCCGAGCCGGAATGTCGTAAACTCGAAGCACTGGAGCTACCGCCACAAGTTAAGAAAGCAATGGGGCCGCTTACTGGAAACTTGCTTGTCAAGATTACCCGGCAGGCCAATAGCTCCGGCCTTGATGATGATAACCTTGCAGGCGGCTGTAAAGAATTGCGGGATGCAATCGCGGAAGCGTTAGGCCGGTCCGGTGATAGTACAAAGGATGGATTAAGGTTTGAATATTCGCAGTCAAAAGGTAACGCTGCGATGATAATAGAACTATTCACAGAAACAGACACCGGCGAGGCTGGCAGGGGGGAGGGAATATTTTAGGAACTCTATAGCTGTAGACCGTAAACGGCAGTCATACGCACTAAAAAATAGATTTTTTCATTAAAAATTTACCATTGAACACTAAACGAAAGGGACTTTAAAAAATGGGTGGAAATGCAAACTCAGGACGGAACCCGGCAACCTTTGCCGGAGTTTTGAAACCATCTTTTACCTGTAAAAAGCCGTCAGATTTTAGCGATGACGAAGCGGAATACTGGAATCAGATTGTGCCAATGTTAACAGAAAAAAAGCAGCTCGCGGACACGGATTTTCCGGCATTGTGTAGGCTATGTCGGTTACAGGGAGACCTCAAACAACTCGACCGCGACATTGCTCGCGACGGATTAACTGTCAAAGAAACCGGTTCACGCGGCCAAGTTCGTTATATTCGCCATCCGGCAGCAGATTTAAAGATTAAAATAGCACAATTAATTTCAACCCTTGAGCGCAAGTTTGGGCTTACTCCGGCAGATAGAGAAGATGTCAAGGTTGACAAATTGCCCGGCTCAAGCGTCCGGGATCGTTATTAATGACAATAAGAGGTATAAAATGAGTAAATATTTAGAATTAATCAAAGAAGATTCACAAATCACCCCGAAAAATATGTTTTCTTGGAATGGCAAACGCTACAGGAAAACCCCGGCATATCATCGGAGCCAGGAGATCCGAAAAGAATTAAGGCAGTTAGATCGGCAGAGTATTAAAAGAGCAGCGACACAAAAGAAAACTAATAAAAGACAGAGAGGTTTATAATGGCTGTAACATACATACAGGAAAGACAGGGCGGCGCGGAACGTTCAAACGGCAAACTGACGCGGTTTAGAACACTGCTTTATCATGTCACTTCCGGCAGCAATCCCGGCGATATTCTGCTGGATAAAAATATTCCGGTAGACGGCTCAAATATGCCCGATTATCCCGGCTTTGTCTGTATCGGGGTTTCCAGTCCGCAGCGCGATACCGGTAATAATAACGAGGGCGGCTATACTGTTCAGGTTAATTACTCATCCAATGCCGGTGACGTTCCAGTAAATAAGGAAAATAACGGCAAACCGCCATGGCAACAGAAAGCCTATAATGTTTCAATCGGCGGCAGAGATATTGTAGTTCCAATGCTTAAAGGATATAAACAGGGCGATTCTCAATTCAATCCTACTGAGCCAGTGGTCCACCCGGCAACAAAAGAGCAGTTGATTAGCGATATGCTTGAAAGTCATGGTATTATTTCTTTTAATTATGCCGTAAAGACTTGGGATTACAAGTGGCGCAGAATGTTTTGCAATACCGCAAACAGCAAGGATGTTGCACTTTTAGGGTATACATTCCCAAAATTTACATTATTATTGTCTCGATTGTCAGCCACTCAGAAGTTTTACACAGATGCAAACGGTAAAACTATTCCATACTGGGAAGTTTTAGTGGAATTTGAAGACTTCTACAGGGAAATAAAAAAGGAATTGGCCCTGCAGGGATATTATTGCGTTTCCGGCGGAAATGTTTTGCCTATTCAGCTTGCAACCGAGGGACTAAACAAAGGGCAATTTGGTTTTTTTGATGCAAAACGGCCGGATTTAAATATTTCCATTCCAAGATGGGTTGACAAGGACGGCGTTGTACTTCCGGCAAGTGGAACTGTTGGAGAAGATCACTACAAAGCCTTCTATGATATTTTCCGGCAAGACTGGTCATGTTTAGGTCTTCCAAAAGAGAAAGTATAAATCACGGCAACAATATAGCCATGCCTTAAACTGTATGGCTATATTTTCTAACTGTTATTCTAATATCTCCCGCGTTTTCTTGTGTAATTCTGAAAAATTAAACCCGCTTTTACACTAAATAGCTATCTATATAATAATGGTACGTTTATATAATTAACGTATGAAATAATATTTTAATAGATGTATTTTTAAGTTCAAATAACTTAACATAACATATCTTATGCGACGTTACAATTTATAAGTATATATAAATAAGCTATTTGCAACTTTTTAATAAAATCTATTTGCAATTCAATTTCATACATGATATAATAAGACTGTACCAAATAATAAAACAGGAGGTTTACAAAATGACAGATGCTAAACTAATCAAAGCAAGCCGTAAAATGTTTAATCTGAATCAAGAGCAATTTGCGCTATTGATAGGCTTTTCGGCTCCGGCGGTTCACTCATGGGAAACCGGCAGGCGTGGCCCAAGGTTAGAGGCCTTCCGGGCTATCCTGGACGCGATTGTCAGCCGTGAAGTGTCAACGGCCAGCCGGAAAGCGTTTATCAATGAAACTGTAAAACAACTCAAAGAAAAGGCTAAAGAATGATAACCACGCCAGAGGCCGCATTGATAGCGATTGCGAACTATCTCACAGATAACGCCGTGCCGGAACTTTACGACAAGAAACAGGCGGCGGCAAAGCTTAATATTTCGGAACCAACCCTTAATCGCCTCATGGAATCGGGCGAGTTGGATTACGTCAAAATAGGCGTTCTGGTGAGATTTAAGCCCGGACATCTGAACCGGCTAATCAATAACGGTGAAAAGAAAACAAGATGCCACCAATAACTACAACCGACGCAGCAGTTATCGCGATTGCAAATTACTTACAGGATCACGCAATCCCGGTATATATGACCGTTGCCGAAGTTGCGGCGGCGACAAAACTTAATCCTGAGACTATCAGGGTGTTCGCTAGAAACGGCAGAATCAAAAGCTATCAGATCGGCACTGAACGCCGGTTCACCCCGGCCCAAGTCCGCGAATTTGTCGAACATGATTATGAAAACCACAAATCAAACAAGGCAACTGGAGGTAATGCCGAAAAGGAATAGACTATAAACGGAAAAGGGCCAGATACTACGAATATCCAGCCCACCCGGTACACAAGGAATTGCAAAACCGGGCAAGTGTAATATAACCCCAAAAACAAGGAATTGGACAATGAAGAGCAAAAAAGAAATAGATGCAGCCGCTAATTTCAAAGCGAGAACAAACGAATTAAAAGCAATAGCCGCTGTCAGTACTAACGGAATGTTAAGTATATTTTCAGCAATGACCCCGGCAAACTTTAACTGGATCAATGAATCCGTTGAAATCGCGATGAAGGCAACCGCGACAAGCGCTGAGTATAATTTTACTAAATACTGGATACTGAACTATTATTATTTTCCGGCAGATATATACATTCTCAGTCATCAATTTTTACCGACATTGACCGCGCAGCTTTTAAAAGACAAGGATTCTCATATTTTCACGTGCTTGTCTATAACGGCGGCTAGTCTAGCTGATATCGGCGTAGATAAAATGATTACGCCCGAAAAGACAAAGAAACAAACAGCTTTACTATTTAAAGACATGGCCGACGACTCACCATTAAAAACACAAGCAACAGCATAATTCAAAATCCAACAAGGTTGAAATATGAAAAAGCAAAATCCCATTCAAAACAATCCTGATGTATTTACCCTTGAAATATCAAAGGCTTTTCAAAGAGAGATAAAATTGGGAATTACCAGAATTTCAAAAAAGTTTAACGTTTCCAGGGAACACGCGACCGGAATGCTACTAACTAAAGGAATTGATATATTTGAGCATGACACATACAATCCGGTAATTTTAGACCGCAATGGAATGGTTAGAAAAAGAATAGAATCATTAAAACTTGAAACGGGATTATCTGAATGTGGTGTTATTCATAAGGTTTGTGAATTTGGACTGGATGCCGCAGAAAGAACATGGAATGAAATTTGCAGACAATGTGAAGGTAAAGTACCCAAGAAAAACGGCTGGAAGATCGTAAACGGCTAACTCTGCTGCCCTGCTTTAATCGGCAGGGCTTTTTTATTTATCCGGGAATGCCTCAAAATTTTTATCCGGGAATTATCCGGGAATTCTTGTCGAAAGGGGTAAAAACAGGGGTAAATAAGGAATTCCCGGAAACATGCTGAACGGTGGTATTTTGTTGATTTTTGAGCTTAAAAAAGGTTGGTGGTGGGGGGTGGATTCGAACCACCGAAGATAAAATCAGCAGATTTACAGTCTGCCCCCTTTAGCCACTCGGGAACCCCACCAGATAATCATTGGAGCGGGTAAGGGGAGTCGAACCCCTATAACCAGCTTGGAAGGCTGGTGCACAACCGTTATGCCATACCCGCGATAACATTCAAAAACTGCAAGTTCCCAAAAGTAACTTTGGTTGCCGGAATTTCAAGAAAGCATCGAAAAAAACCGTCAATTTTTCAACCCGCAGCGATTCTGAATAAACCGCAAAAAATAAAATGGTGCCGACGGTGGGAGTCGAACCCACACTCCGATGAAGGAACTAGGACCTGAACCTAGCGCGTATGCCAATTTCACCACGTCGGCACGATCATGACCCTTTTTCATGTCAAGGCATCTATTTTACAATATAAATCTTCAAATTCAAGCCGGAATGTTAAAAAAAAACGATTAAAAAAACGGGAAATAGCCGGAAAAGTCATTGGCGATATAGCCGGTCTAAGCTAAAGTAATAGCATGATATTTAACATAAAAGAGACATTGAATGGGAAAAAAGACATGGATATCAGCCTGTCAAAATCTGGAAAGTTCAGTTGAATCGATAGTGCGGAAATTTTCGTTTCCGCGCCCGATTGCGCTCTATTTCGCATCCCGCGGGATCGATGAGAGCGGAATTAACAGTTTTTTGGCTCCAAAGCTGAGTGACCTTAGTGACCCCTACCGGTTTCCGGGGATCAAAAAAGCGGCGGCGAGACTTTGGGACGCGGTTAAAAATCGCGAACCGATTCTTATACACGGCGACTATGACACCGACGGCGTGACCGCGACGGCATTGCTGTCGCTGATTTTGCGCAAAAACGGAGCCGAAGTTCATTCGTTCATTCCGCACCGCTTCGATGACGGCTACGGTTTCACTCCGGAATCGCTGAAAAAAGCTTTTGCCGCAATCGGCAAGCAATGCCAGGTGCTCATCACCGTGGATTGCGGAATCACCAGTAATGAAGCCGTGATTGAAGCGGTTAAAATGGGTATTGACACCATCATTACCGATCATCACGAAGCCGGCGCGGAACTTCCTCCGGCCCTGGCGATCATCAATCCGAAAATTTATCCGGAACTGGCGGACCTGCATGTGCTTTCGGGCGCCGGCACCGCGTTCAAACTTTCTCACGCATTCATTAAATACGGACGCGAAAACAATCTCGGCGGTTTTACCACCAAGCTGGAAGACGTGCTCGATTACGTCGCGCTGGGCACTGTTGCCGATATCGTGCCGCTGCTGGGCGAAAACCGGATACTGGTCAAGCACGGCATTGAAGTTTTGAAAAAACAATTCCGTCCGGGCATCCGGGCGCTGATTGAATCATCCAAACTCAAGGCCGACCTGACGCCGTCGGACATTACTTTCAAGCTGGCGCCGAGAATCAATGCGGCGGGCCGGGTCGGCGACGCCAATACCGCGCTGCATCTGCTCGAAGCCGATAATATTGTCGAAGCCTATCACTATGCCAATCAACTGGAAAAATATAACAGTATCCGCCAGGAAAAAGAGCAGGAAATTTTTGAAGAAGCCAGACTGCAAATTGAGCGGGATATTGATTTAAGCAACTGCTATTCCATCCTGGTCGCCGGCAAAGAATGGCACCAGGGGGTTATCGGCATTGTCGCCTCGCGGCTGGCCCGCGATTATAACCGTCCGGCCATCGTGCTGACGATTCAGGGCGAAGAAGCATATGGTTCCGGACGCAGTATTGGCAACCTAAACCTGGTGGAAGTGCTGGGTAAAGCTTCGCATCTGCTCGTCCGCTACGGCGGACATCCGATGGCTGTCGGGATCGGCCTCGCGGCGGCCAATATCAAACCGTTTTACCAGGCGCTCGAAGCCCGTGTCCGCGAACTGCTCTCGATTGAAGATTTGCAGGAAAATATCTCTTATGACGGCGCGGTGGAACTGGAAGAACTCAGTTCCGGTTTCTTCGACATGATTGACAGCCTTGCTCCGTTCGGCCACAGCAACCCCAAGCCGATATACCGTTTCAACAGTCTGCAACTGGTCAAGAGCACCCAGGTCGGCAATAAGCATATCCGGGGCGTTTTCAAGAACTTTAACAACTCCCAGATAGAATTTATCGCATTCAATCAGATCCCCGATACTTTCGATCATGGGATGTGGGATATTCTGGCCATGCCGCAGCTCAACACCTACTACAACGATAAAAAACCGCAACTCCAGATCGTAGACTTCAAACCGGCTGAATAAATGCTGCCTCTTTTGAAACTATTTTTAACCACAGAGGCACAGAGACACAGATAAATCCTTTTCCGGTTTAACGGCTCCACGGTTTTACGGTTTGACTGTAATACCGTTAAACTGTCATGCCGTAATACCGTTTTATCCTGTCTCTTGACTCCCGAATGCTGACTTCCGGGGGCGAGGGCATCGCCCCCTTACGCTAATGATTCCTGTTCATCTTTTTCTTCGGCATGATCCTTCTTGTGCCACTTATGACGCAGATGTTCAAGGCAGACATAGAATACCGGCGTAACGAACAAGGTCAGCATCTGCGAGAAGAGCAGGCCGCCGACCATGGTAACGCCCAGCGGCTGACGGGATTCGCCGCCGCCGCCGATGCCCAGCGCGATCGGGATGCCGGCCATGATTGCCGCCGCCGTCGTCATCATAATCGGACGGAAACGGACCAGGCACGCCTGGATAATCGCTTCTTTTGAGGTCTTGCCTTCACGTTGCTGGGCGGTAATGGCGAAGTCAATCATCATAATGCCGTTTTTCTTGACAATTCCGACCAGCATGATGATACCGATAAAGCCGTACAGGGAAAGTTCGATATTGCAGACCATGAGCGAGAGCAGCGCGCCGAATCCGGCAAACGGCAGCGCTGTCAGAATGGTAATCGGGTGAATGTAATCTTCATAAAGAATGCCGAGGATGATGTAGATCACCAGAATGGTTACCAGCAGCAGTATCAGCATTCCGCTCATCGAGTCCTTAAAGGCCTGCGCCGTGCCCTGGAAAAAGGCGGAAACGGATGATGGAAGCGTTGCGGTGATCTGTGATTCGATTTTGTCCACCGCCTGGCTGAGAGAATAGCCGTTTCTTAAATTGAAGGAAATAGTAACGGAGGGCAGTTGCCCGGAATGGTTCAGCAACAGAATGCCGGCGACTTGTTTCATTTCGACAAAATCGGTAAGCGGAACGAGGTTGCCGTTATTGGAGCGTACATAAAGCAGCGAAAGCGCATTCTGATCATAACGGAAAGCGTCTTTCAGCTCAAGCAACACCCAATACTGATCATCAGCGCCGTAAATGGTAGATATCTGGTGGGGGCCGAACGCATCATATAGAGCGCTTTCGATCTGTGCCGCCTGTATTCCCAATAACGCCGCCTTGTCGCGGTTGATATTCAAATTGATCTGCGGGTTGGCAATCTGGAGGTCGCTGGTAACGTCTTCCAGTTCAGGAAACTGGCGCATGGCCTTTTCCGCCTTCTGGCCCGCGGCGTAGAGTTCCTTGGTGTTGGAACCGGTCAAGGTATATTGGTACAGGGATTTTGTGCGGCGCCCGCCGATATTAATGACCGGGGGAACCGTCAGGTAGCTTTTGATGCCGGGAATAACCGCCAGTTTCGGCTTTAAATCAGCGACGATACGCTCCGCCGAGCGATTGCGTTCGGAGCGCGGTTTCAAGCGTAAAAAGAGGCCGCCGGTATTGCCTTCGCAGCGGGACATGACCATTTCAATATCGGGGTCCTGGCGGGCGATTTCGGCGGCAAGATACTGCTGCTTCTTCAATTCTGTAAAAGAAATACCCTGTGCGGCTTCGGTTTGCCCGGAGATCATGTTCATGTCTTCCTGCGGCAGGAAGCCTTTGGGCATGATAATGAACAACCCGATGGTTGCGGCCAGAATGATCGCGGAAAAAACAATAGTCAGTTTCCAGCGGTCAATGCACCAGGTGAGGCTTCGTTCGTAAAGCCCGATCATGCCTGTCGCCGGGCCGGTCTTGACCGGAGCGCGGGAATGATGTTCATGGTGTTGAAGAACCATCTGCTTCTTCAGAAAACGGCTGGCGAGCATCGGGATAAGAGTAATTGACACAATGCCGGAAACCAGCACCGCCGCCGCGATTACCACCCCGAATTCCCGGAAGAACATGCCGACGATGCCGCCCATGAACATAACTGGAATGAACACTGCCGCCAGCGATAAAGTCATGGAAATTACGGTGAAAAAAATCTCGCCGGAACCGTCAATGGCGGACTGCCGCACGGATTTGCCCATTTCCACATGGCGGAAGATGTTTTCCAGCACCACAATGGCATCGTCCACGATGAACCCGATAGACAGCGTCAGCGCCATGAGCGACAGGTTATCGAGGCTGTAGCCGCACAAATACATGACAATAAAAGTGCCAAGCACTGACATCGGCAGCGTCAGGCTGGGGATGATTGTCGCGCGGACATTGCGCAGAAAGAGGAAGATTACCAGCACCACCAGAAACAGGGTCAGGATCATGGTGAATTCAACGTCATGAATTGACCTTTGGATAGTTTCGGAACGGTCCAGCATTTTGATCATCTTGACCGATGCGGGAAGCTGTTTGGAGAGTTCCGGGAGCAGGGCCTTGGCGCTTTCAGCGACTGCAACCGTATTGGAACCCGGCTGGCGCATAATGGACAGGATGATGGCGCGGGTCTGTTCGCCGCCTGAAGCGGCCCAGGCGGCGGTTAAATTATTTTCGACGCTGTCGTAAATCTCGGCAACATCCTGCAGTCTGACCGGCGCCCCGTTGCGATAACAGATAACAAGGCGCTTATAAGCGTCGGCGTTGAGCAGTTGTCCGTTGGCCTGAATGATCGGCGAAGTGTGACTTCCGTTCAAGGCGCCGGTGGGCTGGTTGACATTGGCGGAAGAAATGGCCGCTTCAACTTCGTCAATGCCCAACTGCCATGCGGAAAGCAGTTTGGGATCAAGCTGAATGCGGACGGCATATTTTTGCGAACCCATTACTATGACTTGGGCAACTCCGTCCAGGGTGGAAAGCCGTTGTGAAATCACCGTCTGGGCATAATAATCCAGCATGGACAGCGGCAGCGTTTTGCTGGTCAGCGCCAGATAGAGAATCGGCATATCGCTGGGATTGACTTTCTTATAGTAGGGCGGGGTGGGCATGTTGTTCGGCAGCTTCGGCGCGGCCTGCGAAATGGCCGACTGCACATCCTGGGCCACCGCGTCAATATTCCGTTCCAGTTTGAATTGAAGCGTGACTACGGTGCTCCCCAGCGAACTGGTTGAGGTCATCATGTCCAGGCCGGCAATAGTGGAGAACTGTTTTTCCAGCGGCGTGGCAACGGAAGAGCCCATTGTCTCCGGACTGGCTCCCGGCAGATTCGCCGTGACCGTGATCATCGGAAAATCCACATTCGGCAGATCGTTTACCGGGAGCTTGGAAAAAGACATCGTGCCGAAAATAATCAATCCGCCGGTCAGCAGCGAAGTCATGACCGGGCGTTTAATGAAAAAAGTTGAAAGATTCATGGTTTAACTCAAGGTTTTGCGGGAACGAAAGTTTTAAGTTCAGATGCCGGTTTGCCGCCGGCTTTATTGTCTTTATCTTTTTTTGCCGGCGCTGCCGTGGCGCCATTGGCGGGTTCGTAAACTTTAGCGCCGGGATAAAGGCGGACTTGTCCGTCGGTAACAACCTTTTCGTTGCCGTTAAGTCCTTCGAGAATGATGGTTTCGTCGTTCAGGGAACGGCCTGCTTTTACCGGATGATACTCGGCGGTGTTGTCCGGTTTGACTACGAAGACGTAGCTGCCGTCCTGACCGTTGGAAACCGCTTGTGACGGCACTACCACGCAATTTTTTTCCACCGTCAGGGTCAGCGTCACATTGACGAACTGGCCCGGCCAGAATTGAATATCCTCATTGGGAAACGTCGCTTTCAGTTTGACTGTGCCGGAGGTGGGATTGATTACGCTGTCGATGAAGGTGAGTTCCCCGTCAGCTTCAGCTCCGCCCTTCACCGGGACCTGGGCATGGACAACCAATTTACCCCGTTTGAAGAAATATTGAATTTCCGGCAGATTCAATTGCGGCGGCGCAAAAACAACATAGATCGGTTTAAGCTGGACCAGTTGAATTATATCAATGTCATTGGCTTTTACCACTGTTCCTTCGTAAACCAGAATATCGCCGGTCCGTCCGTCAATCGGCGATCTGATGGTGCAATATTCCAGGTTAAGCCGGGCGTTATTGACTGCGGCTTCGGAAGAAAGAACCTGAGCCCGTTGAGATTCGGCCTGGGCTCGCATTGTTTTAGTGGAATTGGAATCAATGGCGCTGGACGCCAGCAGACGTTCTTTCATTTCCGCCTGACGGATATAGTCTTCCAGCAGTATTTTGTCTTTAGCCAAGGCCGCCTGGCATTGCTGCAGCACGGCTTCATAAGGACGTTTGTCGATCTCCAGCAGCACATCGCCCTTTTTAACGTAATCGCCGGGTTTGGTGAAGAAACGACTGATTTGTCCGGAAACCATGGTTTTAACCGGAATTTCAGAATATGCTTCCACTCTGCCGAAAGTACTGATTTGCAACGGCATGTCTTTGACTTTTGCCCGCTCGATAGCCACCGGCACCGCCGGCAATTCACGAACTTTTTCTTTTTTGTCGCAGCCTGCTGACAACAGCAGCGCTGATAATAGCATAACCCGCGCCATTAACATTCCGCAGGACGATTTTTTTTGTCTCATAATAAATACTTCAACTCCATGGTTTTTAATACAATGACTGCCTGTGCCGGTTTTCATTGAAATGCAGAACCAAACAATATACCTTGTATTGCTCTAGTCTTCAACTGTAAAAATGCCAATAACAGGCCGGCGGTAATAAAACCCAGCAATTCCGAATGAAACTGCGGAAGCATTTTAAATTACTGTATGCCAGAAATCCTGGAATGAGGTATCCGCACCCGCGCATGAGGGCGAAGAAAGGCTTTAGTTGTCTGAAATGGGTTACAGGGTTATGGTTTTATGGGCGGATGTCGAGCGACCGTGTGTTGTTGTCATGTCGGAAGCCGTATTCTCAAATCCTTGAATTCATACAGATTCATGACTTTCTCGAAGAGATCAAGTTTTATTTTTTCAAATATTCTTTTGAATGTATGAAACAGCTTCAGCAAGGAGTTTCCTGCCGTATCATCACCCAAGTCCTGCTTTTTTCTCCAGTGTTTGACAATGTCGGTCAGGCAGGTCAGTTGCAGAATGATATGGGCCATTTGAGCAAACAAATAGTAGTTGAACGCCGCGTGCCCTCTTGAGCAGAAATTATGGCCGATATTCAAAGCGCTGTTTTTCTGGAAATTGAATCCCTGATTTTCTATTTTCCATCTTTCCCGGCAGGTATTGAAGATGTCGAGGGCGTTCATCATGGAAATTTCCATGCTGGTAATGTATGCCATTTTAAAGACTGTTTCCCTGCCGTCGGCATGTTTTCTGGTGATAACCCCCTCAATATAATTAAGTCCTTTGACTTCTTTTCCGTCAAAGCGATGAGATGCGTTATTGCACCATTTCAGTTCGATTCTCAGTCTGGAACGGGAATTTTGCCTAAATTCAATGGTTTTGCGGTTTTTCCGGTCAAGGTTGATTCCCTCAATGAATTCGTCCATCAGCGGGCGGTTCTGGCTCGCGCCTTTGAAAGCGACGGAATACCCCCAGCCATGGCTCCGGCAGAGATTAATGACCGGCTCGTTGCAGTAAAGGGAATCAAGCAGAATGAAAAACTTCATATGCGGATGCTTCTTTGCGACCGCCAGGACAAGCCGCTTGAATGCCTTCGTCTCGCAGTCCTGCTTGTCAAATTCGCCGTCGGGGTTTTCAACCGGTTCCGTATGCACGGAAAGCACAATGCCCTGCCTGGAAATAATTTTCGCTTCCAGAAAGTATTTATGATACGTAGTTTTATCGTTTCCATGGGTTTTATGCGTGGAATGCTCCAGCGGACGTGTAGACGAGAAAGCATGAACCCCGTCTACTCCGAGCAGAATATAATCATTATCCGTTTTCAAGGAGTCTAAAAATTTCTTCCGGTTCAAGGTGTAAATCATGTTGTCGATGATTTTTTGCAAATGCTCCGGAGGCAATCTCTGCATGAAATAGCATATGGTGTCAATGCCGGGAAGCTCCGGAATCTCCCGTCCGAGGTACGCCTTGAGATTGCGCAAAAGATTTTCCGACTGGGCCAGTTCGCTTTCAAATTTGTTGTTGGATTCAATTCCGGAAATTCTCTGCCACAGCGCAAGATGGCAAAGAAAATCGCCGGAAAACAATATTTTTCCCGGCTGGCGGAAATCAGGAATTGATTCGAACCACCCGGGAAGTTGCGGAAAATAATGCCGCAGCGCGATCAATGCGCTCTCCCCGCAGCTCCGGGAGTATTGGCTGAAATCTATGTTCATCCGTTTTTTTTCTGCTCATTTGACCTCTCCGGATTTCCGGGCCAGCGCTTTTTTGCGTTGCTTTGACGCGGCGATTATCCGTTCGCCGACAGCATCTATCTCTTTGAGCAGTTCCTTCACTTTCTTATACTCCTTCGTCCACTTCCCGACTTCCGACACCATGTCCACCGGCACATAGACCGATTTCGTTTTGCCGCCGGAGTTCTTAGTCAGAATCCACGCCGGATGCAATGCTCCGCCATTCGCACAGGCGCAACTCTTGACTCCGCATTTCCGCCTGCTTTCCACCAGCGAACCGATGATAAACGGTTTGCTCTGCCCAAGTTTCGCGATTCTTGCCTGCATCTGCTTTTCCAGCATGGCAATCGATGTCTGTCTCATTTCCTTCACCCCTTTTTTATTTTTTTATATTTGAAGCTATAACGCTTCAAATATAACATAGCGTCGAAAAATGCAGAAACAAGCTAGCTTTTAAAGAAAAACAAAGATTTTTCCGGAATTATACAGACGCCGAGTTTTTTTCACTTTTGAAGCAGCAATACTTAAAAAAATGACTAATTAGGCTGAAAATGGCGTGATCGCGAATAAAAACCTATTGCCGCTTTCTAAACATCGGTCGAATCAGCGCGAACTATTTTTCATTCGGAATTGCTGAATAAAACCGCAAACCTGTTTGACCCTTTATTTGTCCGGAATGCGACAACATTATTAGTAGTCGTAAAAAATCCACTTTTGGTTACGCCTTAACAAAAAATTACAGCCGAATTCTTTTACCTGGGAGCGCCGGCTTGTCCGCCTCTGGAGGGTCGCCTGGCCGGCTTTAAAATTTATCCACAAAAGACAAAGACAGTTTCACCATGAAGGGCATGAAGCCAAAGCCTGGGAGCACCGGTCGTCTGACCGGCTTTAGATTTTATCCACGAAAGACACCAAAAAATCCATTTTTACCACAGAGAGCACAGCGCGCACAGAGGAAAACCAGTAGCAGCATATAACTGCGACCATCGCAGTTATATGCTGACTGCTGCTATTTCTTACCTTCATTCTCTTCACCCACCATAGGTTGGTAAATGTTCTTCATGGTAAAACCGGCTTTACTCTCCGTATTAAAAGCGCCGGCGGCGCGGAATATTAATAGCTTTAAACCACATAAAATAAATTTTTAGTTCCAGCGGAGCGACATATTGTCCACAATATTTAAGCAACGAAAACACCGAAAAGTAATTTTGACTGCGGTTTTACTTGACCCCGATTTCACCTACGGCGGGCAAGCCCTGTTTAATTTTGCATAAAACTTGATTTAACATCCTTGTTTTAAATCATTTGCATATCATTGGATTGACAAGACTACTATATATGTAGACTTTGATTTAAATTTTATAATTTTAAAAATGGGGAACCATGAAAACAGAGTTAACAGGGATAGACAGGATAAACAGGATAAATTATATGAAAACCAGCAAGTTAACAGGAATGAACAGAATAGACAATGAATTATAATAAAAAATCCTGTCCATCCTGTTCATCCCTGTTAAATAACTTTTTCCCTGTGTGGTTAAAACGGTGGTGTTCAACGGGACTCTAAACCCTCGGAGTGATTCACAGATGACACAGATGGCCGCAGATGTAAAAAAGCGGAATGGTTATGCTCAACGGGACTCCAATATCTCGGAGTGTTGAAGAAGTTCTAAAGTTCTAAAGTTCTAAAATGATGGAACGTGAAAAAGGCAAAAACGTTATGCAAGGGGTATGTCCAAAATGAGCGGGTCGGGTGTCCAAAATGTGCTTTGTTGTAGCGCCGTCCGTCTCGGACGGGTTTTAAATTTTCCCTCTCAGAGCGAGGGCACTACACCGGAACCGTTGTGCTCAACGGCACTCCAAAGTCTCGGAGTGTTGAAGAAGTTCTAAAGTTCTAAAATGATGGAACGTGAAAAAGGCAAAAACGTTATGCAAGGGGTATGTCCAAAATGAGCGGGTCGGGTGTCCAAAATGTG
>Ga0364881_10167_pt1 | contig 46165 bp, 28 predicted proteins | sample ExccelJu500001D4_5_FD_206923 | JGI IMG/M metagenome (GOLD analysis project Ga0364881, IMG submission 206923) | Enriched cells from Trout Bog Lake Hypolimnion, Wisconsin, USA - BchlTB.July30.5000.01.D4 | ecosystem: Environmental > Aquatic > Freshwater > Lake > Hypolimnion/Profundal zone | place...
ATTTCGGCGCTTATCGCTCGCCACCTAACAAAAGCGCTGAACGGGAAGGGTTTCGAGGTTTATGGCTGACGACTCCATAAATATAGATGTCAATATCCGCAGCACGGGCGGGGATGCCGCCGCTGCGGACGTAAGCAATCTAGGCGCGGCGACCAAGGCCGCGGCGGGCGAGGCTGGAAGGACGGCTGGAACGATGGCCGGGGAGCTTGCGCCGGCCATGGAGAAGGCCGGTAAGAGCGCGGAACACGCGGCCGGGGGGGCGGAACACGCCACCATCCGGCATCGGGAGTTGCACCGGGCCGCCTCTATGCTCGGCCCGGTGATTGGCGAATTAGCGGTGGCGCTATCGGACCTGGCCCACAACCCCACGATGGCGGTAATTCTCTTGGTGTCGGCGTTTGGCGAGGCAATGAGCAAGATCCGCGAGGTCAACGAAGAGATGACCAAGCTGGAAGAAGAGGCGGCAAAGCCTCTCTCAAAAACTCTTGAGACTCAACGCGACGGCGTGGTCTCACTGGCCGCGAGCCTGGCAGACTTGGGCGCGGAGTTGCACGAGGCCGGCAAGGGCGAGATCACGCTCAAGGAGTCAATGGAGGCAGCGATAGCTCGATCCAAGCAGCAATCCCAGGCGGCCAACGAGCTAGGCGAGGCGGCTAAAGCCAATGACCTGGCGCGGCTCTCAGTGTGGCATCAGCAGGGCGTTGTCTCGGAGGAGGAATACAGCCGGAAGCGACTGGAAATCGAGCAGGCTTACCGGGAGCGCAAGCGCCAAATCGACGAACAGGCCGAAGCGACGGAGTACATGCTCCGGCGCCGGGCGCAAGGTGTGCGAGAGGGCAACCAGGCCGATTTGACCAAAGCGGCCGAAGACGCTGCGCGCACGGCGGCGGAAAAGTCTGGGGCACTCGCCAATATCGAAGCGGACAAGCCGGGAGTGGCCAAGCGGCGCGAGGATGCGGCCAAGAAGATGAGTGATTGGGAGAACGAATCGGGCTGGCAGGATGTCGGCACCGGAACATCGCAAAAGGCCCTGGCGGAAATCTTTCACCGCTTCATCGATCCGAAAACTGGCCAAATTACAGGATCTCCGGAAAGCGCCAAGCAAGCCGTATGGGCAACCCAAGGGGTCAATAGAACTTCCGGCGAGCTAATCGAAAAGAAGTTTGAGGAATGGTCCAAGCTCCAGGCATCAAAGTCGACCACTGAGACCGCCTATCGCGCCCTGCCCGCGCAAGAAACCAGGGTCCGGCTTGAGGCCGACGCGGCCCGGCGGGCGGCGGAGATCGCCGCCAAGAAGGCCGAAGATAACGCCCGGCTTGCCGCCGATGAAAAGAAAGACCTGGATAACCGGCGAGTGCTCATGGACGATCGCGCCAAGGCGAACCGCGACTTGGCCGCACAGGAACGTGCCACAATGGCCATGGCGACACCTGAGGGGCAACACATCCAGTGGGCCATGCGATCGGCAGACCAGTGGATGGGCGCGGGCGGCCGAAGCAACCAGATCGACGCAGCGTCCCGATCTGAGTTGGAGGGCCTATACCGCGAGATGTTTGGCATCAAGGGTAACCGCAAGATCGATGACCGGACCTTGCAAGGGACTTTCGGGGGCGCATCGGATGCCGGAAAGTTCACCGGGCTTTACGGCCGGGAGCGGGCCTCAGAGGACATCGGCACGGCGGAGGCCGCGGCGCAGACGCAGCGGGCACATCGGAAGCTTGGCGATTCGTCCCAGAAGGTCCTGCTCCACATCGGCGAGTTGGCGGCCGGGCACCAGGTGACCTTAGACCAGGCCGCGGCCGCCGTGCAGGCGGTCACGCGTAATCAGCAGCAACTCATTGCGCTGCTAGGGAAGCTGCGGGCGGAGATGGACAATGCGCATAACTATTAAGGTATGAACCAGGCCAACACGATCCACACAACGCCGCCGGCACGCAACGGCGACTCAGGGAACCACATCGCCCTGGCTTATTTCTGGAGGACGCCAGGCGACACCACGCCGGCGGCGTGGCGGCTGTTTCTCGCGATGTTGAAGCTAGCCATGGATCGCGCCGGAGTTCACGCAGGCCCGGGATCGATCTGTTGTGAGCGGTTCATGGCCGCCGTTTACAATGTTGCGGACGTGGCCGAGGGGCTGAACGCGCTCCAATCCGCGGCCGCGGCGATCGGCGACGAATGCTGTCATGTCGGCTGGTTTGACAGGGCTGGATCAGTTTGGCGCACGGTCGGCGGCAAGATGACGGCGGTGCCATTCGAGCAACTGCTCACGCCCGAGAATATCGCTCGCGCCCAGAGCCTGCTTCAAGTGCACCAGGCCGCCGAACTGGCGGACGTGGTGAACACGCTGAAAGGTCTGATGTGATGGACTTGGCAGCCGACACGCCCTCGACTTTCTCGACCGCGCAGATCGCGATCGCGTTGGGTGTTACGCGCCAGGCTGCGAGGAAGGCATTGAATGGGACCGCTCCGGATGGCGTCCGGTTGGCGAACGGAAACGAGACCGCCGTTTGGGCAGTGGTCCGGATGCCCGAGCCTCTGCGCGACCGCCTTGGCGAGGAAGCGAAGCGCCGCGGCTACCGGGATGCCGATTCGATGCTGACCTCGCCGCCCAAACAATGGGCGCCCGCCATTCCCCTGGATAAGATCGCCGACGCCGACATTCAGCAGGCTGGCAAGTTGCGCGATGCGCTCAGGCCCTGGCTTGTCCAGCAGCATGATCTGGATCTGACCGCCAGGGAATTGGAGGCGGCGGGGGTGCGGGATTATGATCGCATTTTTGGGCACAAGATTTCCGGCCGTTACTGGCGGGAACTATTCTCGCGGGCCGTCCGCCGAGACGGGGGAGCCGAGGAATGGAACCGGCTGGAACTTTACCTGCCCGAGCGGCCAACCGCCAAGCAGCAGCCGGCTCGCATAGTCACGGAAGCGCTGGCCGAGGGGTTCGGCGAAATCGACAGCTTTATCCGGGCGTGTAGCAACCCACTCGCGCCTTTGGCGGATGAACAGCGGGCGGTCTGGACGTTGGCCTTGGATAAATACGCCGCGTTGAGAACCCAGGGTTCCACCGAGAAACGCGCCGCCAGGCGCGTGCGCAGTTACCTGTCCTTGAGGGCCCCGTTCCTAGCAGCCTCTCGCGGCGCGCTCCTGAAAGCGTTCGACCGGAAGCTGGCGGCCTTTGAAGCCGCGGGCGGTGATCCGAAGGCATTGCGGGACAGGCGTGAGGATAACGGTGATCGGTTCATGTTGCCTGAGAATGACCGGGATCTCCTGGTCCACCGGGCGGTGTTTTACTACCGGGGAGACGTGGCGCCCGCCTGGAGGGATTTGCTGCAGTCCGACTTTTCGGAGGCGGTCCGCGAGCGCTACGCGGGGAAGTCGCTCCGCAAGTGCCATGTGCCCGGCTCGGTCATGGACTCAGTGGGCAAGGAGGTTGAAATCCTCACCGTCATGCATCAGGGCAAGCGCGCATGGGATTCCATCAAAGGCCACGTCGATCGGAGCTACGAGGGGATTTCTTCGCGGAAGTGCTCGGTCTGGGATGACTTTACGATGCCGGTCTATTATTACGTGCCGGACGGCGCTGGATGGTACCTCCTGACCCGCGGCCAGATCTTAATCGCGCTCGATTTCCGAGTGCTCCGAGTTCTGGGCTGGTCCATGCAGCCAGACCGGAATTACAGCTCGCTGACGATCCGGAGCCTTTGCACACACGTATTCATGGAACACGGCGTTCCGGAGGTTCTCCAGTTTGAGCGGGGGATTTGGATGAGCAGCACCTTGCTCAAGGGCCGCAACCCGGCGCCGTTCGAGTTCACCCAGGTTGTCCAGGGGTTGCATGAGTTTGGCATCAAGTTCATCCACTCGATACGGCCCCGGTCCAAGACGGTGGAAAGGGTAGGAGGATTGCTGCAAGACCTCATGGAGGCCGAGCCTGGCTATTGCGGCCGTGATGAACGAAGAGACGCTCCGGAAACGCTCCGGAAGCAGATGGCCGAGGTGGCGGCCCGGAAGGTGCACCCCTCGCAATACTTCTATTCATACGATGACTGGGAAAAGCGCTTCCGGGAGATCGTGGCCCGCTACAACGCCACGCCCCAGCAGGGCCGAATTCTGGCCGGCCTTTCTCCGGAGGATGCCTTCGCTAAATTCGCAGACCCGAGCGATCCCCCCATATGCTTGCCCGCCGGCCTTCGGTATCTGCTGGCGCATGACAAGCGGCAAAAGAGGGTCGATCTCAATGGGGTCACGCTTCAGTTTGGGAAGCAGAAATACAATTACCGGGGCAAGGAAATCGCGCACCTGGTTGGGAAGGATGTGCTCGCGTGGTTTGACCCTGAGAACCCGGAAATGATCGCCGTCACTGATATGAATCGCAGAAACCCCATCTGTGTGGCTCGTTCGCAGCAACCCAGCGCGCTCGAGTGTGTGATTGAGCCCGAGTCGGGCCGGCTGGCAGAGGAGATGAGGCGCGTTGAGGGCCAGGCGTCTTACATGAAGACCCGGTTCAACGTGATGAAGGCCAAGTTTCCCATGCCGCAACGGCAACTGTTGGCGGCCGCCAAGGCGGTGGAACTCGGGAGGGCCATCGACGGCCAACGGGCTGCCCACAAGGGCCGGACGGACCAGGTTGACCAGACGCGTAACCGGGCGCGTCAGATAGGGGTGCCGGCCGTCCTGATTGATGGTGACCCAGACCAGCGCCGGGGACTGGATCTGCTGGCCGAAGCAGAGAAGGACCACCAGCTAAGCCAACGCGGGGTTGTACTGGCACCAGATCAGCCAAAGGAAAACTTGTGAGCACACGTCGAGCAGACCCCAACGCCCCGTTGTCACAGGAGCGATACATGAGCAGTCCCGATTTCGCGGAGTTGCACGGCATTAGTGGGACGCCCGTTGCCAAGCGTTGCGCCCTGCTGTCCTCACCAGCGAAGCGGGAATTGCTCTGGTTCATCCAGGCTATGTCTTTGGAGCCAGGCGGGCTGAGGGGCCTTGCCAAGGGCCTAATCGAGATGTTTCCCGAGCGTCTAGATGCCGAAGCGGCAGCCTCTCACGACCCCGATACTATTGATGCTGCACTTGGGGCCGCGGTCTCTGGAAAAGCGAGTTCGGGCCTCCCCGCCCCGTCTCAAGCGGACCGCAAGGCAAGGTGCATGAAGATGGCCCTGGGCCGGAAGGGGTTTGAAGATTACTGGTCGCATGGCCCCGACTCCATGGAGGAGTTCTTGGTCGATCTCTGTATCAACCCAAGGCTCACAATCCGATTTCCGGGCGAGCCAGAGGCGGAAACGGAAGAGGCTGAAAACGAGCTTGCCAAGGACAAGTTCCCCGAGCTTAAGGCGCACGACTTTCGCGTAGCAGGGCTTGAGTATTTCAAAGACATCGCGGGCGCCTTGGCAGAGTACAAACGACGCTATGAGGAAGGAGCGGCGGGGCGAATTTGCCACACGGCGATCAGCCAAAAAGTGTGGGCTGAACTAGACGCCGCCCGTGAATCGAGGAGCATGATACTCATCGATGGGCTTGAGGGGCGGGGGAAGACTGAGGCTGTTCGAGCGTGGTGCAACTGCCATTTGGGCCTGGCGCGGTTTGTGACCCTGGATGGCACCAGCACCAAGACCACCCAGTTCAGAGAGATTGCCAGGGCCTTGGGCGTCGGCCACGGGGTTTCCCGGAAGGTCTCGGAAATGCAGGCGGGGGTCAAGGAGGTGCTTCGAATTTCGGGCTTGATGCTGGTCATCGACGAGGCGCATTTCTTTTTCAACCAGGGTCCGCGAGTTTACACGCGGCCAGAGATGCTGGATTGGATCGATACAGCCATCTGCAACCAGGGCCTCCCCATTGCCCTGGTGACCACGCCACAGTTTATGCAGTGCATGGGCAGGGCCGCCGAGCAGGTCGGTTGGAACTACAGGCAGTTCAAGAGGCGGTGCAAGCGTTACCTCCGGCTTCCGGAGAACAACAGCCGGGAAGATATTGAGGCGGTTGCGCGCTGGCTGATGCCTGATGCGGATGCTGCGATGATCAAGCTGGCAGTCGGCTATGAAGCCATTTGCAAGCGCGATTTGTCGGCGATTGGGGATGTTGCGCGGGAGGCGAGATTGATCGCTGAAAAGGACGCCGGCGAAGCCAAGCTGAAGTTTGAGCACGTCAAGCAGGCCATCCACGGGGTTTTGATTGCCAGCGATGTGCCGTGGGCCGAGATGGAGCGGCGGGTTCAGCAATCGAAGCGCGCCGGACTTGCGCGTCGCGGTGGCGACGCTGCTCAGGAATTGGGGCTGGAAGCGCCGGGGGCTAGCGCCCCGATTACGCCCGCCGTCCGACCACACGATGCCACAGAGATGGCCCCGCGGCGCCCTGGGGGGAACCGCCAACCGGCGCCGACTGGCCCCCCCGGCCGAATTGCCCTCCAGGAGCCCGTGGGAGCCCCGGATTAACCAAGATTTCGGCCCGGATTAATCGGGCCTTAAACGGTCGGTTTTCTGCACACCCGCCAAATGGGTGCGCAGATTCCACGTACAGAAATCTTGGAACTTGGAACAGATCGATTCCGGACAAAATCACCGCGGCTTTACAGGGCTGCCCACTCCCCGCAACTACGGCCCGCGCCCTCGATCTTGCTGCAGTCCCGTGGTGCCACCCGGACCGAGCCGGGCGGGTGGCGGGAATCGCGGTCGATCCTCGCCCGGCCACTTTCACTTAAACAACTCGGCAAAAAACTGTTTCATCGCCTCCCAGGAGCGCCGATCCGCCCGTTCATTGTAGGCAGCCCCCCGGGAGTTGTCGGTGCCGGCGCTCCAATCGGTAAAGGAGTGAACCGCGCCGCCATAAGCGACCAGTTGCCAATCGACGCCCGCCTGGCGCATCTCCGCCTCAAAACCGGCGACCTCCGCCGCGGGCACATTGGGATCGTCGGCGCCATGCAGGGCCAGGACCTTCCCCTTGATGTTCCTGGCGTCCGCCGGCGTCGGACTGCCCAGCCCACCGTGGAAACTTACCACGCCCGTCAGCTCGGCGCCGCTGCGCGCCAGTTCGAGCACCGTCGTACCGCCAAAGCAATACCCGATCGCCGCAATCCGTTTAGGGTCGGTCAGCTCGTGGCTGGCCAACAGATCAAAACCCGCGCGAACCCGGGCCCGCAGCAACGCGCGGTCGTTCTTGTACTTGCCCGCCTCGGCCCCGGCGGCGCTGGGAGCTTGCGGGCGCACGCCCTTCCCGTAGATGTCCGCCGCGAGCACGTTGTAGCCAAGCCGGGCCAGCATTTCGGCCCGCTTCTTCTCGTATTCCCCCAACCCCTTCCATTGGTGCACCACGAGGACGGCGGGACGCTTGCCGTGGACGGCGTCATCATAGACCGCGTAACCCTCCAGGACTGTATCGCCCTGTCGGTATTCCACCGTTCGGGAGACGAGTTCGCTTCTGGCACTCGAGGCCGCCAGCATGGCCAGGACCAACATCGCATGGAGTCGCATCCTGGATCTGTACGCCACAACGTCGGGATTTCAAGTCAGCCTGGAGGGCCGGATCGCATTCCGGTCTGGACCGGAGCTAACGGGGGCGCAATTAGTCAATTGACGATGCCGTGCTTGACTGGGCTCGCGATCCGGGCGGCGGCACACCGCGGGAGGAGATCGCCGGCGCTTTGGCCAGACGCCGCCAGGCAGGGGCACGCAGGGGGCTGGAACCGTAACATGCGTAACAAGCCCGGTAAAACCGAGGGATTATCGAGGTCGCGATCCGTAACAAAAGTGTAACATTCCTGGATAACCCGGAGGAGGCGCGGGAAGGAGTTAGAAGGCGGAAGATAGGAGTTGATTCTGCTGAGAAGCTGGGGGTTTTTCAGCAGGGCATTTTGAGTGGCGTCAGTGTCTGAAAGCATAGCCTCGCTATAACCCTAATAGAGGATAGTGGGAAGGGATCTACGCAGCAGACCGAAAAGGGTGTCCGATATGCGCCCCGAAGGCCCGGGCACACCAGAGGACGAGACCCCGGGGTGTCGGCCGCCCGCCGTGGAGTTCAATTGCCTGGCACTGTCCCCGGTTGGGGCGAGAGGGCCGCTGCGGCTTGCCGGAGTTTCCAGGCCTCCCGCCGAATCCAGCGCTTCACATTGCAGGCCGCTCCAATCAAGTAGTTCTGCAGTTTTACCTTGGCCAAACCGCGATACCGTGCCCGGCGCAAACCCGCGCACGGCCGCCTATTCGGCCAATTTCCTCAACCAGTATTCCTGGCGCGATGTGCCCGGGGCGGCGGACATTCTCGGCATCGCCAACCCGACCGCGGCGGTCACCGTCAACGGCGTCAACGCAACCCGGCAGGGTGAGTATTTCTGGCGGGCCGTGCCGGTGGACAACACCAGCGCCTGGTCTTTCGGTACGACTGGCAGGGGCGCCGCATTCGCAAGCAGGTTTGGTCCAACACCAACGGTAGCGGCACCCCGGACCCCGACCTCACGCTGGGGTACGATGGCTGGAACCTGATAGCCCTGCTCACTACTAATTTCGCGCTACCCACTACCAACTCCATACCCATCACTACGAACTCGTCGCTCCTAAGTTCTCGCTTCTGTCTTCTCACCTCTAGCTCTTCACCCGCCACTACAAACTCCTCCCTCCTCACTGCCTTTATCGGGCCACGTACCACCCGCCTTCGCCGAGGCTATCGCGAAGCCAGTGTCATGGGCCTGGGCAATTCTCCTCCGCCGCAGCTCGGGCGCCGCCTAAATGGTTGTGCGATGAATCGTCCGGAAGCTGCTGGAGCCAAGAAGATCAGCGGCGTTTTCCCAAACGCCGCTACGCCTCCACCTCGCAGGGGCGTCTCGGAACGCCGCATTATTTCCGTCATGACCGGGCTCAGAGAGCAACAGCAGGCCTTGCAGGGGGCGGGGCTGGAGAACTGACAATGTCGTGGTCGAGACGCCGCTGCCCAGCCTGGCGGCCGCGGGCGGCTGGGAGTTCAAGGAGGAGTTTTAACACGCGCTAGCCGCCGAGCAGGAGGCGGCGGCCGCTGAGGCGGCCTGTTCGTCGCGGCGGCGTTTCTCCGCCAAAACCGGGGTGTTACCCACCGTCCCCGGATCTTCCGAAGCGAAGGTGGCCAGGCCGCGCCCGAAGCCTTTGAGCGGGTTGTGCCACAACCCATTCCCGGTCAAAGGGTCCAGGCAAAACACTTCCCCGGCACACGAAGCGAGCACCACGCCGTTTTGGAGCACCACGTTGACGAAGTCGGAGCCTTTGAGAGAGGTCGCCCACACCTGGTCCCCCGTCGCCCGCTGGAGGGCAATGACCGAACCCTTGATCCCGACAAATATGAGGTCTGAGGTTTTCATAGCTGGCTCACCTTACCCGCCGGCTCCGCGTGTTTCAATTATAAGTCGCCTGTGCCTTTATAGGCGGACCAGAACGGGTGCGTCGGCAGGCGAACACTGAAGCCGATCTGATGTGCACCATTACTTCGATTTGACATGCCGTCTGGCGGTGGTAGGTTGGCGGCCGGCCCGGTCGAACGGCAACACGAAGTTGGTCCTGGGCTTGGGCCTTATCTGCCTTATGAACAACGAACTGGCCAAGACCATCTCGACTTGCGCGATCTGGCTGAGCGTCGCCTGCATCCTCACCTTCGGGATCTTCAAGATGAACGTCAACGGCTACACGGTGGTGTTTCTGGTCGAGTTCTGCCTCCCCGCCTTCATTGTCGGCGCCGCCGTGAAGGGGACCAGCGAGATCTGGAAGCCCCATGCGCAAAACCAGTCGGCGGTTGGCACCCCTCCGGTTTCGGGCGCGGAAAGAGCCGGAACTGGGGTCTGATTATCGCCGCTTCCCCGAACGCGCGACCTTGTCCTTGATCCCGGATCGGCAACGGCCATCCGCCTCAATGGTTCGGCAGTTCGGCCGCTTCCCCGGCCTGGCGGGCCGCTTCCCGATAGGGCCGCCCGGATCGGTATTGCTCGGCCAAAGCGCGATTGACCTTCACCCCCTCGGGGTCGCCGCCGCTGGCCGCCAGGCCGGCGGCCCGTTCCGCCATGCTCGTGGCTTCCCCGAAGCGGCCCGCCTCCGCATAGGCCATGGCCAGAGTGGAAACGGAGTGGGGTTCCTGGTACTGCGTCAGGCGACACGCGCGTTCGGCCAACGTGACCGCCTCGGCCCCGTTTCTAGCTTTTGGATCCGGACCGGAAGCCAGGATGGCCGCCAGATTCTCCAGGGCGGGAACCAGATCGGGGCTGAGGCGCAAGGCCTCGCGGTAAGCCCGAACGGCCTCGGCAACCTGCCCGGCCCGTTCCAGGGTGGCCGCCAGGCACCAGTGCGTCTGCGCGCGGCCGGGCTCCAATCCGATCGCCGTGCGATACCGGGCGATGGCCTCCGCCAGCCTTCCCTGGGCGGCCAGGACCGCTCCCAGGTCGAGATAGGCAGCCAGGAGGTCCGGCCTGAGCCGCACCGCCTCAAGATAAAACGGGATCGCTTCTCGTCCGCGTCCCGCCAGGGCCAAGGTGTTGGCAAGGTTGTAGCAGGCTTCCGGGTTGGGATAGAGGGCGATCGACTTGCGGTAACAGGCTTGCGCTTCCTCCGAAGCACCCCGGGCGTCGGCATAGAGGCCGAGGTAATGGTAAGCAATCCAGGCGGAGGGGTTCTTGTTGACGGTATCGCGCCAGAGGGCTTCGTCGCTGCGATAGACTCCGGCCTGTTGCCAGGTCAACGCGCCGAAGGCCAGCAGGAGGCAGCCGGCCGCGAGCTGGCGAGTGGTTGGCCGCAGCGCCCGTTCCCCCAATTTCGATAGGGCCGCGCCACCCAGCGCGAGGAGGCCCAGGCTCGGCAGGTAGGCCCAGTGATCCCACACAAAGGAATAGCGCATGCCGTAGGCGTTGACGAAACCGAGGAGCGGCAGGGCGGTGCCGATAAAGTAGAGGGATGCCGCCAGGGGCCCCCGACCGAAGCGATGGCGCTGGAGCCACAGCACCAACAGCGCGCCCAGCACGGAGGCGGGCCAGAGCCACGGCCCGACCGCATGAGGCTCAAGAGGCCAGCGACCGTAGATAAAACAGACCCGGGCCGGCCAAACGAGGCCGGTGGTGTAAAACCAGACCGCCCGCCCCGCGATCAGGCACCGATCGGCGAAAGACCAATTCCATTCCGGTCCCGTGGCCCCGACGTGATGGTGTTCGAGGTGGGCGATAATCAGGCCGAGGGAGACGCTCAGCGCGAACAGCGGCAGCGTGGGCAGGACATCCTCACACCAGCGCAGGCGCCCGCGTTTCCACCAGGCGACCAACAGCAGCACTGGGGGAAAGGCCCATACCGTGGCCTTCGCCAGATACGCGGCCAAAAACAGTCCCACTGCGAGGAAGTAAAAGCGCCGACGGCGCGGGTCTGGGACCTCGCCTGTGTCCCCGGTGGCTCCCGGCTCAACCCAAAACCGGGTAAACCGGCCATAGCTCAGCAGCGCCCCCAGAAACAGGACCAGCGAGAGGGCGTTCTTTCGTTCCGTGATCCAGGCGACGGATTCGACCATCATCGGGTGCAGCGCCAGGATGCCGGCCGCCAGGGCGGCGCCCGGCACCTTCAGCCGTTTCAACAAGGTCCAAAAGAGCACGACGCTGACCAGGTGAAGCAGCACGTTTTCCACGTGGTAAGGCAGAGTCCAAAAGCCCCATAACTGATAATCGACCCAAAAAGTGGTGCCGGTGAGAGGGTAATACTGCTGCAAGGCCGAGAAGTCGCCCCACATCTTCCCTAAACCGGCGCCGCTTTCGAACAGGGGCTTCAGGTTGGTGGTCCACGAATCGTCGTCCCACACGAACCTCCCGCGCAGACAGGGAAAGTAAGCCAGGAACGTGGCGGCCACCAGTCCGAGCGGCGCAGCCCACCGGTCAAATCGAGACCGCCAACTACGGGGCGTCCGCGCTAATGCCGTCTCCCGGGACATAGGGCGCATCGTAAGCCTCGGGGCCGCGCGCGCACAAGCACAATTGGAGACGGCTCAGCAACTCTCAGCGCAGCAGTTCGGTGCCACGACCAAGGAGTCGTCAATGTCCCTCCCGCAGCAAATCCCCGAACGCGGGGAGGAGGGAATACTTCTTGAGCCACGGGGTGTACATGAACCCGCGCAGTTTTGGCACCTGGGGCCCCAGTTGCAGCCAGCCCTTCACGGCGGCCAAATCGTCGGCATCGTAATAACAGGCGCCCAAGGTCCGGAATCCGGCGTCCGCGAAGAACCGCAAGTTTTTTGCTTGCGGCTCGCTGCCCCAAACGGCCATCACCAGGTCCTTCGGCACCTGCTGCCAGGACCCGGTGAAGTCACCCTTGGTCAGGAAGTAGTTGCCATGGGCGTTATGCTGGGGATCGAGCATGTCGGACCAGATATACACCTCCACGCCGGGCAGGTACTGGCGCAGAATCTGGACCTCGCGGGTAATGCACTCGCCCAGCAACTCGCCCAGGTTCCGGCCCTGGCAGGCGCGGCAGGTGCCGCCCATGCGGATCTCGTCCATATTGAGGAACACCCGGCGCGGGTGGAGGTGCTCGGCGAGGAGTTTGGCCTCGTGATCGAAGATCTCGTAAAGGGCCGGCTCGGCCATGCAACAGGTGATCTGCCCATCGTGGATCAGCATGGGGTGATACCAGCTCACCTTGAGCTTTTGCCCGTCCTGGATGCGCCCGCCGGCCAGCAGTTTGAGCGGCGCGGCCTCGCGGTCAACGCGGTAAAGATCGTAAGCCGGGTCGACCAGCGGCGCGTAGTCCTGGCCTTCGGCGTAGGTGAGCGAACCATCCTCACTCTTCACCATCACCGGCGTGCCGGGGCGATGCAGCACGTTCATCGGGCCGATTTCCTCAACGGCCAAATCGTCGAGCCAGAATTTGCCCGCCTTGCCGCCCCACACGCCCGCATAGACACTCACCTGGTCGTAGTCCAGGCTGTTGACCAGCATGCTGATCTTGCGCCAATCACCGGTCGCGGGCAGGGTGAAACTGCGCGGAGCGATCTCGCGGCCCCCCTGCCCTTCCACCAGGGCCAGCACCTTGAATGCCCCCGCCGGTTCCAGCCCTTGGGTCTTGACCCAAAGACTCAGCCGGTAAAGGCGATGCGGGTGCAAGTTGACGCGCTGCGCCACCCGCCCATGCCCCCAGCGGTTGGCGGTGAAGTTTTCCAGCCGCAGCGAGGCCTTGCCGCCGTGTTTTACCTGGGTATCCACAAAGCTGATCGTCCCCGGTTGTTCGACCAGCGTGTAGCCGGCGACCTGGTTGCCAGCGGAATCCTCAAAGCCCCCGTTCACCAGGATCGGGGCCGGATCCGGGACCAACCGCGCCTCGCTTCCCTTCACGAGAAATGGGGCATCCTCCACTGGAAGTCCCTCGGCCAGGTTCTCATCGTGGGCCAGGGCGGCGCTGGCATAGCCCACCGAAAAGACCGAGGGGATCAGTTCCAACCGGTTGCTCACGCAGGCCTGTTGCACCTGTTCGAGCCGCTGGAAGAAAGCCGGAGTCTTTTTGCAAAGGGTATCCAGGCCGAAAGAGACGACGGCGCCGTTCAGCCCGTGTTCGCCGGCGGTCTGGAGCACGCGGGAGATCTCGGTCACGTCCTGGTCGCGGCCCAACGACCAGCCAAACACCCAGACGAACCGATCGGGATAGGGTTGCGCGGCGCTGAGCCGGGCACCCATGGCAAAGAGACCGACGATGAGGGGCAGGGTTTTGAGGGACACACGGATCAGTTTCACAAGCAACAGCCTACCAGGGCGCCGGGGGAGGATGCAACCGGGCGTTCGCCCTTCTGCCCGCCGAATCCAGGGTCCATGACAAAGTTGGACGGCGAGGCAGGCGCGAACATCATTGCTTTCCCGTCGGCGATTTGGCACAAACTGGGGCCAAATTTGAAATGAAAAAAGAAACGACAAAAGGGACCAAGACGACCGAGGCGCAATTGCTGGACTTACTGAAAAAGGTCCTGCCGAAAGCGACCCACGATGCCCAGTTGGCGGGCAAGATCTATGAGGCCATCGAGCACGAACTCCGGGCCAAGGCCCGGGGCAGCGCCTTCGAAAAGTTCTGCTCGCGGGTGGAATTGACGGACCTGGAACCGAAGAGCATCCAAACGGTCAAGAGCCAGTTGGCGGACGCCTTCGGCGGAGGCGACGTGACCTTGAAACCGGACCCGAAGGAGAAGGTGCTGGCGGTCGAGGTCGCCATGCCGGACGGCACCCAATTCAGCGGCCAGATCGCGGTGAATCCCGACGCCGGCGCGCAGCCGAGCGACGAGCAGGAGATCAAACTCAAGTTCATCCCCTTCCCCGTCAGCCTGCCGACCGACCAGGAACTGGTCTGGCTACTGGCCAAGCACGAGACCCTCACCCACGAAGAAGCCGGCATGGCCCTGGCCAAAGTGGAGGAAGAATACTGGGCTTCCAAACCCGGGCAGAAGGCGTTGCGCGATCGGGTGGAGCGGATCTTCCCGGAATTTATTGCCCGCGTCCCCTCCGGCGCCCTCACCGAGGTGGGCCTGAAACGGCATTACAAAACGCCCGAACCTCTCAAGGTCCTGCGCGTCAGCCGGGCCAAGTGATCGCTGCTCGTTCCCCGGACCGCGAACGGTCCGGGGAAGGTTCTTGAGGCACGCCGGAAGCTCCCCCTCTCCCCGCGACACTTCGCGGGGAGAGGGTCGGGGAGAGGGGTTCGTCCATTCGTTAATCCCCGGCGCAGGATGACTGTGAGCTTTGATGCTTGGGTCAGTGTGTCGAGCTGCCGACGCTAGCAGTGAACGCAAAGGGTTGCTCCCCTCCCCGCCCCTCCCCCCGCTCGATGCCTCGCGGAGGGAGGGAGAGCCATCGGACGCGCACTGAAGGCGTGCGCTTGCGGTGATCAAGGTGCGCGGCCTATTTCGCCTCGGTCACGTCCAACTCGGCCACGGTGGCGAAGGGCTGGCCGCTCTGCTCGTTGAGGGCGACGAATTTCAGGTAGCGAGCCGCCACCGGCTGCGGCAGGCGGATGGTCTGTTCAGCGGCGTTCCGCCTGATGCTGCCCTTGGCGGCGGGTGTGCCCCAGGCCTTGGCATCGTCGCTCAGGTAAATCTCGTAATCCTTGACGTGGCCGTTGGACATGTCTTTCCGGGCGGTATAGGTCACGGCCGCGACCTTGAGGGTCTTGGTGAAATCGATCACGAGGAAGTGGGGCGGTGGCACCTCCCCGCCACTGTATCGGGTGTGCCAGAAGGTGTCGGGGTCGCCGTCCACCGCGTGCGCGGGATCGCCCTCGCCCGGCTCGAAGCTGCTGGCGGACACGATATTCCACTTGCCGTGGCCCGCGGCCTCGGCCAGCACGATGGCCCCCTGGTAGGGCAATTCGCCGCCGGCCTGGGCGCGGACCCACACCGTGCCACCCGCCAATTCCACCGGCTCGACGTAAGCGGTCCAGGAGGTGGTGTCGCGGGAATACTCGATACGGGCTTCGGGGGTGGCACAAGTGAGCGAAACCCGCCCGCCACTGTTCCGCGCCCCGAGCACCGGTTTGACCCGCTTCTGCGGCACGAAGGACCGTCCCGCAGCGGCCGCGTCCTTGGCCCCGGGAAGCAGACGGAGGACGTAGGAAAAGGCGGCCGGCTCCGACCAGGTGATGTACTGGTCGAGGGGGCGCGGGCCGCAACCGGCGGAGCCAGCGCCGAGCGTGCGGGCCGCCAGCAGGAGGACGGTATTCGTGCTTTTCGGCAGGTCCACCGAGTATTCCACCGGGGTCATCACCTCGTCGGTGTACGGCAGGGCGGAGACTTGGAGCAGGCCCCCGTCGGCCTGGGCCAGCAGGGTCGGCAAACCCCGGCCGGACAGGGCAGCCCAGCGAACGTCTTCGTGGTTGCCGCATTCCATCGGCTTGGCGTAGGGAGTCATCTGCTCCCGGACACTGCTGGCATAAAGCCCGACATCAAAACCCCGCTTCCGATCGGCGTAGTTCTCGAGCGGGCCACGGCCCAGAAAGGCGAACTGGTCCAACTTTTGATCGAGGAGCATCCGCACGCCGAGGCGGGCCAGCGGCAGCTTGCGGCCTTGCGGCACGAAGGCGTTGTCCACCACGATCGCGCCGTCATTGCCGACATTGTAAATCGCCGAATGGGTGGCGCTGAAACCGCGCTTGCCCTCGACCTTGACGACCGCCTCGACGCGGACCAACTCCGGCGAGGTCTGGACGGCATTGACTCGCAGCGTCGTGCAGTTCAACTCGTCCAACCCGCTGGCATGCCAGTCTTTGTAGGCCCACATGTCATCGTCGCGATGCGGCGCGCGCCAGAGGTGCAGCTTCGGACCGCCCCCGGCCCCCAGGACATTCACCCCCTGGCGCGAGAGTTGGGCGATGGTGCCGCTCGCCTGGTCGAACACGACCGCGAAACCGTCGCCGCTGACGGTGATCTTCCCGCCCGCCTGCTCCAGCTCTAAAGGCTTGAGTTTGGCCGGATCAGCGGCCACAGGGGCGGCGGTCGCGAGCGGCAGCTTGAACTGCGCCGCCGCGATTTCATAGCCCGCCTTGGCCCAGATCGCGCTCTGCTTGAGCGTGAAGGAGAGCCGCAGGAAATACTCCGCCCCGGGAACCGGCGCGGGGGCTTTGAATGGAACTGTCACGATCTTCTCGGCGCCGGGCGCGAGATCGAAACTCCCCAAGGAGCCCTCGGCAACGACCTTTCCGTCCGCCGATACCGTCCATTGGGCATTGAAGCGATCCAGGTTCAGAAAGGCGTATTTGTTGCGGAGCTTCACCTGGCCGGTCGCCAGGTCCGCCGCCTCCAGGCCGATCCACTGGTAAACCCGCTTCATCTCCGGGTAATGGGGTTTGGGCGAGCGGTCGGAAAAAACGACGCCCTTGTGGATGAAGTAATGGTCGTTGGGCACCTCGCCGAAACCGCCGCCAAAGGCCAGGTACTGGTGGTTGGGATCGCGGCCGTTCCAAATGCCTTGATCTTCCCACTCCCAGATCGCCCCGCCCATGAGGCTCGGGTATTTGTCGAAGATATCGTTGTATTCACCGATGGCGCCCATGGAGTTGAACATGGCATGGGCGTACTCGCACATGTAAAAGGGCTTGGTGAGGTTGGGGTCCGTGGCGATCTTCTCGAGTTGGTTCGGGTGGGTGTACATCTGGCTGTCCACGTCCGCCGGGTTTCGCGAGCCGGTGCCGAAGGGTTCATAATGGGTGGGGCGGCTGGTATCGCGGGCCTTGATGGCCTGGAGGGCGGCGAGGAAATTCTTGCCGCCGCCGCATTCATTGCCCAGCGACCACATCACAATCGCCGGATGGTTCTTGAAATTCTCCACATTGGCCACGTTGCGATCCACGATCGCCTTTTCGTATTTCGGTTCGCGATCCAGCACATTGTAGTAACCGTGGCATTCCACGTTCGCCTCGGCGGTCAGGTAGATGCCCCATTCGTCGCACAGTTCATACCAGCGGGGGTCGTCCGAGTAATGGCAGGTGCGGACGTGGTTGCAATTCCCCTGTTTCAGCACCTCCAGGTCCCGGATCATCTTCGCCTCGGTCACGTAATGGCCGGAGTCGGGCCAGTTTTCGTGGCGGTTGGCGCCCTTGAGTTTGACGGGCACGCCGTTGATGGTGAACACCCGCCCGTGGATCTCGACCTTGCGAAAACCGACCTTGGACGAGAGCAACTCGCCCTCCGGCCCGCCTTTCAGGGCGATCACCGCGGTGTACAGGTTCGGCGTCTCCGCCGTCCACTTGGCCGGTTTGGTCACCGGGAACGCGGCGTCCACCACCTTTTCTTCCCCGGGCGGGAGGGCCGGGACGCTCACCTCGATCGCGGCATCGGCCACCGGTTTGCCGTCGGCTCCATGCAACGTCAGCGCCAGTTTGCGGGCCGGCGCCGCCTGGTCCCCGTAGTTGCGAACCTTCGCCGTCAGTTGGACGATCGCGTCCTCGTAGGCGGCGTCCAAATCCGTTTTGAGGAAGAAATCCCGCACATGGACCTGCGGGGCGCTCCAGAGCGTGACGTTCCGAAAGATGCCGCTCAAGCGCCACATGTCCTGGTCCTCCACGTAGGTGCCGGCGCTGTAGCGGTACACCTCCGCGGCCACCAGGTTCCGGCCCGGCTTCAAGAAGCGGGTGAGGTCGAACTCGGCCGCGTTCCGGCTGTTGACGCTATAGCCGACCTTCTCCCCGTTGACCCACAGGAAGAACGAGGAATCCACGCCGTCGAAGGTGATGAATACGCGCCGGCCCTGCCAGCTTGCCGGCACGTCGAACTCGCGCCGGTAACTCCCTACCGGGTCGCGCTCCGTGTAGGAAGTGAAGTTCTTCGGCGGCTCGCTCAGGACGTGCGGCCAATCCCGCTGGAAGGTATAGCCGTTGTTCCGGTAATAGGGCGTCCCGTAACCCAGCAACTGCCAGCACGAGGGAACGGGAATTTCTTTCCAGGCGCTGACGTCAAAGTCCGGTTTATAGAAATCCACCGGCCGCTGCGCGGGGTGCGGCACGTAGTTGAACTTCCAATTCCCGTTCAAGGTCCGGCAAAACGAGGAGTCGTGGCGGCTGGCCTTGAGCGCCTCGGCCAGGTTGCCGTAGGCCATGAGGGTCGCGTGGGCGGGTTCTTTGTTGATCCCGAGACACTCGGGATCTTCGATTTCGGGGGGCAAGGGAGCTTGCGCCCGGAGCTGGAGGGTGAGCGATCCGACGGTCAGTGATGCCAAGATTCCTAATATCAATTTCATATTGGATGAGCGGAGCCTAGCCGAGCGCCCGCCCGGTGTCATGCCGAAAACACCATCCGCCGCGTCCGCAATTTGACGAATTTTTGATATAATCCCCGCTTGACGACCTGGTAAGCGTTGGCTAGGATGAGGCCCGATGTTGAAAAATGTTCGGCAAATTGGTCTGCTGGTAGTCGTCGTAGTTGGCGACGCCGCTGGCGTTTGTCGAAAATAAATGCAATTTCGACAAAAACCCACGGCTGGCAAACGGTCGTGGGTTTTTTTGTGTGCCCGCGGCAGCCGGCCACAAAAGCCAAATAATTATGAGTAAGACAAGCGAAACCGCAAAGAAAGCGGCCGGTAAGAAAGTGGAAGTTGGACCCACGATGGCCGGCAGCGAAATCCTCGTCGCGTGCCTGGAGCGCGAAGGGGTGGAGGTCATTTTCGCCTATCCCGGCGGCGCCAGCATGGAGATCCACCAGGCCCTGACCCGGTCGAAGATCCGCACGGTGCTGCCGCGCCACGAACAAGGCGGGGCGTTCTCGGCCGGCGGTTACGCCCGCGCCACCGGCCGAGCGGGAGTCTGCATGGCCACCAGCGGCCCCGGCGCCACCAACCTGGTCACCGGCATCGCCGACGCCTACATGGACTCGGTGCCGCTGGTGGCCATCACCGGCCAGGTCCCGCAATCCATGATCGGCAAAGGGGCCTTCCAGGAAACCGATATCTATGGCATGACCCTCCCGGTGGTGAAGCACAGCTATCTCATCACCGACATCAACGAGATCCCGAGAATCGTCAAAGAGGCGTTTCACATCGCCCAAACGGGCCGGCCCGGGCCGGTGCTGATCGATTTGCCGAAGAACGTCCAGCAAGCCCGCACCCAACCCGTGTTCCCCAACACCGTCAACGTGCGGGGTTACAACCCCGACCAGCGCGCCAGCGACCTCGAACTGAACGAGATTATCGGGCTGATCGAAAAATCCGAGCGCCCGGTCCTTTATGTCGGTGGCGGCATTATCACCGGCAACGCCAGCGAGGAATTGCGGCGGTTCGTCGAAGCCACCAAAATCCCGGTCACCAGCACCATCATGGGGTGCGGGGCGTTTCCCGAGGAACATCCCTTGTCGTTGCGCTGGCTCGGCATGCACGGCGCCGCCTTTGCCAACTGGGCTGTGAGCGGAGAATACGAACCGCGCCTCAACCCCTCCGACCCGATGCGCATCGTCGCCCAGGGCGCCGATTTGCTCCTCGCCTTCGGGGTGCGATTCGACGACCGGGTGACCGGCAAGGTCGACAAGTTTTGCGAAACCGGAACGATCGTCCATCTCGATATCGACCCTTCGGAGATCAACAAGAACAAGCCGGCGAACCTGCCGATTGTGAGTGACGTGAAGTACGCCCTGGGCCGGCTGGCGGACATGGTGGCCAAGCGGCCCATCGTGAAGCAGTTCACCGCCTGGCACGACCAGGTCGCGGCCTGGAAGGCCAAGGCGCCGTTTGGCTACGTGGTGACGGAGGAGGTCATGAAATCGCAGCACATGCGCGACCATCTCAAGGGGCGCGAGAACGACGTGATCCTGGCCCAAATGGCCATCGAAACGTTGTACGAAATGACCAAGGGGGAGGCCATCATCACCACCGGCGTGGGCCAGCACCAGATGTGGACCGCCCAGTTCTACAAGTTCAAATACCCCCGCCAACTGCTCACCAGCGCCGGCCTCGGCGCGATGGGTTATGGTTACCCCGCCGCCCTGGGCGCCAAAGTTGCCTTCCCCGACAAACAGGTGATCGATATCGATGGCGACGGCTCGTTCCTCATGAACGTGCAGGAACTGGCCACCGCCCATATCGAGAAGATCGCCGCCAAAGCCATCATCCTCAACAACCAGCATCTCGGCATGGTCATGCAGTGGGAAGACCGTTTCTACAAGGGCAACCGCGGCCACACCTACCTCGGCGACCCCGAAAATCGGCAGGAACTCTACCCCGATTACGTCGCCGTCTGCCGCAGTTTCAATGTGAAGGCTGAGCGTGTCATGTACCGCAAGGATCTCAAGGCGGCCATCCAACGCATGCTGGAGGCCGACGAGCCCTACGTCCTGGACATCATCGTGCCCTACTGCGAGCACGTGATCCCGTTCATCCCCGCCAACCGCACCGTGGCGGACATGATCTGGCAGCCTTGAGCCGGCGGGCAGGGCGTCTTTCCCTCCGGATCGGGCCTAGCGCGGCGGCTCGCGGGCGGGTTGGCGTTGCTCAAAGCCCGCCAACCGCCGGAGCATGTCGCTGCGCGACTGGTTCGTCACCGTGTTGAGGGTCAACGCCTGCTTCTGCCACTGGACGGCCTTGCCGAAGTCGCCCGCCTCGGCATAAGCGGCGGCGAGGGTGTCGATGTAGGTCCACTGGTTCCATTGGGTTGATTCGCAAGCTCGCGTAGCCACCTCCACCGCCTCGCTTCCATCGCGCGTTGCGCCGTCCGGCGAGGTCGCCAGCATCCAGGCCAGGTCGTTTTGCGCCTCGGCCTCGCCCGGGCCGAGCCGCACCGCTTCCCGGAGGTCGCGGAGCGCTTTGGACCAGTCCCCATGGGCCGAGTAGGCTTCGGCGCGCCGCAGATGCGCGGACACCGCGCTGGGATCCTGCTTCACCCCCTCGTCGTAGTCGGCGAAGGCTCTTTCCCAGTTGCCCAGCTTCGAGTAGGCATAGCCGCGCGCGGCGCGGTTGTCCCCATCGGTCGGTTCCAGGGCAAGAGCGAGAGAGTAATCGGCGACCATCCTGGCGTAGTCGCCTTGCAGGCGATGGACGTAACCGCGGGCGGCATAGTGCTCCGCCTCTTCAGGTTCGCGCTGGATTGCCCGGTTCGCATCCTCGATCGCGGCATCAAACTGCTCTTGCTCCGCATAGGCACGGCTGCGATTCCCGTAAACGTAAGCTGAATCTTCCCCCAGCCGGATGGCCGTACTGTAGTCGGCGATGGCTTGGCCGTAGTCCTCTTTGGCCTCGTAGGCACAGGCCCGCCACAAATAAGCCGTGGGGTGCTTGGGCCGCAACCCGATCACCCGGTTGCAATTGCGGATCGTGTCGTCGAAATCGTCGCGGTCGTAAGCGGCTTCGGCCGCGGTCTGGTAGCCGGAGGCCGAGGCGATCCCCACCAAATACCGCCCGCCCCAGGCCAAGGCGACCAGACCGGCCACACCCAGGGCCGCCAACGCGCCCACTACTATCTTCGTCCTCATACGCCCTGGTGAACTGCCGCTAAAGGGTGGTGAACAGGGGGCATCCTTGGCCCCACTGGGCTACGGCAGCAGGAGGACTCGGTAGAACCGCTGCGGGTCCGGCCCCAGCGTATCCGAAGCCGTCATCGTCGTATTGGCCGCTTTGAGGGCAGCCCCCACGTCCACCCAATTGGTCTGGCCCAAAAGGGACAGGGACTGCAACTGGTAAGTCCGGCCCGGGATCGCGCCCCAAACCAGCGTCAGGGCGGTGCCCGACTGCGTGATGGTCTGGAACGCGAAGGGCGGCGGCGGGGCGGGCACGGTGAGCTGCGCCGGGGCGCTGAGCGCCAAACCAAACGGGCTCGACACGACCGCCTGATAACTTCCACTCTCGCCCACGGTAACCGAAACCAAGGTCAGCACGTTGCTCTGCGACCCTACAATGACCGGGCCGTCCACGAGGTTCGTGCCGTTGAAAGACCACTGATAAGCGAGGGGGTCGCTGCCGGTTGCGGTGACGGTGAAAACGGCGGTGCTTCCGAAAGCGACCACCTGGTCGGTCGGGGGTTGGTCGATGAGGGGAGGGACGCCATAGATAAAGGCGTTGGTCAGGGCGCCGGATTGACCGTCCGCATTGGTCACCGCAACGTCCACCGTCCCCGGCGGCCAGGGCGGCGTCACGGCGGTGAGGTTGGTGGTGGCGACGAACACGACCGAGGTGGAAAGCACCCCCCCGAAGCTGACCAGGGCGCCGACTTGGAACCCGGTGCCGAGGATCGTCACGGTAGTCCCGCCATTCGTCGTGCCCGCGCTCGGAGCCAGGCTCAGGAGCGAAGGGGGCGGCGGCGGCAGTACGATCAGGTTCGCCACTTGGCTCGTGGCGGTCGATGCAGTATTCGTGACCCACACCAGGTAGCCGCCGGCGTCCGCCGGTCCGATATTGGTCAAGCTGAGAATCGCGCCCGTGGCTCCCGGGAGGTTGGTGCCGCCATGCTGCCAGACAAAGCCCAGCGGCCCAAACCCGCAGGCATTCACGCTGAAAGAAACCGTGCTCCCGACTTGGGAACCGACATCGCTGGGCTGCACGGTGATCACGGGATCCATCGGCACGAGCACCGGCACCACGCAGTTGGTGGCATTCCCAGCGCTATCCACCGCCGTCAAGACCACCCAGTTGGTCCCGAAATCCAGGGGTGTTCCCGCCGCCGGGGCCTGCGTGACGGTCACCGAACTGCAATTGTCCGCCGCCAGGAAATAGTTGGTCCCCGTCAGCACCGGCAGCACGTAGCTGCAATTGGTAGAGGCCGCCAGGCTTACATTCGTGGCGCAGAAAAGCACCGTCGGCGGGGCCGCGTCCACCACCAGCAACGACGCCGCGCAATCGGCCTCGTTAAACGAGGAATCGAACACCGCGAACTGCAAGGGCGTCACCCCGGGCCCGACGGAGGTCCCGGGCGTGGGACTCTGAAACACGGTGACGGGACCCGAGGCATCCACCGCCAGCACCTGCGAGGTCAGGTCGGGCACCAGCCCCAGGCAGTTGGCACCCACCACCAGGGTCGCATTCGAGGCGCAAGTCAGGATCGTCGGCGCAATCGTGTCGATCACCGTCAAGGTCACGGGCCCGCCGGTCGCCTGCCCGTAAACGTTGGTGACGACCACGGCGTAGTTGCCCGCCTGGGCAAACCCAGCCTGCGCGAGGGTCAGGACTGAATTGGTCTGGCCCGGGATCGGGTTCGGCCCGAAGAACCACTGGTAAGCCAAAGTCGGTCCGGTGGCCGCCACGGCGAAAACGGCGTTGCTGGAACATTGCACCACCTCGTTGGTAGGTGGCGTCTGGATGGTCGGCGGTCCGCTCACGATGAGGGAGGCCGGCAAACTGGTGACCGAACCGAGGCTGTTGGTGATCACGACCGTGTAAGTGCCGGCGTCAGCGAGTTGGACACTGGCGATCGAGTAGTTCGTGGCGGTGGCGCCGGGCAGGTTGGTGCCCGCCATCTGCCACTGGTAGGCCAACGGATAGGTGCCGGCCGCGCCGACGGAAAAACTCACAGGGTTGCCGGGCTGCGCGGTTTGGCTCTGCGGTTGTAACGTAATCACCGGGGCGCTTGCGCAGCAGGTATAGGTGAAGCTGGTCACCCGCACGGTATCCACAAACCAGCCGGCGCCGCCGGTCCCCGTATCGGTGCCGCAGCGCCACCGCAGGCGAACGGACTGACCCGAGGCCGCCGATGGCAAATTCACGACGGTAGTGATGAACCCGCCGGTGGTCCCGGTCCAAGCCGACCGCCCGCCCAGCGGATTGCCGGTGGTATTGTCCAACGTCATCACGTAGCCGCCGTTCACAAAACTGCCCCCGGCCGCCAGGATGTCGGTCCAGACCCCGCTAGTGCCAATTTTGATCTCCAACACGCCCCCGTCATATCCCGTCTCGAGGTCGTAACTGTGCCGGAAACTCAACTGCTCGAAGGCGTTTGGCAGGTTGATGGACGGCGAGTCCAGTTCGTTGAGCCCGATCGTCGTGGGGTCGGGAGAAAACGCCGAGTTAGCCCCCGTGTCGTGGAGGTTGGTGGAGGTGACCCAATTCGACTGCCCGTTCGTGGAGGAAGTCGTCCACCCGGAGGGCAAGGCGGGCACGATGACGCCGTCGAAACTCTGATAGGTGACTGTGACCGAGCTGGATTTCCCCAGTTGGAAGGTAAACGAGGCGGGTGGGTAATTGGCAGTCCCGTCCTGGAGTTGCAGGGTGGCCGTGTTGCTGGATCCGCAGGTGCCCGTCGCAATGAAGGTGAAAGGCAAGGCGACGGTGGACCCGCCGGGAGTGAGGACACCGTAGGTCTGCGAACCGCTCAACGGGAGCACGCCGCCTCCGGCTTTCAAGGTCGCCACCAGGTTGGTGGTGTTGAAAGAGCCGGCATTCTTCAGGCCCAAGTTGACCGTAACCGTTTCGCCGGGATCGATGAACCCGTTGGTGCAGGCCTCGAGCACCAGCGAGAAACTGTTGGAGACCGGAGTGGGCGCCGGGGCGCCGGCCAGGGCGAAGATCAGGTTGGTGCCGGCGGGAGTGCCCCACCCGGTGCAGAGGTCGTAACCCGAAACGGCGTAGTAATGATTGGTGCTCCGGGACCAGGTGTTGTTGCCGGTGGTGATGTCGTGGAAGACGAGGGTGCGGTTGGTGCTCTTGCCCAAGGTGTAGAGCGCGGGGTTGAGGAAGCCGACCGGGTTCCGGCCATTGGCGGCGGCTTGCTGGTTGGCCAGGGCCGTGAACCCGGCCCAGAGCGGCGCCGCGGCGCTGGTGCCGCCCGCCGCCTGCACCAACCCGTTGCTGTAAACGAGATACACGTTGTCCGCCGTCAGCGCCACATCCGGAATGTTGCGCATGGTGGTGGACCCCAGGTTGAGGGTCATGCTCACCCCTTGCTGGTAGTACGGAATGGGGTACGTCGTGCTCACGCCACCCCCCGTCCCCACATAACTCCCATCGGGGTATAACCCCCAGTTCCAGGTCGTCTCCGACACGTACGTCCCCTGGGGCCCCGTCGTGCTGAGCGTCGTGCCGCCTACCTGGGTGATGTTCGTGCTGTCCCCCGGAAAGGGAACCCGCCCCACGTAGGACTCCGAGTCGCCGGACGCGTTGAAGAACGACTGACCCTGGGCGGCCATCTGGACGAAGATGGTCTCGGCCGCCGTGTTCGCGTTCCCACCGCCCCACGAGCAACTGAGTTGCTTGGCCAGGTTGTCGTTCGCCATGCGGCTGAGCAAATCCACCCAGGTGCTCGAACCCGGCGCCTCATAGATATAAATGCGCGAGAGGCTGGGCGCCATCGAGATGGCCATGTCGATATCCAGCGCCACTTCGTTGTTGCCGGCTCCGGGTTGCGTGACCCCGCCATTGATGGCCACCACCGTCAACGGCACCGCCGTCATTCCGGCCGCGGTCAAATACGAGGTGATGTCGCTGGCGTAATAACCGTCAAACTCCAGCAACCCAACGCTCTGCCCGGCCCCGGTCAGCGTCGTGCCCGGCACATAGGCGACCCGGAAGTCCCGCCCGATGTAAGTGCCGCCCGCACCCGACCCGTTGTTCGGCTGCGGCGCGCCGCCCTGCCCCAGCGGCCGGGCCTGCAACCGCGGATGCGGCAAGGAAAAATTGTCGAGCCCGCTCACCGCCATGACCGGCAACGCCTGGTCCAACGACGGCTCGGTATCCGGGGCAAAAAAGGTCCGCGCCTCGGTGGGATGGTTGTAAACGCGGAGCGCGACCTGGAAGGTTCGCTCGATGTCCCCCACCGCGCCCTCCACGTCCAGCACCAGCCGGTTCGGATGGCGCATCGTCACCGCCAGGCCGTTGGCCGCGGCATAATCCGCCACCGCCTGGTAGGCCGTTTCCGTCGGACAGAACCGTTCGGCAAACTCGGCCGGCGTGAGGTATTGCCGGTAGATCGGACTCGCCGGGTCGTAGAGGTCCCGCAGCAACTGCGACGCCCCGGCTTCGTCCCGCAGCGGCAGGCTGATCGCGAGCCGCAACCGGTTCGTCGCGGGCACCCGATCGACCGCCTTCAACGCCGCCACGGCCGACGGCACGTGGCCGCGCAGCGCCACCCGTGGCTGCCCCTGCGCCGCCGCCGTCAACACGCCACCGGCCAAAATACCACCAACCGCAAAAACCGGTATCCAGCGCGAGACCGCGCCGCCCAGCCTTTGCCACAAACCTGCCTGCTTTGCATCAATCACCATAGTTCACCATTAGGGTTAGCCGGGCCAAGTTCGCACATCAGACCCACGGGAGACAAATAGAATATTTGGCGGGCAGGGGGCGAAATTGCCGGTTCGGCTGGAGCCTGCGGGTCAGACGCCGCCAGGCAGGGGCACGCAGGGGTCCAGACCGCCCGCGCCGCTCGCGCCACCGATGGCGAACCTGAGTTGGTGGTTCAGGGCGGATGGCGGGAACGCAAAGAACGCCGCCGGGGCGGCGTGCGCGGATGGCGACGGGGTCGCGACGTGGGTTAATGGGGGCACGGCTGGCGCGAATCTCACCTCCACTGGGGGCGGGGCTTCCGGGTATGTGTGGCAGAGCGCGGGCGGGCCGAATGGGTTGCCGGCGGTGGCGGGGACTTCGGATGCGGCGACGAAGTATCTCCAGGCACCGGGGGGAAGCGGGGCGGCCCAACCGATCACATGCTTCTTCCTGGTGCGAGTGTCCAGCACGACGGGGGCGCAAGTGCTGTGCTGTGACTACAACGCGATCAACACGATCCAGTTCGACTTCGCCGGGATCATGGGATGCGGGACAAGCCAACTCGTGGTCTATACGCCAGGCGAGCCATTCTGCAAGCAGGCGTTGCCGGATTTGACGAGCTGGAAGTTGTTGACGGTGTGTTTCAACGGGGCGAGTTCATTCGTAAGGGTGAACGGGGCGCAGACGTCGTCCTTCGATGTCGGGCTATCGCCGTTGAGCTTCGCGCAGTTGTATTTCGGCAACACTTTCGGTGGCGGCCCATATTGGGTGCAGGGGGCATTCCCGGAGTTTCTCATCTACCGAGGGCGAACCTTTTCCGCGGGGGATTTAACGGCCGTGGAGACCTACCTCAAGGCCAAGTACGGGCTGTGAACGGCCGGGGAACGTGAACAGTCATCAGTAAGAAGTAACAGGGAGCAGGAGCTGGGAGCAGCTAGAAGTTAGGAGTTAGAAAATAGTGAAGACGATAGACATGGCGGAGCGCGTGGCGCGAGTAATCGAAGCGACGGCGCGAGTAGCGCTGTGCGGCGAACAAGCGATCGAGATCGGCGGGCAGGTGCTGCGGGCGGACAAGTCCTCGGCCTACGTGGAGTTCTTCTTGAGCCACGGGTTTCCGGTGACCACGATTGACGGGACCGGGATACATCCCCAGGTGGTGGCGAACAGTTCCCGGACGATGCTGCACAAGGTCTTCGATCTGAACCACCTGATGGAAGAGTACGACCCGAAGAGCAATCCGCGGGATCGGATCTTGGGGACCATCGTGGGGGTCGAGTTTCCTGCGACGCCTGAAGGGGGCTGGAAGGTCCAGGGGGAGAGGTCCGCCGCGCCGGGCATTCGCGCGGTGGCGGTGATGCACAAGCAGGCGGAGTTGGTGCCCCAGCTCCTGGCGCAACACGCCGCGGGCAAGCCGTGGACGGTGAGCATGGAGCAGGAGTACTTCGTGGGGAACAGCGGGTTTCTGATAGCCCACGAAACACACGAACCACACGAAAAATGGGAAGAAGGGGAAGCTTGGGCGGTGAAGACGTCGGAGGATTTGCAGGAACTGGGCTGGGTGTATGTGCCGGCGACGATGGCGCCAATGGGGTTGCTGGATTGCTTCGACCCGGAGAAATCGAAGATCACGAAGCCCTACTTGGGGCGGGAGACCATTATTCTATTTGGCGGGTTGGACGGGACCGTGAGGTATTACGGCGTGGGCATGACCCCGGCGGGTCGGGAGAAGGAAGCGGCCATAGGCCAGGTGTTGGCGTCCCGCCTTCGTCCGACTGGGAGCGGGACTACGGACGGGCAGGCCCGAACGGGGATGGGAGAGGGGATTCCGGGGATGGTGGAGGGATCAGAGATCGTGGAATTGTTGCGGAGAACCTGGCCGGAATAGGGCTGGAGACCATCACGTTCAAAGTTTTACGCTGATTCCCTTCTGCTGAAATGCGTCGGCTTCAACGCCAGCCATGGTCTTTGGATGCCAGGCTTGCTCCTCCTCCTGAACTGAGCGCGTGATCATTCGGCCCAACAGGTAGGCATCGCCTACGGCTGAAGACTGCCAAAACGTCCCCTCCTGATTTCCTATCTGGCGGAGAAAAATTAGATGCGCTAAATCAAAGAAGACCCGCGCCCAAAACTTGCGCTCGTCCCGAGCGGGCAACTCACGCTCAATGGCAAAATCGTAGCCAGGATAGAATGTGTCGCTTCGGTGCCGGAGCCCTGAGACATAAGCGCGCTCAGTCTCCCCCTCGGCGGCCTTCTGCCCCACCTCTAACGCACCATCGATCAGCGAGCTGAACCTTTGGTTCGAGACATAGAAAAACTGGTCGTGATATGAAATGCAGCTAGCCATATGCGAATCGCTCGTATATTAAACCCGCACAAACCCCCCTGCAACACTTTGTCGTTGTGGCCAGGCCCGGAGCCTCGAAGCGGGGCGCCCCGCTCCGGTCGAGTCCACCCAAGTGGCCTTCCTGAAGCCCTGGAAAGTGCCGACCCCTTTGCCCAGTGTTTGCTGTCAACTACTTTGGCCAGAACGTTTTTCGACCGTTGGACAGCTTTTGACCATCCCTCCCGGCGACAATTGGCCCATGATGAAAATGCAATTATTCGTGGAAGGTGCTGCACCGCCTCACCTACGGACCAGCGAGAGGCCTACAAAGGCCGGGTTGAAACGGCAGCGGGAACCACATCGAACCGAAGCCTGGATCTGGGTCGGAACCGCTGGCGAGAGCCTGGCTGGAAAGCTCGTGCCGCTTCGCCACCCCATCACGTTGCGACAGGCGCTCCGGGTCAAGAGCGCCGAATACTGGCTGGAGCATGGGCAGCCGGATGAAGCGTTGAGGGGATTGGAGAAGTTGCCCCGGAAGGCTTGGGACCACCCGTGGGCCGTCAGGGTTCGTGTCGCTGCCGTTGAAGCCCTCCGGGAGATGAACGGCCAAGCCCATGCGGAATGAAGCCGAAACGCCCCAGACGAGCGCCAACCCATGCCCTCAAGCCTTCAGTTCCAGGAAATCCCCATCGGCGGCCATTTCGAGTTCCGGGGCCGCCGTTTCAAGAAGCTGGCCCTGAGCATGGCCAGCGACGAGGACAGGAACGGAACCATTTTCCTGGCGCAAACCGAGGTGGGGCCGGACCCCATACCTCTAATTGATCCAATCGCCCCACCAGCACGGCCACCGGCGAGCAACGGCAAATCCCAGCCAACAGGGTGAACCGGCTCGGGAATCTGAGAAAAAGTCAGCACCCCCGGCGCCGTCCAGTGCGGGGCGGGGTCGGGTGTATGTGCTGGCGCCGCTGGCGCCATGGAGTTGCTGGATTGCTTCGACCCGGACCGAGTCCCACCACCAAGGCGCAGAGAACCAGAAACCAATAACGGCCATACCCACCCCCATCGTGTCTAATTTCCAGGTGTCACAGTCATTTGGCCTGGTAGAGAAAAAGATTTGTCACGTCTACGCCCGTCAATGAAGGGGGCTGTGATGCCACGTGGACATACCCTTGATTGACTTGCAGGCGGTTGCGGTTCGACACGTACCACTTTCGTGCCTGTTGAACGAATTCAGCGTCTGACGGAAACCGACTCCGTAAAGTCGGGAAAGCCCGCCCGAGGCAGGAGACGATGCTCTTCTGCACTGCCGCAGATTTCGCCGTGGCGTAGCAATCGAAAAAGCACTCGATGGCTTCCGGCCACCTGGAAGCAAGGTAAAACTCCGAAGCCGCATACCCGAGGTACTCAGGGCAGTGATAACTCAAGAGGGTCCGGAGATGCTGCCTGTCCTTGCGTTCGGTATTGCGATCGAAGAAAGCTACCATAAGGACGTGGTCGTAGCTCTTGTCCAACTCGTCTTTTGAGTCCCACCTATCTCGCACCGGGCTTGCGCAGACCCTTCGAAACTCGGCCTCGACCAGGTTGGTTGGCACTTGAGCAAGCAGGGCGCCCAGAAGCTGCACCTCCTTGTAGTAGAAGCCCCCTTTAGGTGAAAACCCCGCCTTGTCGGCATCCTGCATCGCCTGCATAACTTGCAGCTTCCAATCTCGCCTCAGCATCGCTGCCGCCCTTTCCGGTGAATCTCCAGACACGCCACAGCCGGCCGCCAACAAAGTGACTGTTGCCAAGGCCAAAGCCCACTGACTAGGCTTTCGGTTGTTCATCCCATGTCACCTTTATGTTGTGTGGTTCGGCGTGGTTGAAGTCGGGGCACTTAACCCAAGCGCGATGGATTCCGCCCCCTTTATCACGGACCGTTATGCGGTAAAACTGATAACCTTTCCCGGAGCACCAGAGAGGAACGAATGAGCGACGTGTCGCGGCCAGGAGTTCCAGCCCCTCGGCCTTGGCCCATGCGCGCAAGGCAGTCAAAGCGTTTGCACGGCTCCAAACGCTCGAGACAACGAGAAGCGCAATGCCTCCAGCAACCCCGAGCGGGATGAGAATGGCGTTGGAACTCATGTGCTCATCGGCTTTCGCTCATTCCAATTCAGGCGTTTTCAGCAACGGTCATTCGAAGGGAAGTCTATCAATCCTCTTCGCGCCGCACAAATGCGATTTGCCCCCTCCCCCTATGGTAGCTGCGGGGCTGGATCGATCCTGACCTGCCTGGATTCGGTTCTGGCCAGCGCAAGCGCGCTAACGAGCATGGTGGAAATGGCGATTCCGAGCTCGGGGAGGAGGGTTTTACTCCCCCCGCTACAGGGCGCAAGCATTCGGGTGTATAACGGGACCGTTGTTAAGAAATATTTTCTGAGACGCGAATATGAAAGCTCCGATTGACCCGAAGGACATGAACACGATCAGGGGGGTCCTGACCAGTTTCCGAACCCAGATTTGCGGCGCTGCCGATACGCTGGGCGAGCCGTGGAAGGGCCAGTTCCTAGCCTTGAAGGGGGACTACGACAAGATGCTTTCGGGCTTGCCCCCGACGGATCAAGTGCCGGCGGCCTTGGAGGCGAACAGCCAACTGAACTGCCTGCACGCGGCCTTGTCCAGCGCGACCTCGCTGTCGGTGATGCTGGGTTCAGCCATGGCCAGCCTGGCGGGCAAGAGCGCGGAGGCGTCTGCGGCACAGTTGGCGAGCGCGGTGGGGGCGGAGATCGAGAAGCAGATCGTGGCGGGGACGCTGTTCAAGGCGGAAGGGGTCGAGGAGAAGATCGCCGAGCGGATCAACACGGGAGACCTGGTCGCCAAGGAGACTTGCACGCAGCGGAGTTGGCCTGGGTGGGGCATACTGCTCCGTGATCGCATGGCCCTTGCGCATTCAGTTCTCGGGCGCGGTTTGCGGATATTTCACAGCGTTGTCGGAACCCGCAGCATGAACGCCGTGGCTTTAGCCCAGTGCATACAGCTCCGTCGGCATTGAGCCGTTTCGAACGGCTTCTCGCGGTCCGTGGCAAGCTGTTGAAACAGCTTGGTGGCCCGTCGGCGGCCTTTCCACCGGGCTGAAGCCGCGGTGTGAATGAGACGCCAGGTTCCCTGCGGAACATCCAGGTTGGTGAGCCGTCCATCCCACGGACTTGGCAGTATGTCCTCGGATCGTTCGCCCAGCCCAAGTCCGCCCCCTACTCGCGGGCGAGGGTTTGGATCAGCCGGGTCATCTTCGCGTAGCCGCCGGCGCCGTTATACTCCAACTCGCCTTCCCAAACGAAGCGGACGCGGCCGCGCTTATCCACGAGGTAGATCGCGGGCCACATCTGTTGCTGCCAGCGGTTCCAGTTCTCCCGCTGCGGGTCCAACAGCACGGGATACGTGACGGCCAGTTCCTTAACCTTTTTCGTGACGTTTTCCGGGTCGCGTTCGCGGTCGGTTTCCGGCGTATGGACGCCGATGATCTGGACGGCGTTGCCAGGAAACGCCCGCTGCCACCGGGCATAGTAGGGCAGGTTGTGCCGGCAGTTGATGCAGTCAAAGGTCCAAAAGTGAAGAATGGTGACCTTTCCTTTGAACGTGGGGACGGAATTGGAAGCGCCTTTGGCCAAGTTGAGCCAGGACTGGCCGGTCAACTCGGGGGCGACGACCACCGCCACGTTGGTGGCCAACCCGGTCGCCGAGGGTTCGGCTCCCCCGGCCCAAGCCGGGGTCAGCCAAACCAAAGCCAGCGCGATGGCTAGTCCAGCCGCGCGACGTTGAATGTCCCCTGCCCGTTCGTTCCAAAGCATGGGCAGAACTTCGTAGCTGGGGATCGAATCGTCAAGGCAGGAAACCTGCGACCCAGTACTCCCAGAGCAGTTCGCATTTTGGCACTGGCTTCGGGGTTGGTGTCCACGCAAGCGGGTGTCTGGCACCGCCGGACGCCCTAAAGGGCGGACACCCAACGCCGCCGGATCCACCGGGCGGGACGCCCGGCAAATCCCCAGGGGTGGACGCCCGCGCTACCTTGGCACTCCCAGCACCGGCCGTTCCGCCAATCCGCGGGCTTTACACCGGGCTCTTGAGCAGGGCGAGGAATTGCTTCATCGCCGGCGAGAGCACCTTGGTTCGGGTATGAATCGCCGCCAGCGGCCGGGCCAGATCCCCGTCTTCGAGCTTGACGGTAACCAGGGATTGGTTGGCGACCTCCTGTCCGACCGTAGTCTCGGGCACGATCGCGACCCCGGAGTCGATTTCCACGGCCCGCTTGACGGTTTCGACGTTATCGAATTCCATCACATACTCCACACTCACCCGATGCTCGCGAAGGAGGCGGTCGAGCGCCCGGCGCGTGGGGATCTCGCGCTGGAACCCGACGAACTTCTGGCCGCTCAAGGCCTTGATCTTGATGGACTTGCGTTTGACAAACGGATGCTGCGGGTGACAGATCAGCACCAGGGGGTCTTTTCGCAACGCGACGATCTCCAGGTTCCGGGCATGGGTCGGATAGGCAACCAGGCCGAGATCGACGACATTGCTGAGCACGTCCTCGTAAACCTGGGAGGCGTGCCGGTATTCGACATGCACGTTCGCGTGGGGGTAGCTCTTGAGGAACTTCTTCAGGTACGGCGGCAGGCTGTGCAGCCCGATGCTGTAGATCGTGGAGATGCGGATGGTGCCGGACACCAACTCGCTGGTCTCTTTCAGCTTGGAACCCAGGCTCGAATAGGTTTCCAGCATCTGCTTGCTGTACTCGTACAGGAGATCGCCGTGGGGCGTCAGGCGGAACTTCCGCTTGCCGCGCTCCACCAGCAGGGCCTTGAACTGCCGCTCCAGGGCGGTGATCTGCTGGCTGACGGCGGACTGCGTGACCTCGTTGATCTGCGCCGCCTTGGTGAAACTCTGGGTCTCAGCCAAATCGCAAAACACCTTTAGACTTTCGATCTTCATGCCCCTATTGATACCGAGAAACGGCCATTAGTCAACCCCGGTAATGCGTTTTACGCCGGAGAAGAATTAATGGTGATGCCGGAAAAGGCGGTGACGATTTTGAAAGAGATACCAAACAATCAGCGTGTTGAGGGCCAGAATGAGGAGGACGCCGACGGAGAAATGGAGCGACAACTCGTAAATCTCGAGCGGGATAAAGAACGCCGACTCGCCGATGGCGAGCCAACCGGCCCAGGGGACACGGAAGATCAGACCCGCACCCTCGACCAGCGAGAACAGGCTGTAGATGAGCGTGCCCGCCGCGGCATGGAGCATTTTCGTCTCCGTCAAGCGCCCGACGTGTACCGCCAGGTCCGCCCAGAACCGCCGTTCGGGGTTCAGCCTTAACGCGTGCAAAAACCGTTGGTATTCGAGCGGCAGGTCATTGTCCGACAGCGTATAGGTCACGATCGCCAGCGTCACGAACAAGGCCCCCTTGAGCAGCTTGAGCGCGATGATGGCATAAAGCGTCGGCGCCCGTTTCTTGATCCGCCCGGTGTCCGCATCCATAACCCGCGACCCGCAAACCGATTCAACCGCTTTCACAAGCTGCATTCGCACCGCCCAGGCGCGTCCCGGCCCCGACCGGAACGCGCCTCCCGGCGTTACCGAATCCTCGCGGTCAGCAACCCGACGAGGTCGGCGATCTTCACCCGCTCCTGCTTCATCGAGTCGCGGTCCCGCAAGGTGACGGTGTCCTGCAAGTCGGGCCCCTTCTCGCCCAGGGTGTCGAAGTCAATGGTGAGCCCAAACGGTGTGCCGGCCTCGTCCTGACGCCGGTAACGCCGTCCGATGGCCCCCGCTTCGTCGTAAAAGACCGACAGATAAGGCCGGAGCAAGTCGCGGACCTCTTTCGCCTTGCGCACCAACTCGGGCTTGTTCTTGAGCAGCGGGAAGACCGCCACCTTTACCGGGGCAATGCGCGGGTGGAACCGCATGACCACGCGGCTCTCGAGCTTGCCTTTGTCGTCCGGCGCCTGGTCCTCGCCATAAGCGTTGCAGATCAACGCCAGGGCGAGCCGATCCACGCCCGCCGACGGTTCAATCACATGCGGGACGTAATACCCCTTGCTCAGCGACTCACCATCCGCCGCCGCCTGTTGCGCCGCTTTCTCGGGGGTCTCGCCCACCTTGCCCAGGTACTTCAGCCGGGCCTGGGTGTAACGTTCCCGCAACTCGGCCTGTTTGGCGGGGTCCAGCTTGGTCCACGCCACCTTGAGTTCCTCATCGAACACGGCCAGGGATTTCCCGGCGAACCGCTGGTGCTGGGACAGGTCGAAATCGCTCCGGGCCGCAATGCCTTCGAGTTCCTCGCCCATCAATTCGCCCAGTTCGTTTCGCTTGCTGAAGGGGAACTTGTAGAGCACATCCACCGTCGCCCGCGCGTAATGCGCCAGTTCGTCGGGCTTTTGCCAGTATTCCACCAGCGATTGCCGGGGCAGGCCGATGCTCTCATAGTACCGGAGGCGCTCCTCGACCCAATATTGGTGCCAGATCTGCCAGCCCCAATTGGGCTGCGGCTCGCCGGGGTGCCCGGGACCAGGCGGCTTCGCCACCACGCCGCAGATCGCCTCGACCGCTTCGTCGGGGCGGATGAAGAACTCCAGTTCCATCTGCTCGAATTCACGAGAGCGGAAGGTGAAGTTGCGCGGGTTGATCTCGTTGCGAAACGCCTTTCCGATCTGGCAGATGCCGAACGGGACCTTCTGGCGCGAGACCTCCTGGACGTTGCGAAACTGGACGAAAATGGCCTGCGCGGTCTCCGGCCGCAGATAGGACAGGTTGTCCGCACTCTCCACCGGGCCGACATAGGTCTTCAGCATCAGGTTGAACGGGCGCGGTTCGGTCAGCAGCCCGCCGTTCTCGGGGTTATAACGGGCGCTGTCGACCACCGGCTCGGCGCGCTCGCCCAGCAGGGCGGGATTCTCGATCCCGCGCTGCTGGTAAAACTGCCGCGCCACCTTGCGCGCGTATTCCGGGTGCTTGCCCGCGCCCACCAGGACGGAGAAGGGCTCCTGGCTCTCCTTGCCCGCGGCGGCGTCGGTTGCCCCCGCATAGAAATAGGCGTCCCCGCGCTGCAGCTCGACCTGGTCCGCCCGGAACCGCTTTTTGGTCAGGAGACAATCCACCATCAGGTCGCTGAACGTGCTGGTATGTCCGCTCGCCTCCCAGATCCGGGGGTGCATGATAATCGAGGCCTCCAGGCCCACGACATCCTCCCGCATCAAGGTCATGCTCCGCCACCAGCTTTCCTTGATGTTGCGCTTAAGTTCCGCTCCCAAGGGACCGTAGTCCCAAAAACCGTTCAGGCCGCCATACACTTCCGACGATTGAAAAATGAAGCCGCGCCGTTTGCACAACGACACGATCGTTTCCATCAACTCACTGGTCTTGGGTTCAGACATACCGCCCGGAGTGTTGGGAATGCGCGACTGGTTGTCAAGGCGGGGCGACGCCGTGCGCCAAAAGTAACTGTTACCCGCGAAGCGGGTTCGTTGTGCCAGAAGGGTGTTACCCCATGGCCCTTGTTTTTGGTTAACTGGTTCTTGGCTCCGAAGCGAGCTAAAACTAGCAGGGGGGCGGGCTTCGTGCTCCATAGCACGCGCCCCCCTGCGGTCGAAGGTTCGTGGGATCTCCGGCCTCCCCGGGGGGGTCTGGGGGGCGCTCGCTGGCTCGCTTTTCATCCCTTTAATCCCGGCTCCGCCGCATGCCCGCGATCGCCTTGAGGCTCCGCGCCACCGTCGCCTTCAGCGCAAACGGATTTAAGCGGGCTTTCTCCCGGCGCAGCCGTTCCTTGGTGGCTTCCGTCACTTCCGCGCTGGCCAACACCCGGGCCAGCGGCGTCTGCGCCGGTCCGTAAATCCGCCGCAACTTCCCGCCCGTACGCTCCTTGTGGTCTAACTTCAGGCTCGCGTGAAAGTAGTTGAGCAACTGCCCATAGGCGCCCTTCACCAGCACGTTCATCGGCTCCACCACCTCCGGATTGTCATGCCGCTCATACCCGAAGCACTGCCGAATGTGCGTCCAGTTCTTCTGCTCCACATGCGCATTGTCGTCCTTCTTGTACGGGCGACTCCGCGTCATGAAGACCGGTCGCGGCCGCTTCTGCAGCCAGTTGAGCACATGGTAGTTTAGGAATTCCCCGCCGTTATCGCTATCCAAACCCAAGAGCGAAAACGGCAGGCTGGCTTCGACATCCTTCAAGGCTACCAGCGTCCCGGCTTGCCCCCGCCCCCACATCGGTCGCACCTCCACCCAGGTCGTCGCGTAGTCCACGCCATCGACCATCCACACGAATTCCCCGGCCACGCTCCCCCCGCACAGCGCCACCGTGTCCACTTCCAGCCACCCCGCCTTGCCCTCTTCCCACACGCTCCCGCGAATCGGTATCTGGTGCCGCAGCAAGGTCCCTGGCCGCGTCAGTGACCGCCCGGTCTCCGGACCCCGGAGCGGCTCCAGCAATCGGTCCAGGGTCCGCCCGCTGGCCCGCAGCAGCTTCTCCCGCACCTCCCCAGGCATCCGCTTCTCATATTGTTCGTAGGCCGGAATCCACTCCGGCAACATGGCCACCAAGCGGCGGCCACACGCGTAGTCCGTCGCCGCCCAGATCGGCTTGAGCCAGGGCACCAACTGGTCGGGTTCATAGCTCACCGGCCGCCCCGTGATAATCCACGGCCCGCGCGCCGCCGGTCGCCGGCGCAACGACCGGATCGCCGCTTTGCGGTGATAGCCCAACAACTGCACCGCCTGGTCGAGGAGCTTGCGCTTGTGCTCCGCGCCGGCCGTTTTATAGCGCCGCCGCAACTGCTCCAAAACTTGTCTCCGAGTCGTTTGATTCATGCTTTTATCCATTCCGGCCACGGTAACCCGACTTCTGGCACAACGTACCCTTTTGCCCTTTTTCCCACCCCCTCCCGGGTAACAATACTTTTGGCGCAATTCGGGCGAACGCGACCGCCTCATCAATTGCTCGCCAAGGACCGGCGCCCCTGCTAGCCTGGGCGGGTCTATGCGTGTGCGTGGCAGCTCTTAACCTATGGCACTTTGGATCATCCGCATCTTGTTCCTGATGCTCTGTACGACCGGCGGCTACGCCGTGAGCCAGGTCCGGCCCGAGTTCCTGGTCGGAAGCCACAGCGGTTTGTTCGGGCTCGCGGCCGGCTTCGGCTTCGGCTGGGCGATGATCGCCGTGGACGAACTCCTCAAAGGGTTCTCCCTCCGGGCCTTCTCGGCGACCACCTTCGGCCTCCTGCTCGGCACCGTGGTGGCGCTGCTCATTGACCGTTCCGGGCTGTTTGAAACGGTGGACGAGAAACCGACCCGCTGGCTCATCCGCCTCGGGCTCTTCCTCAGCTTCGGTTACATCGGCATCGTCCTGGCCATGCGCAGCAACAAGGAAGATTTCTCGCTCATCATTCCCTATGTGCGGTTTGCGCCGCAGAACAAGCCGGAGAACCTGTTGCTTCTGGACACCAGCGTGGTCATCGACGGGCGCATCGCCGACCTGATCGAGGCCAACTTTCTCGAAGGACTGATCGTCGTCCCGCGGTTTGTGCTCCAGGAACTGCAGCAGATCGCCGATTCGGAGGATGCGGTCAAACGAGCGCGCGGACGCCGCGGCCTGGAGGTGCTCAATCGCATCCAACGCAACGCGCGCAATGAAGTCAAAATCCACGACGGCGATTTCCCGGACGAGCCGGAAGTGGACGCCAAGTTGGTGCGTCTCGCGCGCCACCTCGGGGCCAAGCTCTATACCAACGATTATAACCTGGGCAAGATCGCCGAACTCCAAAAGGTGGACTACGTGAATATGCACGAGGTGGCCAAGTCGCTCCGCAGCGTCCTGCTGCCGGGCGAAACCCTCTCGCTCCGCCTGGCCCGCGAGGGCAAGGACAAGGGACAAGGGGTTGGTTATACCCCGGACGGCACGATGGTGGTGGTGAACAACGCCCAGACCCTCGTGGGCCAGCAGGTCGAGGTGCAGGTCCAGAGCCTTTTGCAGACCGGCGCGGGCGTCATCGTTTTCGCGGATCTGAAACCTCATGCCACGGCCGCCGACCCCGCCGGGCGCAACCCCAAACCGGAAGGCCGCGGTTGAGATTATGAAGAGCAAAGGTATCAAGCCCAGTGTCCTGTCCCAGTTAAGGCAATTGCTGCCCGCCGGTGAACTCAGCCTCGATCCGCCGGTGCTCGAAGCGCACGCGGCCGACAAATGGTTCGCCTCGCATACTCCCGACGCGGTGGCCTTGCCGGCCAGCACCGAGTCGGTCTCGAAGCTGCTGCGATTTGCCAACCGGCACCGCATCCCCGTCACCGCGCGGGGGGCCGGCCACGGCTATGTGGGGGGCTGCGTCCCCATTCAAGGAGGGATCGTGCTTTCGTTGGCGCGGATGAATCGCATCCAGGAGATCAACGCCGCGGACTTTGTAGCGGTCGTCCAGGCCGGTGTGATCACCGCCGATTTGCAGGCGGCGGTCGAGAAACGGGGGCTCTACTATCCGCCCGACCCGGCCAGCCGGGCCGAGGTTTCGATCGGCGGCAACATCGCCACCAATGCGGGCGGCCCGCGTTGCCTCAAGTACGGCGTCACGCGCGATTACGTCCTGGGCCTGGAGGCGGTCCTGGCCAGCGGCGCCGTCGTCCGCGTCGGCGGTCGCACCCACAAGAACAAGACCGGCTTCGATTTCCCGCGGTTCTTCACCGGGTCCGAGGGGACGCTTGCCGTGGTCACGGGCGCCACGCTCAAATTGCTCCCGCTGCCCCCGTTCCGCGCCTGTTTGGCTGTCGGCTTTAGCTCGACCCGGGATGCCATCCGCACCCTGCATGCCATCTTCGCCGCCGGGTTTCTCCCTTGCGCGCTCGAGGTCGCCGATGCCTTCACACTGGCGGCGGCCTGCAAACGCACCAAAAGCGAGCGCTTGCGCGGCTGCCTGGCCCACCTCATCGTCGAGCTCGACGGCCAAACCCGCTCCGTGCGCTCGGAAATCCGGGACGTCGAGCGGATTGTCCGCGGTCAAAATCCGCGGTTCGTCGAGCGGGGGCTGGGCGCGGAACAGTGCGAGGCGGTGTGGAAGATCCGGCGTGAGTTTTCCTACGCGTTGCGCGACACCGGCCTCACCAAGCTCAACGAGGACATCGTGGTGCCGCGCGGGCGGCTGCAGGATTTGTTCCACTTCGCGGCGAAGCTGCAAAAGAAGCACGGTCTGGCCGTCGCCTGCTTCGGACATGCCGGGGACGGCAACATCCACACCAATGTGATGGTGGATTACAATGAGCCCGGCGCGCGCGACCGGGCCGACGCGGCCGTGGACGAATTATTCCGGCAGGTCCTCGACTGGGGCGGCGCCATCACCGGCGAACATGGCATCGGCCTCGCCAAGAAGCCCTGGTGGCCCCTGGCTGTTTCGCCGGAGGTCCTCGCACTCCATCGCACCGTCAAGCACGCCCTCGACCCCCACGGCATCCTCAACCCCGGCAAATTCGTCTGAACCGTTGAGTGTCCCCGCTTCCGCGTGTTCGCTCCCCATCCAAACTGGAGAGTCGACACGGAACAGGGTCGCTATTAACTTGGATCGCGTCTGAGGTTCGCTCAAAATAATGCCTGGTTTCAATGAAACGACTGCTTCTTTCTTGCGTAGGCGGGGTGCTGATCTTCGTCTGTTTAGTGGCTTGGTACCGTCTACATCGCGGCGGTTCGCCGACCGGACGCGGGCCGGCGATGAGGCCAGTCATCGCCCAAACCGCTGTGGGCATTACCAACCAGCCACCGCTGGTCGCTACGGACGCGCCACCGCCCACCGCCACGAATCCTTACGCCGCCGCCTTACGGGAGCCTGGGAAATCCAAGCGCGCCTGGCCGGCGGACTTCTTGAGGCAATTCCAGCAGGCCGCCTCCGGCGACCCCATCCGGTTTGAACTCACCGAGGGGGTGATGGCCTCGGGGGTCATCAAACTGACCCAGCTTCGGGAGGGCGAGGTGACGTATATCTCGGGCGAGCTGACGGTGCCGGAAACGGGCAAGTTTTTCTTCCTGACACCGCCCGCCGGGAGCAAGGCGGGCAAGGCGGCCGGGGTGGTGGAGTTTTGGGGGAGCAAGACCGCTTATCGCGTGGAGCCGACCGGGCCTGGCGGGGAGCCGGAGTTGTGGCAGCGTCGATTGGATGAGGTGTTATGCCTGGCCCTGCCGCTGATGGCGGCGCCGGCCACCAATGAGACGACCGCCAATATCCCCCCTCTGCGTCCGGATACGGTGCCCGATTATTCGCCCGGCTATAACAGCAACGTGGTGTCGCTCCAGAGCTATCCCGGGTCATCGGCAGTGCTGCTCCTCGATTTCTTCGGCGGCTACACCCCGACCTGGGGCGGCGTGACCTATCCCAAGCCCAGCGTCAGCAACTCGGACATCAAAGACCTCTGGAAACGCGTGGCTGAAGATTACCTGCCCTTCAACATCAACGTGACGACCGACGTGCGCGTGTACCAGAACGCGCCGGTTTCGAGCCGCCAGAAATGCGTCTTCACCCCCTCGACCTCCGCCATGCCCTCGGGCGCGGCCGGCGTCGCCTATATCGGGTCCTGGAATTGGGGCAGCGACACCGTTTGCTGGTCCATCTATACGAGCGGCAAGGCGGGTGGCGAGGTGGGTTCCCACGAACCCGGCCATACGCTCGGTTTGGGTCACCAGACCCAGGAGATTCCCAATGGGTCAGGCGGCACGACCCATAACGAGTATTTTTCCGGCCAAGGGAGCGGCGTGACCGGTTGGGCGCCCATCATGGGCGCGGGTTACTACGACAACGTGGTGACGTGGGCCAAGGGAGAATTCCAGTACGCCTCCAATACGAACGATGCCCTGCAAACCATCACGACCGCCAACAACAACGTGGCGTATCGCCCCGACGACACCGGAAGCACGCTGGCCACGTCCCGCTACCTGGAGGTTTATCCCGACCTCACCGCCTCCGCCGAGGGGGTCATCGAACGGACCGCGGACTCGGACGCCTTCCAATTCACCACCACCGGGGGGACGGTCACGCTGACGGCCAACCCGGTGGGGGATTGGGCGGACCTGGCGATCTCCGCCACGATCATGAACAGCAATGATGTGGTGATTCTGACCAACAATCCCCAGACCACCCTGTCGGCGAGCATCAGTTCGACGCTCGCGGCGGGCACCTACACCTTTGTCGTCACGGGTGCCGGACGCAACAGCCCGTTGACCAACGGCTTCAGTTCCTACGCCAGCCTTGGGTATTATTCGATCACGGGTTCGGTGGCCGGCGCGCGGCAACCCACGCGCCTGAGCGTGGCCGAGCACGCCCCCAACGGGACCACCGTCGGCCTGATCTCCCCCCTCACCGCCGGCAGCCCGCTGGCCTATGCCATCGTCCTGGGCAACACGAATAACACCTTCGCCATCGACAACTCCGGGGTGTTGCGCGTCGCCAACAATACCCTGCTCGATTACGACCGGCTGGCCACCAACACCATGTTCCCCGTGCGCTTCGAGTTGCTGGTCAACCTCACCAACCTCTCGAACCCGGCGCTCACCGAGTTGAAACGCCGGGTGGTCGTGGCCGTTGTGCCGGTGGGCACGGCCCCCGTGGTTACCGGGTTCGCCAGCACGGTGCTCGAACACACCCAACCCGGAATCACGCTCGGCGCCGTCACGATCACGGACGCGAACCTGGCGCCGGTGCTCAGTTACAGCCTGGCTAGCGGGAACAGCAACGGCGTGTTCGCGATTGACTCCTGGGGCAACGTGTCGGTCGCCGGAGATCTCAGCGCGGCCGTGCAGAAAAGTTACACGCTGGGTGTCGCCGTCACGGATAACGCGATCGGCTACGGTCTGAGCGGGACCGGTTACGTCACCGTGACCGTGGTCTCGAACACCAGTCCCTTTCGGCCCGGGTCCATCAGCTACGCGCTCTACGACAATATCGGTTCCGGGCAATTGGTCAGCGACCTGACCGGGAACGCGCGGTGGCCGCGCGACCCAAGCTCGGAACTGCAGATGCCCACCTTCGAAGGCATCAACAACCGCGCGGACAGCTATGGCGCCGCGATGCGGGGCTATCTCATACCCCCCGTCAGCGGCGTATATACCCTCTGGATCGCGACCGACGACAATGGCGAACTGTGGATGAACACCACCGCCACCAGCACGAACACCACCTCCATCTCCCGCCTGGCCTATATCAGCGGCGCCAATAATTGGGCCAGCCCCCGTCAGTGGAACAAGCTGGCCAGCCAGCAATCCGTCGCCCTGAACCTCAACGCCGGCCAGGCTTATTACATCGAGGCCCGCCTGAAGGAAGGCGGCGGCGGGGATAATATCGCGGTCGGTTGGAAAGGCCCGCCGACCGCCGGCCTCACGAATGTTATTCCCGGCTGCTACCTGGCGCCTTATCTGATGAACTACGTTCCGCACCTGGCCGGGTTCTCCGCCTCCATCCACCAGGGCGCCATCACCGGCACCGCCATCGGCCAGATGGCCATGACTGACGTGAACGCGGGGGACGCCCACACGTTCACCATCACCTCGGGCAACACGGCCGGGTTGTTCCAGATCGATACCAACACCGGGGTCATCCGCGTCGCCGACGACGCCGGGCTGCTCGCGGCGGCGCCGGGGACCTATACCCTGCAAGTCCAAACCACGGATTCCGGCACGCCCCCCCTGAGCGCCACCGCCTCGGCGAGCATCACCCTGGTGGCCAGCAACGCCATCACCGCCGCCACCCCCCAGCAGGAAATGTGGAATAACATCGGCAGCGGCACCGCCGTCAGCGACCTGACCAACAATGCCGCGTTCCCCGGACGGCCCGACACCCTGAATTCACTCACCAACTTCGCCTCCGGAGTCAACATCGCCGACAATTACGGCTCCCGCATTCGTGCCTACCTGACGCCTACCACCAGCGGAGCGTACACGTTCTATATTTCGTCCGATGACAACTCGTCGTTGTTGCTCAGTTCCAACGACAACCCCGTCAACGTGACGCGCATCGCCTACGTCTCGGGCTGGACGGCCGTGGACACCTGGACCACCTATGCGCAGCAAACCTCCACCGCCATCAACCTGGTCGCCGGCCAGCGGTACTATATCGAGGCGCTCCAAAAGGAAGGCGGCGGCGGCGACCACGTCGAGGTCGCCTGGGCCGGTCCCGGCATCGTGGACACCAACGGGATCGCCTCCATCAATATCATCGATGGTTCCTACCTCACTCCGTTTGACATCAACTATCCCCCGACCTTCGCTAACCAGACCCTCCGGGTGTTCTCGACTGTCCCCAACGGGGCGGGCATCGGTCGAGTTTTCGCCCTCGACAGTACCCTCGACGCATTGACCTTCAAGATCGCGGCCGGCAACACCAACAATATGTTCGCCATCACCCCCGACGGCGTGATTAGCGTCGTCGACAACACCTTGATCGCCAGTGGCGCCGTGACGAGCTTTCCCCTGACCGTGATCGCGCAGGATTCCGGCTACGGCGGGCGATACCCGCTCCACTCCTCGCAGGCCACCGTGACCGTGAGCGTGGTGGCGGCCGGCTCAGTATTCGCGTGGACCGGCGCGGGGGCGGCAAATAACTGGGGAAATCCAGGCAACTGGGGCGGCGTGGCCCCCGGGACCGGCGCCCGACTGATCTTTGGGGCGCCCTGGCTCCAGTCCAACCTCAACGAGATCCTCACCGCAGTGACGTCCGTGCAGTTCACCAACGGCGGGTTCAACCTGGCGGGCAATCCCGTGACCTTGCAGTCCGGTTTGACCAACAGCGGCGACAACACCTGGGGGCTGAACACCACCCTGGCCGCGGCCCAGACCTGGCAGAATACCAGCGGCACGCTCACCGCGGCCGGCGCCATCACCAACAACGGCTTCCTGTTGACCATCGCCGCCGGCAGCGACTTTCGCCTCAGCGGCCCGGTGTCCGGGGCCGGCGGCTTGTATAAGTCGGGCGTCGCGCGTTTGTTGATGTCGGGCACGCATACCCACAGCGGGCAGACGACCGTTCTCGCCGCCACCAACACCGCCCTCGAAGTGAACGGCACCAACGATCTCGTCCTCGCCAATTCCGACCTCTACCTCGCCGGAAAGATGGACCTGTGGAACCACAACGCCACTGTCGGCGCCTTGAACGGCAATGGCTCCGCCTTCGCGAACGACCTGACTCGCACCCTCACCGTCGGCGCCAACAACCACGCGGGAAGTTTCTCCGGCAGCCTCCAAAACAGCTCATACGGCGTCGGCGTCACCCTCAACCTGGTCAAAACCGGCACCGGCACGCAGACCTTTTCCGGCTCGAACAGCTACTCCGGCCTCACGGTCGTCGCGGGAGGCGTGCTCTCCGCCGCCAACGCCTACGCGCTGGGCGCCACCAACCAACCCGTCGTGGTCCTGACCGGCGCCACTTTCGCCGTCTCCGGAAGCTTCAGTTTCGGCGCCAAACCGCTCAAGCTCAACGGGAGCGGCATGGCGGGTACCGGCGCCCTGCGCAATGACGCCGGGTACAGCAGCCTTAGCGGAGCCGTGACCCTGGCGGGCCCCACCACCATCCGCGCCGCGAGCGGTCGCATGACCTTGGCGGGAACCTGGAACACCGCTGACAACGCCCTCACCTTTGACACCGCCTCGGGCGCCGGCGTGGTGGTCTCCAGCCCCATCGGCGGAGCGGGCGGGTTGATGAAAACCGGCGTCGGCGCCCTGACCCTCAATGGCGCCAATTGGCTCATGGGCCCGGTCGCCATCAGCCAGGGCACCCTCGCCCTGGGAGCTTCCGGATCGTTGGCCTGGTCCAGCGGGCTGAGCCTCGGGACCGGCGCCGTTTTGGACGTGACCGCCATCACCACGGGCTGGACCCTCGGCGCCACCCAATCGCTCCAAGGCTTGGGCACCGTCAGCGGCACCATCCTGGTCAACGGCACACTGCTGCCCGGCGGGTCCCTCGGCACCCTGGCGATCAATGGTCGAGCCACCCTGGCCGGGAGTACCGTCATCGAGATCAGCAAGACCGCGGGCGTGATCGCCAATGATCTGCTGACCTGCTCTTCCACGCTGACCCTCGGCGGCGGGCTCACGGTGACGAACATCGGCACCGATGCCCTGGCGGCCGGCGACGCCTTCACCCTCTTCACCGCAACCACCCTGGCGGGGTCGTTAGCCACGGTCAACCTCCCTCCGTTGAGTCCGCCCCTGGGCTGGGATGCGTCGACCTTGGCAG
>Ga0364881_10172_pt1 | contig 45212 bp, 40 predicted proteins | sample ExccelJu500001D4_5_FD_206923 | JGI IMG/M metagenome (GOLD analysis project Ga0364881, IMG submission 206923) | Enriched cells from Trout Bog Lake Hypolimnion, Wisconsin, USA - BchlTB.July30.5000.01.D4 | ecosystem: Environmental > Aquatic > Freshwater > Lake > Hypolimnion/Profundal zone | place...
CCGACTCGTCTATGTTAAATTTTCAACCTAATAGAGTATAATCTTTTCCGGAATCTGATCAATTATGAAATCAGCCAGCTTTTTCTCATACGCCTGCGCAATATTAATCGTCATGAACAGATTGCCGTCATCGTCATATTCCGAATTAAGAATATTCCCGTTGGCGTGAATCAGCGCGACCAGGTCATGCCTGGACGGCGGCATCCTCAAATGCAGCAGCCGGATGCGGTCACTGACAAAATTGCTCATCCTGACTTGCAGTTCATCCATGCCGGTCCCGGCAATCGCGGAAACATAAATCGCGTTCGGAAACAAACTTCTGATTCTGGCAATGACGACCGGATCGTGCTGCAAATCAATTTTATTAAATACGATAATAATGCTTTTGTCTTCCGCGCCAAGTTCTTTGAGCACAGACACGGTTGTTTCCCAGTGGTCTTCCACATAAGGACTGCTGATATCCAGCACCAGAATCAGAAAATCCGCCAGAACCGCTTCTTCCAGCGTTGACTTGAAAGCTTCCACCAGCGCATGCGGGAGTTTGCGGATGAAGCCGACTGTATCAGTAAGCAATAACGGCACTTTGTTCGGCAGAATTATTTTCCTGGTGGTCGGGTCCAGCGTGGCAAACAGCTTGTCTTCAACCAGCACATTCGCGCCGGTGATTTTGTTCAGCAGCGAAGATTTGCCGGCATTGGTATAACCCACGATTGCGGCGTGCGGAATATCCCGGCGGGTGCGGCTCTTGCGCTGGGTATCGCGCTGAAGCCTGACTTCCTTTAGTTCCTTTTGCAGCATGGAGATGCTGGTTTTGACCATGCGGCGGTCAACTTCAATCTGTTTTTCGCCTTCGCCGCGCGCGCCGGTATTGCCGCCGCGCTGCCGGGACAAGTGCAGCCAGGCACGGGTCAGGCGGGGCAGCGAATATTCCATTTTAGCCAGTTCCACCTGCAACATGGCTTCCTTGGTCGATGCCCGGTCGGCAAAAATATCCAGAATTACTTCCTGGCGGTCAATGACGCAGCTTTGAGTCATCGCCTCCCAGTTGCGCTGCTGAGACGGAGAAAGGTCATTGTCGAATACCAGGCAATCGGCGTTCAGTTCTTTCTGGCGCTGGAATATTTCTTCCGCTTTGCCTGAACCGACATAATATTTTGAAGACGGAACTTTCAGTTTCACCGTAATCTTGTCAACGACTTTGATGTTAAGATTATTTACCAGGTCTTCCAGTTCAAGCAAATGTTCATCCGCCTCGCGGGGATCCGACTGCGCGTCAAATACTCCAACGAGAATTGCTCTTTCCACAACTTTGCGATTGATGTTACCGGTATCTATCATTAATTAAAAATAACCTGCCTGTATTTATTGAGTCAATAATCTAAGACATATTTGCCGTATCGGCAAGCCGGATTCATAAAAAAGAACACGCTCTTCATTGAAATTTATCGTTGCCGCTATTGATTTAAGACAAATTCAGGATATTTTTCTCCGCAATGCATGTACAGTTTGCGCGGGTGGCGAAATTGGCAGACGCGCTGGATTTAGGTTCCAGTGTCTTACGACATGTGGGTTCGAGTCCCATCCCGCGTACCATTTTAAGCACAAAAAATTTCATTTAGTGCCATTCGGTGCCATTTTTTGACTTGCAACCATCCTAAAACCGGTTATATTCAGCTATATTAGATCTTTTTAACTCTGAGGTGGCTTAGGCGATGCTGCTGGGTATCGGCTTCTTGCCTGACTTCTCCATAGCGTCGATCATTGCCGCCGCCGTTGCCGTAGTGTCCTGTACCAGTTCCTGATAGTCTTCGGAGCCCATTGGTTTGGCTTTCCGGTGGATCGTGTTGCGGATAATGGGGTAGATTTGCATTTCGAGTATTAGTGCTGCTGCTGGACTCATCTTACATCTCCTTATTTATGTTGTGGTTGGGTTAAAATGAAGAAGCTCCTGGAGGTGCGCAATGCACCTCCAGGAGCTTGATATATGATCGGCGATTAAGCCGGAATGATAAAAGATGGGTAATTAGATTGAAGTCGGTTTGCCTGGTTTAATGTGCTGTAATCCATGGGGATGGCAGTGGCTTGGACGATGAAATAGAGAGCGTCAAGGTAAGGGGATTGAGTGATGGTGGATCAGTATTCTGCTGGATTAATAAGCAAAAAATGCTTCATTCTATAATGTAATATATGTCTGAGTTCCATTCATCTACGGGGAAATAATATCCACATTCGGTTGAACTTCTCTATTCACCTGCTCCGCAGTTGACCGGCCGTATCCCCCGTTACAATCGAAAAATAAGGAATGCGGATTACGTTGGTGATTATGCATTGAGTGATTGGTGACGGGAGAGTTGTCTGGATTAGTGAGCTTAAAAAAATATTTTCATTCTTTTTTGGTGGAATCTTGATTGGGGCCGTTGACAAATTTACCTGAATCATGTATAATATCAGTATTATTAGTAGTAGTAATATAATTAAATATTAATAGTGGTATAGCATGGCTTCCGAACTTACAATGTATCAGAAAATTACGGATGATATCAGAGGTGCGATAGATTCCGGAACTCTAAAGTCTGGCGATAAAGTCCCTTCTGTTAGTGTATTAAAAGGCAAGTATGGCGTCAGCCATATTACCGCGTTGCGTGTTTATAAAGAACTGTCTGATCTACGCTATGTGCAGCAGAAACGCGGCTGCGGCTATTTTGTTCGCAGCAATGAAGAATTGAAACGCTCAGCCTTTACCGGTAATATCGGTTGTTTCATCCGCCCTTTGCGCGGCTACACCAATACGGACAATTATTTTAATGACATAAACCTAGGGATTCAAACGGAAATTTGCGCACGTCATATAAACTTGTTTACCAGTCATACAGTGCTGCCTCTGAACAATCCGCCGATAAGTAACGCCTCGCTGGAACATATCGTTGATGCTATGCTGGAAGTAGCAGGCAATGTTGACGGGTATCTGGTGGACGAGCGGATTCCAGATGACATGCTTCAGCGAGTTCTACGGAGCACTGACAAGCCAATGGTTATCGTAAATCGTCTGAGCGAACTGCCCGTAGATACGGTCACTCCGCCCAACCGGGAGGGTATGTTCAAAGGACTCGATACTGCCGTCAGAATGGGATACAACTGTTTTATTTATTGCAATCCGGGAACAGTACATACTAATATTAAGGCAAGGATTGCTGCGTTCAAGAATTTTGTCGCCGATAATAATATTTCTGACAAGCAAATAGTAATTGTGGACGGATGCTGTATTAATCCGCTGACAGTAACTCTCGCTTCATTGGAAAAAGGAATAAAACAATTGAAATCCGAAGGCAAGACTCTGATTGTTGCAGGTATGGATGTAATCGCGAGGGACTGTACTGACTGGCTGCCAACAAAAAATCTGCATCCCGGCAAAGATATTGGAGTATTGAGTACTGAGGGCACCGGTTATATCAACATCAATAATCCTGAAATATCCTCTGTATTGTCAAATCCAGAGCAAATAGGGGTCATTGCGGTAAATCTGTTACTTCAGCGTATTTCAGCGGAAAGCCATGCCGACCCTAAAAATTATTCACCGGAAGGGACTTTTTCATTTGGCGAAACGATTTAGACTTATAGTCAACGAATTCATAAAGAAGAATAAGGAGAAAGAGAAAAATGAACATGACACCAGAAAAAAAAGACGGACTAACCTGTGAAAGCAGCAGAGAGTTTTTTACACTCATTGAACTTCTAATTGTGATCGCTATTATCGCAATTTTGGCCTCAATGCTGCTGCCGGCATTGAATAAAGCCCGCGACAAAGCAAAAAGTACCTGTTGTACAAGCAATCTTAAACAAATAGGACAAGCAGTTGCAATGTACCAATGTGACTGGCACGAATACTTTCCGGGAACTGTAGACGCGAGTGGATGGTTCTATACGAATCTTGCGACTTATATTAAACCTTCTTCTAATGTTTATCTTTGTCCTTCAGATTTGATAAGACCATCTATTAAAGCAAACCAAAGCTATATGCAAAATTATTATATTCGGTGGAGTTGTACGTTTGCTGACAATATGAAGCGATCCATAACAATCAAAAACCCTTCATTAATAATATATTTGGCAGATGGGCAATCTTTACTCTCTGGACGATACGGATGGCCTGTTGTCTTTGATGTAAATTATTGGCCTTTTAAAGCAAGCGCAGATCCAGGAGCAGGCGGTGACTTTAGGCATCTTCAGCAAATGAACGAACTATTCTGTGATATGCACGTTTCAAATGCAAAAATAAATGAAGTATATGGCACTAGCGCTAAATATCTTAAAGAATGAATTACAGTAAATCATCAAAGTGAAAAACAGATGGATTTAACTAAAATGGAACGGTCGCGGAGTTCGACTAGGCGCATAAACAGAATAATAAAGTTTGAAGCATCAGGTCTTGAATAAGAAAACAAAAGGGAAGTAAACAACCACGCCCAGAGGACGTGGCATTGTATATAGCTCCCCAGCGGGGAACGTGAGCCGTTGTTCGTGGTACAATACGTATTCTGAAAATCAAGTGTAATTGACCTAACCAATATTTGAAGACGAAGATAAGATGAAGACCATATCTTCCTCTGATTATTGAATGGTTAAAAAGAATTCAGGCAAAGCCTAAAAAACAATGACCACGCCCAGAGGACGTGGTTTTCTAAGTTACAATAAAAAAATGAAAATCTTTCAGAAAGAATTACTTTTAAACACTAAACTTTTACGATTTTAACGAATATATAGGAGTTTTAAATAAATTTTATAAAAACAAAGAAAAATTTAATTTGAAATTATAAAGAATTTAAAGTTTTGAAATTTGTTCAGTCACAAAACTATGTCAAGGATAAATAATGAGAAGACTCTTAGTTGCGATTACCGTATCTGCATTTTCGTTCTCCACGCTGTCTTTCGCGAAAGACTCAGGAATCACTCTTAAAAATAAAGAATGCATCAATTGTGAGATCGTCGTTCCAGAGGCAACTGGCCCAATAGCGGTGTTTGCAGGAAAAGAACTGAAGGAGTTTCTGTCTAAGTCTCTCGGTGCGGATATTCCAATACTTAAGTCCCCAAGCGGATCAAAACCAGCAATTATCCTGGGAGACAGCGAATTGTCTCGAAGCAACGGCGTCGATATCAGTGGTTTGCCACGCGATGGTTTCGTCATCAGAGCCGTCGGGGGAAATATCTATATCGCTGGGAAAGACGACATGAGAGTCAACATAGAGAAAAATATCAAAGGGGGAGGCTGGGAGCAATTATATGAGAGAGGTACCCTTTTTGGAGCTTATGACTTCCTTGAGCGTTTCCTTGGAGTCCGATTCTACTTTCCGGGGGAGATAGGCACGGTAGTTCCAAAACTCGATTCATTGATTATTCCGGCGGCGGACATTATTTCCAAGCCGGATTACAGCCAAAGAAGTGTCACTGCCCATGAAGGGATTGCTCCGGACTGGAAAGTCGGCGCGGAGTCATGGCCTTACAAGAATCTGAATTATTCCCGATTGCGGCTGCAAACCAACTATATTCCAAATTGTCATGGGCTTTCCCGTCTCGGCTATATAAAGCGATTTGGTGAAACACACCCGGAATATTTCGCATTGATGGCCGATGGTAAACGGCATAACGATCCAGCATTTCCGCATCCCGGACAACTCTGCTACAGCAGCGCCATCAAGGAAGAAATCTATAAAGATGCAGAAGCTTACCTCTCTGGCAAACCGGCGGCTGAACGGGGTGTGGTGAATAATTACGGTCCGGGCTGGGATCCTTCCGGCTGCCAGCCTGGATACTTCAATATCATGCCACAAGATGCCTTTTACCCGTGTCAATGTGAAGAGTGTAAAAAGCACTGGAAGGACGAAAAGTCCACTTCCAAATTTATGTGGGATTTCTTCTGTGACACTGCGGAAAGACTGAAGAAAAACAATATTCCGGGGTATTTGACGACAATGGCTTACCCACCTTATCGCATTATACCAGAGCGTCCGATACCGGATAACGTGCTGGTCATGTGTGGAGCAAATGGCCCAACCCGGCTAAATACGCCAGAAGTAAATGATGCTAAGTACTTAAAACAATGGACAGACAAGCTGGGGAAAAAAGTTTGGATTTGGACGCCGGTCCAAAAATTCGGTCAAAGCGAGATGCCCGGCGTTCCCCATATTACTCCGAAATGCATCGGTGAATATTATAAGCTCCAAAAGCCATACATCTTCGGCTCATTTATGGAATCACACACTGATTATTACATCTACAATTACCTCAACTTCTACATATTCGCGAAAGTCTGCTGGGATAATTCCACGGACATTGACATGCTTCTCAAGGAGCACTACCGCCTGATGTTTGGAGCGGCTGCTGAGGACATGGAGAAAATGTACGCACGTTTCGAATCCAACTGGCTCAAAATTATTGGCAAATCCGTGACAACCAATCTTGGCCCGCAATGTATCACTGTATCCGATTATGAGTTGTGGCAAGATATTTATTCCGATATGGAAATTCAAAACATGGAGAAACTGTTTGCCGACGCAGAAACCTTGACTGCATGTGACGGCGACAGTCTAAAACGGGTAAAGTTCATGCGACTACATCTGCTGGAACCTTTAAAGAAGCAACGGGAAATATATCTGGGAAATAAAAATGAAATCAGTGATCTTGCAGTTTTCGCCGCAGAAGTATCATCCCCGGTGGCGATTGACGGCATTGTCAACGCGGACGAATGGGCTGGAGCCGAGAAGATATCTCTGCATCCGTTCAAGGAATCCCCAGGAAAAGTGAAAGCGACAGTCGAAACCACGGTGATGATCTTGCGCGACAAGGAAAACCTGTATTTTGCCTTCGACTGCACCGAGCCTTTCATGGACAAGATGAAATCATCCCCGCGGAAGTTAGATGACAAAGACATCTGGCGCGACTCGTCGGTGGAAATTTTCCTGAATCCTTCCGGGGACAGGAAAAAATACTATCAGATACTGGTGAACGCCTCCGGCTCCATTTCTGATTGCGAAAAAATCGGATCCGAGCAGAATTGGAATTGGAACAGTGACGCAAAGGTTGTGGTCGGTAAAACCGATAAAGGCTGGAGCGTTGAGATCGCCATTCCTTTGAAGAAACTAGAAAAAGCCGACACCAAAGGGTTTCCGGTCAACTTCAACCGCAACCGGATACTGTCTGGAAAAGATCAGGATTACGTATTGCAGTATACTTGGTCTCCTTTTCTGAAACACGGCTTCCATGAATTGGAGAATTTCGGTAGCGTGGAGTTCTCCAGAAAGGACGATAAGAACATAATCAAAAACAGTAAATTCACCGAATCTCCCCAAGGGGGCTTTTCCGGTGGTTGGTTCGCCCCTCGTCCTCAAGATATGCGCAGTGGCGAATCATGGGCAATTGTTCCCGACACTTTCAGCAATGGCGGAAAGTCACTAATGCTCAAAAGCAAGGAAAAAGTAGGCATTTGCATCACCCAGTACCTACCGGAGATGAAGCCAGACACGGAATACCTGCTCACATTTTTCATGAAAATGGAAAACGTGTCCGGCTCTGGAGTATGTGTCAATGTCTGGGATGATCGAAACCGTTGGTTCCCAACCAGCTTCTACACAGGCACAATGCCTTGGACGAAGCAGGGATTCCGCTTCAAATCCAATCCGGAAACGAACAAGAAAACAAAGTCATACATCAGGCTTCGCCTTATGGGTGCTTCCGGAACTGCCTGGTTCGATGATGTGCGGCTAAGGGAAGTTACGAAATAACCGGTAGTGTCAAATCTGACATGAAAGAAATGAAAGAAAAAATGACGGAGTCTTGCAAGCTCAAATGACGGAGTTAAGGCAAAAGTGATGAATAAATTGACGGAATGACATGATTTCAAAAAATATAGCTTTCATGTCTGTTTTAGTGCGGATTGAGCATTGACCAGTAGGTCGTGCGCTCTGCGTTCCCGTTTCTTCCGACGGGTTGGGGAACCCATTCTCGAAACGGGAAACGCGCACTCCGCAGCATCCGTCCAGTGCCGCAGGTGCGGCATTGGGATAACCCGTAAATAGGGGGATTACCGATTTCTTCGGTGGCTCCCGTTCAAATAAAAATTATATTGAGCTCAAACCCTAAAGAAGAAAGGGGGCTGGGCTTTGACAAAACCAAATAACCAAAAAGGAGCTTGGGATGATAATCGAATGGTGCAAGAAAGTTTATTCAGACGACCGCCACAATGCTTTCACTGGATTGACGCGCTACCAAGGGAAATACTACTTGGCGTTTAGGAGCGGCACGGGGCATGCGGATAATCAGTCGGAGCAAATTATCATGGTCAGTGATAATGGCGAGGATTGGGCAGTGGTGAATAAGCGGCGGTTTGTCGGCACCGCTGGCGCGACCGTGGATTATAGAGATAGTTATTTCCTGCCGCATAAAGATAAGCTCCTGTTATATTCATTTTGCACTCCGGTCGTTGGAGGAGTGATGCAAATACCATACTCGCAAGTGCAGATGATACAGTCGGACTCCAGGACATGGCCGGAACCACGGACAATACATGAGGACAGCGTCCTATGGAAGCCGTATGTACTTGAAAATCGCTTTTACGCTGTCGGATATAAAACGTCATGGCATCCTAGAAAAAATCTGACGGATTTCTTCCAGTCGGACGATGGCATGAAATGGGAAAAGGTCGTGTCACTCGCAACAGGCTCGGAAGGCTCGGAAGCCTGCCTCCATTCCCCCGGCAGGAATAGGCTGACGGCTTTCATCCGCACGGAAATCCCACCGTATCATCTGGCGATATTCGAGAGCAAAAAGCCTTTCGCCGAATGGAATAAAATCACCGAGGTTCCACAAATAATACAATGTCCGCATGTGATTGAATTCGGGGGAAAAGTCCTGGTCATCGGCAGATATCGCACAGAGTATATGAAAAAAGGGGACAAGAATAGTCATTCGGATACGAAGATCTGGGAATTTAAGGATTATCGCTTTTCTGAGGTGTTGGAATTGCCTAGCATGGGGGACAACGCCTATGCAGGAACATCCTTGATGCCCGATGGCTCGTTGCTCGTGAGCTATTATTCACAGGCCGATGTCGCTGGCAATGCGGATATATTTGTCGCCAAAATAAATCCTTGAATAAGTTAAAAAAATCCAAAGATTAACTGTATTTCGGTTCCACTGTTCTGCCGGAACAATAAAAAATACATTGCAATCAGAAGGATAATATATACGGGGGAAATTACGAACTACAGTTAAACATAAATTTTGCGATTAAATTGGCCGTATATAGGGAAATAATCTGGCAGTGGTTATGGATCCGATGCGGCATCATGCGCCGCCTGCCGGATTTATGGAACTGATTCGTGCCGAATGCGATAAATACGGAATAATTTTAATTTTTGATGAAATAACTATTGGCTGGTGGCATTGCTTCGGCGGATCGCATCTAAGTTTTGGCGTAAATCCTGATATCGCCGTCTTTGCCAAAGCACCGGGTAATGGTCACCCCATCGGAGCGATTATTGGCACAACTGAAGCGATGTCCGGCTTCAGCCGTTCGTTTATCAGCAGTACCTATTGGACGGAGCGGGTCGGCCCAGTGGTGGCGCTGGCGACAATCGCTAAAATGGAGAAAAACAATGCAGCTAAATACGTCAACGATTTTGGCGTAATAATGATGGCTGCGTGGACCTACCCCGGAGAGAAGCATCTGGTTAAACTGCATACCACCAGTGAAGTCGGCTGTCTGTCCTCTTTTGCGTGATTATCCGAATGCCAATTTGATCATGACGCTGTACACTCAGTTGATGCTTGAACATAGTTTCATAGCCGGTTGCGCAATTTATCCGACCCTGACGCATAATGATTAAATATTGAATAAATTTACCGAAGCTGCCGATGCCGCATTTGCAGAATTATTGCAGGCAATCGCCCGAAATCAAGTCGAATCATCATTGCGCGGGCCGACGGCGCATATGATTTTTCAACGGCAGATTAAATAAACTAATTAAAATGTTTCAAGAAAGGTACAGATATGAAATCATGGGTGAAAAAGCCTGATGCGATCAGGCTGGGAATTATCGGAATGACCGAAGGCAACGGTCATCCGTATTCGTGGAGCGCCATTTTTAACGGTTATGACCGGGAAGCGATGACACGGGAATGCCCGTTTGCCGGAATTCTGGCGTACCTGAATAAAGAACCAGCGGACAAATTGCGGATAACCGGTGCGAATGGCACTCACATTTATTGCGACCGCCGTCAGGACGCGGAACATGTGGCGAAATGTTCGCTGATTCCCCATGTCGTTGATAAACCGGAAACCATGATCGGCAACGTAGATGCGGTGATCATTGCAACGGACATCGGCGGCGAGCATGTCAAACGCGCCCGGCCATTTATCAATGCCGGGCTACCGGTATTCATTGACAAGCCGCTCTGCGACAACCGCCAGTACCTCGAACAGTTCCGCAAATGGGTGAATGAAAAACGTCCTGTCATGTCTTCAAGCAGCATGCGCTATGCCAAGGAATTCATGCCGTACCATCACCGCACTGAAGAGTTGGGCGAACTGCGTTTCATCTCCATGCCGATGTCTAAAAAATGGGAGACATACGGAATTCATGCGCTGGAGGCGATCTATCCTATTGTCGGGCCGGGCTTCGAAACAATTCAGAACATCGGTATTGCTGAACGCAACATTGTACACATGACTCACCGCAGCGGAATTGATATTGTCATAGCTTGCATCAAGGATGTTCAGTATGGTGGGGCGTTGCGCCTGTCCGGCACTTCCGGGAATTTGACAGTGAGCTCGAATGATACATTTTACGCATTCAAAGCGCAGCTTCAGGCATTCATCGATTTCCTCCGTTCCGGGGAATATCCGTTTCCGTTCAGCGAAACTGACGAACTGATGCGGCTGGTCATCGGCGGCATCGAAAGCCGGGCAAACGGCGGCAAAGTAATAAATGTCAAATCTATGTGGAGGGATCAGCAATGAATATCGTTGCCAGCGGAGTTTTGTTTGAAGGAAATACTGATGATGCAAAGATTCTTGCATTTCCCAGTTTATGCCGGACGTACAATGGCGAAATAATTGCGACGTTCCAAAGCGGTCGGGAAAAAAATCATGCAGGAGTGACGGTGGTCATGATAAGATCGTTAGACAATGGAAGAACATGGAGTGAGCCCGTTGATCCTTTTAGCCAATGGGCGGCTGAAAACGGCTATGCTGTTCATGTTGTTTATATCAGCGAAATCACACCCGGGAAATTATTCGCAAGTTTAATGCTGTGCGACCATAAGAAAAATCCATCCCTTCCATTTTTCAATCCAGAGACAGGTGGCGCTTTGCCTATTTATGTCGGATTGTCCGAATCATATGACAATGGCTACACTTGGAACTGTCCCAGGCTACTGTCTACAGGACGTTTTAATGATGTTCCTTCGCCAATAATGTCTCCGATAGTAAAGGGCGCAAACGGCAGGCTGTTTCTACCATTTGAAACATCTAAAACGTATTATGACATCGGGAAATGGCATCATCATGCGGCCTGCCTGGTATCCAAAGACGGAGGCAATACATGGCCGGAAGTAATAACCATCGCTAATGACCAGGCAGGCAGATATTTATATTGGGATCACAGGATGGCATCGCTGGGGAACAATGGGATAGCCGATTTCTTCTGGACTCATGATTCAAAATTAAGTCAAGACGTAGATGTTCATATGTCCATTAGTCAGGATGGCGGCATTTCCTGGCCGCGAAACCCTTCATCCACCGATATCACCGGCCAGGTTACATGTCCGATTCCAATAGACAAGAGCAGTATTCTGATTGTGACAGTAGACAGGTTTAAAGACAACGCGATTAAGGTATATATATCACATGATTTTGGTAATAAATGGAGCGAAGAACTTGTGGTTTACCGCCATGAGGTTCCGGATAAGACATCTTCAACCCTGAATGAAAATTTAGCGGAAATGCAGTATTGGTCATTTGGACTTCCGTTCGGCATAAAAATCAATTCAGTGGAAATTCTGATTGCGTGGTATTGTGGCTCTCCGGAAAAAACGCATATCCGTTGGGCTGCTGTAGAATTATAAAATGAGATGAGATGGGTTTTTGAATTAATTTAAATAAATTACAAATTGAACGGAGACATATGATGAACTTACGGGAACGAATACTTGCAGTTTACCGAGGCGAAAAACCGGATCGGGTTCCTTTCATGCTGGACTTGTCGCACTGGTTTTATCAACGTAACCGGATGCCCTGGGATTTAAGCAAAAGTTATGATCGGCCGGAAAAAGAATTGATTGACTACCATAAAAAAATGGGGGTTGGTTTTTATCTGCCGAATCTTGGGTCTTTTTACGAAACCGTTTACCCGGATAAGATAAAAACATCGGTCAGTAAAAGCGCCGGCGTCAGTGAAATCCGCTGGCGGATATCCACTCCTTCCGGAACATTGGAGAGAACGCGGGTATGGGAAGAGGAGAATTACGCATGGGGTATCCCTGAGTGGAGCATCAAAAATAAAGAGCAATTATTGATCCTGGCGGAAGCGCTTTCGTCAAGAAGTTACCGGTCTGATTGGAAAAAGTATCAAGAATGGATGAATTGTGTAGGTGAAACCGGAGTCGTTTACATAGGAACTGGTTATAGCGGCATGGGACAGTTGCTGAATTACTGGATGGGAGTGGAAGAGACCTTGTATGCAACTTACGACTGGCCGGATACGGTAAGAGAAGTAACGGACCGGATCAATCAGAACAATCTGCTGCTGATTGACCTGCTGGCGCAATCCCCGGCGGAAATTATCATTATGGGAGATAATTTCTCCAGCGACATTCAACCGCCGTCATTTTTCGAAGAATGGTCGAAAGACTATTATGCTGAAGCAATCAGTCGGTTACACGCCGCCGGAAAATACGTGGCAGTTCACATTGACGGACGGTTGAAAGGCTCGTTGAAGATGTTCAGCAAAATTGGAGCTGATTGCGCCGATGCCGTAACGCCGAAACCGACCGGAGACCTTTTTCCTGCGGAATGTCGCAACGATGCCGGGGAACAGATGATTCTTTCCGGCGGAGTTCCGCCTTGCTTATGGTTGTCAGGCGTCAGTGATGATGCATTCCGTCAGGCTGTCTCTGCATGGCTGGAACTAGCCCGAACCAACCCGCGTCTGATCGCTGCTGCCGGAGACCAGGTGCCGCCGCATGCCCTTGAACACAGGATTTTAATTATGAAAGAAATGGTCGAAGGATATGTTCTTTGATCATGAAAATAGGCGATGTATGCAGGCATGTTGAAGGATTGTTTATATATAAATCAAGCGGCTGGTTTAATTTGTCCGCATAGAAAACAACAAACTTATTCACGAAAAGAGGCAAGATAGATGTTGAGAGAGAGATCAAAAATAATTAGTGATCAACGTTTCATAATGACTATCATGGAAAATGGTTGCATAGATCGTATTAATCCTCTTGTCAACGTAGTCACAGCAAAGATTGAAACCATAGGGGCTATTGCGGACGAAAACGCCAGACACACAGAAACATTGACGGACTTTTTTGATCCGCATGTTCACGGAGATTGCCTGGTTCATGACGAACTGACTCATAATGCATATTCCTTCCGGCATCACGAACAGCATCCGGAAGATTATAGCGCGTCGCAGAAATGGGTTGACAAAACGGATTACTGGGAATGGACTCTTGAAATTAACCATGTAAACGGAGCTGAAAGGGAAATGAGAGTGGAACTCTCACTGCCGCATCCGATTTTTCCCGGTGCCCATGGACCCGGTCATAGCAACTGGGAATTATGGCTGCCGCTTTCCCAGGAGTCATTGGGTAATGATTACGGCATCAGAAAAGTGCATCACTGTAAATGCGTAGATGAAAAGACAGATATTCCCTTGCCGCTTTGCACGTTGTTTCATGCAACCCAGGACATAAGCCTGGGGTTGTCATATCTGCTGCCGCCGGATCAGACATGGTATACGGATTTTGAAATTGACCAGAGGAATTGGCTGACAAAAATCACTTTCAACAACCTGGGACTGGTCAAGCATGGGAAGATAAATTTAAAATTCTGGATATTCAGCCATGAAGGCGACTGGCGTCCGGCGCTGGGCTGGGTGAGAAATAAATTTCCTGAACTTCTAGGCCCGGTTCCCGGCCAGGAAAAACTCGAAGGCAATATGGCCTATACCATTCCGATGATTCCTGAAAAACGGATCAAGGAGTGGTCGCAGAAAATGCATCTCCGATGGAACGAGCTATTTCATTGCAGGAATTTTGGTGATTATTTCCCGGATGAGCCTTTTGACTCCAACCACTTTAAGACACCGGAGCATCCGGAATGGTCTGCGGACAATATCTCATATGACGATATCAACCGTTATATCGATATGTGCCACAAGCATAACGTAATGGTTATGCCGTATTTTAATATCGGCGAATGCGAATCGGAAATCGCCCGCAATTTTTTTCCTGAATCAATCGCGAGAATATTCAACGGCGATGAACTGGTGCCCTGGATATACTACGATCACAGGAATTATAATATCCTTATGAACAGCGATCCGGCTTATCCGTTCTTTGATTTTATAATGTCACAATTTGAAAAACTAATAAAAAGATGTCCGGGAATCGACGGATTCTTCTTTGACCAGATGAGCTACGGCTGGATTGATATTGCGCATTTCGACGGACAGACATTTTATAACAACCGTCCGGCGTACAACATGGCGAATATGTATCTGCGGGCCTTAAAAAAGACCAGAGAGATATTTCCGCGTCCGCGGATTAACGGCATGGCGAATGGAGTGGTGCGCTGGCAAATGATGGAATATCTGGATGGAGTAATGGCTGAGGGCGATCCTGAAACGTTAGGACGATTAGCGATGCTCTCTCCGGAGAGGCCGACCATTTGTCTGGATGAAGGCGAGAACGCTTTTCAAATGGCGTTGTATCACGGTTCGTGGCTGCATGTTTCCCCGTATTACCGGTATCCGACGACAGAATCCCTGCCGAAAGATGCGCTGAAACTTTTTTCACGCTACAACCCGCTGTTTGAATTTCTGGAAGGCAGAAAATGGGTTTATACTCCCCACCCCCTCAGTGTAGAGATAAATTCCGAGAACATCTACAAGTCTCCGCTTTTGAACCATGGCGAAAAAATCAAAGCGAATATTTTCAAAACCTCATGGGGCGAATATGCCATAGTTATTCTGGCGGTACCGAAAGGGCTGGCCCTTAAAAGCTCAAATAATGTCTCTTTGAATGTTCGCATCAAAGTGCCTGAAAATAACGTATTGAAGCAAGCCGTGATTTTCGGGGCGGACTATAAAGGGTATAGCATTAAAAAAACGGTTAAAGCTGAAAGTGGCTATCTTGAAGTCAACATTCCAAAACACGGAGCAGCAACCATGATTATTCTCTCCAGCAATTTCAATACTTTAAAGTCGATGAAAAAATGGACAAAATTCTCAGAAAAGGAACAATTAAAATGTTTATAGACATTCATGCACATGCGTATCGGCGGCCCATTCCCTTCGTGGTTCAATTCTGTACTGCGGAACAGGTTATTGAACGGTATGACCAGGCCGGAATAGAAAGGGGTGTACTGCTCCCGATTGTCAGTCCGGAAATCTATCTTCCCCAGGCCAACGAGGATATTCTCGATATGGCGCAACAGTACCCGGACCGGTTCATCCCGTTCTGCAACATCGATCCGCGCGCTTTGACCAACTCGGCAGACGCGCCGCTTGACCGTCTGCTCCGGTACTACCGAGATCAGGGCTGTAAAGGACTTGGAGAGGTGATGCTGAACGTGCCGGTCATGCATCCCATGGTGCAAAACCTGTTCAAACACGCGCAGGACGTCGGGCTTCCGGTGATCTGCGACGGCTCCGATGTTGTCGGTGGCGATTTCGGCTTGTACGACGATCCCGGCCTGCCGCAACTGGAACATACTTTGCAGCGTTTCCCGAAGCTCATCATGCTCGGTCACGGCCCGGTATTCTGGTCGGAGATAGGTCGTCTGGAAACTCCGGCCCAGCGGAAGACGACATTCAACCCCGACGGCGAGCAGGTGGGATGGAATCCGCCGTGCGGTCCGATTAAAGAAGAGGGCGTAGTGCCAAAGCTGTTCCGCCGGTATCCGAATCTGTATGGGGATTTGTCCGATCCGTCCCCGGCGAATGCGCTGGCCCGTGATCCCGAGTACGGCCCGAAGTTCCTGGACGAATTTCAGGACCGCCTGCTCTTCGGCACGGACATCTGCGGTTTTGACACGCCATTTCCCATGGTTGACCTTCTCATTAAATGGCGCAACACGAAGAAAATCAGCGAGCAGGTATTCAACAAAATTGCCAAAGCAAACGCGGTAAAACTTCTAGGCTTGTAATTTAACAGGGATATACAGGATATACAGGATAAGAAAAATCGTTTCATCCCGCAGGTGCGGGAACATGAAGGTAATGAAGAAAATACATGTTTAACCACGAAAGACACGAAAAAGCACGAAAAAAATCAGTCAGCGAATAATGCCGGGTGTTCACCCCGCATTAATTCGCTGACTATTGGTTTTACTCTGTGTTCTCTGTGACCTCTGTGGTAAAAAAGGATTTCTCCTTGTCTTGGCTCTGTGGTTAAAGTCCCGGCGCAGCCGGTTAAGTTCTTAGTAAAATGGGATTAATATGAAATTATCGAACAGGACACGCTATCAGCCGGTGGATAACGGCTATGAAATCATCGGCAGCCGGGAGTTTTTCAACCGGACGCTGTATGGTGCGCATACTAATGACGATCTCCAGGAACGATATTTTACTTTTGCCGGTGATTTGCCATTATTTATGGGGGCGGTTACTGATTGGACGAAAAACAACTGGGGCAATTACGCGAAGAGCGGAGTCTTGATGAGCGGACTGGCTTTAGCGCCCGGATTGAAAATACCCTCTTTCTATTCTCAGGACGTGGACGTCAGTTCACACTGGTTTCATAATTCCGAGGATATTGTCGCGGTGTTCCGCAACAGCTGGATGGAATATGAGTTCTGTCAGTTCTCTCCATGGTTTCCGGTTGTTAAAGTTAATATTTCCGTATTCCCATTGATGCCGGAAGACGGCTTTCTGGTCCATTACAGGATAAAAACTGATCAACGGGTTATCTTCTGCGCTGGCTTTGGCGGAATGACTGATTTTATCAGCCGCCTGGAGTATCCGCAGATTAAAGCGCGTAATTTTAACGCTTCCGATTGCGAGAATAATGTTGTAAAATGCGGCAGAAACCGGGCATTGCTGAAAGGAGCCAGAGGCGACGCGATGTGGATAGGTTCAAGTTTCAATATGGAAGTTGAAGCCGGTGATGCATTATCCATGCAGGATTGCGCGCCCGGAATGTTCCTGAAAAATAAGCCTGCGGCAACCTCTTCCCAGGTTGTAAAAATGTCTGCCATAATAGATGCCGGAAAAGAGTTTGAAGGTTTTATCGTAGTTGTACGGAATGAAGATGAAAGCGTGCTGGATAAATGGTTGAATCTGGAAGCTCCGGTAGAATACCTCAAGCAGCAGATTCATGCTAAACAATCGGGTGTTGCGGTGAACACGCCGGATGCAATGCTCAATCTGACCGTGCCGCCCACAATCCTGGCGATGGACGCTTCGTGGCATAAGAATATATTCTATCACGGGGCGCATGCTTATCACGCGCCTTTTCTGGGCTGGAGAAACTGGTACGGCCCGACTGTCATCGGCTGGCATGACCGGGTTGAAACTGCCATTAAAGCCCATTTCTCCGAAATAATCAAAGATGCTCCGGGACCGGAAGCCGTCTGGTACGACGGCAAAGACCGTCCCGATCTTGACCACGAAGGTTCCCAGTACCACCAAATCAGGAACAGTACCGGTTTTATTCCCGCCAAGCTGGGGAGTAATGACATCTACAACATGCAGGAAGTGGCGCTTGATATGCTATTTCATCATCTGGAATGGCAGGGCGGACTCGATTTGGCGAAAAAGCTGTTTGACGATATAAAAGGCGTTCTCGACTGGGAGGAACGTATTCTCGATCCAGATAACGACGGACTTTACCAGAACTTTCTCAATACCTGGATATCCGACGGGCATTCCTATAACGGCGGCGGCTGCACCCAGGCCAGCTCCTATAACTATCTGGCGAATCTGATGATGGCTAAAATCGCAAAGAAGTTAGATTATCCGGATGCAGTTTTTAAAGCGCGTGCAGAGAAAATATTAAAAGCAATTCAGGAAAAATTGTGGCTGCCGGAAAAAGGTGTCATCGCTGAATTTATTGACACCATCGGCAATAAACTTGTTCATCCGTCGCCTGAGCTGGCAACGATTTATCTTGCCATCGACTGCGGTGTCACAAATATGTTTCAGTCGTATCAAATGCTCCGGTTTACGGAGACTGATTTACGCAATGAACATACGCTCAACCGGCATGGCCGTCTGGTATATTCTTCAAACTGGTATCCTAAAAAATACTCCACCTGCGGTTTGTTCACGGCAGAAAACATTCATCTGGCTTTAGCATATTTTCAATGCGGGTTGAAAGAGAACGGCCTTGAGATACTGGATGCGATTACCGATGCTTATTTCATGGGTAAAAATCCCGGGATGGCAGCTCACGTCCTGTCTGCCCACGGAGTATCTGACGGCGGGGACCTGGATTTCTCCGATGTCTCAAGCATGTATCTGCGTCTGATTGTCGAAGGGCTTTACGGCATCAGGTTCCATCTGGTGGACGGCGTAATTGAGATTGCGCCCGGCTTTCCGTCGAGCTGGACGCAGGCGGATATAAATTTGAAGGATATTGAACTAAATTATCACCGGGAAGGCTGTCAGGAAAATATTACTGTACATTGTGAAAAGAATGCCTGTAAACGGATAAAATTGCCGATGCGTTCTACTGTGATTGAAAATGTTTTACTGAATGACGCGCCAGTAGATTATACGCTGGAAGCTGCGGTTAATAACTGTTATCTGATTGTGGAAACGGAAATCACTGGCGTTATCAGATTGCAGGTTACTCACGGTAAAAATACGGTTCCAACTATTGAGTATCCGGCTGAAGTTTTTACTGGTGATGTACTGGCGGTAAAAATATCTAAAGGTGAAATAATTGCCTGCCGGGATACTTCCGGTGCACTTGAAAATATTTATTTCTCTCATAACAAATTGTCTGCAAAAGTAAAAGCCGAATCCGGCAGCCATACGGTATTTATCCGGGTTAAGGATGAGCATTATGACGCATGGCTGGCGGCGGACTTTATGGTGCAGAGTAAAATAGTTCCGGAAAGAGTAATTCCTGTTGAAAAAAGCGCGGCGGACAAATTTGAACCGCTGGATATTGCTCCGTATTTCAATTGCTCTCTAACGGCAATCCACACGCTCGAATACAGAACACCGCGCCCGGCGGGATATTCAATCGGAATGCGTTTAAACGGCAGATATGCCTGGGACTGGAATCAGCGCGGCCATAACGCGGTACAAGTAGATGATACTGCTCTCAGGCAGGGGAAAGGCATGTTTTATTCTCCTTCAGGAATTGGATTCTCAACTCCGGAGGACGGTTTGAATGTTGCCTGCGCATCTATATGGGATAATTTCCCGACCGTCCTAGAAATCCCGTTGACAGGAAAAGCCTCGGAGCTGGCGCTGTTTTTCATAGGGATTACCAATCCAATGCAGAGCAGGGTGGAGAATGCCCGCTTCACCGTTACCTATGCTGACAGTTCAACGCAGCTAGTCAGCCTGGTTAATCCGGATAATTTCGACGACTGGCTTAACGCGGCGCTGCAAACACAGAATGAAACAGTGTATTTCAGCAATTATAATCATGGCATGGTCCAAAGAATTAATCTCGATCCGCAAAAGGAACTGAGTAAAATATCAATCGAAGCTATAGCCAACGAAGTAATTATCGGCCTCATGAGGATAAGTATCCGAAAATTAGAATAACAGAACTTGACCTGAGAACCGCGGTACTATGACGGTACAGTGAAAAACTAAGTGATATCCAATCACTGCGGTAATATGTTTAATACACGATAATTTTAGAGGAGTTATCATAACCGATACTTTTAAGAGGAGAAGATATGATGAGCGATAAGATTTTCTGGGAATATCTGGAGGAGTTGCCGGAGCAGGAAGCGGCCTGGAAAGAATGGCAGTCCGGGTTGACGGGCTGGCATCGTTTTAACACATTCTATACCCATTTTCTTAGAGTCGAAGGCAGCCGCGTCAAGCTTCTGAATTGCAAGGAATTGTGTGATTACGACTGTCCTCGTCGGGTAATCGAAGACTCCCCGTCCAATATCACGGCGGTATGCCCGCAGGATAAAGCTGATCCAATTCAGCTCAAGTTCAGGGATATTCTCATCTACTCACTGCGCCGGGATGTTTTTCATCAAGCGCTTTGCGTATCGCTGCAAATTGAACGTCCGTCAAGAAATGTCTGGCCTGAATTCGGTTCTACCTGGTATCTCGGCGATTATTACGATGCCGCAAGTAAGATACATTGTCCGGTTTATCTGACATACCAAGCAGTAACGTTGCCGGAATCAATAAGTTCGCTCTGCCGATTACATCAAGAACCGCTCATGCTGATGGCGCCGATCAAACGCGGGTTGACACCGGAAGCGCAACAACTTCTTGACAAAAATAGTTCCGTTTTGTTCTCTATGGAAGCAGAACTGAGTTTGCAACCAGATAGTTCATTCAAATCAAAACGCAGTATTTCGGAATGCATGAAATCATCCAATTGTTATCCGCAAAAAAAGATAACGCTACCGATTGAAGCATGCAAATATTTGGTTTATAAAATAAATCATGTGAAATAATGCTTCAGGTTCAAATAATGCAATTCCGCGCGGCCCGAAGATGAAGAACATGGCATTATACCAATTCGCAATCTTAAAGCAAGTAACGACAAGCGCAATTTTGAAGATTATTTAAAACATGATTTTCTTTTAACAATGCGAGCAACTCTTTGAAGTCTTGGGGCAGGTTCATTATACATCTGCTTTCTTAGAAATTCCACGGCTTCAATACGTTCTGCCGGAGTTTTAGACAGCCAGTAGACGACATCATCCTTCTCGGAAGAGTCGTGGAGTTTTTTGATTTTCGCAACTTTAGCCAACATAAGACTGTCTTTCTGTTTTTCTTCTTCTTACAATAAATTACCGTCAAAAGAGAGAATAATCAAATTAATCGCGCATAAATGCGAAGATATAGTATTTATTTTGAACACGATTTTATCTTTGTCAGCGCCGACTGAAAATGTCCCAATTTCGCTGAACTCGAATGTCCCGATTTCGCCGACAGACAATAGAATTGCGAGCTCCCGGCGGACAAATCAAGCAGGGAGTTAAGCGTTTTTCGGTTACTTTGAATTCGGCGGTGATTACTCCGGTTATGAAATGCTGTCGGCGCCGGAACTGTTCTGATAACTGGTTTGATTCCTAGCGGGTGCGCTGTTTATCGACCGGCAATGGTTTGTCGCAGTTTCAGATAAGCAAGGATCGCAGGACAGTATTTCGGTTGTGGTTTAGGCGCAAAAATGCAGGGTGGCAAAATAATGTTACAGCTTTTGCCGCCCCCGCAAGTTTAGCGTTTAGAATATTTTCAGTCTTCGCTGTTACGGTTTTTCATCCGATAACTTTTCCCTTCAATGATGACAACTTCGCTGTGGTGCAGAAGCCGGTCAAGAATGGCTGAGGTAACCGCCGTGTCATTGTGAAAAATCTCCGTCCAGTTTTTGAATGGTTTGTTGGATGTTATAATCATCGAACCCCGCTCATACCGCTGGCTGATCACCTGAAAAAGCAGGTCACATCCGAGTTTGTCTATCGGCAGGTAACCAATTTCGTCGCAGCACAGAAGTTGAGGTTTCAAATAGCGTTTAAGCGCCTTGTCAAGGCAATTTGCTGCTCTTGCCGCCGTCAGGTAATTTACAATTTCAATGGCGGATGTAAACAGGGCGCTATAACCGTTTATACATGCCTGCCTGGTCAGTGATATGGCTATATGCGACTTTCCCAAACCTGATCCTCCAATCAAAAGGACATTGACCTGCTTATTGATGAAATCAAGCCGCATAAGATTTTCTATTTGCAGCCGGTTGATTTTTTCCGGATGCGACCACTGAAACTGGTCCATGGATTTTTCAAACGGGAGCCTGGCGTTACTGAGTCGGCGTTCAAAAGCTCTGATGTTTTGCTCCGCCACTTCGCCGTCAACGAGTTCTGAGAGGAATTCAAGGTGCGGCATCTGGGTTTCTGCCGCAAGCTGCGCGGCGGCCTGATGATTTTCATAGAAATATTTCAACTTGAGTTCGGTAAGGTTTTTCTCCAGCGTCTTTTTAAGTTTGCTCATGGTCTGCTCCTATTCAATGTCGTAAGTGTTCATGTCCGGCGCATCAAGCTCGAGGTCGAGATAATCAGATTTTCTGCTCAGGTGAAGCGGGCCGGGCTGCGGCATGACGCGGCGGCGCATTTCGAGAATGTTGGCAACATAATCGCTACCGAAAGCTCCGGCTTCCGCGCCGTCCTCCAGTGCGCGAATGGTGTCGTCGCGGCCGTAAATGCCTGACAGCGCCATGATTTTTCTGACATGAGTTCCTGGATTCAGACGTCTTGCCTGCATGCCCTGATAATAGGTTTCGGCAATTGTCCCCAGAGCCATGAACTGTTTCATGATTATGCCGTGCTTTGCCTTGCGGCGCTGTTCAATCAGAACTTGATCGTGTTCCGGCAGTCCGTAGTCCTGATTATGTTCATAACTTCTGGTGTGTTCCGCGATTAATTTGCCTTCATGCCGGATCAGAATTCTGTCCGGATAAATGCCCAGTTCAATCCGTTTACCGGCAAATTCAGGCGGAACGGAATATTTGTTCGACTCGAATACCACCCGGTACTGGCTGTTGGCGCGGGCACTGCTTATCACGCCGCAGTCATAGGGAAACAGCGGCATGGTTTGCAGCGCCATTTTCTCTTCTTTGAACATTTCCAGCGGCGCTTTGTGAGTTGTACCGTGAATACGGACATTGGCGACGTTCTCCATCCATTGCCTGACTCCGTGATTCAGCGCCGCAAGCGCCAGTCCATCAAGCGGCAGGCCGTTCAGGAAACTGGTCCGCAGATAACCGACATTCCGTTCCACACGACCTTTTTCATAAGGTTTTCTTACGCCGCAGGGAACGACTTTGAACCCGTAATGTGCCGCGCAGTCGGCATAGCGCTCGTTGATTTGCGGCATCCCGAAAGAAGAGGAACTTATTACCGCCACTTTACAGTTGTCAACCATTACTTCCTTTACCACGCCTTTAAAATATTCAAAAGCTTCGCGATGGCATTGGAGAAAATGCTCCATGCTCTGCCGCATGATGAACTTGACGAAGACCATGCGGCTGTAAGCCAGGCTCATCACGAAAGCATACAGCTTGCGCCGGTCCTTGCCGACATTGAGCAACCCGCATTCGGCAAAGTCCACCTGCGCGGTTTGTCCTGGTTCGAAGTTGAGTGTCAGGTATGGCGTTTGCCGCTGCGGACGGACTTGTGCAACATAGTCGCGCAACACGCTTTCACAACCGGAATACCCTTCGTCTTTGAGCATCCGGAAAATCTGTGCCGCAGTATAGTCCTCCCGTTCCAGAAGCTGCTTGATCCGCTTTTTGTAAAGGTCAAGTTTTCTGGTAATGACGCGCCCCGGCGGCGGCGAATACCGGGCAGATTGCAAATATCGCCTCACAGTCCTGGCGCTGATGTTCAAACGCTCTGCAATCTGTGCTGCATTCAACCCTTCATTTTCAGCAAATTCATGAGTTAAGCGGTGTTTATTGTAAGAGTTCATTCAGCGCCTCCGGCCATGGCATTGATTATCGCTGCAATTGGCAGGGTATCGCAAACTTCCGCGTCACGCCGATAGGTTCCGCCCGGAGGATGTAAGCTGATCCCCATGCCTTCCGTACCCTGCGGCTGCCGCTGTTCCGTCGGTATATCGCTGCTGATAGCAGCGCTCAGCGCTTTGCGGAAATTATCAGATACTTGAGGCCGTGGAAGCTCCAGCACCTGATAATGCGGTTTCCGGTACGCGATAAGTCTGCCGCCGGCCAGCTCGCGCCGCGCCGCTTTTAATCTGCCAACGGTGAAATTCAACCGTCTGCATACCGATTCATCGGCATACCAGGACACGCCGTCCTCGTCCCCGACCGTAATCAGGAACAAATACAGCGCCAATGATTCCGCGCTAAAGTTTTCTATCACATTTTCACGCACCAGGCGGTGATCGACCCACCCGAACCCCTCCGGCAGCCGTCGCCGCTGCCCCTGACTGATGATTTCCTTTTGCATCATAACCCAAAACTCCATGATAAAATTGTTTTTCAAGCTCTGGACAGAGCTCTTTGCCTTTATCATAATAGTGGTTCATAAGACTGCCAATGTCATCACGTAACACCCCGGTTAATTGCGACACAAGCCCTTGAAGACAATGGCCTTGAAACAATAAGAAATCACGTAGCACTTTGTCTTCAGAGGGCTTTTCGAGCTGACCGAAATCACGTAACACTTCATCTTTTTCCGGAGTTTTTTCAACATTTTTCTTTTTCCAGAAACCGGGATGGCTTCTGCGCCAGATTTTTACCCGTTCTTTTTCGTTTTTCTGGTAATCAGGGTCTTTACGCTGTTGACGGCGATAGCGTTTTGAACTGGCGCGGTGACTCGCCGCCTGACATTCCTGCTTGCCGCAATAGCGCTGATGATGTTTATTGTGCGGACCGGGCGAAAATTTCGTTTTGCAACAAAGACACTTGCGTACGCGGGGATGGGATCGCTTCTTCATAATCTGCCTATATTCCAAATTTTTCAAAAACTAAGAATAGACAGGTCGAAGAAGTGGAAAATGAACGAAGAAAATAATTTATTTTTGAACTTTTTCAAAGAAAATGAAGAAAAAGGGCGCTTCCGCGCCAAAAGAAGAAGATTCATAAGAAAATTCAGGGACAAACGAAATCAGCGAAATCTGGACAAATCAAATCAGCGGCGACAGTTTGCCTTGATCGTGGCATCAGCCCACTTCCTTGATACTTCCATTAGGTGTTTAATACAGGAAGCCCCCCCGAATTTACATTGAGCGACCAGATATAAGACCTTTCCTTTAACCAGCACAGCGGATTCGCACGTTACCGTGTACGTATAATGGGCTGACATCAGGTCAAGATCTTCGAATCCGTGCTCTGGAGGGAGATGCTGCTCATTTGGAGTAACTGTAATACTACCGAATCCGGTATCCTCTGATAAGTACAGCCCGATGTCCACTATCTTCCCGTCTTTTATATCTTTCTTCTTTTCCTGGGAGTACAGTATGTCGTCAACCTGCCAGGGTTGGATAAGTTTTTTCTCTTTGATGGCTTCCGCTGATAACTGTTTAAAGTCTTCAAGAGAACACTCTTTCTTTTCATCCGCTTTCAGGACTTTAACAAAAGTTGGGGAAGTCGCCTCCAGTATATACTGTCCAGGCACATAGGAATATGGCGGCGGAGTGTACTGGGCTACCAGGCTATCCGGATTTTTAGTCCGCATGGTATTCGCTTTCTTTGTAATACTTTCCTGCACACAATGGTAGCCCGGTCCGGGTAACGGAATGTTTACGGATACTTTGTCCACCTTGAAGGCGGTGCGATACAGATAGCTGTAGTCTTTCTTTTCCTTGCTGTATACATTGAGCATAAGCAGGGCGATAATAACAAACAGTGTTGTTTTCATTTTTCATCTTCCTTTTCGTTTTCTTTGGCATACGGATTATTCCCATAGCCTTTTAAATACCAGACATACTGAATACTTTTTGCCAGATTTTTGGTCTTGTCAACAAGTACCTGTATCACCACATTCGGAACGCAATCGTTACCTTTGCATTCGCCTATCTGTTCCAATATGCCGCGGATTTTCTTCCACTGTTTGCTTTCCAGTGAAACCCACAGCATGAACCATTCAAGGATTCCCATGAAACAAATGAAAGCCAGCGCTGAAAACCAATGCGTGGACAGAGCAAGCATACAGAGGTAAAGCATAGTCATCGAAATTACGCAAATCAGATTTATCATCCGTTCAGGATGATCCACTATCCAGGCCGCAATTTTTCTCATCTTCTTTTCCTTTTTTAATTGGCTTTCAGCACGTCATCAGCCCACTTATGAGCGATAGCCGTGAGATTGGATACGGTTGCTTTACCATCAAACCGGTTGTATACATAGAGAAAGAGTACGCGACCATGAATTCGTACCATGGAACAGCTTACCGCCATAGTGACAGTATTTTCATTATTGCTGACTGGCAGTATGACTAACCAGCTAAAGGCATCTTTCTGTGAGAATGAGCATCCCATATTAACCGGCATCCCCAGGGTAATGGCGGTTGCGCCAACCTTGCCGGCCTGACCGTTGAGTGTCTTCTCAAGGTCTTTGATATCGCCTTTTGTAAGATTTGTGCTCATCTGCTTTTCATCGGCCTTAAACTGCTCTTCTGTATATTCCTTATCTTCCCAGAATTTGGCAACCTGCACCATTGCATATGTTTCCATCGTCAATGGGGAAGACCCGAGTTTTTTGAGATCGTCCGGGGTGATGTATGCGGCAACGAGCCGGTTATCCGGGATAACGCAAGGAGCCAGTCCGGTACGGGCGTTTCCCATCTCAATCAAACCAGCAGGATTAGGAATATTGATGATTTTGTTTCCGACCTTGAATCCGTCAATCTTGGAGGGGACGCGAGTACAGGCGGTTAAAAAGGAACAGATTATGACAAATAACGCGAACATTATAAACAGGTTTGTAAGTTTCATTTTTCAATACCTTTATTGGTCTTGTATTGATGAATAAATTAAGTTGTTCGTCCATGCCGATTGAAAAGCGCCTGCCGGGACAAAAAAAGAGGGCGCAGTTCCAACCACATACTTTCAGAGGCACTAGCAAGAGCCCGGGAAGCCATGCAGAAGGAACGCGCCCAAATAGGAACGTTCTATCGCGCGTCTTGGCTTCCCATATTAATTGCTAGTTTTCTGAAAAAAGTTTGACACCGATATTACGGTAAAAATCTATATAGTTGTTTATTTATTATTCGGGTATCCAGTTCACTCCTTAATGATTTATCTTTGGTTACGCTTTTTCCCGAAGTTGACTGGGATTCTGATTTTCCAGCCCTCAACGGAATAAATAAAATTATCACGGCTTTTCAGTAATTCAATTCTGCATCAGCTATATTTCCCATGATGCGGATACTCTCTGACTGGTTCAGGTTAAAGGCGGGCACGGTACTTTCTGCGCGATTCCCTTGGGTAAACGCTAGTTTCCTGAAAGACGCATCAGTATCGTGCCCGGTTAAATAGTTATTGTCTTATCCCGGTAAACGGAACAGTCCGTCAGCAACAAGCAGTTCATGGACCGCCAAAATGACGCAGGCCGCAAACAGCAACAGCTTGATTTTGGACAACGCCAGTCGGTGAGTTTCCTTGACCGGCTGGAACAACGACGGCAAATAGCCGATGAAGAATACCGCAGTTGCGCCGGTCAGCAGTAATATTACCGGCAAAGACCAGATGGTCCCGCAGCGGTATAAACTCCAGGCCGTCAGAGCAAAACAGATCAGCAGATAGCCGCAACTGAGCAGTATCGCCTGCCGCCCAGGCGTAAGTTTCAATATGATTACCAGTTTCTCCCGGATTCTTTCCGCGATGAAATCACCGAAAAAAGTTATCAGTAGTACGATAACCGCGCCGATCAGCAGCTTCGGTTGAAGCTGGCCCATGAGTTGCTGTTTGATTTGTTGCACTTGTTTTTGCAGTTCACGGACTGTATCATCCGCGCCCTGGCGGTAAGCCAACTGTACAGTCTGACGGGTGGCTGCTTCATTGTCGCCGCATGATACGAACAGCAGTATCAGCAATACTGACAACACCAATAAAAAAACCGTTTTCATGATCTTCGCCTCCGGAACAGTAACCAGCAGCAAAGGCATATGACTGCGATTACCAGGCCCCAGAGCAGCAACGACAAGCCATCCCCGGAAGTTACCGGTGTTATAGTTGCCGTGCCGGCAGTAGTCAGTATGGTCGGGCCGTGAACAGCGGAAATACCCGCCACCAGAATCGCCGCGATTGCCACGATCGCCAGTAAGATAAATGGCATAGTCGTATTCCTTAATATAATTAGGATGAAGGCGGGCAGGTGTAACCCCGCGCCGCCCTGTTCTCAAAGTCCGTAGTGCCGGACTCAGCCCTTTTCACCGGCGGCCTTGACGAATTCCACTTCGTCGTCCGCGGCAATAACGTGACTGGCGTCGCTCTCTTCGTCGTTGACGAGAATGACGAGGTTTGAACGCTCCGGCAGGTTGAGCAACTGTCCGGTTGACGCGATGACCTCTTCGATGGTCTTGCCGTTGAACATGTCGTTGGAGATTTCGTTGATTCCGCAAATAAGTTTAGCCATGATAATAATTCCTTTTGTTTTAATTGTTGGTTATGGCTGTTGAAGCTGTCTCTCGATTACTCATCGATACGGATACTGGAACGTTTTTTGAGTTTTTCCGCCTCCTTGGTGCTAATAGTTAATTCGCTCGTGCGGGTTAGTGACCTCGCGGCATTGGCCCGGATGTCAAAGAATATCTCGGAGTGCGGGAACTGGTCCTGCAAAACCAGATAGAGTTCATTGAGCATCATGCTCGCCGCCATGAAGTTGGTGAACAGCAACTGCGGGGATGCCGGCAGCTCCTCGTCGCAGCCGAGTTCATCCGGCCGGCGGTCGGCCGGGGACTCGATCTCCGGATGGAAGCACGTGATCGGCTGGAGCAGGATACGCCCGTTCTTTTTGGCGAAGACCTGCACATTGCCGTCATAATAGTCGTTGCCGCCGGAGATCAATACCACATTGCGCAGTTTGAAACAATGCTCCTGCACCAGCTTCCGGGTGGCATGATTGTCCACGCAAAGCATGATGATCGCATTGTCGGGCAGATACAGCCGGATATTGTCCGGCGTGATGAAACTCCCAACCGCGCTGACCGCCAGGCTGCGGAAACTTCCCGCCAGCCGTTTGGCCCAGGCTTCCGCCTTGTTCTCCCCGGCAGCGGCCTGCTGCCGCTCGGAGTTGCGCGCTTCATAACGGTCGCCGTCGATCAGCTTCACCTGTTTGATATAAGCGGTATGGTCAAGGTAACGGCACAGCGGTTCCGCGATGGCTCCGCCGATGCCGCCCAGGCCGATGATTACCAGAGCATCCATGGTTCCTCCTCCAGTTCCAGTTCCTGGCAGTTACGACCGAAGCTGAAACTGCGTTCCGGGTCTGCTTTCGCCGCCTGTACTTTCGCCAGCCAGGGGTCCGGTTCTCCTGAACCGATTGCATCCTCCGGCAGGTCGCTGATGACCGACTGCGGCGCGAGTTTGAATACACTGCCGTTGATGCAGACGGCGGCGACGATCTCCGGCAGCGGCAGCATGATCCTGCCCAGCACCAGATGCAGCCCGTCAAAACCGGCGGCAGTATCTTTGTCGTCAGTGCCAGAAAAGAATGCTCCCATATTGCAGTGGCTGTGGATGGTTCCCGCCAAACGGCCTTTGCCGGCCAGCGATTTCATGTCGTAATCCAGATGCATGGGGCTGACGGTCTGCTCCGGTGCTTCCAGCTGCCAGGTATCCTTGCCGGCCAGCACCAGCGCAACGATGGCCTCGCCGCCATACTTCCAGAACACCGTGCGGAAGAACGCATGGGCGCGTTCGATCAGCGCATAGGGTATCGGCGGCGCCTGCCACAGCAGTTCCTCTTTTACTTCGGCATAGGCCGGGATCTCCGGGACTTTGACGGTGACCTGATAGAGGGATGTTTCTTTCCGCAGATAGAAACCCTGTCTGCCGACGATATACGCCGGCCCTGATTCCGGCAGCTGATCGCCGGACTGAATGATCGGAATGTGCATGATACTCTCTTTCCTTTATGGTTTAGGGTTTGCTTGGTTAGGTTGAACTTGTTGTTTGATTTCCGGCAGCACCTGGAACGCCATCACGGCCTCCCGCAACTCCCGGAACCGCTCGTCTATGACTTCGGTGCAGACGCAACGGCCTTTCAATTCCAGCGTGAGCCGGGCGAACAGTTGTTCCTCCCATTGTCCTCGGTAGTTTTTCAACGCATGGTCTTCCAGCCAGAAATAGTCCTTGAAACACTCATCGAGGCTCTGAATCCGGTTGTAAGTTTGCTGTACGGCGGATTGAGCAGTATGCATATTCAATCCTCCATGATTCTATTGACGGCATCGGACCAGCAGCAGTGCGGCCGCCAGTCCACTCCGGCAGGATCGAAATCCGGCTGAGCGGACAACTCCTGCCAGTGTTCAACCGGGTCATAGCCAGACCAGGATGCCGGGGTATGCTCCTTGCGGTACGACTCCAGATCGCTGTTGAAGGCCGAACCGCGGAAGTGCTGCTCGACCAGCAGCACTTTAGTCGCGTCCGAACCATCCAGGGAGAATTTCAGGTCGCTGCCCAGACACACCCGCCCGTTCTGATACAGATTGTTCAGCGGCAGATGATAGAGCATATCCTGACCGCTCCTGATCTTTTCCCCGGAACAGTAGACGTACAGTTCATCGAACGCGGCGTTGACGAACCGGTGAAAGAAATACAGGTGCGGCAACTTCAAGGCATATTCCCGAAGCTCGTCATCAGAATTCTTTACACTGATCACCGCCTTCTCCGGTGGGCGGTGAATACAGTAGACACGCCTTTCGCCGAGGTTGCCATAGAACAGTGTGCGTTCCGGCAGAATCGGCGTCTGCATACCGAGCCTGGCGGCGAGCGACTGGTAAAAGTCCTCAGTCCTGATACGTTTGAGTTCCTGTACCGAACGCAGGCACACGCTGCCTTCCTGAATAATGATTTCTTCCATAGTATTTTTCCTTTCTGGCGTTACAGACGCCGGTTATTCCGCGCAAAAGCGCGGCCAGCCGTCAGGCTGGAATATTGCTGTCAGTCCTACTGACCTCCTTGCTTTGGATGGAAGGCCCCGGTGGAGCGGCCCAGGATCGGCACGATCCTGGAAAGCGGAACCGGGGCCAATAGACAACCTGATGTATCTATCGTCTTAATGCTTGCGGCGGCGACGTTGACATCGCCCGGCTTCGACATATACTTTTTACAATTCATGTCTTCGCTCAATGCCAAGGAGTTTGGTTTTGGTAATTTTATTGGTTTTGAACTTTACTGGCGGTTATTCCGCGGCGAAGCGCGGCCAGCCGTCAGGCTGGAATATCGCCGTCAGTCGTACTGACGACACCCTTGCTTTGGGAAGTAAGGCGCCGGCAGAGCGTTCCAGGATCGGTACGATCCTGGATAAGCGTTGCCGGACGCCCGGATGGATAACCTGATGATGCTATTGCGTTAATGCTTGCGGCGGCGATGTTATCATCGCCCGGCGTTTGATACATTCTGTGCTGTTAAGACAATTCGTATCTCTCGCTCAATGCCAAGGGTTTGGTTTGGAGTCTTTATGGTTTCGTCACGGAAAGTCTGCTGCTCATTGCGAGCAACGCTTCAATCTCACGGACGGTGGCGCGGAATCTGGTGACTGTTTCAACTGATACCGCTTGAAAGTAGGCGACGAGTCCGCGGAGCTTTATGAACTCCGTTTCGTCGAACGCCTTTCCGGTCAGCAATGCTTGCTTCAATTTGAACAGCCGGGCCCGGGTATTATGCTTCAATCCCCGCGGCACGTTGAGCTTCTGATTGACCACCACGCCGGTGACAATCTGGCTGCGGTTGCGCCGGAGCACTCGACTCTTGCTGTCCTTCAGCTTGTAACCGCAGTTTTTCACGACATATTTCACCTGCGGCAGGATCGCATTGAGTTGCGGATCATTGCCGCTGAAGCACATGTCGTCGGCATATCTGGAGTAGGTTGCCTTGAACTTTTTCGCCAGTCCCGACAGCCGTTTGTCCAAATCGAGGAACGCCAGATTCGACAAGAGCGGGCTGGTCGGAGCGCCCTGGGGCAGCGCGTTGTTCAGCATGCAGATGTCGCAGATATCCTTGACTGCGTCCTTGTCCAGGTTGCAGTTTATCAACGCCTTGCTGACCATGGCTCTGGTCGTGCTGCCGAAGAAGTCTTCGATGTCGCATTTGACGATCACCCGCTTATGCAGATGATTCTTCGCATGCGTCACCGCCGACCGTCCGGGAATGAATCCGTGGGCGCAGTATGACCCTTTCAGTCCGCGGGCTTGCAGGTAGCGCTGGATCTGCCGCTGCTTCAGCTTTAAAGCCGGCTTCGGCTCATGCAGCACTCGCATACTGCCGTCCCGTTTGGGAATGCGATGTACGATGTAATCGTTGTCAGTCATAGTTTCAATCCCTGCTGGTGGACGATGTTCTTAAACCACATGTCGGCGAATTCAGCCAGCTCTTTTTGCAGCTTGAGGTTCACCTGCGGTTCTGTCTCTTCCTGATCGCTGATGACGTACTGGTCCACACCGACATAATCATTCCGGAAACTTAAAGGATAGAAAATTCCTTCCTTCAAGCCGAAAGTCATGTCCGGGTCCGCCATCAGGTCGCCATTCTGCTCGCCGTAATGGGATACGGAATAGACTGCTTCAAAATCGGAATGCGGGGATAAACGCTCAACGACTACCGGCATGAAAGTGCCGGCAGTGTTGTCCAGCTTGAGATTGCCTTCCGGCATTAATGAGAGCAGATGCCGGAAGACTTTGGTGGAATGTTCGTTGATGCTGTGCATGATGTTGATCCTTGTTTTGCGAGTTAAATAGAAAAGCTCTTGGAAGGCACGAATACACCCGTCAGATGCTCTGCTTTATGGGGTATTATGCCGAAACTAGAAAAACTGTTAAATTTATATCAAGAACGTTTTGCCTTATCCTTGTATTGTTACCAAAGATAAGGAAGATATGGCGCGAAGGTAGAGGAACTGTCCCCCGCTTCGGCTTCTCGTTACACGATTCTGCCGAATATGGCCTCGGCGATATTTGCCTGTTCGGGATCGTCTATCCGGTCAATCTTCGTATGCTTCCATTCATTCCGTTCCCGGAGACACCGGATATCGCGCTGCCAGACGGACTCGCTGACGGAATCTACGAGGATGGCATCACCCATGAACTTCCGGATGGCCTGTCCGATTTCCCGTTTCAACTGGACGATCCTGGCGGAAGTGACTTTCAGCAATCTGGCGATGTCGCCGGTAGTGAAGCCAAGCATCAGCTTTTCCACGATCTTGCGTTTTCTTGCATCAAGGGTTTTCACGAAGGCAGTCCAGTCAATCTGCCGTAAAACTTTAGCGGCGATGTCTTCGGTTCTGGACGCGATCATATCACCTACGGTAAAATCTTCATCCTCGCCGCCGACCGGAGCCTGCATGGAGCAGACGGAGCCTTCATTATCCATCTGGTAGCCGGGATTCATTACATCGGTGCGGTTGTCGCCGTATGAACGTCTGCCGGACTTGGTGCGCTGAATGCTGTAGTAGGCGATACTGCTGGGAATTGGAGCCTTGCCGGACTTTTCCATGGAGTCGATCATCGTTGCGGCTATAGCTGTTGCATCCTGGACCAGTTCCTGATAATCTTCGGAGCCGATGGGCTTGGCCTTTCTGGGGATGGTGTTCCGGATAATCGGATAAATCTGCATTTCGAGAATTAAAGCTGCTGCTGGACTCATTTTTCGCCTTCCTTTGTTTGACAGGCGGCCAGGCAGGAGCATGGCCACCAAGGTTGTTGGAGGCCGGATGCGGCCATTGCACAGGCGATGGCTATAGATAAATAGCCATCAAGTATTATGCCTGACAAATGGGTTCTTTTAAGCGGGAGAATGAGATAAGAGATGTCATTACTGGCTTTTCAGCGAAATAAGTATGTTATGGACAGAACAAAGCGTAATGGGGGGCAGTCCAAAGATTTTCGCCATGCAAAAGCTAATCTTTCAGAACTGCCAGTGCCGCTTTGATTGAGTCGATATTATTTACGGCGTTGATGCGGTCAATAAGCTGCGCCTTCAGTTGGTCCAGTTCCGAAGCAGGCAATGCCTTTACATTCACTCCGGATAATCCCATAAAGTCAGGCATCTGAAGCATTTTTTCGTGCTTGGCTTCTCTGGTTGCATGAGCCTGGTAGTGCTTTGTCATTTCCGGAGTCATGTGACCGACGATGGACTGGACAATCATAAGCGGAACACCATAAATTCCTGCGTAATAACAGAATGAATGGCGGAGGCTGTGGACATCCTTGATAGAGACTGCACGGTCGCGACCTTCAACTTTTTTCGTAGTGGTTATCCCCAGGCCTTCAAGGAATTTCTTAACTCTGGCACTGATGCCTGATGGGTTTGATTTATATATCGCGGCATGTTCCGGCAAAACATATTCACTATCGCCAGTTTTTTCCTTTTGTACCAACAGGAAATCCAGCATCGGCGGCATGATCGGTATTTCTACGTATCTGCGCACCTTTTTCATTTTTCTGGTAATAAGTTTATTTTTGAAGTCTATCTCCGACCACTTTAAAGTGCAGATATCGCCTTCCCGCAGTGCTGTTGCAATCCCTACACTAAAGATAGCCCGGACGAAGTCATTGGCGTTATCCCTGATTAAGGCCAGCTCTTTTTCTGTGAAGGCCTCGCGGCTTTCATATTCATTGTCCTGCTTTTCTATATCGTCAAAGGGATTATTAATCAGACCGGAATCTGTACGCAGTTTATTGAATACTTCCGCCAGCGTATGCTGGTAAACATTACAGGTTCGCGGAGAGAGTTTTTTCTTAGACTGGTAGGTACAGGTTTTCTTTTTACTCTTAAATGTAATTTCTGTGTTGAACCGTCCTTTTGTCCTCAGGTGGTTAATGTAAGCATCCGCATGGGTTGTCTGGACACTGGCAAGCTTGATGATATCAGGGTATTTGTCGTGCATATAAGAAACAAAGTCCAGCCAGTAAATCCGTTTGGCGGTTTTAAGCGATTCTGACGGCTGGCGCTTTCTGGTTTTATTCAAAGACAGTTCATAAGCATCATCCAGCAGTATGGGAGTTCCACCGGTTAAAATGTCGCGATAGTTTTCCACTAAAGCAGTAACCGTTTTTTGCTTTGACAGTTGAAGAGCTTCGGCCTTAATGTCTTTTTCAAACTTTTTGGCATCGGCCTCAGTTGTACAGCCTTTGCATACACCGTTGTGGTTTTTGCCATTTACCATAAAGCGGTAATGATAGAACTCGGATTCTTTGATGAGTCCGTCTTGCGTTTTGGATTTCTGTTTGTAGACCGGCATTTTAGCACCTACTATAAAAATAATATAATAGGTGCTAAAATATGCTACTATTGGCACATATGCAAATTTTATTTTGCATATTCTTTGCATAAAATGGTCGGGGCAGAGAGATTTGAACTCTCGACCTTCTGCTCCCAAGGCAGACGCGCTAGCCAAGCTGCGCTATACCCCGATTAAAGTCTGAATAAAATAGCCGCTATTTCTGTTATCGCAAGGTAAGTATCCGTAAAAAAGGGCTTAATTGCGCATATCTCCGTATGGACGGTCTTCCCAGTCTGTCGGACGGTTTTGAGGAAGACTGCTGTAGCCGCGCTTTTCCTGTTCGGTGATGCATCCCCCGACCGTGACAACGATCAGCAGCAGCAATAAACAGGGAAAAAAATATGCAAAGAATGAACGATTTGATTTCAGGACATGCAACTGTTGCGCCATAATAACCTTTACTTATTTTTTCTCTGCCGTAGCAGGTGTTGCCGCTGTGGCGGGCGCTGCTGCCGCAGTTTCAGCTTTCCTTTCAACTCTCTTTGTCGCGGGCGCTGTTGCCGCCGCCGCAGGCGCTTCAGTTGTGGTTGATACCGTCTTTTTGAAGAATCTATTTGATAAGGAATTGAAAAGATTGTAATCTTTCATTTCCAATACCTGCAGTCCCACAGCTCCGGCCAGAAACAGAAATGCGATGACGATTACAACTAAGTAATATTTTGAATTAAACATTAGTCCCTGCCTTATTTGCTCATTGCCGCAACGGCGTCACTGGATAAATAAACGGTATCGCCGATTTTTACTTCACGATCTCCGGTGGAGCCCGGAATAACATTCGCTATTGAGCAGTTATCGTGAACTTTCACGATTTTAATTCTGCCGACATACTGGGTGTTGTCGCCTTCAAGTCCGCGGGCAACGACCAGATCAATGTTGCTGGTGATTTTAGGATTGACCGGATTGATCTTGTTGCCGATAGCCTGTTCGACTTTGGTGTTTGCGCCCAGGTCAACCACGACGAACCCGTATTTCCGGTTGATATCGATGATTTTGCCCTGAACCGCCATTCTGGCTTCCGGGCTGCCTTCGGTCCAAAGTTTGAAGTCATCCTTGACGTTGCCGGCCGGATTAATAATCAACTTCAATTTGGCAATCTGTTCCTCTTTGCCTTTGAGGTCCTTCTGAAGGCTCTGAATGTTGGAATCTTTACCTTTTACGGTTGACTGCATGGAGGCTAATTGAGTTTTGGCGCTTTCCAGGGAGGATTTGGCGGAGCCGAAATCGTCTTTCATTTTCTGGGCGGCGTCAGAGATGCTTTTGATAGAATTTGAATAAGCGTTATCGCTGAAATCGGGGGTGCTGCCGCCGAGAATCTGTGCGAGCTGGGTGAAAGAGTCATTGTCGCTGCTGATCCTGGACTGCACGGCCGTGATTTTGGTGTCCAGTTTGCGGAATTCACTGGCATATTCCGGAGTTCTAAGGGCATCGGCGGTGAGAGAAACCCCGAGCTTGGAAGCGGTCTCACAGACCATCTTAATGGTGCCGTCCTGGCGTTCTTTGGATTCCGTAACCCACTCAAGAACGTTCTTCTTTGCCGCCGCATAAGCATCCATCTTCATAAAATCATCAGCATTGGGAATATTCTTCATTTCGGTTACAGTCGCGATCTTCTTGATGGTCGATCCCAGGTCATCGCGCTGCTGAACTATTTTCTGCGCCTGCTGGGTCAATTGAGCAAGGTTTTTGTCCAGATCGGAATATTTTTCATGGCTGAGCAGTTCAGGAGAAAGCAATTTAGCAATATTGGTGCCGCTGCCTTTGTCCAGTTCGGCGGATGCCTGATTGACCGTTACGGCCATCTTTTCCCATCCTTTTACCATCTGTTCGCGCTTCTCAAACAGGAAATATGAGAACACCGCCGAAGCCACAGCGAGAAGAAGAATCAAGATACTCAAAATAAGATTTACTATTTTCATTGCCAACTCCTGTAAATTATAAACAAAATCCGCACAAGTAAAAATTACAATAAAACGTTAAAAGTTAGCATCGGAAACCCTGTTTTCAAATCATCTCAGAGTGATTTACAAAAACTTTCAACCAAAATTCGTAAAATGCATGAACTATAAGCCGTAACGCTATAACAATAGATTTAAATAATGATAAATCAACCGCCAATTTGATTTTAAAATTCAAAAATCATTATCAGGCTTAATCATAGATTTAGAGCATGATTGTGAACAAAAAAAACGGCGCCGGATTCCAGCGCCGTTTATGATTTTGTTCAGTTTCCGCGTCCGGTTATTGGGCGGGGGCCGGAGCCGGTTTTTCCGCGGGAGTTGCGGCGGCGGGGGACGCGGATTTTTCGGCGGGAGTCCCTGCGGCTGCGGGAGCCGGAGCGGCTTTCTTGTGTTTCTCCGCGAAATCCTTGGCCAGTTTATCAAATTCCGGCATCAGCTTCATCATGATTGTCTGCATCAACTGCATTGTTTTCTGCTGCATTTCGGGTTGTTTCTCCACCAGTTTCTTGCCCACGGGAGATTCGTAGAATTTGATCATCGCCTCAAGTTCTTCAGCAGTAAATGATTCAGCATAGATATTGATAAAAGGGTCTTTAAGCTTTTCCCAATTCAACTCTTTAGCCGCCAAATCCATCATGGAACGATTGAGCTCTTCCATATTCTGAAGCTCCTGGCCCTTGAGTCGTTTTGCCATCATATTCAATTGCATTTTCTTCATCATATCAAGGGAACGGGTCATCATCTCGCTGATTTTCAAGGTATTCATCAACTTTTCCGCCAGTTCCTTGTTCTTTGCAGTATCCGCGGCGGGTTCGGCTGCGGTTGCGACGGAAACAAAGGCAAAAAGCGCCATAACAAGCATTGCAATTTTTTTCATAATTCTTCCTCTTTCATTTGATGTTTAAATTCTATTTTGCCGAACCGTTAAAATCATATTTTTCCGGTTCCGGCTTGCTCTACTTCGAATCTTTCATAATAGTTCCGGTAATCCTCCTTGTTTATTTTATGACAAAAACGGGATGTTTATTTCTGGAGCATTTGAATGGCTTCGCCATCGCCTTTTTGAGCGGCTTTCGTAAGCCATTTCAAGCCTTCTGCAGCATCTTTTTGGGTGCCGATGCCCTTGAGATAACAGACTGCCAGGCGGCGCTGAGCACGGGGATCGCCTTGCAGCGCGGCTTCTCTAAACCAGTAGAACGCCGCGCCGCAGTCCGTGGGAATGACATCGCCTTTTTCAAAATAACATGCCAAGTTGAATTGCGCCTGGGCATTGCCCCGGTTTGCCGCCTGATAAAAGTAATCGACTCCGGCTTTTACGTCTTGCGGCATGCCGATGCCTTCCACTGAAAATACGCCCAGTTTGAACAGCGCATTGGAGTTGCCCTGTTTTGCCGCTTTACGCAGCAGATCCACTGCTATCGAAATATTCTGTTTGACATACTGGCCGCTGGTATAGTATTCCGCCATTTTCACCAGGGCCATCGGCAAGTTGGCATCGGCGGCTTGCTGGATCAGATCGAACGCCTTTTTAGAGTCCTGCTTGACTCCAACGCCGTACTCATAGCAATAGGCCAGTTTGCCTTTGGCTTCGATATCTCCGGCGGCGACGGCTTTGTTCAGCCAGTAGACCATTTGCGCTTCATCTTTGATGCCGCCGATGCCACCGAAGTAACAGTCCGCCAGGCGGCGCATGGCTGGAATATCGCCGGCGGAGGCGGCGCGTTTGAACATATTGAACGCGTTCAGTTCGTCATCCGGTTTTTTGTCTTTGTCTTGTTTCTTGAGATAAAGGTTGCCCAGTTCCCGGACTGCCGGCATAAAACCGGCATCGTCGAGCTCTCTCAGAATTTCTTCGGCTTTGGCAAAATCGGAGAAAACCGCGGGGGTGCGGTCATCGGTGGAGTTGTCCGGCGGAATGCCCTCGACGTAACATAGCGCCAGATTGAATTTAGCTTCTTTAATGTCCTGTTCAGCAGCCATTTTATAATAGCGGAACGCATGATAGCGGCTCCGCTTGACGCCGATGCCGCGTTCATAGCAGATCGCCAGATTGAATTCAGCGGTGGCGTTGCCCTGTTTTGCCGCCCGGCGGTACCAGTGGACCGCAACGGCATAGTCCTGGGGGCGTCCTTTGCCGTAGAAATATTCGTCGGCCAGTTTCAACTGTGCCTGGACATTGTCTTTTTTGGCCTGTATGCGCAGGTCGTCATCATCCGAATCAATCAGGGAATCGTCTCTCGCCTCCGTATCCTGCCCCCGGCAGATATGCGGAACAAGAAACAGCAGCGCGATACAGGACAGTTTTAAGGCCAATTTAAGCATAAGTTATCATCATATTAAGTCTCTTCACCTGAATTCGCGAGTCGTTTTCTGTATAAATAACCGTATCCGTTTTTAGCGGTCAAATAATTTGAATATCCAATATCCGTCCCGCAGCCGCGGGATCCCGCTGGAGCGGGAGAATATCCAACATTCAAGGTAAAAAATACCGTTTCGGTTTCCTTAAGCAGCAGGAAAAGCCTGATTGAAGGTTGAATCAATATTTATGAAACGGTCTTGCAGATCGAAATCTTGATGATTGTCTTTTGTGTTCTGCCTTTCCTTCATCAGTTGGATATTCCTTGTTGGATATTGGATATTCGTTTTTTTACCCATAAATTCTAGTGAAAAAACCATATTAAAAAGGTCATGCGGTCGTCAGCCTTTGAGTTCTTTAAGTTTGCTTTCCAGTTCTTCTATTTTTTTCGAGAGCTTCTCGACTCTTTTGGGCAGGGTCCACCTGGTCATGAATTCCCGCTGACTTTCGGCGGGCGTACCCAGGGCGATGGCTCCGGCCGGCAAGCTCTTGACCACGCCGGAAGTGCCGGCCACCTGCACGCCGTCACCCAGCGTAATATGGCCGTTAACTCCGGATTTGGCGGCTAAAATGACGCCGCGGCCGAGTTCGGCGCTGCCGGCAATGCCCGACTGGGCGACCAGCAGCGAACATTCGCCGATAACTACATTATGCGCGATCATAACTTGATTGTCAATCTTGACGCCGGTTTTGATCCAGGTCTTGCCGAATCTGGCGCGGTCAATGGTGGTATTCGCGCCGATTTCAACGTCGTCGTCAATTTGAACAATGCCGGTCTGCGGTATTTTGATGATGCCTCTGGGGCCGGGAACGAATCCGAAGCCGTCGCCGCCGACCACCACGCCGGGATGCAGAATGGCGCGGTTGCCGATGCAGCAACGGTACATGACCGTAACATTCGGGCTGATAAAGCAGTTCGCTCCGATTTTCGACTCGTGTCCGATATAGGAACCGGCGCCGATTACGGTATTATCGCCGATTACTGCCTGGTCGGCGATTACCGCGCAGGGGCCGATGTGGACATTGCTGCCGATAACGGCGGAGCTGGAAACAACCGCCGAAGGATGAACCCCGGACGGATACGTCGGCGCCGGCGGCGCAAAAACCATGATTACTTTGGAAAAAGCCAGGTCAACGCTTTCGCAGACGATGAACGTTCTGCCGTTAAGCGGTTCGTCTTCCAGCTCTTCGCAAACCAGCACAACCTGTGCCTTGGTGGTTTCAAGCTGGCTTTGGTACTTTTTGTTGCCGACGAAAGAAACCTGATCGGGAGTGGCGTCTTTCAGGGATGAAACCCCCGTGACCATTTTTGTTTCATCGCCGAGAAGTTTTCCGCCGACTAATTCCGCAAGTTGTTTGGCGCTGACGCTTTTCATTAGCTTTCCCCGTTATTTGTATTTAGATTAAGGTTGTTTAGTGGTTTCGGCCGGTTTCTGGCTGTCCGGATTGCCGCGGTTCAGTTCGGTGATTACCGGGTCCGTGATGTCGGCGGTCGGGCTGGAATAAATGATGGAAGGAATCCCGTTCAGGGTTTTGCCGGATTTGTCCAGCACCAGCGTATAGCCTTCCAGGGTTGCGCGCCGCTTTACTTCTTTGGCGATTTCCGCCAGAATGTCATCGCGTTTCTGGGTTTCCAATTGCTTATATTGCTGAGTTTTCTCCGAGGTATACTGTTCCAGTTCAACCTGTTTTTCGCGGATTTCACGGTATTTTTTCTGGGCTTCGAAACGTTTTGTTTCGCGTTCTGAAGCGGAAAGCGCGATATTCTGCGAGGCGTCTCTGACCACTTTGAATTCCTCTTCCAGTTTTGTCAGCGATTCGTTCAGCTTCTTGATCCAGGCTTTGTAGATTTCCGCCTGCTGTTTCAAGGTGGAATCGGCAATTTTGGTTTTGTAATAATTCTGGAAAACCTGATCCATATCAAGTACGGCGATTTTCGTTTCCGCGGCATAATTCGCACAGCACAGCGTAAACAAAGCGAGACACAAAGCGATCTTTTTCATTATATTTTTCCTTAGGGTTTCCGGTATAAAATTGCGGGGTAATTATTCCTCGGCGGACTTTTCCTTGTGAACGGCCTGCCGCGCAAGTTCGACGAGCTCAATTAACTTTTTGTTCCTCAGTTCCGGCGACAGTTCGGCGAAGGCATCGAGAAGAATTTTTTCATCAATGCTGAGCAGCGCGTGTTTATGATCAATTCTTACGGCGGCGACATCCACCGGGATTTTAGATTCCTTCATCATCGGTTTGCTCTCGCCGTTTTTGGGAAGATACGGTTTCAGCAGCGGGTAAAGCTTTTCCCAGGTTTCCTGCTTTATGGATTGGGATTTGCGGCTCAAATACTTGCTGATAGTCTCAATATTGACATTCGTCTGTTGAGAAAACTCATTGATGGAACCAATTCCATGAATACAGTTCTGTAATGCTTTTAAAATATCTTCAGTTATTTTCATTTTCCGAAATCCGCCATAATTATTGTGCTTAATGGCTGTTAATATACCCGTCTTTTTAAAATTCGCAATTGCCGAATTCTAATTCTTGCGGGCCGGTTTAATCTTTGAACCGCGCAAACATTGATTCGAAAGAATTCATCAACTCGTCTTTGCTCATGGTCTTGATTAATTCTTCCGGCTTATGCATATCCACAATGCCGTCCGGCAGATGCTGTAAAAATTTTGACGGCGTCTGACTGAGATTCATGCCGCGATACATCCGGTATTCCGCATGGGTAATCAGCAGATTCCGCCGGGCCCTGGTCAGCGCCACATAGAACAGCCGCAGTTCCTCGTCGGTCTTGCCTTCCGCTTCCGAACGCTCATGCGGAAAGATATTGCGCTCCATGGCAATGACGAAAACATACGGGAATTCCAACCCTTTGGCGGCGTGAACCGTGGTCAGCGTGACGCTGTTGCCGTCATCGCTTTTGTCATCCACCTTGTCATTTTCTTCCAGCAGCGCATAACTTTCGAGATAATTTTCCAGCGTTACCGGTTCGATCGCTTTCTTTTCGAATCCGGCGACGGCATTGATAAATTCATAGACGTTCTCCTGGCGTTTGACGGAGTCTTCGATATCTTTGTAGATTTTTTGCAAGCCCCCCAGATAACCGCAGGCGTTCAGAAACTCCTGGACTTTCGCGGCCAGATTGCCGGGTTCGGCAAATTCCTGCCGGTATTTTTTCAGGCAGGCATCCAGCTCCCGGACGCTGGAAGCGGCTTTCGAGGCAAGCCCTTCCAGATAATCTTCGTTGCCGACGATCTCGGTCATCGGCAGAAAAACCGTATTTTTCAAGGATTTCAGGCGATCCACGGCTTTATCGCCGAGACCGCGCGGCGGCAGATTTAAAATCCGCAGCAGACTCTGGTCTTCCTTCGGGTTGACCAGCAGTTTGAGATAGGCCACCGCGTCTTTAATCTCTTTCCGCTTGAAAAATTCCTGTCCGCCGACCAGCCGGTAAGGCACTCCGGCTTTGCGCAGCGACTGTTCGAGCAGCCGCGAGAGATGGTTGGAGCGGAAAAGAATGGCGAAATGGCTGTAATCAATATCGGGATGCTCAGCTATTTCCTGGACAATAAAGTCGGTGATGAAATCCGCTTCGCTTTCGGCATCCATCGCATTGACCAGCCGGATATTTTCACCTTCGCCGTTGTTGGACCAGAGATTCTTGACATGGCGATTCTCGTTGGCGGCAATCACCTTGTTGGCGGCAGCCAGAATCTTATTGGTGGATCGGTAATTCTGTTCCAGTTTGATCTGTTTGGTGCCTTTGAACATGCTGGGAAATTCGAGAATATTACTGATATTGGCGCCGCGCCAGCCGTAAATGCTCTGGTCGTCATCGCCGACGACGCAGAGATTGCAGCGGTGGCCGCAGAGCTGTTTTATCAGGGTGAATTGCGCGTCATTGGTATCCTGGTATTCATCCACCAGAATGTATTGATAGATGTCCTGATATTTTTTAAGCACCTCCGGATGCTCGTTAAATATCCGGTAAGCCAGAAAGAGCATGTCGTCAAAATCAATCATGTTTTGATTGCATAAAATCTGCTGGTATTCGTCGTAAACATGCGCCATTTGCACCTGATAATCATTGTCCGCGTTGTTTTTCGCGGTCCGGCTGTCGATCAGGCGGTTTTTCTGTGAACCGATATAAGCGCTGATTTCCGGCACCGGCGCATCGCCTTTGACATAGCCAAGCACGGCGGCCGCCTGTTTGATGATTCCCGCCTGGTCGCTTTCGTCGGCGATAGTAAAACTCGGCAGATAGTTCAGTACCCGGATTTCCTTGCGCAGGATTCTGACGCAAAAGGAATGGAATGTTCCAAGCGTGACTTTCTGCGCCTTTTCCGGTGAAACCAGCGCGGCCAGACGCTCTTTCATCTCTTTGGCGGCCTTATTAGTGAAGGTAAGTCCCAGGATGCTTTCCGGGGGAATGCCTTTTGCCAGCATATAGGCAATGCGGTAAGTGATGACGCGGGTCTTGCCGGTACCGGCCCCGGCCAATACCAGCACCGGCCCGTCAATCGTCTCCACCGCCTTGCGCTGTTCCGGATTCAGTTCACGGAGAATTTTATCAATATTGCTCATATAATTTTATCCTAAAAAAACAGTTGAACCTTTAAATTCGGAAGTCAGTAGTCAGAATTCAGTAGTCAGAATGGAAAACATAAATCCAGAATTCAGTAGTCAGAATTCAGTAGTCAGAATAAAACCTGAAGCCAAAACTTAAAACTTAAGCCGGAAAACAGTAGACAGTAGACAGTAGACAGTAGACAGAGTTTGACTGCGGGACCCGCAGTTTTAGCAAATAAGGAACTCTCAGGAATTTGAAAAGTCTTTCAAAGGAAAAAAAGCAGAGGTTCAAAAGAGAATAAAGCCGGAAATCAATGGATGGCATAAGTGAAAAAAGTGTGAAAAGTTTTCAGAATTTAACAGTTGTGTTTCTATTTTGACTTCGTCTCCTGAATTCTGGATTTATGCTTTCCATTCTGACTACTGACTTCTGACTTCTGACTTCTGACTACTGACTTCTGACTTCTGACTTCTCTCTCCCTCAAACCACCGCCGTCGCGATTTCGAAACTGCTGCCGGCGGCAACAACGGCCGCGGAGGTTACGGGAAGTTCGAAATCCGCGAAAACGCCGCCTCTGATGACATATTCGCAGGCCGCCGCCGCTGAATCCGCGCTGAATCCGGCGTCAATCTGGTCCCGGCAGGGGGCATTCTTCTCATAAGTGGAAACATAATAAGCTTTTCCCGCTTCCAGCGCAAACTCCCTGACCAGCAGCGCATCCTTCCGGATGACGCCGAGGAATCCCACCGGGGACTGACGGCTGATTACCGCAATAATCCGCGGAGTGCTGTAGTCGTCTTTTTCATAATCCATCGCCAGCAAGCCCAGTGAAATTGCATCGCGCGGCGTCATGCCGGAGGCGATCTTTTCGGCAATGGGGTCCGTATGGGAACCGTTGCTGACCACGGCGTAATTTCCGGCAATCCGGACG
>Ga0364881_10173_pt1 | contig 45155 bp, 40 predicted proteins | sample ExccelJu500001D4_5_FD_206923 | JGI IMG/M metagenome (GOLD analysis project Ga0364881, IMG submission 206923) | Enriched cells from Trout Bog Lake Hypolimnion, Wisconsin, USA - BchlTB.July30.5000.01.D4 | ecosystem: Environmental > Aquatic > Freshwater > Lake > Hypolimnion/Profundal zone | place...
GCGTTTCCAAATCCAAATCTGAATTGAGATTCTGTGAGGGAGACTGCCCGCCGATTATTCGACGGCTTTAACAGGATGGGTGCGAACGCCTTTAAGACCGAGGCTGGAAGCGGAAGTACTCCTTTGAAAGGAGCAGGATCAATTGCAATAGTGCAGATGGATAGACCTTGACCCGCCAACTTTTGGGCAATCAGGCCACCGAAGGAATGGCCAATGAGAATCGGCTTCTTATTGAGCAACGAAATGTAGGTAGAAATTCTCTCCGTGATAACGGGAACTGAATGCCCGGCAAATGCCTGTGGAGATTTTCTAGCATCTGCGACGCTTTCGGTGTCGCCCGGCCAACGAGCTGCGAGAGTAAAAAATCCATTAGCTTCGAAGTAACTCTGCCACTGTGCCCAACTGCTTGGGAGCAGCCAGAGTCCATGAATGAAGATGACGGGCTGTTTATCCTGCTGATTGGCTCGCTCAATCTCAGCGAGTTCGATCTCGGTCAATGCTGACATTGGTGCTCCTAGGCGTGCAATTGGAGTAATCGGGATCTGATAGTAGTGATTGGCAATTGCCTCCAACAATGAAAAATTACTAGGCATTTATGAACCAATAATGAGATCCAGAATCCAAGGTTTGCCTGATGCAGGTGGGTGCAGTTGCGTCTCAAAAAGTTCAATGGCCCTTTGGCTTAAATCAAGAGGTGAGTGGAGGGTGGGTCCCTCGATCAATGCACGGGTCAACTCACCGCGGTACTTCTTTGACATATGAGTGATAACGGAGCGAACTCCAGAAATTTCTTGGAAGACGCGAATGTTTACTGTAATAGCTGGGTTGGGTCTCCAAACAGACGAATAAGTAGATGAGCGGCAATCGACGATGAGCTCAGATTCAAGCCCAGATAGCGCGGCAGGGAGCAGATCGCTCCAATCAGAGGATCGCATTTTATGTTTGTGGTTGGGAATTTCATCGAGTGGACGAATTGCGCCAAAGAGACCAGAGAAAATAATGACCTGGGAGTTAGCTACTTGCTGTTTTGTTTGTGGCAACGATCTGAAATCTAGAGATTTGTAGAGCACACCTTGATAAATATCGATTGCAGGGGAGACCAGAAGTGAGGGGATTGGCATTCCAATCTCCTTGAGAAGCATGTGGCGACGATCTCCAAGATGGGAGTTGAAGGAGAGTTCATCAACCCATTCCGTATTCAGATGAATTCCATCGACCTTGCCTTCACTCGGAGGGAGAAGGGTCAACACCGATTTAATCTATCTCGGAGTGGCTTTTCGATAGAAAATTCGCCAATGAGTCAAAGTAACTTTCCATCCCCGCTTTTGCTTGGGCAGTCTGACCTTCTGGTAATTCTCCATATTGAGAAAACTTCACCCACGTTTTGGGTCCATGTTCTCGAAATTGAACGAGCACTTTGTGGAATTCCCTCTCCAAATCCTTAGCCTGGAACTCTTCTAAGGACTGCGTATAGAACATGGTGTGTTCGAGTTTCTGATGGAAATCCACTTCTAGATAAATTCCATAAAAGTAAGCAACAAAATTATGTGCCGGTACCGAAACTGCTACGGACCATTCACCACCAATATCAGGATTTGATCTAGTTAAACCAACCACATTTGAAAGATCTGTGGGGTGGTACCAACTTTCCATACCAGCATCACCAAATCTAGGTGATTCACTCACTATTACAGCAACGGTAAATGCAAGTCCTGGAGGGCCGGTTCCATCTGGAACTGTTGCGTGGAGCCTGACTGGCTCATCAGGGGCGACTACGTGTGACACGACCACCGCCGGTGGAAATGTATTCACATGTATCGTTGTGGCTCGGACTGCTGGAACGTATATTGCCAAGGCAATCTACTCCGGAGATAACAATTACTACGCGCTTACCCAATCAACAAACACGATAAATATCGCGAAGGCGCTACCAACTGTAACAATTCTTCACTCTGGAAATCCTGTTGCTGGCGGTACGGTAGCTTTCAACGCGGTTGTTACGGGAGTTAACACAGCTAATGATCCGACTGGTACTTTCGCTTGGTCCATTTCTGGCACCGGCAATACGTCTACCTGTGCTCCAACTGTTCCATCTATCAGCGTCTCTCACGCCCTTACCTTCACGTGCATTGAGCAATTGCCGACTGTAGGAACTTATGTGGCTGCTGGTGTCTATAGTGGAGATAGCAACTATCTATCAAATAGCGCCACTACGCCTGATGTAGTAACAATTGTCTCCAATGCACCTCAATACCTGCCTGTAACTCTCGGTGCGATCACAAACTTCAAAGTTGTTACTCGCGGCTACGATGCAGTTATTCCGGTGCTGGCTACATGGGATGTACTGTCAGGAGCTGGTGAATATGCGGTTCAAGTTGGCACTAGCCCAACCGCCCTGCAATCAGTTACCTGCGCCGATAACACTGCCGCCACATGTACCATCAAGAATTTGGTCTCGGGAACTACATACTATTTCTGGGTAAATGGATACCAATTAAACTCGTCCAACACCGCTATTGGTCAAGGAACTCCAGCAACCTTTACCTTGCACTTGCCAGCCTACTCAGCTCCAGTGCTACCTCCTGCCGCACCAGCTCCATCAGGGGGATTGCCTACGGTTACGGTTCCGCTCCCACTTGCCGCTCCGGCCCTGACGGGTGTTGGTGCTGATAAGCAAGTCACGCTCTCTTGGTCCAACCCGAAGGATGAGAACAGAACTGGCTACTTGCTTGATTACAGCTTAGATGGCCAGACCTTCTCCAAGGCGATCACCCTTGATGCTGGTGCATCTTCATCTGTTGTTACTGGCCTTACAAATGGTGTAGCAACTATCTTCCGCTTAACCCCAACAGGTAAAGCTGGAAATGGCGTCGCATCGATTGCCTCCGTCACACCTGGTGTGATTGCACAACCACCTACGTCGCTATCAGCACAGTCTGGCGACGGTCAGGTTGATTTGAGTTGGGTTGCTCCAACCGATACCGGTGGCTTGAAGATCAATAACTACGTTATTGAAGAGAGCACCGATGGAACAACATGGACTCTTGCTTCAACGACACCAGGGGATACCACTGAAGTTAACTTGCAAGGTTTGAAGAACTTCACGACCTATAACTTCCGAGTTAGCGCCATCACCAACTTCGGTAAGGGTTTGCCTGCAACGCTCGCCGCAAACGCTGCTGCGCTTCCAAGTGCCCCAGTAGCTCTGCACATTGTGAGCACCGCGTCTCAGACCGTTACTGTTGGTTGGACCTTGCCAACTGGTGCCCCTGCCGGTGCTATTACCGGCTTCCAGGTCGAGAAGAGTCTTGATGGTTCGAGCTGGACTACAGCACTCACAGCCGCGGGCACGGATCAACAGGCAACCTTGACTGGTCTAACCAACGGATCAACATACGAGATTCGAGTAACACCGATCTCTGGCGCTGGACTTGGTGCATCAACTGTCATCTTGGCCGCACCTGGTGCAGCCCCAGATGCTCCTACTGCTCTATCAGCAGCCTCAGGTGACCAGAAAGTCACATTGAGCTTCACTGCTCCGGCCAATAACGGCGGTTACAGTGTGGATTACTACACGGTGCAGCAGGCAACCTCTCCAAGCGGTCCTTGGAACGCAGCAATTCCAAACACTGGTTCATCGCTGACTGTTGTCAATGTTCCTAATTTAAAGAATGGAACCACATACTTCTTTAGAGTCCTCGCAGTTAACCAGATTGGTACCGGTCCAGCCTCGGCAGTTGTTTCTGGAGTTCCGCAACCTGCTGCACCTGCTCCAGTAATGCAGGCACTGGTCTTGAGTAACACTTCTGCAACGTTGAGCTGGATTCCAGCAATCGGAAGTAATACCAAGCAAATCTTGAAGTATTTGGTTGAAACCTCATCTGACGGATTAAAGTGGGCTACGGTTGCAACACTTCCTGTAACGACCAGGACCTACACGGTCAATAGAAACAAGACCGCCCTATTGGTACGAGTTCGTGCAGTTAGCTCGATCGGTCCAGGAGTTCCAACCCTTGGCGTTCGAATCCCGGGTACCTTGCCTACACCGGGCACTACTACGCCAACTACTACACCAAGCGGAAAGCCAACATCGACTCCGTCATCTACGCCAAGCAGTAAGCCATCGAGCACGCCTTCGAACAGTGGAAAACCATCCAGCACGCCATCGAGTAGCGCTAAGCCATCGAGCAGCAGCAAGCCTTCCACAAAGCCTTCTACGAAGGCACCCACACCTAAGCCAACAGCCACCAAGAAGAAGTAAAGGCTGAAAGCACTTAATTAACTCCTGCGATTGCCTCTGCCTTCAGAGTCTTCAGATGAGGATTTATTTTGAGATGCTAATTTAGATGGAGACTTCTTCTTAGCTTTTTTGGCAGGTTTGCGGCGTGGTTTCTTTTTAGAATTCTTATTTCTTATTCCAATAAGAAACCATGCGCCGCCACCAACAACGAGAAGTCCGACTGCAATAGGAATTATTGGTGCACTGCCACCCTTTGAACTAGAAGAGGGGATTACCGGTGCCGCGCTTGGAGAATTTGTGGAGCTGCCGGTTGGTGTGGGGTTAACAATCGGAGTTGTACCGCCGCTTCCATCGGCACCGGGATTGAGAGTAGCGGTTGTTCGTGGGTCAGGAATGGAGTTAGTTTCGACGAGTTCAACGGCAGAGGAAGAGGTTAGACCCAACGAAGAAGTCGCTACGACTTGATAGGCAGAACCGCCAATCACGTAGGGCACGACCGCTGTATTGATTCCGCCTTGAGTGGTTGCGATGGTAAACCAGTTGATGCCACCATCTCCCGATGCTTTGACGTCATATGTTTGAACATCTGGGATATCGGTTGGTGTATCCCAAGTAAGAGTGATTCGAGAGTTTGCGATCGAATAATTAAGAGCAAAGCCGCCAGTTGGAGCGCTCGCAATTTTGACTACCGCTGCATCTGAATAGTCACTCACTCCGCCTCCGAATGCCAGAGCTTTGATGCGGAATGTATAGGTAGTCCCGGGGGTCAAACCATCGATGAGATATCCTGATGATGGAGATCCAGAGTTTGCAGTAACAACTTTCCAGGTAGAACCGCCATCGGTAGATTGCTCGATCTCGTATCCAGTTACTGAAGACTGCGTCGTTTGGTCCCAATTGAGTGCTACCTGGGTCCCACTTGCAGTTGCGATGAGTCCAGTTGGCGCTGTGGGATCGTTGATAGGTACTGCGACCAAGGTAGTACTAGGAATTCCAAGAGAGTTATCTGGCCATATCCAACGAACGCGGAACCAATAGTTCTTCCCATCGGTTAAGCCTTGTATGCGAACGTGCGTGGAAGTTGGGGGTAGTTTGGAGACAGAGGTCCATGTGGTTCCTGAATCAGTGCTCTCCTCAATATCAATTCCATTTATGGGATCTGTAGGGGCAACCCAATTAATTAGTACTTGAGATTCGCCTGGGATTGAGGTGGCGGTTGGTGCGCCCAGCCCGACAGTCGCCGCGGCGGAGAAAGCCACGAGCGATTTGAGAAAGATTCCGTCAAGCACACTCAAGTCTAACGAATCAGAGAACTCCCGCCGACTTTAATGGTTTTGGAAGAGTCATTAACTTCCGCGGCGCTCGAATGATTCAAAACTCCACAGATCAATGTTGTCGAGCGATATCGCTGTGAAGCCCCGAGATTCGATGGCATCCAAGAGATGTGCCCGGTGCTCGGTGGCATGGAGCACGGCCTCAGCTAGGAGAGTGGATCTGAGTACCAATATTTTCTTCTCACCATCTTCAAAGGTAAGCGGTTCGTCATCGGCCAGGGCTGCACTCAATATCAAGGCATCGCAACTTGCCAGAGTCATCGCTAGGTTGCTCACGTCTGCAATCACCCGAGGTTGAGGGATGTCGTTCCAACCAGCTATCCCCAGGCAATAGACGTACCAGTCTGCTCCGGAGACGATGTGCTGGAGAATCTGTCTGGCAGTCCAATCTGGATTGACGATATAGGCGTCGAGGGCCTCATCTGGAAGGGTTGCAAAGGCTGAGTAGATTCGTTGATTTGCCCAAGCCATGTGGCGAAGTGAGCGGTCCATTGATATCGGCATGAGGAATGCTCCCAAAGAGTTGAGCTTTCGGTCAATTAAAGTCATGCAGCAGCAGCCAACTACTTCCCGAGTAATTAGTCGCGCGAGAGGTAGATCAGCCCAGTCACAACTACGGCGACTCCAAGCCACGAGTATCCATTGAGGCTCTCTCCCAACACAACAGCGGCTAACAAAGTAGCGGTTGCGGGCTCTGCCAGGATCAGCGTGGAGGCTGTAGCAACCTTGATTTTGTTTAATCCATAACCATATGAGGTGTAAGCAATTGCTGTAGGGACAAGGCCAAGCCAGAGAGCCATTACAAAACCAGATCTTGTGGTTAGGAAATGGCTCTTTTCAAAGAAGAAGCAGGGTAGAAGGAAGATCGCGCCAGCCCCAAAAATTTTGTACATGACTTCGGTAAAGGAGATTCCGGAGTTCAAGGCGCGCTTGCTGGCTACAGCAAAGAGAGAATATGAACCACCAGCGGCAAGGGCAAGAAGCACGCCGGTCACGTTAAAGTGTGAGAATCCCTTGGCCCCCGTTAAGAAGATGATTCCAAGAGTCGTGATGAGCGTTGCTGTTAACCAGCGGCGGGATGGCATTTCTTTGTTGATGAGAAAGCTAAGAATTCCACTCAAGGCTGGAGCGGAGCCGATAGCAGTTAAGGTTCCCACCGCTACTCCAGTCGACTTCACTGCGGAGAAAAATGAGATTTGATAGAGGGCGACGGATGCACCTCCCATGAGTAACTCGACACTTCCGATTCGAGCACTCTTGGTTTTGAGGCAGATATGGATGGCCCACAAGAAGATAGAACCTAAGAGCAGGCGTGCCGCACCAACTATTAGTGGAGAGCTACCCGCAGGCCCTAAAGCTTGCGCGGTCCCAGTGGTACCAAAACAGATCCCTGCGAAGACGAGAGCGCCGTAATTCTTGAGGCGCTCATTCATTGCAAAATTCTAGCCGAGCAGTCCCATCTGCTGAGCGGCTTTCGTGAGTTCAGCTCGGGCATCCGGATGAGCCGCAAACTCAATGATGTTCTCCGCTTGTTCTCTTTCTGACATACCAAAACAACGCGCAATTCCATTTTCGGTGACAACGTGGGAATGTTGGAAACTCGTTACTGCTCCATCGATCAGAGGGATGATCGTTGAGGTATTGGATTTGGCATGCCATGAAGGAAGCGCCATAAAGGATTGGCCGCCAGTTGAATGCAGGGCGCCGGTGATGAAATCTGTTGAACCTCCGAAGCCAGAGTAGATAGTGCCTCGGACTCGAGATGCGTTTGCTTGATCATATAAATCCACTTGCAGCGCGGCATTGATAGAGGTCATGCGCGCTTGCTTGCCGATCTGAGAAGGATCATTGGTCTTCTCCGTTCTAAACATGCGAATTCTGCGGTTGAGATGAAGCCATTCATACAGTCGCTTGGAGCCGAAAACGAAGGAGGCGGTAATTGGAACGCCTTCATCGAGGGCGCTGGCCTCTTCCATATTAAGGACCCCATCGCTAAATGTTTCGGTCCAGATTCGCATGCCATTTCTAGCTTTTAAGAGTTCCAGAGTTGCATCGGGAACCGCCCCAATTCCAAGTTGTAGCGTGGAATTATCTTTAATCATTGGAGCAATGCGCTCGCCAATGGCACGGCCGATGGGAGTCAATGGTCCCGAGACATGTTCCGTGAGGGCCTCATCAGACTCAATCAAGAAATCAATTTCGTGTTCGTAAATTTGAGCGTCCCCATAGGTATAAGGCATATGTGAATTGGCTTGTGCAATAACGAGACCGCCGTTGGCTCTCACTGATTCGATTGCAGCGGGAAGGATATTGACCTCAGTACCTAGTGAGACCGTATCGAAGCGGGGGAGTGAGGTGTGGATTAAAACGATATCCGGCTTGAGGTGACTTTTTATAAGTACGGGAAGTAAAGAGAGTCGGCTGGGAATATACGTAAGTTGTTTTGAATTTCTCATTCCCGGACCGATAAAGGCAGATTCGTAAGAGACTCCCTCGCGATGTGGAATGCCGACTTGTGCATTCAACATGTGGAGACGGTATTTAGGAACTTCGGCGTCGAAGGCGCTCATTAGAGCCTTTGGCATAGCAAAATTGCCGGAGACCACAACACGTGGATTTTCTGGTAGATCTTTGAGTACAGTCTTAAGCTGTTCGAAGCTAATTCTGCGCATGTACTAATCGTAAAGCGCAGGGGAAGTTCTCACTTGCAAGAAAGGGTTCCAGTAGGTGAATAGTGTGGTGCCAGCCCTCAAATTCTGAGCAAAGCTGGAGTCCTTGTTACTCTCCTCACATGAAACCGATCGTTGTCGATTTTATCTTTCTGGGCGTGATGGTCGGAGCGGCGACCGCTCTTATCCGGCTGTGGAAGTAGATCGTAGAATTAATCCATGATCATTGATGTCTGGGCAGATGTGGTGTGTCCCTGGTGCTTTATCGGAAAGAGACGGCTGGAGAAGGCTCTCACCTCCTTTGAGCATCGCGACCATGTGACCATCAGGCACCGTGCTTTTCAACTTCAACCGGATATTAAAGAGACAGTCCGAACTAAAGATTATTTAGCCGACAAATATCTGGCATCACCAGAGCAGGTCACTTCCATGCAAGCAAATGTCTGCGCCATCGCTGATGGTGAAGGACTCTGCTACAACTTGGATGAGACTCTCTCCGGAAATACCTATGATGCGCATCGACTTTTATTGTGGGCGGCTACTATCGGAAAACAAGACGAGTTGCTAGAAACTCTCTTCTCAAACTATTTTGAAAAATCAAAGGGAGTCTTCACGCACACTGATCTTATCGCTGCGGCGATCACCGTAGGAATAGATGCAGATAAGGCGGATGACCTTTTAACTTCTAATTTATTTGCAGATGAAGTTATTTCTGATCGAAACTTGGCGGCGCAATTGGGAGCAACTGGCGTACCTTTTTTCGTGTTTGATATGAAGTTTGGTATTTCAGGAGCACAGCCTCTCGAAGCATTCACTCAGACACTCCAAAGTGCTTGGGAGCAAGAGGTAGCAGCTACCCAGCAATAGAGATACTCTTTTGGCATGACAAAGGAGTCACCACTTACTACCGCGCTGTCGCAATTACGAGGCGCAATCGATCAACTAGGCCTTTCAGAGAATGATTGGCAGACCCTCTCTACACCCCGGCGAGTATTACAAGTAGCCGTACCACTGCGTAGAGATAATGGCGAAGTCGAAATGTATAACGGCTATCGCGTTCAATATTCAACTACTCGAGGTCCATCAAAAGGTGGAGTGCGTTATCACCCAGATATTGATTTAGATGAGACCGTGGCTCTCGCCATGCTGATGACGTGGAAGTGTGCACTAACAAATCTGCCGTACGGGGGAGCGAAGGGTGGAATCGCTATAGACCCAGGAACTCTTTCACTTAGAGAAAATGAGCGACTCACGAGGCGCTATACCTCCGAGATATTGCCGATCATTGGTCCTGAGCGCGACATTCCTGCTCCCGATGTTGGAACAGATGAACGCAATATGGCTTGGATGATGGATACATATTCTGTTAATGCAGGTTTCTCTGTCCCCGGTGTTGTTACCGGAAAGCCAATCGTGCTTGGCGGATCCCTCGGTAGAACTTCGGCAACAGGCGATGGTGTGGCTATTGCGACACGAGAAGCGCTGCGAGTTCGCGGAATGGATATCACTGGTGCAACCGTCGCTATTCAAGGTTTCGGAAAAGTTGGATATTGGGCGGCCCGTGCTGTTGAAGAGATGGGTATGAAAGTTGTTGCGGTAAGCGACGTCAACGGCGGCGTAACCGGGTTCGACTCTGTTACAGCGCTCTGGGAGTATTTCCTGGCGAATAAGAGTTTGAATATGCCCGGTACTGATCGATTGAGCAACGAAGAATTGCTCCACTTGGATGTCGATGTGCTCATACCTGCTGCCCTCGCCGATGCCATCACCGAGTCAACTGCCAATGGGGTGAAGGCCAAGATCGTTGTCGAGGGTGCAAATGGACCTACCACGCCTGGCGGTGATTCAATCTTGCATGACAAGGGGATACTTGTTGTTCCCGATATCTTGGCCAACTCCGGCGGTGTCATCGTCTCGTACTTCGAGTGGGTCCAGGATAAGCAGAACTATTTCTGGAGCGCCGACGAAGTTAAGACCAACCTTTCGGCGATCATGATGAAGGCATTTAATGAGGTCGAAGTAACCGCCCTCAAGCACGGTGCAACGTGGAGGCAGGCGGCACTCATGCTGGGTGTGGGTAGGGTTGCCGAAGCCCACAAGTTACGTGGACTTTATCCATGATGGGTGGGATATCTCTATCTGCAATTGGGTTTGGGGATGTTCCAGCCCTGCCTACTTCCCGATAAGTTTCTCCTATGAGCGACCTATATAGCGATCCACTCGGAACTGCGGTACTGGCTGCGGCGGAATTAGCGCGACTGACCGGCAAGGAGAGTCACGATGTGGCTCTGGTTATGGGCTCTGGCTGGGTATCTGCCGCTGATGCTCTAGGCACTCCGACCCATGAGTTTGAGGCCACCGATCTCCCAGGTTTTCCTGCTCCCACTGTTGTAGGCCATGGCGGCAAGATACGTTCCTATGATCTGCAAGGAGCAAAGGGAACCATTCGAGCACTTGTCTTTCTGGGTCGCACCCACCTCTACGAGGGCAAGGGAGTTGAACCCGTAGTTCACGGGGTACGCACTGCGGTCAAGGCGGGTTGCAAGGTTGTCGTTCTCACAAATGCTTGTGGCGGAATCAATCGGGAGTATTCGGTTGGTCAACCTGTCCTCATCAAGGACCATATTTCGTTAACCGCAGTTAGCCCGCTTATTGGAGCTGATTTCGTCGACTTAACTGATCTATATAGCAAGAGAATTCGTGCAGTCTTGCGTGAAGAAGATCCAACACTTGCTGAAGGCGTCTACGCGCATTGGCGCGGTCCTTCTTATGAGACTCCAGCAGAGATTAACATGATCCGCGTTATTGGAGGGGACCTGGTTGGAATGTCTACTGTTCCCGAGGCTATTGCCGCTCATGCACTAGGAGCTGAGGTCGTTGCAATTTCACTAGTTTCAAATGCTGCCGCTGGAATTACCGGTGAAAAATTGAGTCATGAAGAAGTGATGGCAGCGGGTAAAGCCGCTGCGGGAAAAATGGGTGAACTCTTGAGCAAGGTACTTCACAAAATATGATTACCGCAGAACTGCGCGCTGAGGTTGAAGAGTGGATTGCGCTAGATCCAGATCCCAAGACCGCTGCACAACTGCAGGCATGGCTCGACTCCGGTGATGAAGCACAACTGCATGCCGCCTTCTCTGGCTTTCTACAATTTGGAACTGCAGGTTTGAGAGGACCCCTTGGTCCAGGACCATCACGGATGAACCGAGCCGTGGTTTCACGAGCAGCAGCTGGAATCGCTGCCTATATGAAAGAGCGTGGACTCTCCTCGGTTGTAATCGGTCGCGATGCCAGATATGGCTCTGAGGATTTTACCTTTGAGAGCGCTGCAATCTTTAGTGGAGCTGGTATGAAAGTCTTTGTACTTCCTCGACCTCTTCCCACGCCTGTTCTTGCATATGCCGTCCGTGACCTCAAAGTTGATTGCGGAATTATGGTTACGGCTAGCCACAACCCACCACAAGACAATGGTTATAAGGTCTATCTTGGGGGAGTAGTCGATGGAATCAATTACAACGCCTCACAGATCGTCTCACCTGCAGATGAGCAAATATCAGCGCATATCGCTCGTATGAATCATGAGTTGGTGCGTGGAACTGAGTGGACCGTTCTTAATGATGACGTCCTAGATCGCTATGTAGCGAGAACCGCTCTTGTCGCTCCTACAGTCTATGAAGTTAAGGCCGTCTACACAGCGATGCACGGCGTTGGCACCGAAACGGTAGAAAAAGTCTTTGCCAAAGCTGGTTATGCAGATCCAATTCTGGTGAAGGCGCAGACCGACCCCGATCCCGACTTTCCAACGGTCGCATTTCCAAATCCTGAAGAGCCTGGAGCTATCGATCTCTCCCTCGAGGTAGCACGTCAAGCAGCAGGCGATGTAGTTATCGCCAATGACCCAGATGCCGATCGCTGCGCCGCGGCGATTAATGATGGTGGCACCTGGCGCATGCTGACAGGCGATGAGCTTGGCTCCCTCTTTGGAGAGTATTTAGCAAGTTCGGCTCCCGAGAAGTATCGTGACAAATCATTTGCCAATTCGATCGTCTCCTCTTCGATATTAAGCAAGATCGCCAAGCACCATGGAATTGAGTTCCACGAGACACTCACTGGATTTAAGTGGTTGGCAAAGATTGAAAACTTGGGATTTGGATATGAAGAAGCGATCGGATATTCGGTTGACCCTCAGACGGTCAACGATAAAGATGGAGTCTCCGCAGCGATTGCACTCGCACGCATCGCGGGAGAATTGAAAGCCAGTGGATCTAGCATTTCTGAGTATCTGAAGAAGATCAACGCTAAGTACGGATTCCATAAGACAGTTCAGATCTCAATTCGAGTTCAGGACCTATCTAATATTGGCCGAGTCCTTAATTCTCTGCGGGCTACTCAGCCGGTTGATATTGCGGGTCTGAAGGTATTGCGTTTTGATGATCTATTGCGACCAGACGGAGCACTTCCTCCTACAGATGGATTGCGTTTTTATTTAGAGAGCGATGTTCGAGTCATCATCAGACCAAGTGGCACCGAGCCGAAGGTGAAGTGTTACATTGAAGTTGTGCGGCCGACAGATTCGGATTCAGATAAAGCTGCAGCGACCGCGATTGTGGATCAATTGACTCCAGTTCTTAAAGGCTACTTTGCATGATCGTAGATTCATCAGAGAGTTCATTGAAGGCATTTCTCAAAACCCTTCCTGCGGTAGACGAAGTCGGTGTGACATCGCGAGCCGCGATGCTAGCCACTCGAAGCATTAAGACGAGCAGTAAAGCGTGGGCGATTGATACCGCCATATCGATGGTTGACTTAACGACTTTGGAGGGAGCAGATACTCCAGGAAAAGTCCGAGCGATTTGCGCCAAGGCGGTCCGCCCCGATGCAACTGATTTAACCGTTCCATCCGTCGGGGCAGTCTGCGTGTACAACGATATGGTTGCAACTGCACGTGCTGCATTGGACTCGATTGGGGGAGAGGCTATCCCGGTAGCTGCGGTTGCCACCGCATTTCCATCTGGTCGCGCCTCGTTTGCAGTCAAGGCTCAAGACACGATGGATGCAATCAATGCTGGTGCGGCAGAGATCGATATGGTGATCGATCGAGGAGCTTTCCTATCTGGACGATATGGTGAGGTATTTGAAGAGATCCTCAAGATTAAAGAGATCTGCGGTGGCAAGGCTCACCTCAAGGTGATTCTTGAAACTGGTGAGTTAGTAACGCTCGACAACGTGCGTAAAGCCTCGTATTTGGCAATGTTGGCTGGAGCAGATTTCATCAAGACCAGCACAGGCAAGGTGACGCCCGCTGCTACCGCACCGGTGGTTCTCGTAATGTTGGAGGCGGTTCGGGATTACTACAACGCCACCAAGGTCCGTATTGGAGTCAAACCCGCCGGCGGAATTCGAAATACCAAAGACGCGATTAAGCAATTGGTGCTTGTAAATGAGGTTGCGGGATCTGAGTGGCTTAATCCGGCGCGATTTCGCATCGGCGCAAGCGCTCTGCTCAACGATTTACTTCTCCAAAGAATGAAACTTCGGGATGGCTACTATGCCGGCCCCTCGTATGTGACCCTGGACTGAGAGTGAAAAAATGAGCTTATTTGAATATGCCCCAGCCTTGGAGTCGACTGCCATCGTAAATATCGCCGACAAATACAACCTCTTTATCAATGGGAAGTTTGTAGCCCCAAAATCGCGCAAGTATTTCCCAACAATCAATCCCGCTACAGGCAAGCAACTATCCATGATTGCCGAAGCAGGCGCTGCAGATGTGGATCTGGCAGTGACCGCGGCTCGAAATGCATACGTCAAGGTGTGGAGCAAGATGCCTGCCGCCGAACGAGGCAAGTACCTTTTTAGAATTGCACGAATTTTGCAGGAGCGGGCTCGCGAATTCGCGGTGCTCGAGACTCTCGATAATGGAAAACCGATCCGCGAATCTCGCGATACAGATATTCCATTAGTTGCGGCACACTTTTTCTACCATGCTGGATGGGCAGATAAGTTGGATCACGCCGGATTGGGCTCGGCACCAAAGCCACATGGCGTAGTCGGGCAGATCATTCCGTGGAACTTCCCAATGCTCATGTTGGCCTGGAAAGTAGCACCGGCTTTGGCGACTGGAAATACCGTCGTGCTTAAACCCGCAGAGACAACCTCTTTGACGGCGCTTCTCTTTGCAGAGGTATGTCAGCAGGCAGGGCTACCAGATGGCGTAGTAAATATTGTGACAGGCGCTGGGGCAACCGGTGCTGCGATAGTTAATCATCCAGGTATCGATAAGGTGGCCTTTACAGGCTCAACTGATGTAGGCAAGTTAATTGCAACATCGATTGCCGGGACAAAGAAGAGCGCGACTTTGGAGCTTGGCGGCAAGGCGGCCAATATTGTCTTCGACGATGCCGCTATTGATGAGGCCGTTGAAGGTATTGTGAATGGCATCTTCTTCAACCAAGGGCACGTCTGCTGTGCCGGCTCACGGCTTCTGGTTCAAGAAAATATTCACGATGAGGTTTTAGAGAAACTAAAAGTTCGCATGAGTCACTTACGACTAGGCAACCCTCTCGACAAGAACACCGATATTGGAGCAATTAATAGCGCAGCTCAACTCGCCAAAATCAAGGAGTTATCTGCAGCGGGTGATGCGGAAGGCGCTGAGCGCTGGAGTCCGCCTTGCGAACTACCAACCGACGGTTTTTGGTTTGCGCCAACGATATTCACGGGCGTCTCCCAAACGCATCGCATCGCGAGAGAAGAGATCTTTGGGCCGGTTCTATCAATTCTTACCTTTAGAACTCCACAAGAGGCGATCGAAAAAGCCAATAACACACCATATGGATTGTCAGCTGGGGTGTGGAGTGAGAAGGGCTCTAAAATTTTATGGACCGCCTCAAAGTTGCGAGCAGGTGTGGTCTGGGCTAACACATTCAACAAGTTCGATCCCGCCAGTCCATTTGGGGGTTATAAAGAGTCAGGTTGGGGTCGTGAAGGCGGTCGACATGGACTTAGCGCATATCTGAAGGCGAGCAACTGAGATGGCAAATACTCCAACCGAACGTATTGATGTCCTTAAGACTTACAAACTCTTTATTGGGGGAGCCTTTCCACGCAGTGAGTCAGGTCGGGTCTATGCCGTCAAGGATGCTAAGGGCAACCACCTTGCCAACCCTTCGCTGGCGTCGCGGAAAGATTTGAGAGATGCCGTTGTAGCAGCAAGAGCCGCTTTTAACGGTTGGTCGGGTGCAACCGCGTATAACCGTGGGCAAATTCTCTATCGAATGGCCGAGATGCTCGAAGGACGGCGCGAGCAGTTGATTTCAGAAATCTGCGCACTGGAAGGCGTCACTGCGAGGCAGGCTGCGGTTCAGGTACAAGAGAGCATCGATCTACTCGTCTGGTATGCCGGCTGGAGTGACAAGATTTCAACCTTTGCTGGATCAACCAATCCAGTTTCAGGCCCTTATTACAACTTCTCGACTCCAGAGCCGATGGGGGTAGTAGCGGTGTTCGCTGCCGCTAAGCCATCACTGCTCAATTTGGTTGGAGCACTCGCCTCCGTGATTGTCTCGGGAAACACAGCAATCGTGATCGCATCTGAGAAGTATCCACTCCCTGCAATCACCTTCGCTGAAATCCTAGCCACCAGCGATCTACCGGCAGGCGTCGTAAATATTTTGACAGGGAGCAGCACAGAACTCGCGCCTTGGGTTGCATCGCATATGGATATCGACGCTATCGATGCGAGTGGTTTAACTGCTAAGCAGTTAAAGGAGGCACAAATCGCGGGGGCTCAAAATCTCAAGCGGATCAGAGTTCATTCCTCCATTAAATCCGCGCCAAGAATTTTGAGTTTTACCGAGACCAAGACTGTCTGGCATCCAATCGGTATCTAAATTATTCTTCACTGATTTTCTGATAGGCCGGTTTAACTAACTCTTCAATAATTGCAAGACGTTCGTTAAATGGAATGAAGGCGCTTTTGAGTGCGTTGACAGTGACTCGTTGTAGGTCTAAGAAAGTCCAGTCGAAGGCATCCACAACGTGCGACATCTCTTGCGACATGGATGTTCCGCTCATCAAGCGATTGTCGGTGTTGATCGTGATTCGGAATCGCAATTTTTCTAAGATGCCAATGGGATGAGATACGTAATCTTTAGCTGCACCAGTTTGCAAATTCGAGGTGGGGCAGAGTTCTAGCGGTATACGTCGGTCTCGCACATAAGCTGCCAAAAGGCCAAGCTTCGGCTCTGGACCTGTGAAATCAATATCTTCAACGATGCGAACGCCATGACCCAAGCGTTCGGCACCACAAATTTGGATTGCTTGCCAGATCGATGCAGGTCCATAGGCTTCACCAGCGTGAATCGTGAAGTGGGCGTTCTCTGCTCGTAGATAATCGAAGGCAGATAGGTAATTCTTTGCTGGAAAGCCATCTTCCGGGCCGGCAATATCGAATCCGACCACATGTTGATCGCGGTATTTAACTACCTTACGGGCCACCTCATCGGACCAATCATTTTGTCGCAGCGCACATAAAATCTGTTCGACCCTGATTGAGAAACCCTCGGCCTTCGCATCCTGCATTCCTAATTGGAATCCTTCGGTGGTGGCCTCGATTACCTCGTCAAGGCTCATCCCTCCTTGAGTAAAGAGTTCTGGGGCTCCGCGCACCTCGGCATAAACAACTCCGTCTCGCGCTAGATCGAGGGCGGCCTCGCGAGCTACACGTACAACGGCGCTGTGGGTTTGCATGACAGCGATCGTGTGATCGAAGGTCTCTAGATAACGCTCCAGCGATCCTGAGTTGCAAGCCTCGAAGAACCAGTCTCCTAACGCCTTAGCCTCGGTGAAGGGGAGTTTGGAATATCCAATCTCCTGCGCCAGCTCAATGATTGTCTGGGGACGTAGTCCGCCATCTAGATGGTCATGGAGAACCACCTTGGGAATTCTCTTGATTTGGTCTGGGGTTGGTTTTCTATCCAGCGTCATGTTTTTAAGTTTATCCCGTTATCTTTTCGAGGATCAGTGGAAGTCTTTCGACCTTTTCGCCGGTTGAGGAGATCCGAACCGCGCCTTCCAGCGCAGCGAGAGCGCGTTCAAAGCGTGGAGCCTCGTCGGTATGTAAGGTGAAGAGTGGGGCTCCGGCATGGATCTGTTCACCAGGTTTGGCATGGATCTCAATGCCGGCACCGGCCTGAACCGCTTCACCCTGCCTGGAGCGACCTGCTCCCAGTCGCCAGGCGCTGATACCCACGGCTAGAGCGTTCATCTCGATGATTTCACCGGACTCGGTGGCAGTTACAACGTGCTGTTCCTTCGCTACCGGTAGAGCGGCATCTGGATCTCCACCTTGCGCTGAGATCATCTGACGCCAACTATCCATCGCTGCACCGTTCTTGAGGGCATCGGCAGGATCCATGAGCGGAGTAATGCCTGCGGCATCGAGCATCTCTCGCGCCATAACAACCGTGAGTTCTACGATATCGGCAGGCCCGCCACCGGCTAAGACCTCGACCGATTCACGGACTTCTAGGGCATTTCCTGCGGTCAAACCTAGGGGAACATCCATGGCGGTGATGAGAGCTCGCGTATTTACACCTGCCCGGATTCCAAGTTCAACCATGGTCTGAGCCAGTTCACGCGCCTTTGCTGGATCGCTCATGAAGGCGCCACTTCCGGTCTTCACATCCAAAATGAGAGCAGAGGTTCCCTCAGCGATCTTCTTACTCATGATGCTTGAGGCGATGAGCGGAATTGCCGGAACTGTTCCCGTCACATCGCGTAAGGCGTACAACTTCTTATCAGCTGGTGCTAAACCAGCTCCAGCGGCACAGATCACCGCACCACAACTCTGCAAAACCTGGAGCATCTCTTCATTGCTGAGTGCTGCTCTCCACCCTGGAATCGATTCAAGCTTGTCGAGCGTGCCACCCGTATGACCTAAACCTCGACCTGAGAGTTGAGGGACGGCGCCGCCACACGCTGCAACGAGAGGGGCAAGCGGGAGGGTAATTTTGTCCCCTACACCGCCAGTTGAATGTTTATCGGCGGTCTTTCGAGTGAGGGCCGACCAATTCATGCGCTCGCCACTATTGATCATGGCATCAGTCCAACGGGAAATTTCTCGCATGTTCATTCCATTGAGCAAGATCGCCATCAAGAGAGAAGACATCTGTTCATCGGCTACAACGCCACGAGTGTAGGCATCTACGATCCAGTCGATCTGAGGATCGCTGAGCTCTCCTTTGTCGCGCTTGGCACTGATGATTTCTACCGCTGCAAATGGTTCAGTCATTTCAATCTTTCTAGGCGTTAGGGAAGTTGATCAGGGCCGAAGGCCCAGGGAAGTATTTCAGACATTGGCAGGGCGCCAGCCGGAGTCATTAATTGGCAGGTGGGTCCGCCATGCTCAAAGATTAATTGGCGACAGCGACCGCAAGGGGAGAGGAACTCGCCGGCTGCATCTACGCAGACGATCGCTACCAATTTTCCTCCGCCGCTCGCGATCAGATTTGAAACCATCCCGCATTCGGCGCAGAGGGTCATGCCGTAACTGGCGTTCTCAACATTGCAACCTGTGACGATACGACCATCATCGACCAGACCAGCTACTCCAACGGGGAACTTCGAGTATGGGGCATAGGCCATCGTCATGATGTGCTTAGCCTCTGCGTGGAGTTCGTCCCAATCTATGTCAGGGGCGTTCAATGTGACTCACCGCGTTTATACGGTGTTCCATCTGCCGCCGGCGCTCGAACTCGCCCAACGAATCCGGTTACCGCCACCACAGTTACGAGGTAAGGGACCATGAGCATGAACTCTGATGGGATTGGAGTTCCGATGATTCCAAGCACGCTCTGAAGATTATCTGCAAAGCCAAAGAGGAGTGCGGCGGAGACTGCGCCCCATGGTGTCCATCGTCCAAAAATGAGTGCAGCAAGTGCGATGAAGCCTTTACCTGCAGTCATCTCCTTATTAAATGCACCCACTCCACCCACGGTGAAATATGCTCCTCCAAGACCCGCGACCATTCCGGCGATCATCACGTTCATAAAGCGAAGGCGATTAACTTTGATACCCACGCTATCGGCGGCTGTTGGATGTTCACCTACAGCGCGAGTGCGCAAGCCCCACTTCGTCTTAAAGAGTGAGTAACTAATTACGAAGACCACCGCATACATCAGATAGACGATGATGCTTTGATCAAAGAGGATTGGGCCAAGAACTGGAATTTTCCACAAGATAGGTAACTTAATTGCAGCAAGCGTTGGACCTGAGTTCCAGGTAGCTTGGTATGGGATCAGAAGTTTCTTGTACAAGAAATCTGTGATGCCATAAACAAGCACGTTCAGCACAAAGCCCAGAATGATCTGATCAATCGCAAAGTTGATAGCAAAGACAGCAAGCAAGGTAGAGATTAAGCAGCCCGCGAATGGAGCAACAACAAGCCCCAGGAAGGTGGAGTGAGTAAGACTTGCCACCACGCCACTAACGAATGCTCCAGCTAATAGCTGACCTTCAATTGCAATATTTACAACGCCAGAACGTTCACTCAATACACCTGCCATCGAACCAAAGATCAAAGGTACTGAAAGTAGGAGAGCCCCTTGGAGAAGGCCAGTGAATGGAATGAATTTTCCGGCGGCCGCCCAGGAGAGAAATGACATCATGATTCCGGCAGCGCCTATCGCGCTCGCTACTCCGATTGTCTTACCCGCGCGGAACTGAATAAATGCAATCGCTGAGGCGAGAATTGAGATTCCACCGAAAATCAGCGAGGCGTTGCGAGAACTGATCACCCATTGCTGAATGATGACCCACTCTTTGTCGAGGACGAATCCATATGTAACTACCTGGCCGCCTTTTTGAAGTAGACCAAAGACCAAGGTGGAAAGGACGGCGAGTGTCGCCATGACATAGAGCGAGCGACGTCGGCGACGTTCTGCAGCGGATAGAGCCTTCATCCGTTCCATCCCTTCGCAGCCAGTTCGCCAGTCGTTTTGAGATTCTTCAATCTAAATACCCATTTGACGACGGAAGGCGCTGCGATAAAGAGCACCACCAGCGCTTGAATTACAAGGACGATATCAATTGGAGTATTTGTATTTGCCTGCATGGTTCCTCCGCCGGCACGGAGCGCGCCAAAGAGCAATGAGGCGAATACAACGCCCATTGGTTTTGCTCGGCCCAAGAGTGCCACGGTGATTGCATCGAAACCAAAGTTGCCCGCAGTACCCGAGGTAAGTGAGAAATCACTACCTAATACGTGTACTGCTCCGCCAAGACCTGCAAGAGCACCCGAGATTGCCATCACGGAGGTCATCACGAAGGGCACCGAAATACCTGCGGTCTTTGCTGCGGCGGAGTTGGCTCCGACGGCACGGAACCTGAAGCCCCAAGTACTGCGAGAGAGTAACCACCAGACAAATGTTGCTGCCGCAAGTGCTACGAATATTCCGAGATTAACTCGATAGTTAGATCCTGCTAGAAGAGGCATGCGAGCTGAAGGCAAGACGTCAGGCGAAATTGGATCGCGGCGGCCTGGACGAAGAAATGTTGTTGTACCTAAGAGCCACATCAAGAAGTAGAGCGCAACGTAGTTGAGCATGATGGTGACGATTACCTCGTGGGCGCCGGTTCGTGCCTTGAGTAATCCAACCAAGCCACCCCATAGCGCTCCCGCGATAATGGCGGCAACGGTTGCCGCGATTACGTGAATTCCGATCGGCCAATGAAAATGGAATCCGACATAAGAAGCCGCGATTGAGCCGAAGATAAATTGGCCTTGGGCACCAATATTAAATAGTCCTGCTCTAAATGCCAGCGCAACAGATAATCCCGCCAAAATGAGAGGAGCTGCGGTAACTAAAGTCTCCGAAAGTGGGTACCACGATAAGAGCGCATCATGAGGTGTAGCAAGGCTTGGGTTGTAGACCGAACCTTCGAAGAGAGCGAGGTAGGACTGCCATACAGCAACACCTGCGGCCTTAAGGAAACTCCACGGATGGCCAATGTGTTTGAGGACCGTTGAATCCGAGAAGGCGATGAGAAGCGCGCCGAAGGCCATCGCTAATAGAAATGAGAGACCAGGAAGGGTCAATGCGCGCAACGATGGGCGCTTGATCTTTAACTTACGCATGTACAACACCTGCCATTAGTAGTCCGAGCTCTTGCGCGCTCACGCCTGATGGAACGATGGAGAGAATTTCACCGCGATACATAACAGCTATTCGATCGGCTAACGCCAAAACCTCATCAAGTTCGGTACTAAATAACAGAACTGCTCGACCGGCGTCTCGCTCTTCCAAAATACGTTTGTGAACGAACTCGATAGATCCCACGTCGAGGCCGCGCGTAGGTTGCGATGCAACCAGTAGTTTGACTGGGCGGGACAGTTCGCGCGCCAGAACAACCTTCTGCTTATTTCCGCCAGAGAGGGAAGAGATGGGATCCGTCACCGACTGTAAGCGGATATCAAATTCCACCTTGCGCTTCTCAGCCTCTGAGAGCACGGTATTTGGCGACATTTGAATCCCTTTGGCATATGGCGGGAGATCATGTAAATCCAAGATGAGGTTCTCTGCAATCGACATCGAGGCAATGAGACCATCGAGTTCACGGGATTCAGGTACAAAGGCGATGCCAGCGTGGAGCGACTCCCGAACACTCTTGCCGATGACTTCAGAGCCATCCAGAGTGATCGAGCCTTCGACATGCTCTTCCAGATTGACCATGGCGCGGGCAACTTCAGATTGACCGTTGCCTTGAACACCGGCGATAGCAAGAACTTCACCAGCTCGAACTTCAAAATTAACATTGTTTACCAGAGCGCGTCCAGAATTGTCGCGAACCGTTAAGTCTTTAACGGTGAGGACTGGCTCACCGATCGCATGAGCGCCCTTATCAGGAGCAAGTTCAACCTCGCGGCCCACCATGAGCGATGCCAACTCCTTTTGAGAGGCATCGGGGGAGGCGTTACCAACGACCTTGCCGCGTCGAATAATCGTGATTCGATCAGCAACCTCTTTGACCTCACGCAATTTGTGGGTGATAAAGATAATTGAAGTGCCCTGGCCCTTGAGCTCCTTCATAATCTTGAGGAGATCATCGGTCTCTTGCGGAGTAAGTACCGCGGTAGGTTCATCAAGAATCAATACTTTGGCGTCGTAGATGAGAGCGCGGATAATCTCAACGCGCTGCTGAACTCCAACCGGTAGTCCTTCGATTAAATCGTCTGGATTAACATTGAAATTAAATTGATCAGAGACCTTTTTGATCCGTTCGCGAGCCTCATTGAGATCAAGGCGTCCCGCAAAACCACTCTTCTCATGTCCCAGAACAATATTCTCGGCAACAGTAAAAACTGGAACTAACATGAAGTGCTGATGCACCATCCCGATACCCGATGCGAGTGCGTCGCTAGGCTCTTTAATATTCTTTACAACATCATCAACTAAAATCTCACCACTGTCGGGTGCTACAAGCCCGTACACGATATTCATCAATGTGGATTTGCCAGCACCATTCTCACCCAAGATGGCATGAATTTCGCCGGTCTCAACACGTAGATCAATCGAATCATTTGCGAGCAGAGCCCCAAAGGACTTGGATATCCCGCGAAGTTCTAGTGACACGAAAATCCTCTCTTCATCATCTGGGCAATTAAATCAAGATTTATTAAAAAAACCGAGAGGGTTATCAAATAACCTTCTCGGTTTTAACGAACTAGTGTTCTAGTCCTACTTAGTTACATCAACAGCACCAGAAGAGATTTGTGCGGCCAATGAACGGATCTCTTGCTGTAGAACAGCAGGAACCTTACGTGCCAAGTCGTGGAATCCAGCAAGTCCTGTTCCCTTGTTAGCAAGAGTTCCAACATATTGAACGTTAGAGAACTTGCCAGCAGCGACGTCCTTGATGACTGCAGCAACTGATGCGCCTACACCCTTAGTTACTGAGTTAAGGATTACGGCCTTGACCTTTGCATCTGTGACTTGTCCCCACATATCGGAGTCAACACCGATGGTGACTGACTTACCTGATGTGACTGACTCGCCAGCGGTTGCATTCTCAAGTCCACCAGCAACTGGGAAGATTACATCTGCACCCTGTTGCTCGAAGTTCTTAGAGATTTGAAGTGCCTTGTTTGAATCGCTGAAACCACCAACGAATGTTCCATCTTGCTTAGTGGTATCCCAGCCGAGAACAACAACCTTCTTGTTCTTCTGCTTGTTGTAGTAAGCAACACCACGTGCGAAGCCATCCATGTAGATGGAGACTGGTGGAATGTTGATTCCACCGTAGGTTGCTACCTTGCCGGTCTTGGAGTAACCAGCAGCGAGGTAACCTGCCAAGAATGCAGATTGGTTAGTTGCGAAGGTCAAACCACGAAGGTTCGGAACGGCCTTGCCATTAACAAGTCCTGGATCATCAACCTGAGCAAACTTAATATTTGGGTTTGCGACAGCTGCAGCATCGATTGCTGAAGTGATCAAGAAGCCAACGCCGATGATGAGGTCGCACTTTGCGTCTACGAGAGACTTAACTTCGCCTGTGTAATCAGGGTTGTTTGCATCTGCAACAACGTATGAAACCGTCGCCTTGTTTTGCACTGACTGTGCGCCAGCCCATGCTGATGCGTTGAATGAGTGGTCATCGATACCGCCGGTATCGAGAGCCAAGCAGACCTTTGGCTTTGCGGCTGCGAGTGACGCAGGGGCGTTAACAATTCCAACCATTGAGATTGCAAGTGTTGAAGCCGCTGCGAGAGCAGTGAACTTAACTGTTTTCTTCAAGATTTCCTCCCGAGGGTCCCTCGTTAGTGAGGGGTTGAGTGTCTGTAACTTACTCAATTTATTCCTGATAGGCATACCTGCAAGCACCACTTTTTGCGGCGTTTATCTCAACCATTACTTGAGAGTTCCTCAGATCACATTCGCCTGAGAGGTAGCCCCGCGTTTACGCCTGTACCCAGGAGTTCCCAAGGTTCATGATTACTTCTGAGAGGAACTCGGGAAACTATTGAAATACGCGGTTTTCAACTCGTTCCTTACATCGACGAAAGGATTGATCATGAACAGAAAATTTATTGACAAGGTGGCTAGTTCCACCGGTCTACTCCTCGCAGTTGTTCTGCTTATTGCAGGCGGATTGCTGACTTGGGGATATTCATTCACCAACGACCAGGTCAAGACACAACTTGCAGAGCAGAACATCACCTTCCCTGCCGCAGGAAGTGCAGCAATTACCAGCTTGCCTGCCGCTGATGGCGCACAAGTTGCTAAATATGCAGGAGAGCCAATGTTGAATGGTCGCCAGGCTGAGGTTTATGCCGATCATTTCATCGCAGTTCATCTCAAGGAAATTGGTGCTGGAAAGACCTACTCTGAGGTGAGTGCAGCTGCTCAGGCTGATCCAACAAATGCAGCGCTAGCAAATCAAGTACAGCTCCTATTCCGTGGCTCAACCCTCCGTGGTCTGCTTCTCTACGGATATGCCTTCTGGCAGATTGGTCAGATTGCAATGTATGCAGCACTCGTTGCCTACCTTGGTGGAGTTCTGTTCTTGCTCTTGGCACTCCTTGGCTTCCTACACGCTCGTCGTGCAGAAGAGAAGGCTTAAGTTTCCCAGTCTTGCCAAGTTAGAGAAAGTAAAGAGAAAAACTAAATAACAACTCAATAAGTTTGTGGCAGGCGATACTGGACAAATTCAGAGGCCGGCGTATACGAGTCATACAAGACGCGGGCTCGGGTATTGCTCTCTTTAGTTGTCCAGTAGACCCGTCCAGACATCTTGGCACGGGCGGCCGCTATCACCGCGTCGATGAGTGACCGCCCGGCGCCAGCCCCGCGAATATTTTCCGATACAAATAAATCTTCTAAGTAGCAGTAATCGTTAACGGCCCAGCTCGACGGCCTAAACAAAAAGTGAGCCAATCCAATTACTTCACCCTCGTGAATTGCAACGAGCCCATTCAAGTTAAAAAGTGGATCGTGCAACCTTTGCCAGGTGAGTTCAGTTATCTCAGGGGAGAGAGTTGATTCATAGAATGTTAGATAACCTTTCCAGAGTTCGTGCCAACGCTCTTTATCGCCAACTTCAATAGGGCGGATGTTGACTGAGGAGTTACTCAATTTACTTGAGCGTTCCAGCCAAGGCGATATTGAGCACGGTCAAGCCCAACAATGTGGCCCAGGTTGAGCGCGAAATAGTTTCAGCCTTTGCATGCTTGAAAGCCAGAACGAGAATTACCACTAGTACAACCAATTTGGCTGCAATAGTTCCGTAGTTGTAGACAGGATATGCCGCAGCATTGTTGTGGTGCTGAGCATCGCGGATTCCAACGAGCGCGATTCCAGCAACCAGCGCCGTGAGACCAGCGTGAGTCAATCCTTTAGGAACTACCTTGTTGGCTTTACCTGCCTGCATAAGCAAGAGAATGACTATGCCAGCCACGCTTAAAAGGTGGATCGCAATAAATATTGAAGAGGCAACTTTCATGGGGCTGGGTTCCTTTTTTTAGGTTCTATTCAATATGGCGAGCACAGATCATTCGACCATCCGGCCCCTCTTGAAGATGCTGACAAGGCAATCCAAAAGATTCAAAAGCAGCATCGCCGAAGTGGGTGCGATAAGCCAGGGCGAGGAGTACTCGCACGTTGGTATCGCCATCGGATGTAATTCCAAAAACTCGCGCCGAACGAGAAACCGTGTTCTCAATGACCTTCTCAGTATGAGCTGTCTCGTGCGCGATGGCCGCGTTGGATTTACCTTTACATAAGAGGTCAAGGACGAGGTGCTCAAAAGGTGTGAGCTCCCGCTGCATAATCGTTATATCAGTCATGGCCGCCCCAGGTTGTGGTTCTTGCTTACGGAAACTCTAGCAGGAGAGCCAGCACTCAGTCTTAAAGTATTTGTTATAGATGAGGGGTAGTACCTACTTTTTAAGGCGGAATACGCCTACCTTCTCAGCATGGGCATTTTTCATCACTTCATGAACCTCAAAGCGGTTTACATCCATTGGGGCTGGTTCCAAATATCTATTACCAACCTCCTCGTCATTCTCTCCATGCTCCTAATCTTCGGGCTGGCGCTGGTACTTCCGTTCCCTGGAAATAAGAAAGGGAAGGAGAAGAAATGAGCACTCAGATCGAGAAAGAGATGTGGACGACAAAACTTCGCAAAGGTTGGCAGAAGAACCTTCCAATCGAGAAATTGCTCCCAGATACCCAACCGGCTTACGTAGCCTCCTGGATCTACCTTTTCGGCGTTGGAACGTTGGCTGCCTTGGGCGTGATCATCGCCTCCGGTTTAGTTCTCTCCTTTGAAGGCGCCAGTTGGTATCACTATTCAAGCGTTGGTCATTTCGTTAACAGCATGCATTTTTGGTCGGTTCAATTCTTCTTTATCTTTATGGTGGTTCATCTATGGGGAAAGTTCTGGATGGCGGCATGGCGAGGGAAGCGTTTACTCACTTGGATAACTGGAGCGCTTGCATTTGTCGGCTCGATCGCGACGGCTTTTACTGGCTACCTAATTCAGACAAATTTTGACTCACAGTGGATTTCGTACGAGGCGAAGGATGGCTTCAACTCTGTTGGCATCGGCTCCAGATTTAATGTCACAAATTTCGGTCAGATGATTTTGCTTCATGTGGCCTTCTTGCCGGTCATTATCGGAGTGATCACATTGATCCACGTACTTTTGGTGCGAGCCAAAGGTGTCGTTCCGCCTATTGATGCTTTCAATAACGAGTTAGGGGAGCGCAAATGAGCGATCGTCGCACCGAACTCGAATCGGCACCTTGGAGTGGGCGCACTCGACGCTACGACTTAATCAAAGAAGGCGTTGTCGCAGTTCTAGTAATCACGATCGTGGTTGCAGCACTCTCAACTCTTTTTGGATCACCCGACGACAAGCAGATTACCTTCAAGCAATGGGCGGTAGCAGCGCCAGCAGATTTCTACGCAACCACAGTTCAGGAACTAGCTGGAACGAGTGGCACCGCGGGTTACGGTGCCCCATATAACCATGCTTCCGATGGAGTGAACCTTGGACCGCTGTACCTCGCTAAATGGCTTGGAGTTACACACCCCGTTGATACCGTCAATGATTTCGTGATTACACCACTAACAACCGTATCCAACGCTGTCCCGGTGGCAGATGCCCTCAAGCAATGGCAGGCATCAGACTCCAAAACGCAATCTACTTGGGCGACGAACTACGACACCGCGCTTGGCAAAGCTAATGGAGATACCTCCAAGGTAGCTGCTGGAAATTATGGTCCTGTTCCAACACTCGCCGGCGGACTGCTAACAATGGCCCAGGCAGGTTCACTTGATGGAGCGTTGCTTTCACAAGGAAATTATTTCCAAAGTGATAACACAAAGCAGACTCTCTTCTTAGGTGATGGAAATTACTTTAATGACCAAAGCACAGCCTCAAACCTGCAAGGTTCGACATGGGGAATGATGAATGAAACAGGTCGTTACCCAGGACAGGCATGGCTCTGGTTGTATTCATTCTGGTATCAGATCCCACCATTTAATAATGGTGATAATCACCCATTTGGTGCGAACGCTGATGCCTGGATCATGGTCATCATGGGCGCTCTCTCAATGGGGTTGGTATTTATGCCATTGATTCCGGGAGTGCGCTCTCTTCCTTACAAGATCAAGATTCATCGATTGATCTGGAAAAATTTTTATCAGGAGGAAAATCTCTAGCCTCGGTAGAGTTTGGGCATGACCTTAAAAGATTATGCCCAAAGCTACGGAGATTCCACTGCAGCATTTATTGAAGCAGTTGGGATGGTGACTCCCGAGAATATTGATAAGGCAGATCATGCGGGATGGACTCCTCGCCAGATCATTCATCACATGGCAGATAGCGAGTCCCAATCAGCTGCGCGCCTGCGCAGGATTTTGGCGCAACCTGGAACTCAGATTCTGGGCTATGACGAGAGCGCATGGTCGGAATGTGAAGCACTTGGATATCGCACCTTGCCAATCGAGAATTCGTTTGCAATGTACAAAGCCTCACGAGCATCATCTCTAGAAATTCTCAATAATTTGAAGGAGTCGGATCTAGAGAAATTTGCAATCCATAGCGAGCGTGGAAATTTCTCTGTTGAGGATTGGCTACGTGTTTACAGCAAGCATCCAGTAGACCATGCCAATCAATTGCGTGAGGCGATCGGGGAGTAGTTTTAGAGCGGATAGACGGCAAAATTATGAAAGAGAGAATGGCGAATCGTTTTCGCCAAATTGTGTCTGGTTCACCAGACGGGAGACCAGACTGGGTAAAACTGATCGCCCACGGAGAAGGTGTAGGACTCTTTGGGCCTGGAAGCGCCGTCTGGCAGGTGCATGGCACTGTTGCAACTTTAGTTGGTGGCATCCGAGCACTTCTCTTACAGGCGACTCATCCCGCCGCCCTCACGGGAGTCAGCCAACACTCTCGATATGAGTCTGATCCGCTGGGACGCCTGGCAGGAACATCTAGATGGCTAACCATTACAACTTTTGGCTCCACCGAGGCGATCGCAAATGAAGCAGCTCGGGTGAATGCAATGCACGGCCACGTAAAAGGTGAATTCCAAAGCAAGTCAGGCGAAGTCCGCCCTTACCGCGCAGCAGACCCGCGCTACCTCCTGTGGGTGCACTGCGCCTTCACCGACTCCTTCTTAACGGCGCATCAGGCATTTGGTTACCCCATCGACAGGGGAGCGGATGCATATGTCCAAGAGTGGAGTAAGAGTGCGGTTGGACTCGGGCTAACGAACGCCCCGCAATCGGTTGCTGAACTCAAGGCAACGATGGACGATTTTCTTGCTTCCGATTTGGCTCCCAGCGCCGCCACACCTGAGGTCGTGAAGTTCATTCTGAAACCGCCACTGGGTACCGCCCCTTTGATGTTTTACCGAGTCCTAGCCAAAACAGCTATATCAACCTTGACCCCGGAGCAACAGAAAATTTTGGGGCTCAAACCAGTAAGCCCAGCGTGGCGTTGGCTCTGCGCTCGCCTACTCAAACTTTTGAGCCTGGCGCTGGGTAAAGAGTCACCTAGTCAGGAAGTTGCCCGAGAGCGCATCGCCAGGACGGTTAATGGTCAAGATAGTTGAAAGTTCAACTATCTGCTAATATCTGATCATGGCAAAGACACCAGCCCTCTACATAGGTCACGGAGCACCTCCGCTACTGGATGACCCCCTATGGAGTTCTCAGTTAGCCACCTGGGCTAACGAATTGGAACGTCCCAGCGCAATTTTAGTTGTGAGTGCGCATTGGGAATCAGCGCCGCTCACCATTGGATCAACCAGCGGTCAGACCCCGCTCATTTATGATTTCGGTGGATTCGCGCCAAAGTATTACAACTTGCAATACCGAGCTCCAGGAGCACCTGATTTGGCGGCACGGATCAAAGGATTGATGAGCGAGCACGTTGCGGAACAACCCAATCGTGGACTTGATCATGGTGCATATGTTCCATTGTTGAAAATGTTTCCGATGGCGGATATTCCTGTTCTACAGATGTCTATCCCAACGCAGGATCCCGAAAAACTTTTTAAGATCGGTCAGCAACTCGCTCCACTGCGTGACGAGGGTGTACTAATTATTGGAAGCGGTTTTCTGACACATGGACTGCCATTTCTGCGCGACTTTAGTATTGATGCGACTCCTCCAGGGTGGAGCGTTGAGTTTGATCTCTGGGCGCAAGAAGTTTTGAGTCGGGGCGCCGTTGATGAATTAATGAATTACAAAGCGTTAGCCCCAGGAATGCCGTATGCGCATCCGACGGTAGAGCACTTTGCTCCTATATTTATTACCTTAGGTGCGGCAACACAGGCCGATGCAGCTCCAGACACTGCGATTGACGGTTACTGGATGGGATTGTCCAAGCGATCTTTTCAAGTCGCCTGACGTTTTGGATTTCCAGAGTAAAAACGTCCTAGGAATTCGCGTTTGAAGTCGAAGAAATCACCGCTCTCAATACTTACGCGCATTTGATCAACTAATCGCACGATAAATCGCTCGTTGTGAATCGTTGCGAGGGTTCCTGCCACCATCTCTTTGGAGCGGAACAAGTGAGCCAAGTATGCCGCGGTGTAATTGGAGCAGGTGTAGCAATCGCAATCATCGTCGATAGGGGAGAACTGTCTTTGATACTTGGCGTTGCTGAGGTTAACCCGACCATCTCTCGTGAAGACAGCACTGGTTCGAGCTTGGCGACTAGGAGCTACACAGTCGAAGGTATCTGCGCCATTTTCGACTCCAATAAAGAGGTCGTCAGGCTCCCCAATCCCAAGCAAGTGGCGAGGCTTGTTGCGGGGGAGTTCTTCACACATCCACTCCACGATCGTTCCCAAATTTTCCTTATCGAGCGCGCCGCCAAGCCCAAATCCGTCGAATGAGATCCCATCTTCATCAAGGGCAGATAGGTCACGAGCCGCCTTGCGCCGCAGATCTTCATATTGGGCTCCTTGAAGCACTCCAAAGAGAGCTTGATAGGGGCGATGGCTGCGCTCGCGGGTCAGTCGACCATGCTCAGTCAGGCAGCGCTTTGCCCACAGCCGGGTTCGTTCAAGGGAGCGTTCTTGGTACCCCCGAGTGTTGTGGAGGGTGGTGCATTCATCGAAGGCGAAAATAATGTCGGCACCTAGTTGGTGCTGGACCTGCATAGAGACTTCTGGGGTGAAGCGGTGCATGCTGCCGTCGAGGTGCGATTTGAAGGTAACTCCATCGTCATCTACGTGGGCTAGGCGCTCTTTATTCTCAGCAATGACCTCATCTGACCTAAAGGTCTCGGTATCCATGGCGATGACCTTCTTAAAGCCAACTCCCAGGGAGAGAACCTGAAAGCCGCCGCTGTCTGTAAACGTGGGTCCGGGCCAGTTCATGAAGCGTCCCAGCCCACCCGCCTCATCAACGATTTCTGGGCCAGGCTGAAGGTAGAGGTGATAAGCGTTGGCGAGAATCGCCTGAGCTTCAAGCTCCTTCATGGACTCAGGAAGCACTCCTTTTACGGTGGCTTTGGTGCCGACTGGAATGAAGGCAGGGGTCTTGATCTGACCGTGGGGAGTGGAGATAACCCCGGTTCGACCCAATCTCCCAGGCAGTTGCCTTTCTTCTGCAAATGAGAAGTTATTGCCCGAACTGGTGCCATAGGTCATGCCCGTACTGTATTGAAAAGAACCCGACAAATAGGGCAAGATGACCCCACTTGGTACCCCTCGTGCGGGCTACGACTGCTGGAGTGCAAACTTTGGCGGAACAGCTTGCTCACCTATTAAGGAGAAAACATGAAAGCACGCCTCAAGACGCGTACTGTCGTCGCAGCGGTCTCCGCAGCGTCGATCGCGTTAGTCGGCTTTGTTGCTGTACCAGCTCATGCTGATACTCGCACCACTGTCGTGGTAACGGAATCAAATCCGTTGTCATCATTGAATCCTGGAACTCCGGATACAAACTTGGTGACAAATACTGATATTGGATATTTAGTTTCTGCTCCATTCTGGTACTACGACAACAAGGAGCAGGTCGTTCGTAACACAGACTTGGGTTCTTATGACATCGCTGTCAATAAGGTGAATGACTTTGAAGTCAAGTACACAATCAAGAAGGGTGCTGTCTGGTCAGATGGAGTACCAATCACCGCAGGTGACCTTCTCCTCAGCCATATCTTGAATTCCAGTGCATACTCAATCAAGGCTGGTCTTGGCGATCCAAACGGAAACACCACTCCTGCATTCAACAGCGTCAACTACGGTGGTCCATATGACACTGCAGTCAACGGACTTCCTGTTGTTTCAGCTGATGGATTGTCTGTCACAGTCAAGTACAGCATCCGTGTAGCAAACTGGGACATCTTGGGACCAAGCCCATTCCCTGTTCACACATTGGTCGAGCTTGCTCGCGGAGACAAGGGTCTTCCTTCAGTCTCAACCGCAGCCGCTGATACTGCACAGTTCGTAAAGGACTTCCAGTCTTACAACACTGCAAACCTCAAGAAGTACGGAAATGTTTGGAGCAACAGCTACAACATCTCTGCTGTTGATAGCTCAACAAACCCACTTCTTCTGGTCAGCAATGGTGGATACATCCTGCAATCAGCAGTTACAAACCAGAGTGCAACTCTCGTTGTTAACCCTAAGTACAACGATGGACCAGCTCTTAGCGGTATCACAACATTCATCTTCAAGTTCGGTATTGCTGATGGTTCACCTTCAGCTCAAGCACTCTCCAACAAGGAAATTGACGTATACGATGGTCAGCCAACCGCTGATGCAGTTGCATCCCTCAACACCCTTCCAGGTGTAACAACCGTTGGTTACAACGCTGCAACTTATGAGCACATTGATCTTCGCGTAGGCGATGGACCAGGAACTACAGATCACTACACCGGTCCATTTGCTGCTTCAGGAGGCCAGAAGGCTGCCGACCTACGTCGTGCATTCTTGCTCGCCTACCCACGTGCAGATATCGTCTCTAAGTTGATTGCACCAATCAACTCTGATGCACAGGTCTTGCAGTCAACATTTGTGCTTCCTGATAACGCCGATTACAACAGCGTCATCGGTGCTAACGGTTCTTCGATTTACTCTGGAACTCAGGCAAAGCGCACGGCTACTGCTCTCGCATTGGTAAAGAAGTACTACCCAACAGCGGGTACTGCTACTCCAATCAATGTCAACCTTCTATTCGGACAACCTTCGAACACTCGTCGTGTTTCTGAATCACAGTTGGTTAAGGCTGCAGAAGCTAAGGTTGGCTTCAACGTCAACATCACACCTACCTCAGGTTGGTCAGCCCACTTGTCAGAGAACAAGTGGGATGCTGAATTCTTCGCATGGTCAGCATCAAGCATCCAACAACAAGGTAACTGCCCTAACTTCGAGACAAGTGGTGGAAACAACTTCATTGGCTACTCAAGCTCAGTCGTTGATGCCGCATGTAAGGTTCTATCTGGCGCTGCAATCTCGCACGCTGATGAGCTTCGTCTCTACGATCAAGCAGAAGGTGCTGTAGACCGCGATGCAGTCTCACTGGGAATCTTCCAATTCCCATCTGTAGTTGCTTACAACTCAGCACTCTCAGGCGTAAAGCCTGGTCCACTTGCTCCGAACATTGTTTGGAACTACTGGACATGGCACTTCTAAGAAGTTAACTTCTTAGAGAAGTTCTAAGAGAAGGGCGCTCTCCTCTGCGGAGGGCGCCCTTCTCTGCTTGATTAAGGGGTTTTTGGCAGGGCCATATCCTGCGAGTTCATTTAATGTTATCCAGCAGTTTGCCCTAGTATCGCCTCTACATGCATTGCCTGTAGAACCTTGGATTCCTAGTAGGAGGTCGACTCGAGTGTTTGCCTATATTTCACGTCGCATAGGCGCTGCCTTTATTGTCCTCTTTGGATCGACCTTTATTCTTTTTAACCTTGAAGCGATCTCTGGAGATCCTCTTTCGGATCTGCGAACAAGCACCAGCCCAACAGCAAAAGCCCAACTTCATGACCTCATTAGAACTCTGCACCTGAATGTTCCGGCTCCAGCGCGGTACTTCATCTGGCTCAAGGGAGTTCTCAAGATATTCACTGGTCACATTGATTTGGGTACCGACCGGCAATCCACTCCTATTCCCACCGTTCTAGGAACTGCTATTCCCACCACAATTAGGTTGGTTTTGGCAGCAACCATTTTGGCGATCGTCCTGGGAATTGCAATTGGAATCATTTCTGCGTTGCGCCAGTACAGTCGTTTCGACTACTTCATGATTTTTGTTTCGTTCTTCCTCTATTCACTCCCTATTTTCTGGGTCGCCGTATTGCTCAAGCAATTTTTAGCTATCTCATTTAATAACTTCCTAGCCAATGGTCATATTGGCTCATGGTTTATAGTGATTATGAGCCTGATTTCTGGGATTTTTTGGGCTGGAGTTTTCTCGGGGACCCGAAAGCGAGTTTTCACAATTTTTTCTGTAGTCGCCCTCGTGAATGCTCTCTTGCTCTGGACTCTCAGCATTACAAAGTGGTTTACTCATCCGCGTCTCGGCATCGAAGGCATTTTTCTCTTCGGAATCGCTATTGCGTTTGCGGTAACTCTCGTCTCTACGGGACTCGAAAATAGGAATGCGCTCAAGGCTTCGCTCACTATGGCGCTGGTTGGAACTATCTTGTATTTCCCAGCCGAACATATTCTGCACACGAAGGGCAGCCTCTTCTTAATTCTGGTCTTTGCCGTCGTTACTTTTGCCGTCGCGACTCTTAATGGACGTTTATGGTCGAAGATCGATCAAGGTCCGATCGTCAGATCCTCGAATTTAACCGCCTTCTTTATTGCAATTTTGATTCTATTTGACGAGATGATGCATAACTGGGTTCATTACATAAACACAGATGCGGTAAATGGACGTCCAATCTCTACTATCGGTCAGAGCAACACCCAATTGCCTCCGGGGCATTTCTGGTACAACGTTATTGACACTGCAACTCACTTGTTCTTGCCAACGATAGCTTTGACCTTGATCTCCTTCGCAGGTTACGTCCGATACTCCCGGGGAACAATGTTGGAAGTCCTTAACCAGGACTACATTCGTACTGCGCGCGCTAAAGGGCTAACCGAGCGCACAGTTGTGATGCGACATGCCTTTAGAAATACCATGATTCCATTAACGACCATTATTGCTCTCGACTTCGCCGGGATCATTGGTGGCGCCACGATCACTGAGACCGTATTTGGTTGGACTGGCATGGGTAAGTTATTTGTAAATGCCATTTATTCTTTCGATGAGAATCTTCTTATGGCAACATTCTTAATTACTTCTATCTTGGTACTACTAGCGACACTGCTCTCAGATCTGCTCTACGGAGCCCTCGATCCACGAATTAAGGTAGGAGGAAACTAATCATGGCTCTATTTAGACGCTCCAAGAAGAACACGGAAGATCTCGTTAATGCCGAGGGTGGCCTCGAGAACCGTGAAATTGAAGGTCTTACACAAGGTCAGATAGTTCGTGCTCGTTTCTTCCGCCACCGTGGCGCAATGATCTCTATCGTTGTATTAGTTGGAATTATTCTCCTGGTCTTCTCATCTGTTGGTGGAAATATTTTCGGTATCAATTACTCAGGCTGGTGGAAGTGGACGATCACTGACATGCCTGATGTGACTCAATGTCGAGCAGGTATTGTTGGTTGCCCAACTCTTTCAGTCATTCCAAAGTTTCTTGGAGGCGCTGGGATGCACCTCGGGCAACATCCATTTGGGCAGGATGATATTGGTCATGATTACTTTGCATTAGTTATGCGCGGCACTCAACGTTCGATCATCATCATGTTTGTCTTGGGAATTGTTGCTGGCCTCGTAGGCACAGTTGTTGGTGCTGTCGCTGGTTACTTTAAGGGCATCACGGATAATCTATTGATGCGCCTTGTTGAGTTCATCATCATCATTCCTGTCGTCATTGTGGGAGCCGTAATTGGATATCACTTTGGTAGTTTGGGAGTGATGGTCTTGGCTCTGATGCTGGGACTTTTCTCCTGGCCAGGTTTAGCTCGTCTGGTTCGAGGCGAGTTTCTCTCGTTGCGTGAGCGTGAATTTGTTGATGCTGCCCGGGTAGCGGGTGCCAGCAATTCCCGCATTATCTTTAAACATATTTTGCCGAATGCAGTGGGTGTAATCATCGTCGCCGTGACCCTTTTGATGTCCCAGGCAATCTTGTTGGAATCTGCTCTCTCATTCCTTGGATTCGGTGTAGTTGCTCCAGATGTTTCATTGGGTCTTTTGATTAGCCAGTATCAGGATTCATTTACAACTAGGCCCTGGCTCTTTTGGTGGCCGGGTCTCTTCATCATCGTTATCTGCCTAACCGTGAATTTCATCGGCGATGGGTTGAGAGATGCATTTGATCCACGCCAACGTCGCAGAATTGGACGTAAGGAGCGCGAGGAGTCTCGCCAGGCAATCGCGAGCCACAGCGTTGGAGAGAGTAAGTAATGAATCCGGTTACAGCGAGGCGCGATAATTCGTTACTTGTGAAAGAGCAACATGACCGCCGCTATGACTCCAATAAGCGCTGCGCTGCCAATGATGGAGTAATTGCGCTCGAAGGTGTCTTCAATGATCGTCGGATTAGCAATCCTGCTGAAGTCAACCATTCCGTACCTGGCTATAGCAGCGGCCGCTCCAGTATCGCTCTCGGGGAGGTCTGCGGGACTTATTTGGACTCCGCGTTCCAGTCCCAAAGTTCTTGGATCTATAGCCTCAATCTTGTCCAGTCGAGTGGCTCTTCTAGCTTGTCTAGGAGTTGGACCAGTAGCAGCCCAAGCGCTAATTCTCTTCTCTCGGGTGTAAATCATGAGTGTGAGCCGCGCTTCAACGCTTTGAACGCTCTTCCAGCTCAACGTATAGGTCTCGATTGGATTAACAATGGTAAGACCTTCATCGTAAAAGATGATTTTAGGGCGAACGTAAGCAGCGCTTGCCAAGATAGTAAAGAAAGCGCACCACAGGGTTACATCAATCGAGTTGTATCTACTGCTTGTGTACCAGGTGCTAATTACAATACCCAGAAAGAAGAAAAGCAGAAATCCGAACATCAAATAACCTTTTCGAGCGCGGAATACTGTCGGATTAGTTCGATTGCTCTCACTCATCATGCTGTAATAGTGTCACAAAAGGCGGAGAAATAATGACAAGTGGTGGTACACCCGTACTCAAAGTTTCAAATTACAGCGTCGAGTTTTGGGTCGATGGTGTTTGGTACCCAGCGGCGGTCAACCTCAACTTTGAACTCTTCCCAGGTAGAACTCTCGCACTTGTAGGGGAGTCTGGATCAGGTAAGTCAACTGTTGCAATGGGAATAATGGGTTTGCTCGCCTCTAACTCGAGAACATTTGGTTCGGTCAAGGTAAAAGATGTTGAGATGGTAGGTGCACCTCCCGCTACTCTACGTAAATTCCGTGGCAAGGAAGTTGCTTATATCTTCCAGGAGCCAATGACAGCTCTCAACCCGGTTTACACAATTGGTTTCCAAATTATTGAAACTATTAGGAACCATTTCGACATGGGTCCTAAAGAGGCGAGAGCCCGTGCAATTGAACTGTTGACACTGGTTGAGATTCCAGATCCTGAACGTTCGGTCGACAAGTATCCTCACCAACTCTCTGGTGGGCAGCGCCAGCGTGCCATGATCGCCCAGGCACTAGCTTGCGATCCCGCTCTTCTGGTAGCCGATGAACCAACAACGGCGCTGGATGTAACGGTTCAAGCCGAGATCCTCGATCTCATGCGTGGATTGCGTACCAAATTAAATTCCGCAATTTTGTTAATTACTCACGATATGGGTGTAGTCGCGGATATGGCCGATGACATCTTGGTGATGCAGGGTGGCAATACCGTTGAATATGGAACAGCCGATCAAATTTTTAATCGCCCCCAGCACCCTTATACCCAACAACTCTTGGCGTCGGTTCCTAAGATCGGTTCCACCAAGATGCGTATTCTTGAGCCAAGCCAATCTGCTGCAAGCCCAGTTCTTAAACTTGAAAACGTAACGATTGAATATCCAAAGCGCGGTCGGATCCCAGCATTTACCGCTGTTAAGGATTTCTCCCTTGAGATTTTCCCTGGTGAGATTGTGGGCCTTGTTGGTGAATCTGGATCTGGAAAGACCACAGTGGGACGCGCCTCAATCGGATTAATTCCAATCAAAGCCGGAACTCTCAAAGTCGTTGGTCAAGACATTAGCCATGCCTCAATGAAGGACCTGCGCCAAATTCGTCGCAACACTGGAATTGTCTTCCAGGATCCTGCTAGCTCGCTCAATCCACGTCTACCAATCGGTGAGAGCATTGGAGAGCCAATTTATTTAGCAGGAATTGCCAAGGGCCAAGAGCTCGGCAAGATGGTTGAAGACCTACTCTCCAGCGTTGAATTACCGCGCAGCTATAGAAACCGTTACCCACACGAACTCTCTGGTGGTCAGCGTCAACGCGTCGGTATCGCAAGAGCCCTCGCGCTCGCTCCAGATATCTTGATCGCCGATGAACCTACTTCCGCGCTAGATGTATCTGTTCAGGCTCGCTTCCTAGACCTGCTCCAAGAGCTGCAAGCGAAATTAAAGTTCGCTTGCCTCTTCATCACCCATGATTTAGGTGTGGTCGACATCCTCTCGCACCGAATTGCGGTTATGCAGAATGGTCGCCTCGTTGAAATCGGTACCAGAGATGAGATTCTCAATCATCCGAAGGATCCGTATACACAGCGTTTGTTGAGCGCGGTCCCTGTTCCAGATCCTGCTGAGCAGAAGCTTCGCCGTGAAGCGAGATTGGCTGCAAAGTAGCGCTCAGGCGTTACCTGATCACCAGATTCGAACTCGTTCGGACTCGGGTAACCAGAGCGGATCGCCCTCGACCACTCCAAAGGCTGCATAAAATTCTGGCAGGTTCTTCAGAATTTGATTTGCTCTAAATTCTGCAGGGGAGTGTGGATCGGTAGCGATCAACCGCTTTGTCTCCTCAGGGCGCAATTTCCCATTCCAGATCTGGGCGTAGCCGATGAAGAATCTTTGCGCGCCTGTCAGACCATCAATAACGGGCGCAGGTGCCCCTTGGAGCGAAATTTTGTAGGCCTGATAAGCCACACAGGCGCCCCCTAAATCTCCGATGTTCTCGCCGATTGTGAGCGCTCCATTCACGTGGACCTCAGGCGCATTGGAGGGATGCAGCGCCTCGTATTGGTCAATGAGTTTGCGAGTGAGCGCCTCAAATTTGGCTCGGTCCTCTTCGCTCCACCAATCGTTGAGGTTTCCATCGCCATCAAATTTCGAACCTTGATCATCAAATCCATGACCAATCTCGTGACCAATTACCGAGCCGATGCCCCCGTAATTGACGGCGTCATCTGCCTCGAGATTGAAGAAGGGAGGTTGCAATATCGCTGCCGGAAAGACGATCTCGTTGTAGAGCGGGTGGTAATAGGCATTTACCGTTTGTGGCGTCATGCCCCATTCGTCGCGATCGATGGGGGTGCCAATTTTGGAAAAGTTGAACTCTTGAGCGAAGGTTGTAACCGCTTCTAGATTTGCAATGAGGTCATCAGGAACGATGGTGAGTTTGGAATAGTCGCGCCATTTATCCGGATACCCAATTTTTGGGGTGAATTTATTTAGTTTATCGAGGGCCTTGGCGCGAGTCTCGTCACTCATCCAGGTGAGATTTGAGATATCGACACGGTAGGCCTCAATCAAATTGTGAACAAGTTTGAGCATCCGCTCTTTGGCTTCTGGAGGGAAGTGGCGCGCTACATACTCTTGGCCAATTGCTTCTCCGAGGGCACCTTCAACGAGAGAGACTCCGCGCTTCCAGCGTTCGCGAAGCTCTGGAGTTCCAGAGAGAGTCCTTCCGTAAAAGGCAAAATTCTCTTCTACAAAATTGGCAGAGAGGTAGGCGGCGCTTCCTGAAATCAGATGCCAGGTCAGCCAGGAACTCCATGATTCGCGGTCGAATTCATTGAGCAGTTGAGCCATTCCGGCAAAGTGGGATGGTTGTTGAACGATCAAATCTTCCATCACATGCTGCGGCACTCGGGCGGCGTGCATCCAACGCTGCCATTCAAAACCTGGAGTGAGTTCCTGCAAACCAGCAAAGTTGTATGGGTTGAGCACCTGGCTCATGTCACGATCTTTAACCTGATCAAAGTGATTTGCCGCGATCTTGGTCTCTAGCGCGAGTACACGGGACGCATGCGCTGCGGCGTTCTCTACCCCTGCCATCTCCAACATCTTTGTAGCGTGTGAAAGAAAAGCCTCGCGGATTGGCGCGTACTGCTCTTCACGATAGTAGGCCTCATCAGGCAGGCTGATCCCGCCTTGCGACATATACATGACATAACGATTGCTATCGTGAGCATCGACCTCTACTCCGATATAGAAGAGGCCACCGAGTCCTCGAGCCTCCAAGCCACCCATGACCTCAAGGAGTTCATTAGCGCTTTGAATAGCGAGGGTTCTGGCAATGTCATCTGCGATGGGGGAGATACCGAGCGATTCAATCCGTTCAACATCCATGAACGAGCGGAAGAGATCACCAATCTTCTGAGCGTTTGAACCCGGCTCCGCAGTGCCAGCAGATAGGTCTTCGATGATCTGACGAACATGGGCCTCGCTCTGCTCTCGCAAGACAGTAAAGGCGCCATAGCCTGCTCTATCGGCTGGAATCTCAAAATTCTTTAGCCAACTCCCATTTACATAGCGAAAAAAGTCCTCGCGGGGCGAGACAGATATATCGAAGTGATCATGGAAGATTCCGCTTTTTAAATCGCTCTGTGAACTCATTCCTCTAGCCTAATAGAGGTAGGCCTCAAACCTCCGTTTCAGAACTAATACAACTTTCAACTATCCTGTATTCAAAGTAAGATTCGAGTATGACAGCCAAGAAGATTGACGCAAAGTGGCTCTCCCCACGAGAGTTAAAGGCATGGCGTTCTTACATCGTCGCCTCGCGTCGCCTCTGGGATGCCATGGAGACCGATCTCTCTCCTCATGAATTATCGATGTCCGATTACGAGATTTTGGTCCACTTGAGTGAGGCACCCGGTCGACAGATTCGAATGAGTGAACTTGCCGAGAGCGCCATGATCTCGAAGTCTCGCCTCTCTCATCGTATGAAGGTTATGGAGAAGGCCGGTTGGGTAAGACGCGAGGTCTGCAAGGTTGATAAGCGGGGTCAATTTGCCATCATGACTGACAAGGGTTGGAAGGCGATTGTTAAAGCTGCCCCAGATCACCTGGTAAGCATCCGCTCCCGATTTATCGATCACCTCACCGCTAAAGATCAGGAGGATCTAGCCCGGATCTTCGAACGAGTGAGCGAGAAGATGCGCGAGCAATTTGAAAAGGGATGCGACTCTTAAATTAGGGAAATAAAAAACCCCGCCACATGATGTGGCGGGGTTTTTCAATGTTGACTTACTTCTTTGCAGCAGCCTTCTTACGAGGCTTTGCAACCTTCTTAGCAGCTGGCTTTGCAGCAGCCTTCTTACGAGGCTTTGCAACCTTCTTAGCAGCTGGCTTTGCAGCAACCTTCTTAGCAGCGGCCTTCTTGCGTGGCTTAGCAGCAGCCTTCTTAGCAGCTGGCTTAGCAGCGGCCTTCTTGCGAGGCTTAGCAGCAGCCTTCTTAGCAGCTGGCTTTGCAGCAGCCTTCTTACGTGGCTTTGCAGCCACCTTCTTTGCTGGAGCTGCCTTCTTAGCAGCGGCCTTCTTACGACGCTTTGGAGCTGGAGCTGCCTTAGCAGCTGCCTTCTTGCGACGCTTTGGAGCAGTTTTCTTAGCTGCAGCCATTTACATCTCCTATCAGAATGGTTCGATCCGTCACCGAACCTGTTCAAGGAGAATCGTGACAGTAATTACATGAAGAAGCCACTATTTTCGATATAAAAGTGAGTGCGTGTCGCAACAATATTTTTTTGATTTTTTGTGCTGTTTTGCAGATTTGATAGTCGAACTTCTAACTCGGATCTTCTCCGATTCGTTTTTTACTTCGTTGCTCAATTGCATATGGATTTGTTTGCAGATCGAAATTTCGAAATTCGGAGAGTTTTGCCGATGTCAGCGAGACCAATGCCATGCAGAGCAAGCCACCGGAAATAACTGAAGTCCGCAATGAGGTAAGTGCGGCGGTCGTACCGGCGCGTAACTGCGCCGAGAGCGGCCCCACTGAGTAAGAAAGCAGTTCTAATCCGGCCAACCGGCCACGGAATTCATCATCAATCGTCTGATTCCACATCGTATTTCTGCAGAGAGCGCTGACCTGGTCAGATGCTCCCGCCAATCCAAGAAAGAGAAGGACCATCCAGAGCGAATTTGTGGTTCCTGCAAGAGCGATGCACGCCCCCCAACCAATCGCTGCGATGGCGATGGCCCTGCCGTGCCGGTTGAACCCTTTAATCCAACCGCTCGTGGCAGTCACCACGATTGAGCCGAAGATTCCCGCGGAATAGAAGAGACCCAAAGCCCATCGCGAGTGAATCTGATCCGCCCAAAATGGAAAGAGCGCGTTCGGCATAGCAAAGAACATCGCGATGAGATCGATGATGTAGGTACCCAACAGATCTTTACGTGAAGCGGCATACTGCAATCCATCGAAGACCGCCTTGAATGATCTTGTTGTCCCGTCGCGTACCGGTGGTACAGAGGCGATGCGAAGCATAAATCCGACCGAGATTACGTAAGAGATGATGTCGATCCCAAATGCGGTTTTTACACCGCTCGTAGCAATGATTACTCCTGCAATTGCCGGCCCGATGATGGCGCTAAATTGCCAGCGCAACGACATGAGGGCCATGGCCGATGGAAGATCCTCGTGCTCCACTAATCGAGGAATCATGGCGCTATAACTCGGTCCTTGAAGTCCATCCACCGCTGAAAATCCCGCGCCAACCAGGTAGAGAAGGAGAAGATGGGGGTGATGCAGGAGCGAATTTCCTAGAAGTGTGGCCGAGAGAAGAAGTGCACCAGCTTCACAACGCCATACCATCTTCTTGCGATCCACGGTGTCAGCCAACACTCCACCCCAGAGCGCAAAGATTATGAGGGGAATGATTTCGACCGCCCCCATCGCACCGACCGCGATGTATGAATTAGTGAGTTCCTTGATCTGAAAGGGGAGAGCCACAATCGTAAGTGAAGAACCAAAGCGCGTTACGACCCCGGAGATAAATATGTAGCGCAGATTTTTATTTTTACGAAGAGGTGAGAGATCTACTGCGAATCGCGCCATCCGTCGAGCCTAGTGAAAAGTCTGTTCTTCGGAAGGAAATTTTCCCTCGGCCACATCTGAAGCCCACTCTTTAACTCCGTTTGAGATTTCATCCCGGAGATTGCGATAAGCCTTGGCAAATTTCGGGGCTCTCTCTGTCAGACCCATAAGATCAGTCCAGACAATCACCTGAGCATCGCAGTCTGCTCCTGCACCGATACCGATGACCGGTATCTGCAGAGTTGCTGAAATCTCCGCTGCTAACTCCGCGGGAACCATCTCTAGCACAATTGCAAAAACACCCGCGGCCTCTAACGCCAGAGCATCCTTGATGATCTTTTCGGCGCTATCTGCACGTCCTTGAACCTTAAATCCACCCAAAGCAAAGACAGATTGAGGTGTGAGCCCGAGATGGCCCATGACAGGGATTCCTGCGCTAATGAGTTTCTTGATTTGCGGAACCACTTTCTTGCCACCCTCAAGTTTTACGGCATGAACCTTTGCCTCTTTGAAGAGTCGGGTTGCACTTTCAAGGGCCCACTTTGGTGATTTCTCGTAACTTCCAAAGGGAAGATCGGCCACCACCATCGCGGTTGTGGAACCTCGAACCACAGCCCTCGAGAGCATGATCATCTGATCAAGGGTTACTGGAATCGTGTTCTCTTCGCCGAGAAAATTGTTTCCTGCGCTATCTCCCACCAAGAGAACGGGGATTCCCGCTGCATCAAATATGGAGGCGGTCATCTCTTCATAACTTGTGATCATCGCCCATTTTTCGCCACGAACTTTCTTGGCGGCTAAATCAGAGATTGAAACACGACGAGTGTGTCCGTTAGACATGGCTTCCCCTTAAGGCTCGCGGCCAGTTCTGGTCCGCGGCTAAAGCAAAGTCTACCTTCATAGGCCTGAGAGCACTTCTTCAGGGCTATGGGCAGGCGTACAGAAGCGCAGGTAGGATTCTTACATGAGCCCACAGGCGAGTGGCCAAATACGCGTAGCTTTAGCGCAGATCAATCCGACTGTCGGCGCCTTGGAATCCAACTCCAATCTCATCTTCGACTATGCCCAAAAAGCCGTCAGCGCAGGTGCGCACCTGTTGGTCTTGCCAGAGATGGTGCTGACTGGCTATCCCGTTGAAGATCTAGCAAATCGCTCCTCATTTCGCCAAGCCTCTCGTAAAGCGATCTCCGTTCTGGCAGAGCGTCTTGGCGCATGTGGAGAATTAGTGAGCATTGTCGGCTACCTCGATGAGAGCCCATCTCGTCGCCCGCAAAACGCTGTAGCGGTGATTCATCGCGGCGCTGTTGTGGCAACGTACATAAAACATCATCTTCCGAATTACGGCGTCTTCGATGAATTTAGGAACTTCGTTCCGGGAGATAAATCTCTGGTCTTTAGATTGCATGGAATCGATGTGGGTGTTGCCATCTGTGAAGACATTTGGCGTGAGCAAGGTCCGGTTGCGGAGTTGGCTTCACGGAAGGTGGGATTGGTAGTCGTCCCTAACGGCAGCCCCTTCGAGAGAAATAAAGACGATGTGAGAGCTGCACTAGTTCGCCGGCGGGCTAGAGAGATTGATGCTCCTGTCCTCTATGTAAATATGACTGGCGGGCAGGATGATCTCGTCTTTGATGGGGATAGCATCGCAGTCTCGGCAAATGGAGTGACCATCGCCCGAGCTCCACAATTCGATGATGGTCTGATGGTTGTGGACGTTGATGCCAAGTATCAATCGGGTAACCCTGATGTGATCCTCAGTGAGGCAAAAGTTCCTAGCTACCCAAAGATCCATCATGGAGCGGCACAAAGGTTAGAGACAGAAGCGGAGATATGGCAGGCGCTGGTCGTAGGACTCCGTGACTATGTCAAAAAGAATGGCTTTCCATCAGTCCTTTTGGGTCTTTCGGGTGGAATTGATTCAGCCGTTACAGCTGCAATTGCAGCTGATGCTGTGGGTGCTAAGAAAGTCTTTGGCGTTGCCCTGCCAAGCCGATACTCCTCTGAACATTCCTTGAGCGATGCTGCAGAATCGGCACGGCGCATAGGTTTGAATTTTCGAGTCATTGAGATCCAGCCCATGGTCGATGGATTTCTCAACTCACTCAATCTGACCGGTTTGGCCGAGGAGAATTTGCAAGCGCGAGTTCGTGGAACCACCTTGATGGGGCT
>Ga0364881_10175_pt1 | contig 44822 bp, 34 predicted proteins | sample ExccelJu500001D4_5_FD_206923 | JGI IMG/M metagenome (GOLD analysis project Ga0364881, IMG submission 206923) | Enriched cells from Trout Bog Lake Hypolimnion, Wisconsin, USA - BchlTB.July30.5000.01.D4 | ecosystem: Environmental > Aquatic > Freshwater > Lake > Hypolimnion/Profundal zone | place...
AATCACCAACCCTCACATAAGTGTCTTTCGCTGCAACTAAAACCTCATTGTCAACTTCAGGCGAGTCAAATTCACTGCGGCCTATAAAATAACCGCCTTCCTTTCGGTCGAATAATACCTTAAAGGTTTGGCCTATTTTCTTTTGGTTCAATTCGTTACTTATTTGTTCCTGTACACCCATTAGCTCGGCCGCGCGCTCTTCTTTCAATTCCATAGGCACATCATCCTCTAAACCATGTGCGCGGGTGCTTTCTTCGTGTGAGTATGTAAATACCCCCAAGCGGTCGAACCTCACTTCTTCAATAAAAGTCTTGAGATTATTAAAGTCCTGTTCTGTTTCGCCGGGAAAACCAACCAGCATCGTTGTTCTTAAACCAATGTTCGGAACCTTCTCGCGTATTTTATGAATCAGGTCGCGGGTTTCTGCATTAGTAATATTGCGGCGCATAGCGGTAAGTATATTATCGCTGGCGTGTTGCAGCGGCATATCCAGGTAATTGCAAACCTTTTCATTTTCGGCAATGGCATCAATAATTTCTAATGGAAATTGTGCCGGATAAGCGTAATGTAAACGTATCCACTCAATACCATCTACTTTCGAAAGTTCTTTCAGTAACTCAGGTAGTTTACGCTTTTTGTAAATATCCAGTCCGTAAAAAGTGAGCTCCTGCGCTATTAATATCAGTTCTTTTACTCCTTGGGCGGCCAGGTTTTTTGCTTCCACCACCAAATCTTCAATAGTGCGCGAAACGTGCTTCCCTCTCATCAGTGGAATAGCACAAAAAGAGCAAGTGCGGTTACAACCCTCTGATATTTTGAGGTAGGCATAATGTACCGGTGTGGTCAAAAACCGCTCGCCTACTAACTCGTGTTTATATTCTACTTTAAGTGTATTCAACAATCGGGGCAATTCAAGTGTCCCGAAAAAAGCATCTACTTCGGGTATTTCAGTCTCCAGGTTATCCTTGTAGCGTTGAGAAAGGCAACCGGTTACGTACAACTTTTCAATTTTACCGGCATTTTTTGCATCGGCATAATCCAGGATAGTGTTGATTGACTCTTCCTTGGCACGGTCAATGAAACCACAGGTATTTACAATAACTATATTGCGCCCCTTGTTCCATTTATCATGCTGCACATCATAGCCACCATGCTGCAACTGGCTCATCATAACCTCACTATCCACCAGATTTTTTGAACAGCCCAGGGTGATTACGCTAATCTTATCTTTTTTAATAGACTTAGTTTTCATTATTATAAGATTACACAGATTTAATTGATTACACAGATTTAATGAAGCCGACCGTAATCAGTGCAATCATGTTTTTATCTGTGTAATTATTTTTAATAGGATACACGTTTTACTTCGCAGCTTTTGTTTCCAAAATTAATAAGCAGTCCTGTTTTTATTTTTGATGCTTTCAAATACGAGATTAATTGATTTCTGAACAATACGGGCATAATTCCTGTTACCGACTTTAACTCTACTATAGCTCTTTGTTCAATCAACAAATCGCACCTGAAAGTACCCACTTTTTTATTTTTGAAAAGCACTTCAAACTCTTTCTCGGTTTCGTAATCAATCTTCCTTTCTGCAAATAAAATTTTAAGCGAGTTATGATAAACCTTCTCCGGAAATCCCGGCCCAAGTTGTTTATGAACTTCAAAACAACAAGCAATGATTTTCTCCGTCAAAGGGTCATTTGCGGCCTCAGCCATACTGTATATTCTTTATAGTTACACAGATTATAACGATTACACTGATAATTTTCAATTACAAGAATTAAGGAAGACCATCGTAATCCGTGAAATCATGTATTTATCTGTGAAATCAAAGTCTGAACAGACTCTCAACAAACAACTTTTTATTAAACACCTGTAACTTATCCATTTGCTCGCCAACGCCAATATACTTCACCGGTATGTGAAACTGATCGCTGATGCCAAGTACCACACCACCCTTGGCCGTGCCATCCAGTTTGGTAATGGCCAGCGCTGTTACCTGGGTAGCTGCAGTAAACTGTTTAGCCTGCTCCACTGCATTTTGACCGGTGGAGCCATCAAGCACCAGTAATACTTCATGTGGTGCATCGGGCACTACTTTCTGCATTACGCGACGTATTTTGGTTAGCTCGTTCATTAAGTCAATGCGGTTGTGTAAACGTCCGGCCGTATCAATAATCACCACGTCCGCACCAATGGCAACTCCTCTTTCTACAGCCTGGAAAGCTACTGAAGCAGGGTCGGCATTCATCTGGCTTTTCACTATTTCAACATCTGCACGTTTTGCCCACACATCTAGCTGGTCAATGGCTGCGGCTCTAAAGGTATCGCCGGCGCCTAAAAGTACTTTCTTCCCGGCTTTTTTAAACTGGTGCGATAATTTACCTATCGTGGTTGTTTTACCCACACCGTTTACGCCCACCACCATAATAACGTATGGCTTAACACCAGCGGGGGTATCAAAGTTCTCCTGGTCTTCATTTTTATTTTCGGCCAGTATGCGCTCAATCTCGCTCTTCATCAGGTTGTTCATCTCCGAGGTAGTAACAAACTTATCCCGCGCGGCGCGTTCCTCAATGCGTTTGATGATTTTGATGGTAGTTTGCAGGCCTACGTCCGATGATATCAGGGCTTCTTCAAGCCTGTCAAGTACCTCCTCATCAATCTTACTCTTACCCGCAACGGCCTTGGTAATTTTAGAGAAGAAGCCTTCTTTGGTTTTCTCTAAACCCTTATCCAGGTCGTCCTTATGTTCTTTGGTGAAAAAGCTGAATAGTCCCATAATTAAAACTTTTGCCACGACGGCACAAAGACACTAGGTATTTTTATGATAAATATTTTTTATAATCCTTAGTTTCTTTATGGCTGTATGTGTTTCATTTAATGAAAAAAGCATCTCTCGTTACGAAAGATGCTTTTATGATATAATTTTGCCAAGCCGGTAATTACTCTTTTCCGGCGAGGAAATCCTGAACTTTATCTTTATGCACTATCTTCTCTAAAAAAGAATATTTGTTAGTCTTTCCTTTTACAGCCTTGATTACCTTAACGTAATCTTTTGAACCTGCTACAGTAGCACGGTCAGTTCTCGCGTTTTTTGAAATTTTTGCCATGGTTCAATTATTTTATTTCTTTATGTACTGTTACTTTCTTCAAAAACGGATTGTATTTCTTCAACTCCAGTCTTTCGGTAGTTGTTTTACGGTTTTTATAGGTCATATAACGGCTGCTTCCTGCAATGCCCGCTGCTCTCTGCTCGGTGCATTCAAGGATAACCTGTATTCTGTTACCTTTTGATTTCTTTGCCATGGTTTATTGATTGTACGATTATTAACTCAGTTTAATTTCGCCTTTTTTAGCCAGTTCCTTCAGGTAAGGGTAAATACCTTTCTTGTTAATGGTGCGAAGCGCCGACACCGAAACTTTTAATTCAATCCATTCATCCAACTCAGGGATAAAGAACTTTTTCTTCTTCAAATTGGGCAAAAACTTGCGTTTAGTCTTCACGTTTGAGTGAGAAACTGAATGACCAAACATTGGGCGTTTACCCGTTAACTCGCATACCTTACTCATGACTTTTTATTTTGGGAGCGCAAATATGCATCAATATTCTCTAAATTCCAAACCCCTGTTTTCGAACATTTTTCAACACGGTTTGTAGCTAATTTAAGCCACTAGCTTTTTCCTGACTTTGTTTTTAAAGCCAGGGAAAAGCCAATTTCAATCGTCCTCTTGTGTCCGTTTTCAACCTTTTCAAATACCATTCATGCTAAGGAATGCTAAGCCTTTTCGCAAAAACAAATCCTTAACATTCGTACTTTCACGCATCTTAAACAAGGGATTTCCCGTGCTTTCCGCCAGCCCAAATCGATACCAATTGGCACCAATCGCTAGAAATCGGTAGTTTTCGGTAGCTGTTTTCACCGCGCATGATGTCGATCGGCTCTGTTTGCCAGGTTGCGCCGTTCCTCTCTTTCCAAAGCACGCCACAGCAGTAACTTTTTTCGAACCCATAAATCTGTAGGCTGCAACGCTCACTTCTTCATTCATGCTATAAAGGTAATCAAATAAAAATTTATTTCAAAATTATGTTTGTTAATGGAAGAATATTTATCGAGCCCGCATCTGTTTAAATTTATTTATGTTTGGCGAAAGCCGCCCAAAGCACAGTTTAGCGGCTTTTTATAAATCAGCAGCAATGGCACTTAGCAGATTCTGGGTATCTGTTTTCATTTTTTCAATCCTGTATATCTTCCTTTCGTTGCTGAGGGGCTCCACTTATTCCATTGATTACATTGTTAATGGCAAAAAAGATGACCCCATTGTTATAAACCAGGTTTACCTGAATAAACTACCCGATAGCGTTAAAAGCGCCGTGCTGGCTTCCAAAGATTTTCATTATACCTTGCCAGGCACTGATACACTTTACTTTTTGCATGATAAAAGTGATATAGCCGTTAACATAGCCGTTGGCACGCAGGAAACCGATGGCATTTTACCCACATGCCGCAACACTATTCTCGACTATATCATTCCGCTGGTAGGGTATTTGGCGTTTTTTTGCGGCATTCTGCAATTACTTATCGATTCTGGTGCCTCACAAAAACTGGCTTCGTGGCTCAGCCCGGTTTTTACCAAAATTTTTCCCGAGTTGCCGCCCAAACACCCGGCTATATCATACATGATGCTCAATTTTGTGGCTAACTTTTTAGGGCTCGATAATGCCGCTACACCATTTGGATTAAAAGCCATGGAAAGTCTGCAGGAAATTAATCAGGACAAAGACACCGCCAGCAATTCGCAAATTATGTTTTTATGTCTGCATGCTGCGGGGCTAACCCTTATCCCTGTGTCCATCATATCGTACCGGGCGGCTAATAATGCACACAACCCGGCCGATGTGGTGTTGCCATGTATCATAACCTCGTTTATTGGCACCATGGCGGCACTGATAATTGTTGGCGTAAGACAACGCATCAATTTTATGAAGGCCGGTTTGTTATTGTTTTTTGGCTTACTAACCGGGGCCATAGGTGGTTTGCTAATGTATGTTACCCGGCTTGATTTTATCGAGAAGAACCATTTTATCATGAATGTTTCCAATGGTATTCTGCTGGTAATTATACTGGCTGTTATTGCCTATGCATGGTTTAAAAAGCAGGAGTTTTTGAATTTGAAAACCGATATTTTTTCTTCGTTTGTAAATGGCGCCACCGATGGCTTAATGACGGCAAAAAAAGTGTTTCCCTATATACTGGGCATGCTGGTGGCTATTTCCTTGTTTAGAAACAGCGGTGTTTTTGGAATCATTTCATCGGGTATAGGTGGCCTGGCCGGTCTGGTGCATTTGCCTGTTCAAATTGCTAATGCATTACCTATTGCCCTGCTCAGGCCTTTTAGCTCGGGCGGTTCACGGGGATTTATGATTGATGCCATGCACCACTTTGGAGCCGATACTTTTACCGGCAGGCTTTCCTGTGTTTTTCAGTGCTGCGCCGAATCAACCTTTTATGTAATCGCCCTGTATTTCGGTAGCGTAAATATTAAGAACACGCGCTATGCCCTTTCGAGCATGTTGCTGGTTGATTTAATTTGTGTTATCGGCGGTATTTTTGTTTGCCTCCTGTTTTTTCCTTTGAAGGGGTGAGTTTAGATTAGCGGAAAACGCTTCGCAAACCCACTGACTCCCGAAACGGGAGATCCGCCCCGCAGAAATGCAAATACCACCTGCCGGTTTCCGGTTGTCTGTAAAATCCTTTTTCTGGCGCTTATATCGTTTAGCGCGCTAACAACATCTTCCTGATAAATTAAAGTAAAATATTAATGCGATAAAAAAAGCCCCGAGTGCTTACACACTCGGGGCTTATCCATGGGTGAACCAGGAGATGAAACTATTCCTTCATTAATTTCCTGGCTATGATGGTTGAACCGTCATAAATTTTTAGCATATACATGCCTTGAGCAAGTGTTTCCATAGGTATGGAATACATATTCTCGCCGGCAAATGTTTTCCCTTCAAAAATAGTAGCTACTTGTTTTCCCATCAGGTCATACATCTTAATAGATATATTGCCCGCCCGCCCGCAACTTAATGAGAGAATAGCAATGTTATGGGCCGGGTTGGGTGCTATAGAAATACTTTCGTTATCAATAACCACGGGTATGCCTACCGTGCACGAATCGTAACTTACAATAGCAAAGTTAGACGCCGCAACACAATTGCCCTGCGTTACTACCACCGTATAAACGCCCGAATCGGTGGCTGCATAAGTGGCCGAGGTAGCGCCTGATATGTTGGTACCATCATCCTGCCATTGGTAGCTATAACCATTCCCCGAACCCGCAGTTAGGTTAACGGTTGTGCCGGGGCAAACGTAGCCATCACCGCTGTCAATGTAAGCTGCTGCATTCGGTAAAGCCAGTTCATTAGCATAAAGCGAATTAGATGTGCTTGAACATGCATTTTCAGTAGCAATGAAGAAATAAGCGCCTGAATCGCCTACTGTAATATTCGGGGTAACATTATATAAAGTATCGATAGTGCCACTTAGGTTAACAAACCAGATATAGTTATAGTCGCTGCTATCGGTGGCGTTAAAGGTTACACTGTCTCCACCGCAGAAGGTAAGGTTACCCGTAGCGGTTAAATTAGCAATAGGGTAGGGGTTAACCGTAACCTGAATACCGGTGGATGTAGAACTGCACTGCCCTAAAAGAACCAGCGCACTATAAGTTCCATTAGCCGAAACTGTAATGCTTGAATCGTTTGCCCCTGAAATGTAGTTTCCGTTATTTATCCATTGATAAGTGTAACCGGTACCGGTTGAAACGTTTAAAGTAACACTATCACCTGCACAGAATGATGTTGCGCCGGAAGCGGTAATGGTGTCAACAGGGTAAGGTTGAACAGAAACGCTGATGGCGTTAGATGTCAGGCTGCAACCATTTAGGGTAACTATGGCAGAATAAGTACCGGAATCAGATGCTACATAGGTTGAAGCAGTAGCTCCTGAAATGCCATATCCATCAGCAAGCCATTGGTAGCTATAGCCGGTGCCACCGGTGGCCAGCATTAAGGTATTGCCGCCTGTACAAATAGTTGTACCACCGTGATTAAGAATAGCAGCAGTTGGATTAGGGCGAACGGTTACTGTAATATCATTAGAAGTGGCCGAACAGACCCCCGAAGTAGCACTTACCGAATAAGTTCCGCCGGTCGTCGTTGCGTAAGTAATATCATTCGCGCCGCTAATTGCTGAGCCGCCCGATAACCACTGATAACTGTATCCTGACGTAGCCACAAAATTTACCGTATCTCCCGAGCAGGGAGCAGTGGTGTCCAGGGCAGAAATAGTTACAACGGGAGGCGCTTCAACAGTAACTGTAATATTTGAACTTGCCTGGCAACCATTATGGTCGGTAGCAAGCACTTCGTAATTGTAAACACCTACAGCGGTTGGGCTGGCTACGGTTGTAGCTGCAGTTGTAGTAGAAAGGCCGGTAGAAGGTGTCCAGTTATAAACATAAGTACCGCTTCCGCCGGTTGCTGCAGCCGCTAAACTTACCGAAGTAACGGTTCCAACACACCATGTAGTGTCACCTGTTGCTGCAATAGAAACAGAAAGCGTTGACCCGGTAACAGTGATAAGAACACTGCTCTGGGCTGTACAACCGCTGTTATCAGTTACCACAACCGTGTAATTGGTTGTAGAACCTATTCCGTTAACTACCGGGTTGGCAATAATACTATCATTAAGTCCGGATGTAGGTGTCCACTTATAGCTATAGGGGCTGGTGCCGCCTGATGCGGTTGGGTTTCCGCCCAGGGTTACGCTATTTGAGAAGCTACAGCCTGCAATACTTTGAGGATTACCGGCATTTGCGGTAGGCGCAGCATTTATTGTAACTGTGGTTGAAGAAGATGTGCCGGTGCAACCTGCGGCACTGGTTTCAACAACACTGTAATTACCTGTAATCAGAGCGCTGAAAGTGGGCAGCGTAGCGCCACTAACTTGTGCCCCGTTCCTTCGCCACTGGTAGGTATCGCCGTTAATAATACCCGCACTTAAATTTACGCTATCGCCCTGGCAGGTTGTTGTTGGGCCTTGTGCTGTTACAGTTGGCTGTGGCAGCGGATTGGCGGTAATAATAATGCTGTTCGAAGTGGCCGAGCATCCGTTTTTTGTTACCACAGCAGTAATGCTTCCACTTATTTTTGCATAATAAGTGGCCGCTGTTGCACCGAAAATAGCTGTGCCGTTATTTTGCCATTGATAGGTATCGCCGGCACCGGGTGTTTCAATAAGCTTTAAACTATCGCCGGCGCAGAAACTTGTGCTGCCTTGTGTAAAGATGGCCGCATTAGGCGCCGCACTTACCGTTACATGGATGATATTTGAAACGCCCTCGCACTGATTTACAAAAACATTGGCAGTATAGTTACCGGTGGTCTTAGCATAATAAGTGCTTTGTGTTGCTCCGGCAATTACTTGTCCATTTCGTTTCCATTGGTAGGTAGCACCGTTACTGGTATTTACAGATAATTCCAGGCTGTCGCCTGAACACAGGGCAGTATCACCGTGGGCAATAATTGTGTCAACCGGGGTGTTAACGGTTACTGTTATAGGCGCCGAAGTTGAACTGCCGCAGCTATTGGTAACAGTGACAGTAAAGGTGCCTGAAACTTTTACTTTCAGGTTTTGCCCAACATGACCATTACTCCAGTGATAAACGGTACCACCGCTTGCCGAAAGCGTAACGGAGTCGCCGTTACAAAAAGTGGTTGTTCCGGTAGCCACTATCTGGGCGCTGGGAGGGGAGTTTACCGTAACTGTTCTGGTGGTGGTATCAGATGTAACTCCATTGTTAATAATCAGGGTTACAGTGTATGTGCCGGGCAGGGTGTAAATGTGTTTTGGATTTTTTAAGGTACTTGTATTTTGGTCGCCGAAATTCCACAAATAGCCCGAAGCTCCGGTTGAGGTATTCTGAAACTTCACGGTATCCTCAATACACGCCACAGCGGGCGTTACTATAAATGAAGCCCTCAACGCTCCTGAGTCGACAGCATTTACTACAAAGTACCCGGTATCGCATTGTTGCGGAGAGCATGCTGTATTACAAGCAATTAATTCAATTTGATAGGTACCACTTGAATCATAAGTATGGGTAGGATTGATAGACGTAGAAGAGTTGAGTCCCCCGCTGGCAGGATCGCCAAAATTCCAGGTATAGCTATTGGCGTTGGTGCTGGTATTGGTAAAATTTACGACTACGTTGCCCACGGAAGGGTCGATAACCGCTGGTGCGGGTGTATGGTGTTCAGCTGCACGGGGTGTTAGACAGTGGATTGTATCCAGGTATGTAACAGTTTGGAATTTTTCCTGTGTTCCCTGCAGAACTCCTGAAGCGGTAAAGACAGGGGCTTCATAAGCTGCATCAAACCAGGCGTATTCAAACGAAGTATAAGGGGCGATAGGAATAACTGCATTATCATAAACCAATGTATCTGTGTGCAATACAAAACTTCTGTGCCTTACGGTATTCGTGTATGTAGCATGGGGAGAAATGAGTGTTCCGTAAGCGTCGTCATAATTCACCCTGGCGTTGTGAGCGTGATATATGAAATTTACACCATGGGCAGTAAGGTCAATGTTGTAGGAACTCAAAGATGTATCCCGGCTACCATAATTGATAGGGAATACATACAATACATCGGGCTTGTTGTATGTACAGGTAAATGGGATGTTTACCCCGCTTATCTTAGTGGTAATTCCTAAAATATTTTCCTCCAGCGAGGTAGCGCTTTTAAGGTCATTATTTACCACATTGGTGAAAACTGTTCCCTGAATATTAATATTTGTGATATTTCTGAAGGCTACGTTGGTAAGGGTATTAAACTCAGTATTGCAGTGAGCTACCGTATTACCACCTGCCGTACATTCCGTGATAAAAGCGGCCCGGTACCCGGCGTTTAAAGGGTTCAAAAAATCAAAATTGAACTGGTTAGTTGGTGTCAGTGAAGAAAAGTTCCAGGTAACATTGGCACCTGCTTGCAGGTAATTAAGTGTGCTGGTATCTACATTTACCGATGTGTAAAACAGCGAATCGCCCACAACCCCGAATTCTGTTGAGGTGTATGGCCCCTGGGCACGTGCTATAAAAGTTGTAAAAATTAAAATGAAGGCAAAGAGTATTTGCTTTTTCATAAGTAGAATGATTTTAGATATTGCGTGTGACAAGGCGCAACTTGTTTAGTTTAATGCTGTGCTTAATTTATTTTTGAGAATAGAGGGCAAGTCCCTGCAATGGGGATCATGAATAAGGCAGAATCACCTTTTTTGTTTATCTGTCAGTTAAAAAGTATCGATAATTATCTGACTAAAGTGACGCTGCCTTTTAAAGCTTTGGTTCTGTTATCGAGGAAAACTACAGTGGCTTCATAGGCAAATACCCCCGGCATCTGTAATATGCCCTTGTAAGTTCCATCCCATCCAATGAGTTGGTCGTGGCTTTCGAAAACCTTTTCGCCCCAGCGATTAAATACCTTTAAAATCAAAACTTTAATGCCATAACCATACACGTAAAATACGTCGTTGTTCCCATCTCCATTAGGGGTAAATACATTTGGAACGTAAACCTCGCCGGTTCCGTTCATCACCAATACCGAAGCATTGGCAGTGCAGGTTCCATTATAGGTAATTGTAACGGTGTAAGTAATCTGGTCGGCATAAGGCGTTGCAATAGGGTTTTGACAATCCTGGCAACTTAATCCATCACCCGGTTCCCAGATATATGAATTAACCGTTGAAACCGAACTGCCGGTTAAGTAGGAGCCAAGCTGCACGGTTTGTCCCAGCCTTACCGTTGTATCGGTTGGAAAAGCGATGGCTATGGCGGGTGCCGGTTGCCCTACTACAACAGATGGTAGGGTAGTGGTGCAGCCATTGGCATCTGTAACGATAACCGAATAAGTCCCAATAGCTAAGCCCGGAAAAGAATCTGAGCTTTGAGGAGCTCCGTTATTGATAGCATAAGTAAACGGAGCATTTTGGAAAAATACCGGGGTTACCACCACTGCTCCGTCATTACCATTACAGGTGGCTGAGTCGGCTACCACTGTAAAGGAATCAGGAGTTGCGGGCGGCACCACAATGCTGGTTGTAATAAGACATCCATTATTGTCCGTTAACTGAATATAATAGGTACCTGAATCAAGTCCGGTTATTACACCATTTGTAGTAGTAATAAAGTTAACAGAGTCCTTAGTGCATACATAATTATAAGGAGGAGTACCACCATTGCCCACAGCTGTAATAGTTCCATTCTTTTCACCCTGGCATTTAACTCCAGTAGCAGTTACTGAAGTGAAAACCAATGGCGATGGTTGAGAAACCTGCACGTTTTGGGTCGCCAGGCAACCGTTGGCATCCTTCACATTTATCGTGTAATTACCTGCAGCAAGATTGGCGAAGGTGCCGCTGTTTTGATAAGTACCTCCGTTCAAAGCATATTGATAAGGCGAACTACCGCCGCTGGCACTGGCAACTACTTTGCCGTCCGTCGCACCGTTGCACAGAGCCGCATCAGCTGTGGCCTGTGCCACAATGGTGGATGCTGTCGGTATAACAACCGTTTCAGTAATGGTGCAACCTGCAGCATCCTGAACATTCACCGTATAACTGGCAGCCGCCAACCCGGTAAAGGTGCCCGAGTTTTGATAGGCACCGCCATTAATTGAATATTGATATGGACTTGTTCCCCCGGCAGCAGTGGCGTTAATGGTACCTGTTGTAACGGTGCATGTTATACTATCAATAGTTGAAGAAACCGTAAGCGGGGTATAAGGAGCAATGGTAGTTGTTTGAGGAGGTGAAACACAACCAAAGGTATCTTTAGTAACTACCGTATAGTTACCTGAAGCAAGATTAGTAAAGCTATCCACATCCTGGTAAGCGCCTCCGCCCAGCGAATATTCATAAGGCGCAGTGCCACCCGTACCGGTTGCCGTAATCACTCCACCGTGCGAACAACCGGGATTTGTTTCGGCCAGTGTAACGGCTGGTATAGGTTCAACGGTTACCGAACCAGTACCCATTGCAGCCGGGCAGCCAACCGGTGTGTAGGTAACCGTATAAGAAGTATTAGTGCCCGGGGAAACGGTAATTGAATCGAGTGTGCCACCGGTATTCCAGCTATAGGTGCCACCGGCAACGGTTGGTGTGGCATATAATGTTGCGCTTCCTCCCTGGCATATTGTATCACTGCTTACAGTTACAGTAGCGCTATTGGCAACCGCTACCGTACCGACAGCGGTAACCGAGCCACAAGCCAGAGAAGTGTAAGTAATAGTATAACCAGTAGTGGTTACAGGAGAAACCGTAATAGAGTTAGTAGTTGCTCCTGTGCTCCAGCTATAAGTCCCTCCGGCCGGTGTTGCGTTAGCTGTTAGCGTAGCGCTACCCCCCGTGCAAACCGCAGCATTGTTAACTGCAACCGTAGGATTAGAACTTACTGTAATACTTGCGCTGGCTGTTGCCGTGCACCCTTTGCTATCAGTAACGGTAACCGTATAGGTGCCTGTTCCCAGGTTGGTTCTGTCGGGGGTGGTAATTCCTCCACCCCAATTGTAGGTATAGGTGCTTGTTCCGCCCGTAACTGTGGTATTGATACCCCCATTTCCGCTACAGCCCCCACCGGTGGTTGTGGCTGTTACCGCCAGTACCTGGGGCTGGGTTACCGCTGCTGTAGCGGTGGCCGAACAGCTTAACGGGGCAGTTACTGTTACCGTATAATTGCCGGCACTTAATCCGGTTATGTTTTGGCTTGAGGCGCCACCGGTCCAACTGTAAGTAAAGGGACCGGGACCTCCGGTTGTAGTAACGTCAACCGAACCATTATTACCGCCGAAACAGGATACATCTTGCACCGTAGGCGTAACATCCAAAATATTAATTACCTGCGTTAAGGTATCGGGCGCGTTACATGGGCCCCCGCTGATAATTAAACTAACTGTATAAGTTCCTGCCGCCGAAAAAGTATGCGTGGCTGTTGCCGTAGCTGCTGTATTTGCCGCTCCGCTTCCCGGGTCTCCAAAGTTCCAGGCAAAGTTGTCGCTGCACGGAAGACCGGCTGTGCCTGTAAATGAAACCGTATTTGAACTTGTGCAGTTGTAGGTTAAAGTGCCGGAGTTAGCCACCGCTTCACCAATAGCTACGCTATCAAAAGCAAAGCCATCAAAGTGGTTACACGTAGTTCCGGCACCGAAAGTAACTCTGAAGATTACATTGGGTTTACCGGCCAGATTTTGCATACAGTGTTTAGCGTGCACCCACCCGGTATATCCAAAACCACCCTGGCATTGGGTTCCCCCTTCAGTTGAATTTGCCAGCGAGTTTCCATTCCATCCTGTGCTGTCAAGTGATATTGGTGCCTCCAGGTATCTGATGGAGGGATAATTATACCAGTATCCTTCCAGGCAGGAGGTGTCGAGATAGCCTCCTTCAACGGTCCAATTGGTTCCTCCGTCTAATGAGTATTGTAGATTGGCCCCGTCAAACTTGTGCTCGGTTTCTTCAAAAATGAGCAGGGTTATAAAGGGATGCTGAAGGTTTGTGAAATCGAAACAAGGGCTTTCTACATAAGAAGCTTCGCTGTAATTATAAAACGCGGTTGTCAGGCCTCCACTTATCCAGCACTTTGTGCCGCTTCCGGCGTGGTTAATATTGGGTTTAGTTGGGGCTCCCCAGGCCCAGTCATTATTCGTTCCTCCTGATACCCAACCATCCTGGCTCGCTTCAAAATCGGCAACATACGGAAAGGTGTTAACGCATTGGGCCTGTGTTTTTGTTGTTAAAACTAGCCCAGTCGCAAAAACAACACTGGCTATCAGAAATTTATACAGTATGGCAGTAGTCCGTTTTGAGTAATGAAAAAGCATACTGAACTTTATTTTGTTTTTGGCGCGTAAAACTATAAAAAACTGTTATCACAAGACTCAGTTCTTGCGCGAATGGTTGTGGATATCAGTATTTAGTAAATATCTCTTAACGATTTATTTACCTTTGAGAAGGAGTTTTAGGGCTGTATATGCGCTAACGTGCCTTAAAAGTCCGATAATTTGTGTTTTAAGGCAATTTTTCGCATTGGTTATACCAGATTCAATTGTTCAAATTTTCTTCCCAGTATCAGTTCGTCGTTAGCGTTCAGGCATTTATTTAACAAAGTTGCGTAAACCTGCCTGAAATCTATGTGGTGAATTAAATCGCCCTGGTCAAGTTTTTCTAAATCAGGAGTTTCATTGAAAATTCCGGCTTTTTTGGGTTTTGAGTTGATTACGAAAACGTTGTTGGCCGTACCGTGGTCGGTACCATTGCTGGCGTTTTGCGAAACGCGGCGTCCGAATTCGGAAAAAACGAAGATGGTAACATCGTCAAACCTGTTATTTGCTTTCAGGTCGTTAACAAAAGTGCGAAGTCCTTCTGAAACCTCCTTGAGATGGTTGGCCTGAGCTCCCTGCTGGTTAACATGGGTATCGAACCCGCCTAACGATGTATAAAAGACGGATGTATCTACACCCGAAATAATTAACTCGGCAATAGTTTTAAGGTCTTTCGAAACGGCGCTGTTGGAATAAGCCGCTTTCGATTTATAGATATTTGTTTTTTGATACAAATAATCGGCCGAGGTAGATGTTTCTGCCAGTGTTTTGTAAAGATAATTAAGGTTTTCGTTAGATGATTTGAATCCGGGCTTGTTAAAAGGTTCAGCCTCCTTCATCACTTTGTAAAAATAACCAACATCGTGCAGGGCAAGCCCGTTAACTGTTTCGCCTTTTAAAGCCAGACTCAATGAGTCATCTATTTCTATGGCTGAAACCGGTTTCGCGCAACCGGCGCAAGTAGCATCCAGGTATCTTCCAATCCATCCGGTTGAAATGTAATCTTTCGAATCGGACGCTGTATGCCATATATCCATGGAGCGAAAATGCGAGCGGTCGGGATTTGGATATCCTACATTATTGATAATGGTAACATATCCCTGGTCGTACAATTCTTTGAGGGCCTGCATGGCGTTATTCATAGCCAGCTCATCGTTTAGGGTAATTAGTTTATCTTCTTTCAAACCCAGGGTGGGCCGCAATTTATAGTAGATATCGTTTTTGTAAGGAACGATAGTATTTAATCCATCATTTCCCCCCGAAAGCTGTACTACCACCAGTTTTTTTCCATTACCCTGGGTCAGAGAATCGGAAGCCCGTAAAAAGCCCGGTACCATTAACGCGGTGGTGGCGAAGGTGGAAAGTTGTATGAAGTCTTTTCTTTTCATAATTAGCTCAACTTATTATTGATTAACATAATTGAAATTCAGGGCGGCTCATGAGGTAGGTAAGCACACCCTTAAACCGCATATTAGTATCGCCATCTTTCAGGCTATAGCCGGCTGTTGCGTAATCTACATTACCGGTTACCAGCAAGGCCCTGCTTAGCTGGTTAAATAAGGCCACATCATTTGAAAAACTGAAGTGTTTGCTTAATTCTTCCCAATTTATCCTGGCATCCAGTTCAAACAGTTTTCCCTTTTTCGCCATTTTTTCCTTAATCATGGTCATGTTCGGGTCAGTATCATCGTCCGCTTTTAGTCTTTGGTCAAAATCGCTTACCTCAATTAGTTTACGTCCAAAGTCCATTCTAAAAACAAGGCTTGAGCTATCAATCCAACGCTTACCGTTGGGCCAGCCTGCTACGTTGGGCGGATTAAATAAAACCTGGCCCAGTATGCGCTGCACAAAAGTCAAAGCTTCGTTTCCTCCGTATTCAGCCCCCAACCACCGGCTTGTATTTACTATCAACTCAACCGGTGATTTAATGCGCGAACCGATGTTCTTTTGATCGTAAAACCAATCGGCCATAAATATTTCTTTCATTAACGAACTGATATCGTAATCGCTCATGTAAAACCGGTGTCCCAGGTCATCAATAATCTTTTCGTCCCGTACGTCGTTCACAAAAAACTGGTAAACTTTACCTGCAATAAATCGTGCACATTCTTCTTTATAAAGAATCATATCAATGATATCCTTTCCATCAAAATTGCCGGTCTTGCCAAAAAAGTGTTTCTCGTCAAAATCATGTTGCTTTTCCCTGAAATAAAAATTCAAAGTATCCTTATCGAAACTCCAGCCGGTAAAAGCACGGGCTGCTTCCTTAATATCGTTTTCAGTATAGTTGCCCCTACCCAGTGTAAAGAGTTCCATAACCTCGCGGGCAAAGTTTTCGTTGGGTGCTCCTTTCTTGTTTTGCTGATTATTCAAAAAATTGAGCATGGCGGGTGACCGGGCAACAGCCAGCAGCAAATTCTTAAAATTACCCAACGCGTTATTTCGGATATCGTTGTTAAGGTCTTGTGCAAAGAATGGATTCTCATCGCGGCAGGCGAAATGGCCATGCCAGAAAAAAGTCATTTTTTCCGTCAATTGAGCTTTGGCCGTCATCATTTTTCGCAGCCAGGTAGAATTGAGTTCTGTATTTTTTTCGGTCCGCATTTTTCGGTCCATCTTAATGGTATCCGGATTTTTTTCCTTCAGGCCCATTACAATGTCGTCCACTTCCGATTTCTTAATAACCACGATATCGTCGAGCTCCGAAAGCCCGGCAAACAATCCGTTCACTACTTCTGCCCTGCTTTTTTTATCGCAGTTAACAAGTTCGGCGGGCGTGGCTCCAAACCCTGCCCGGTTCATTAAATGCTGAAACTCGATTTGATTCATTGTATGGAAGTATTGATGCTAGGATATGAAAGTTAGCTGAAAGTTTAATGGGGTAGTAAGTAATAGCGTTTTATAACAAAAAGTGGAACCTAAATAAAAGGTTTCGGAATGTTTGATAATTGATAGCTTGCGTTTAAATAACATAGATGGTTTTTCAAAAGCGGTAAGTGAAATAATCGCATTTAAGACATTTTCCAGATAGCAGGATTGCATCGCTTTTGCTTAAGTTATAACGGGTGGATTGCGTGATTAGCACATCTTAGTTAACTGCGGGAACCATTTTAGATAGATTAGGAAACAGTAAAAATATGAATTTTTCGTAATGAGAAAAGCTCTCAAATTTGGAATTTTCGTTTTTTTGGGAGCAATTTGTTTAATAATTGATGCCTTCTACAATGGTTTTCCGATAGTATACTCAGACACCTCAACTTACATTGCCTCCGGTTTTGAGTTGGAAACACCCTTTGACAGACCCATTACTTATGGGTTATTTTTACGGATTTTCAGTATAAACGGCCTGTCGTTATGGAGCGTGATATTTTTTCAGGCGCTAATACTTTCGTACGTTATTTTTTTACTGGTAAGATTGGTAACTGATGAAAACTCATTTCTGAAACCTGGATTATTGGTAATTATTTTTCTTTCGGTGTTTACTGGCGTCTCCTGGACGGTAAGCCAAATTATGCCTGATATTTTTACTTCTGTTGCTTTTTTATGCGCGACTTTAATTTTGTCGGACACCACCAAAGGAAGTACGTTATTTCTATTGTATGTTCTGTTTTTTATTTCTGTTGCCATGCACATTTCACATGTTTTGCTGTTTACGCTGGTACTTATTGTAACATTTGGCTTAAGGGATTTTATTTTGCCCAAAGGCACTTACCCAAAGCGAAATTTGCAAATTGCTATCATGCTCCTTTTGACAGTTGCCTCCTTCATTACGATGGGCTCTGCAGTTTCAAAATCAAAACATGTTTTCTTCATGGGGGCTATGGTTGAACATGGAATTGCAAAAAGATATCTGGATGACTATTGCCCGAGTAAGCAATACAAATTATGCGCTTACAAAGACTCTTTACCAGACAGAGCGTATAAGTTTGTTTGGGATAAAGCAAGTCCTTTTTACAAAATCGGCGGATGGAAAGAGACAAAATCTGAGTTTAATGAAATAATATTTGGAACTCTAACCCAACCGAAATATATCGGTATGCAAATTTTTGAATCAATTAAGGCAACTGGCCAACAATTAACGCGTTTTGCAATTGGTGATGGTAACGGGTCGTTTCTTGGCGGGACACTTTTAAATGAACGAATTTCAAAATATTTTTTCCGGGACGCTCCTGCTTATGCTTCTTCAAGGCAAAACCTATCGCAACTTAACTGCTTAACCTTTTGTAATTCTCTGTTTTCGATTGTTTTAGGCTTAAGCCTCATCTGCTTAGTATTTCTGTTCAGCAAATTTACCAGCACGTTAAATGCACCTATTCGAATTACTGTAATAATATTTTTCATTGGCACTGTGTGCAACGCGTGGGACTGTGGTACGTTTGCAAATGCCATTGACAGATTAGGATGCAAAATGATTTGGCTAACCCCTTTCGCACTGGCGCTTTGCTTGTGTAAAATCAGACATTATAGAGAAACTAACGAAGGGACAGGTAGCTAAAACCGCTGACAATGAACTTGCCATTATTTTTCTTACCTGCTTTCTGGAGTGCGTGAGTCCTACATGCATGTGGCTAACCTTAAAGCATTACGGCAAACAAAAAAGGCCTCCCTTGCGGCAGACCTTTTTTGCTTTTGTCGTAATATGTTATAATCCCAATTCAAAAGCCATGTGCGCTTGCACTCCGGTGGCATGTTTTACCCATTGCATGGTTTTGTAAATCTCGTATTGGTCACCCATTTCTTCCTTTATCATTTGCATTTTTACGTCGCCAAAACTTTCAGCTATCTTATCTGCCAGTGATTTTTCTTCGGGATATTCTTTTACCCTGTAATTTTTAAGATTGGCTTTTTGTGCAGCGTAGGCAATAGCGTCATCTAAGCCGCCTATGGTGTCGACTAATCCGTTGGCAAGTCCCTGATTGCCGGTCCAAACGCGGCCCTGGGCAATGGTTTCAATATAGGCGGTATCTTTATTTCTGCCTTCGGCCACATGTTGTTTAAACTCGCGATAAGTCTTTTCTACGTTGGCCTGAGCATAGGCCGATTCTTCAGCATCCAGTGGCTTGGTTATACCGCCCAACACGCCATGTTTAGTAATTTTCACTTCGTCGAAAGTAATTCCAATTTTATCGGTAAATAACTTTTGCGCATTGGGTATAAGTCCAAACACCCCAATGGAGCCTGTAATGGTATTGGGTTGGGCAAATATCTTATCACCCATGCATGAAATAAAATACCCCCCGCTGGCAGCCAGGTCGCCAAAGGAAACAATCAAAGGCTTTTCCTTTTTAGCCAAAATCAGTTCGCGCCACATTACATCGCTGGCCAGTGCGCTGCCACCCGGTGAGTTAACGCGCAAAACAATGGCTTTTACTTTGTCGTCGGTCCGCAATTTTCTAATAACTTTTGCAAAAGCCTCGCCGCCAATTTCACCATCACGGCCTTCGCCGTCTACAATTTCTCCTTCAGCATACAATACGGCAATTTTGTTTCCTTCGGAAGCATCTTTAACTATGCTCGATGCATACTTCGACAGGTTTATAAAGTTTACATCTTTCTTTTTATCGGTGCCGGTTTTAGCTTTAATTTTATCAAGCACCTGGTCGTAATAAAGAGCGCCGTCTATCAGTTTTAATTCCACATCTTTTTCTGAACTTGAAGCCTGAAGATTATTGATGATGGTGTTTAACTGTGCTGTGTCAATTTTTCGGGCCTCACCAATTTTAGTGATAAAATGATTGTAAACGTCGCTGTAAATTACGGTTAGTTGCTGGCGGTTAGGCTCGCTCATGTTAGTACGGATAAATGGCTCAATAGCACTTTTAAAAGCCCCGCAATGAAAATCCTGAACCTCGATACCCAGTTTTTCAAACATCCCTTTGTAATACATAATCTGGGCGCCAAAACCTTTCAACTCCATGCCCCCGCTTGGGTTAATGAAAATCTGGTCGGCGGCAGTAGCCAGGTAATAATCCTTCTGCGAAAGAACTTCGCCATAGGCGTAAACAAACTTGCCTGATTTTCTGAAATCAATTAAAGCATCGCGGATGGCCTCAATGGTAGCCAGGCCATGGTTACTGATGCCCAACTCCAGGTAAATACCCTTTATGTTATCATCCACTTTTGCATGCTTAATGCAATTCCGTATTTCGGTTAGTCCGGTTACATTTTTTGGACCTACACCGAAGTCGGCAAATGGATTGTCTTCATTTTTTTCATGAATGGCGTGGGTTAAGTCCATCCGCAACACTGAATTTGCCTCCACTTTTGTTTCTTTTTCTTTACCGGCTGAAGCGGCAAGGCCTATTAAAAACACAATGCCTAAAAAGCTGAAGAGAAACAGGCCAACGATAGTGGCCAATACAAATTTCAAAAACTGTTTCATTGTTTATTATTTAATGGTTCCCCTTTTAATGGGAGATAGAGCGAATATCTTTTGCTAATCAAGACGAGCGCCGGTTCGTTAAATTTTATTTGTTTGCAATTATAATACTTTTGAAAAGTATGAAGGATGTTTATTTATTACTTGGGTCGAACGAAGGGAAACCTGAAGAAAACCTTGCTGCCGCCTGTGCAAGTATAGCCGGGCAGTGCGGACCCATAGTTCAGGCGTCTTCGGTGTATGAAACCGAAGCGTGGGGATTGAAAGAACAGCCTAATTTTTTGAATCAGGCAGTATTGATTCGAACCGAAATTGCCCCGGTTGGACTGCTCCAAATATTAAAACAAACCGAGAAAGACCTAGGGCGAAAAGAAGCCGCTAAGTGGGGGCCGAGAGTAATTGATATAGATATCCTGTTTTACGGAAGCGAAATTATTGAGCAACCTGATTTAAAGGTGCCACACCCCTTTATTCAGGACCGACGGTTTACGCTGGTGCCGTTGGCCGAAATTGCGGCTGGTTTTGTTCACCCGGTTCTGAAGAAAACTGTAAGTGAATTGTTAGCGTTGTGTAAGGATTACTCTTTAGTTAATTTAAGGCGATAATGGAAACGATAAGCGGTTAAAGATATCAAATTCGGGTTATAATAAAGCAAAAAGATGAAAAATTAATTTATCTGATTATTTTTGTAGTGAAGTTGCAACTAATTGAGGCAAAAGATAATTCTTTTGACAAAAGTGAAGTACTTGGTGACCTTGGTTGCAGAAAGGAGGCTGGTTTGGTAATAAATTGATACCTCGACCCATTTAAAGCGGCTATGGAAAAGTGTCTTTTACAGGATTTCTTAATGATAGCCGGAGGCCCTTAATGCGTACAATTATTTTATAATAAATTAGTTTCTTATAAATGAATTAGTTATACATTACAAAAGCAGGGGGGGGGGGATACCTTTTTGGCGAAAATGGCTCGCAATTAATTGATAACCAATGGGTGTTTTTTTAAAAGGTATACCCCCCTTATGCCATTGACATAAGGATTTAGCCCGTTCTTTTAGCGTAGAGGGCCTCCTAACCTATATAACGGAGGCAATCCTAAGCAATATTTGCTCCATGTCATTGATTTCACCTCGTTATATGTTTAACTTTCCAGCATGAAAATTCTATCAGCAGAGCAAATACGGGCACTGGACAAATATACCATCGGGCATGAACCCATCTCGTCTGTTGATTTAATGGAACGGGCAGCTACAAAGTTTATGGAGGCGTTGGCAAACGATATCTCACAAGAAACAGCAGTTTATGTTTTTTGTGGTATGGGTAATAACGGCGGCGATGGCCTGGCTATTGCCCGTTTGTTGCTTGATGCCGGTTACAAATCGGTAAGGGTTTTTGTTGTTAAGCATAGTGCAAAGGCGAGTGAAGATTTTTTGATGAATGAAGGGCGGCTGGCTAAATTATTGCCGGTTCAATATATTGATTCTGAAACCCAGATTCCGGTTGTAGATAAAGAAGCCGTAGTTATTGACGCTATATTCGGCAGCGGTCTTTCAAGACCTGCGGATGGAATTGCCGCGGCTGTTATTGCCGCTATCAACAATTCAGGCGCATCGGTTTATTCGGTGGATATACCATCCGGACTTTATTGCGATAAGGTAAATGAAACCGGAGATACCATTATTCAATCAACTTCAACCTATACCTTTCACGCTCCCAAGCTGACTTTTTTGCTGGCGGATAATGCAAAGTATGTTTCCAGGTATGAGGTGTTGGATATTGGATTATCAAGGAATTATGAAAAAGACCTTGAAGTGAATTACGAGTATGTGGATGAAGCCCTGGTGGCGGGCTGGTTTCATAAAAGAGGTAAGTTTTCGCATAAAGGAACTTATGGTCACGCGCTAATTTCAGCGGGCAGTTATGGTAAAATGGGTGCCGCAGTTTTGTCGGTAGGCGCAGCGTTGAAAAGCGGCGCAGGTTTGGTCAGTACCCATATCCCCAAATGCGGTTACAATATTATGCAGGCTTCAAACCCTGAGGCTATGGTAATAAGCGATGAGTCGGAAAATGAGCTGACGGGTATGGTTGATTATTCAAAGTATTCAGCCATTGGCATTGGCCCGGGTATAGGAAAGACAGAAAGAACAGCCGATTTTGTTGAGAATTTGATGAAGGGATACCACAAGCCGATGGTAATTGATGCAGATGCACTTAATATCATTTCAGAGTTACATTACTTAAGAGAGCATATTCCAACGGGTTCGGTTTTAACCCCTCATCCCGGTGAGTTTAAACGTTTGATGGGGAACTGGAGCGATGACCTGGTTAAAATTCAAAAGCAAATTGATTTTTCAAAGCAACACCGTGTTACAATTGTTTTGAAAGGTGCTAATACTTCCATTTCGACCCCGGAAGGGAAAGTGTTTTTTAATAGTACGGGCAATCCCGGTATGGCCAAAGGCGGAAGTGGCGATGTTTTAACCGGCGTAATTACGGCATTGCTGGCCCAGGGATATTCAGCGGAACAGGCAGCAATTATTGGGGTATTTGTTCACGGCAGGGCCGGAGATATTGCGGCTGAGGTGTTGGGACAAACAGGGATGACCGCGCGGGATATTATTCAGTTTTTGCCCGAGGCTTTTGCGGTATTTGAGTGAGTACTCAGCAGGTGCCTTCGGGTTTTGTCTTAAAAGGAATATATGGAACCAAGAGGTCCCATATAAGAGGATAAGTGATGGTGTGATATTCCGGGAGGTCGGCTTTTTTTACCCATCGCACTTCTTCAATGTCCTCTTCGGTTTGTGGAATAAGTTTAGTTTGCCCGGGTACGGCTTTCATTTTGAACCAACTGGTTTCTTTCAGGCAGTTTTTGCCTTTCATCTTATAAGCGTGATATGTGGTACAAGGTTTTTCAATTACCGATTCAATTTTAACCCCGGTTTCCTCCTCCACTTCGCGGACGGCGCCATCAATAATTTTTTCATTCAATTCAATTTTGCCTTTGGCCATGTCCCATTTACCGCGTCTGAATATGAGGAGTAGTTCATCAAATTCATTGGTAACAATTCCGCCCCCTGCTATTACTATTTCAAGGTTGTCGAGTATCTGGCACATGGTTTCGCCCGGTTTGCAACAGGCAACAAATATGTTACCATGGGCTTCTTTGTCGAATAAAACCGCGGGGTTAGCCATAAAGTCTTTGATATCCTTTTCCTCGGTTAAAATCCGTTCAAAGTTTTTGTTTATTTGCGTTCGGTCGCCCGAAATAAGGACGAAGGAATCATTATAGTAAATTTTATAATTGCAGTACATATGATCTATAACAATGTAATTGCCCGTGAAGTTGCAGAGTATTTGCTGGAAATTAAAGCAGTTGTGTTAAATCCGTCAAATCCCTTTACCTGGGCCAGTGGTTTAAAAAGCCCGATTTACTGTGATAACCGCAAAACTTTGTCGTTCCCCAAGGTTCGTAATTTTATTAAAACTGCTTTTGTCGACATTATTGCCGATGAGTTTAAAGGCGTGGATGTAATTGCCGGTGTTGCTACCGCAGGTATACCGCATGGTGTGCTAATTGCCGACGTTATAAATAAACCCTTTGTTTATGTAAGGGACAAAGCCAAAGGGCACGGATTGGAAAACCTGATAGAAGGGAAAATAGAACAAGGTCAAAAAGTGGTAGTAATTGAAGACCTTATTTCTACCGGTGGTAGTTCGCTTAAAGCCGTAAGTGCGTTGAGAGAGGTCGGAACTGAGGTAATGGGTCTGGGCGCTATCTTCACTTATGGATTTCCTAAAGCAGATGAGGCTTTTGCTGAAGCCGACTGTAAATACTTTACCCTGTCAGATTATCCCACATTACTCGAAATTGCCATCAAACACGATTATGTAAAGGCTCATGAAAAGCAGACATTGCTTAAATGGTATCAGAATCCGGTGGAGTGGGGGAGTAAGTAGACATTCCCAAAATGCATGAGAAGATACTTAAGAATTAAGGCAAATATTATTCTACTTTTTCGGCCTAACGTAGTCGCGGGGCCACGTGCTTATTTGCAATAAATTATTTTCGGACAGGATTAAACCGGGATTATAAAATGAATTCATTACCTAAAATATTATCGGTGTTATTCCTCGGGTTTGTTTTTTTTAACGGCAACTGCCAGGCAACCGTTGGTTTGATACAAAATAATAGTGCAGAAGATGGTTACGAGTTATTTGCTCCCATAAGAGCTGATACAACCTATTTAATTGATAAATGCGGGCGGTTAATACACGAGTGGTCGAGTCCGGACCTGCCGGGTTTATCTGTTTATTTATTACCGGATGGAAATTTGCTTCGCACCGCTAATGTACCTAATACTACTTTCAGGGGCACCGGTGAGCAGGGGGGGAGAATGGAGCTTTACAATTGGAACAACGACCTGTTATGGTCATATAACATTTCCAGCGATTCGGAAATTCAAAACCATGATGTTTATCCCTTGTCCAATGGAAATATACTGGTGGTAATTTGGGAAGCTATCAGCAGCGACTCAGCCATTGCAGCAGGGCGTAATCCTGCTTTGTTGCTTAGCACGCTGTACTCTGCTAAAATTGAAGAGATACAACCGGTTGGTACCAATCAGGCAAATATTGTTTGGCAATGGCGGTTATGGGACCACCTGATACAGGATTTTGATTCTACCAAAAGTCACTATGGTATTGTTGCCGCCCACCCTGAATTGGTTGACCTTAACTATGTGGGTTCAAATGTAGCCACTAAAGACTGGATCCATCCTAACGCAATAGCTTATAACCCGAATTTGGACCAGATAATTTTAAGCGCCCATAACCTGAGCGAAGTTTGGATACTGGACCATAGCACTACAACGGTTCAGGCAACCGGTCATAGTGTTGGTGCTCACAACAAAGGTGGCGATCTGTTATACCGGTGGGGGAATCCTCAGGTGTACCGACGCGGCACAGCAGCGAATGAGATGTTTTACACACAGCATACTGCTTACTGGATTCCTGAGGGATATCCTTATGCAGGTAGCGTTATGGTATTCAACAACGGCGTTGCCCGGCCCGGGGGAAATGCCTCATCGGTGGATATCTTTACTACACCGGTCGATTCAAATGGCAACTATCCAATAACAAGCGGTCAGGCCTATGGCCCAAACGCCCTGGCCTGGACTTATCCCGCAAATCCCGATACGGGTTTTTATAGCAATGTAATGGGTAGCGGTGAAATGCTGCCTAACGGGAATGTGGTTATTTGTGCTGCCACCACCGGCAATTTTTTCGAAATCGATACTAACAAAAATGTAGTTTGGAGGTATGTCAACCCCGTTAATGACGATACCATTTTGCCGCAGGGAGCTGTGGCAAACAATAATGCTTTATTCCGCTGCACGCAATACGGCCCTTCATTTTCGGGGTTTATCGGCGATTCCCTGATACCCATCAAACACATTGAAAAGAACCCCGTTTTTACCGCGTGCGACAGTACGGATTTAAATACCGGAATAACAATTGCAGGTGCTTATATGGATTGCCGGATTTTTCCGAATCCTGCTTTCGGTAAAGTTACGGTGGTCTTAAATGCGCCAACGGATGAAACTGATTATCAGCTCATCAATATGTTGGGTGATATAGTGGCATCAGGTCGTTTGTTGAGCAGCAAAAGCGATATTGAACTGCCTGAACTTATGCCCGGCCTGTATGTGTTGAAACTATCATCGGGCAACCGGTCAATACGAAAGAAAATTGTTATTGAGCGATAGGTTGTTTTGCTTTATTAATTTCAGTTTACCTGTTACATTCACATAGATAAAATTTAGTTTTACAAATGCGCAAAACCCTCCTTGCTTTGCTCGTGCTTGGTGCCTGTTATGTAACTTATGCCCAGCAAACTTTAACTGGTTATGTTGACATGCATTGCCATCCAAGGGGCGATCTGGCTTATGGAACTCAGTTGTTTTACGGGGCGCCTTATGGCGATATATCTGTGGCATTAGGCAACTGCAAGGCAGACCATAGTAAAAACATACTACGGGCCCAACTGGCTAAACAAACCGAAACATTGAACGACAAAAACTGGAAAGATGGCAAAGCGGGCTATCCCAATTTTGTTACATGGCCCAGTTGGTGCTCAACCTTGCATCAACAAATGTGGGTTGACTGGATTGAACGCGCACATAAAGAAGGCGGATTGAATATTATGGTGGCCCTTGCGGTAAGTAATCATTGTATAGCCTCGGCGGCCAAGTGCGTGGGGCCTGATGATGACGAACAGGTAATGCTCAATCTTATTCAGGGTATTAAGGACCTGGTGGCTCATTCCTCTTTTATGGAAATAGCTTTAACCCCGCAGGATGTAAGGCGTATAGTGGCAAAAGGAAAACTGGCAGTTATTTTGGGTAGTGAAATGGATAATATCGGTAATTTCTATTCACCCGCCGACCATTATAAAGCTAATTTTAATCCTACACCGACTAACGAACAAATACAGGCTGAACTAGATAAACTTTGGGATCTTGGGTTGAGGTATATCTTTCCGGTGCATTTAATGAATACCGTTTTCGGCGGAACTGCCTTGGGCATGAGTACCCTGAATGTGGCTAATAAGTTTACTACCGGTTTTGAGTTTGTGCCCGAGCAGGTAAATACCAAAGAAAGTGGCATCGCTTTTCATCTCGAAAATCCAGGCATAGGGTTAAACCCGCTTGCCAAAATGTTTATGCCTTTTCTGCTGCCCAAAAATATCAATCCGGGTAAAAAAGGCAATTACAGTTATTGGGATACTATGCCGGGGTTTGGGCATCGCAATTCGCTTGGCCTTACCGAGCGAGGGAAATTTGCCATAAACTACATGATGAAAAAGGGATTTATGATTGATATTGACCACATGAGCGAAAAAATGACAAATGAAGTATTGGATATGGCTATTGCAAACGATTACCCGGTTAATAGCGGGCATAATGGCCCGCGCGGTTATGCAGGTGCTGAGGGTGGCCGGACGCTAAAACAATATGCTCAACTAAAGCAGTTGGGTGGCATGGTAGGTTTAGGCCACGGCGCCAATGCCAGCGATTTTGTAAAAACATTTCACCAGGTAGCCCAAATAATGGGGTATACGCACATGGCTATTGGCACCGATGTTGGAGGGTTTTCTGCCCTGCCTCAACGAGATACCAGTATCAAATTAGTGTACGACAACACTTTTACCCGCTGCAAAACCGGTAACCGTAGCTGGGACATCAATGTTGACGGTGTAGCCCATTACGGCCTTTGGCCCGACTATATTCGTAGCTGGGCGCTGGCGGGTATGACGGATAAAGAAAAGCAGGTGTTTATGAGTTCGGCCGAACAATTTACCCAAATGTGGGAAAAATGTGAGCTGAAGAAAAAGCAGGTAATTAATTAATAGCCTGCATCAACTTCTGGCTATATTATTGTTGTCAGGATAAAGTCATGTAAATCAGCCGCAAAACATTTTATCTTCGTCGCTTTTTAGGGAGAGAATCATTTGTGGAACGCTAACAACAGTCCTAACTTTGAGTGGATGGAACTAAATGAAAAGGAAATTGCCGGGTTTTCGAAGTTAAACAAGCGGGATAAAATATATTGGCTTGCCAAAAACTTTTTGTATGCTAATCCGGTGGAAGTACTAAAGGAGTTTGCAGAGTACTGGCACGATAATGTGGAGGCGCAAAAGTTGCTGGATGGATTTAGCGAAAATACGCTTACTAACTTTCCGGTGCCTTTTGGAATTGCCCCGAATTTTAAAATAAACGAAACCATTTACGCCATACCCATGGTAACCGAAGAAAGTTCGGTGGTGGCCGCTGCTTCAAATGCTGCTAAGTTTTGGTTGAGCCGGGGAGGATTTAAAACGGAAGTATTGTCAACTAAAAAAGTTGGCCAGGTACACTTAATTTATCACGGTGATAAAAGTAAGCTGTTTACTTTTTTCGGTGAGATAAAAAATGATTTAAAGAAGGGTGTTCAGCACATTACTACCAAAATGGAGGAAAGGGGTGGGGGCGTAGTGGACATGGAATTAATCGATTTCAGCCATCTCGAGCCCGACTACTATCAGATACGCGCCTACTTTGAAACGGTGGACAGTATGGGCGCTAATTTCATCAACTCATGTCTGGAAGCTTTTGGGCGTGAGTTTGTTGAATTGGTTAACCTCAGCACTGTTTTTACCGATAAGGAGAAGGATATCGAAATTGTAATGTGCATTCTCTCCAACTACACGCCGGAATGCATTGTGCATGCGGAGGTAAGCTGTAAAGTTGAAGAGCTTGGCACCTTTGATTATGGCAATGTTAGTGCTGAAGAGTTTGCCTGGAAATTTCAGCGGGCGGTTAATATTGCCCGCATTGACCCTTACCGGGCCACTACGCATAACAAAGGTATTATGAACGGCATCGACTCGGTAGTGATTGCCACCGGTAATGATTTCAGGGCGATTGAGGCCTGCGCTCATACTTACGCTTGTCGCGATGGTGTTTATCGCAGTCTTTCTGAATGCAAAGTTGAAAACGGCATATTTACTTTTTGGATGAATATACCGATAGCAATAGGCACGGTCGGTGGGTTAACTTCTCTCCACCCGCTGGCAAAGCGCTCATTGGAGTTGTTGGGTAACCCCAATGCTAAAAAGCTAATGGAGATTGTGGCTTGCGTGGGGCTGGCGCAAAACTTTGCCGCTATCCGTTCACTGACGACAGTGGGTATACAGGCCGGGCACATGAAAATGCACCTTACCAATATACTGGCCAGTATGCAGGCTAACGATGACGAGGTAGCAAAAGCTAAATCATTTTTTGCTGATAAGGTGGTAAGTGTCTCAGCCGTGCGCGAGTTTTTGGAAAAACTGCGAACAAAATCGTAGAAAAATGAAGCTTAAGGTAACGGCTCAAAATAATGTCGAATCATTTTACGGTCATGGTAAGTTGTTGATTACCGGCGAGTATTTTGTACTGGATGGTGCCAGGGCGTTGGCGGTGCCAACCCGGTTTGGTCAGGGCTTGCGGGTTACCACTTTGCATGCAGCCGAAAACATACTATACTGGGTTGCCCTCAACAATCAAAACAAACCCTGGCTAAACCTCGTTTTTGATACCACCGACTTTACCTGTATCAACTCTAAACAAGAAGAAGCCGACAGGCTGAGTTCGATTTTGCAGGCGGCCCGCAAACTCAATCCTGATTTTTTAACCGGTAAGCAAGATATTGCCGTTGAAACAAGACTGGAGTTTCCCAATGCCTGGGGCCTTGGAACCAGTTCAACACTTATTTACTGCCTGGCTAATTGGGCGAATGTGGATGGATACGAGTTATTGAAAAATACCATCGGCGGCTCAGGTTATGATGTGGCTTGCGCCGGGGCCGATGAAGCTATCATTTACCAGTTGAAAAACCATTTTCCGGTTACAGCGCCTGTTCGTTGGCAGCCTGTGTTTAAAGAGCACTTATTTTTTGCATACCTGGGCAAAAAACAACTTTCTTCTGAAGCGATTCAATATTACAAAACAAAACTGCACGATAAATCGTATGCTATTTTCGAATTGAACAGAATTACCGAAGCGATGTTGAAATGCCAGGATCTTGCCAGTTTCGAAACGCTGGTAAACGAGCATGAGGACCTGGTAGCTTACCAGCTAAAGATGACCAAAGTAAAAGAGCGTCTGTTTGATGATTATGTAGGTACTGTAAAATCTTTAGGTGCCTGGGGCGGTGATTTTGTGATGTTGACAAACAGTGGCGGTGTTGATGATTTGAAAGCCTGTCTGAAAGAAAAAAACATTAGCATTGTTTTTGGTTGGGATGAATTAATATTTTCGAAGTAAAATAAACAGCATGGAAGAAATTAAAAAAGTTACCTGGAGAAGCCCTTCAAACATTGCGCTGGTAAAGTATTGGGGAAAAAAGAGTGGCGTTCAGATTCCGGCGAATCCTTCTATCAGTTTTACTTTAGAACATTGCTACTCTGAAACCAGTGCAACACTGGTAAAAAAGCAAAGCAAGGGAAAAGATATTGAGCTTCGTTTTTATTTCGATGGTAAGGAAAACATGGCTTTCCGGCTACGGATGCTCAAGTTTTTTGATATGATTGCCAAGGACTTTCCCATTCTGCAGCAATATGGTTTGTTTATTCACTCTACAAATTCTTTTCCCCACTCTTCAGGTATAGCATCTTCCGCCTCTTCTATGAGTGCACTGGCTCTTTGCCTTTGCGACTTGCAGAACCAAATGGATAAAAAGAAAGTCACTAAAGATAAATTTTTGCAAAAAGCTTCGCACTATGCTCGCCTGGGTTCTGGCAGTGCAGCGCGTTCAGTTTATCCTCTAATTTCGGAGTGGGGTAAGGCTAAAGGTGTGGCCGGTTCGTCCGATGAGCACGCTATTCCTTTCGAAAAATTTCTGCATCCTACTTTTAAAACTTTCCAGAACACAATTTTAATCGCCAGCAGTGCAGAGAAAAAAGTGTCAAGTCGTATTGGTCATTCCTTAATGAAAAATAATCCTTTCGCCGCACCGCGCTATGCACAGGCTAACAAAAACCTGCGCGACCTTATTGTGGCTTTAAAGAAAGGCGATTTGGAGAAATTTGGCAGCATTGTGGAAGATGAAGCTATGACCCTGCATGCATTAATGATGTGTTCCTCGCCGTCGTTTATTCTATTGGCGCCCTCTACGCTTAGCATGATCGAAAAAATCAGGAAGTTCAGAGAAGAAACCAAACTTCCTGTATATTTTACACTTGATGCTGGTCCGAATATACATTTGTTGTATCCCAATAACATTAAGCGCAAAGTTGACAGTTTCATTTTCGCAGAATTGGAGAAGTATTGCGAGCAGGGAAAAATGATTCATGATAATGTAGGTAAGGGGCCTTTTAGAGTAAAGTAGACTCTGGTTTTTCCTTTAACCAGGAGTTACTGGCTTCCTTTAAACTGATGATTTCAACTTCATTAAGCGCATAGTTCAAAGTGCACTATTCATGGCCATAAAACCTTTACACAAAATATTCTATTCCAAGGTTCTTTTATTTGGAGAGCAAATCATCAATAAAGGGGCCATGGGGCTCGCCGTTCCTTTTGAACATTTTGATGGGGTACTGAAGTTTGCAGGCAAGGGGCCCAGCGAGTCAGCAGTTAAATCCAACGAATCGTTATGCGGTATTGCCAATTACATCATCCATCATAAAGTACTGGGGCCGTTATACGATACCAACCTGTTTTTGGACGATTTAGAGAAGGGATTGTATTTCGATTCCAATATTCCCCAGGGTTTCGGTTTGGGTAGCTCGGGAGCATTGGTGGCCGCTGTTTATTACCGGTACCGAAAAGGAAAAAAGAAAAATTATGTGGTCAGCGAACTAAAACATGAGCTGGCTGAAATTGAAAGCTATTTTCATGGTAAAAGCTCTGGCCTTGACCCGATTGTTTGTTATTTGCAAAAAGCTGTGCTGATATCGGATGGCGAAGTTGCCGAGGTGTTCGATTTACCTAAAAGCACTAAAGCCGTGCTGAAGATGTTTTTGATTAATACGCATATTGAACGAAAAACAGCGCCATACGTTAATCTCTTTCTTGAAAAATGCAAAGAGCCGAAGTTTATGAAAACGGTTGAGAAATCTTTAATACCCGCTAACAACTTGGCCATTAACGCCTTTCTTCATAGGAAACACGCCGAACTGATGAAGTGCATTAAAATCATCTCGCAGTTACAAATGGACTTAATCCCTGAGTTCATACCCAAAGCCTTTCATGAAGCCTGGAAGCAAGGACAAAAGCACAATGAGTATCATCTCAAAATATGCGGTGCCGGAGGCGGGGGCTTTATCATTGGCGTGGCAAAAGCCGATGCTGATTTGTCAATTCTATTAGCTGGTATGGAGGTGATTGAATTAATGAAATTTTAACGGGCGCTAATTTATCTCGAAACCGGCCGTTCGAAGATCGTCCCAAAATCCCGGGTATGATTTGTTGACTACTTCGGGGTTTTCAATATCAATAGGACCCAATAGGCCAAGTGGCGCAAAACTCATGGCCATCCGGTGATCGTTGTAAGTCTTCACTGGCAATTGCGGCGAGGCAATTGCACCTTTTAGCTGGTAAAATTCATACATCTCCGAATAATCAAAGTTGATATTCAATTTGCCTAATTCACACTTCAATGCCGCGACTCTGTCTGTTTCTTTAATTTTTAAACTCTCAATGCCCGAAAATGTACCATAAACTCCACCGGCCGCAAACATTACGGCAAAGGTTTGGGCCAGGTCGGGGTTATCCTTAAAATTAAGCTTCATCATTTTTGGATGGTCCTTGCTTACCTTTTTTAATATACCACCTTGCTCGTTAAATTCGGTATGCACTCCAAAACGTTTCATCCAATCGGCCATTACACGATCTCCCTGACTCCAGTTATCCCTCAACCCTTCAATAAATATTTCGGCTTCGTCTGCTAAAAAAGCGATGGAGTACCAGTATGACGCAGACGACCAATCGGCACCTACTTCGTAAGTTGAAGCTAGGATTGAGCCATGCCGAATTGTAACAGAGTTCTGCCCCCACTCATGCTGTATGCCAAATTGTTCAAGCATACTCAAAGTCATTTCGATGTATGGCTTTGATACCAATTCAGTGGTAAAATTCAGCCTAAGGCCGTTAGGCAAAAACGGGGCTATAAGTAAAAGGGCTGTAATAAACTGGCTGCTTATATTGCCTTCGATGAAAGCTACATTGCCTGCTTTGTTGGTATCAATTGGTACAACTTCAACAGGCGGAAACCCCTCATCTGCCACATAACGAATATCGAATCCAAGTTCGCGAAGTGCATTTACGAGGGGAGCGATGGGACGTTGCAACATGCGCTCTCCGCCGGTAACTATTTTGCATTGGTTAGTTGCCGCAAAGTAAGCGGTTAAGAAGCGCATGCTGGTTCCAGCATCTAAAACATCAGCTGTTTTATCCCCGGCCGCCAGCAATTCAATTAGTCTTTGGGTATCGCGGGCCGTTGAAAGATTTTCTATTTTTAACGTGTTTCCTGATAAAGCGTTCAGGATTAGCGCACGATTGCTCTCGCTCTTTGAGCCCGGAATCCGGATACGGGTTTGTATCTTCTTTGTGGGGTGGCTTACCTTTACAATACTCATTTACAAAGCGAATTGTAATAATTCAGTGATTCTATAACCAGTTCTTCTTCAACGGTGTTATTGATAGAATAGTTACCAATGTTCTGCAATAAAGTAAATTGCGTGGTCTCGTGCTCGTTTTTCTTATCCTGTTTTATCAACGCCATTATCTCAGTTATATGCCCTTGCGGTATTGCGACTAATTTGAAGTAACGTTTTATAGCTGATTCAATTTCATTTAAGTCTTCCTTATTTAATAGTCCCTTTTTTAACGACAAAAAACTTTCCGCCAGTATGCCAACAGCAACTGCTTCGCCGTGCAGCAAAAATGCTTTTTCATTTTTTAGCGACCAGCTTTCAATGGCATGGCCAACTGTATGCCCGTAATTGAGGGCTTTACGAACCCCTTTTTCACTGGGGTCTTGCTCCACAATTGCGGATTTAATCTTGATGTTTTTCACTACCACCTCGGGCCATTTATCGTTGGTTAAGCCTGACCGGGTGATTTCGAAAAAAGACTCTCTGTCTGCAATCAGGTAATGTTTAATTACCTCAGCAAAACCCGATATTAATTCTCGTTGTGGCAGCGTTTCTAATAAGCAAGTAAAAACAAAAACGGCTTCCGCCTCGGAGAACTGACCCAGTTGGTTTTTGAATCCCATAAAATCAACCCCTGTTTTACCGCCAACACTGGCATCTACCATAGCCAGTAACGTTGTTGGGATATTGATGAAAGCGATACCTCGTTTATAGCACGAGGCTGCAAACCCACCTATGTCGCTAATAACTCCCCCACCTAAATTGATCAATAAGCTCTTTCGGTCGGCGTTGGCATTTGTTAACTCTTCCCAGATAATTTCGCAGGTTGAAATGGTTTTATGTTTTTCACCCGACTGAATTTGTATCAGGACATGTGCCGGTAGGCATGTTTTTACGAAGGGATAGCAATGTTGTAAAGTATTTTCATCCACCAAAACAAAACAAGCCGAAAATGGCTGTTGAAGAAATCGGATTAGCTCCTGCAAAGAATCTTGAGTAATAAATATCCGCTCGCTTGAAAGTACATTCATATCACCTCAAATTTAAACCGAAATCGGAGATAATCAGACTAGAATTCCATATCAAACTTAAGTGGGAGTTTATAAGTTACTTTAACCGGTTTACCATCTTTCATGGCTGGTGTAAACTTTAATTTGCGTGCCAGATTTACGCAACGGGCATCGGTTTTGGCGTTTATAGATTTCAACACCTTTACGTCTTCGACCTTACCCTGCTCATTAATTACCAGTTCCAGGGTTATTTCGGGATGGTCATCGCTTTCTTCACGCTCCTGCCATTTAACACTGGGATCATCAATACTGTCGATAAATAACTTTGCCAAGGCTTTCGTCCCTCCCGGGTAAGCAGGCATTTGATCAACCTGTAGTGTTGCCTCTTTCCTCTGAATGGATTGGGATTGAAGGCAACCCGACATAAAGACAAGCACTATAAGGGGTATTTTTTTCAATACAAATAATTTAATTGCGTTTATATGAACGATGCCAAACATATAGGCAATTTTAGTGCCAAATGCCGGAGCACTTTAGTGAGAGGGGCCTGCCGCTCTCTTCTGGTTTAAAACGGTCATCATACTATCGCAATCTTTATTGTCAGGATCGGCCATTTTATAAATGTTCAGTATCTTTTCTGCTACGTCCAGTTTGTCTTCATATAGTTGCCCACCACCAATTGAGTAACAGGCCAGGGATATAAACCCAAGCAGCCTTTCGCTCATAATGTCGGTCTTCTTTTTAGCGTTCAGTTCAGCAATTTGTTTCTTCCACCAGGCCAGGTCCTGTTTCTGGAAGGCATAAATAAACTCACTCTTTTTATCCTGTTCGGTTTTTAGTTTTTCGGGGGTGATAGTTACCCTCTTTTTATCATAATTCTCAACGGTTCCGGTATTCAAAAATGTGAAAGCGTCTTTAAAGACATCTGCCGTAGGAAACTCGTGCTTGCCTTTCCACTCAATCAAAAAATGTTTAACAGTCGGGTCTTTCAATTCTTGCTCGAATAAAACAAGGTCGGTGTAGTTCATGTCTCTTTGCCCCGCAAAACCCAGAATTGATATAGGATGTGTAGGTTGCAAATCAACTTTGGCGCCGGCATAAATGATGGTCGAAATTTCAGGATTCGCCTCGCCGCTTAGCAAAGCCACTTTGGCACCGCCGCTAAAACCACAGAGGGTAATTTTTGAAGGATTAACTGACAAACGCGATTTAACTTCGTTAAACAAGTTATAAGCAATAGCCTTGGTTTGCTCAAGCGGTACTCCGTTTTTTGAGGAATTTGAACCCACTAAAATATAGTGATATTCATCTGCCAGGCTGTGATAAAGATTAAGCGGCAGGCTGCCATCGGCATGGGGGTCGAAAAAAATGATAACCGGCAATTTTGAAGTGTCAGTATAACCATGGGGCAAATACAAAGCGAAAGTTTCACCGGCATCCATGTGTAACGCAACAGTAGGAATTACCTCGCCTATCTTAAAACTGTCTTTGGGTTGAACCATATTGGCAGCAACAGCAGGTTCAGTGGTTTGGGTGGAATTATTATGCTCGCCGCACGAGGTTAGAAGGCCCGCAAGGGCAATTAATAGAACTCTTACCATAAAGTAAAAAGGACTTTTGTTTATCCTGCGGTAAAACTGCTAATTATTGATTGAATATTTTAAGAATCCCGGTTGAAATAAGGGTACCGTCTTCCGATTTATCGTATACCAATACTTTATAAGTACCCGGGTCATAAAAAACTGCCTCCTCCCAGGCATAATTCCATCCTGCCTGTACATCCTGTTCAATCGTGTTGTTATAGGTTTCCTTCCCATCGTCGCTTAAACTGAAAATTTTATAAAGCACTTTTGAAGTACCCAGCCCTTCCTTATTTTTTAGTAAAAAGGTAATAGTTCCACCCTCAGCGCTTATTGAAAACTCATTAGCCGGATTTTTACAGGTTCCATCTTTGTTTACTTCCCGGCAAAATCTGAGATTGGTTTGGCCGTATAATAAACCGGTGATGAAAATTGCAAAAAGGCTCAGTAAAGTTACTTTCATCGGCTTATTTTCAATCTAAACAAGGGAGTATTTGCTTGCTACTGTAAGATAAGGTAAACGATTCGAAAAAGCAAATTTTAAACCGGCATTAATGAGCAGGGAAAACGAAATTGGCCTCGCGTAAACAGTCTTCAAAAGCAGGTATTTTAAAGCTATCGCCTAGCTGCTCTTCATTAAAATAGTTCAACAGGTTTTCAGTAGACATATTGCCTATCAGGTCGTCCTCCGCCATCGGGCAACCGCCATAACCTTTTATGGTAGAATCAAACCTGCGGCAACCGTTTTGAAAAGCTGCATCTAATTTTACTCTCCAGTTATGGGGTGCTGTATGCAAGTGGGCTCCAATTTCGAGTTTTGGGAATGCGGGTATAAGCGTGGAAAATAAATAGCTTATGTTTTTGGGCTCGCCTATCCCCACGGTATCACTTAGCATAAAGGTTCTAATATCCAGTTTAGCAAGCTTTTCAACCCAGCTTTCAACAATCTGCGGGTTATAGGGGTCTCCATACGGATTCCCAAAGCCCATGCTGATATAAATAATTAACTCCTTATTGAATTTATCACATAACTCGCGGATATGCTTTACCCGCTCTACCGACTCTTCAATGGTTGAATTTGCATTGCGCTTTTGAAAAGTTTCAGAAACTGAAAAAGGATAGCCCAGGCAGTCAATCTGGGGAAACTCACCCGCATCCGTAGCTCCCCGCTCGTTGGCTACAATGGCTATTAATTTAGAGATCGAATTATTTAAATCCAAACCATCCAGAACGCTGGCGGTGTCAGCCATTTGTGGTATCAGGTCGTGTGATACGAAGCTGCCAAAGTCAATGGCATGGTAACCTACCTTCAACAATTTGTTAATATAGGCAATCTTTTTTTCGGTTGGAATAAATTCTTTAATACCCTGCATGGCATCGCGGGGGCACTCTACTATCCTTATTTGTTCCTTGCTCACGGTTCAAACCTAAACAAAAAAGATGAAATATGGTTTTAGAAGCTTTTACAAAGGTTGCTATTTTAATACTTCATTAAATAATTGCTAAAGCCCTCAGGAAATGGCTTTTATCCCATTTTCTTTCTAATCTTGTTTTGTGATTTTAGTAAATAACAGGGATAGCAATGATCCCTATCTTAATCTTGCTATTGAAGAGTTTCTGGTCCGCAATCTTAATTGCGAGGATGAAGATTATCTGATGTTGTATATCAATGAACCCTCCATTGTTTTGGGTAAAAATCAAAGCATATACAAAGAGGTTAACTTTGAATTTTTGCGCAATGGACAGCTAAAGTTAGCCCGACGAATTACTGGTGGTGGAACCGTTTACCATGATGAGGGAAACCTTAATTTTTCTATTGTTTCAAAGTTTTCAGATAATAAGGTGAACAACTACGGTTATTTTAATAACCCGGTGATTAATACTTTAGGGCACGCGGGCATAGAAGCAAGCATGGACCATTGGAACAATATTCTTTGTCGCGGGAAAAAAATATCGGGTAGCGCCCAATTTACTAACCGGAAGAACATTTTGAGTCATGGTACGGTACTGTGGAATGCTAACCTGGCTGTTTTGCGGGCATGTTTAAAGGATAATCCTTTTAAGGTGGAAAGCAATTCGGTAAACTCGGTTAAGAGCGCAGTACTTAACCTGGAAGAAATAAGCGACCGCTTCTCCTCGGCTAAAGAATTAAAACAATTTTTTATTGAGCAGTTAAGTGCCCTTAAGAAATTTGAGTTAACAGATAAGGATTGGGCCGAAGTTGAAAGGTTACGCAATGAAAAATTTAGAACATTTGAGTGGATTTACGGACGAAGCCCAGCTACCAAAATAGAAAAACACGGCACTATTATTGAGGTAGAAGAGGGCCTCATTACTTTCTCAATTGGAAGTATTACGTTACCTCCTTTGAAGGGCACGAAATATGAATTTCAGACATTGAGAGATTTGTTAGAAAAGGAACCGAACGGGGCAGTTCTGCTTTCCGAAATATTTTAATTAAGGATGTGTGCCATCTGCTGGCAATTCGTTTCCAGGTAACTGGTCGGCTTTCTTTCCCTTCTTTCCTTTTTTAGCGGGTTGAGCTCCCAAGGCCTCGTCCAAAGACTCAGGCACTTTTTTCCCTTTGTACTTTGGGTTTTCACTCCATTCAAAAACGCGTGTTCCATCAATGTATTTGGCAACAAAAGCATCATGGATGCCTAGTTTGCGAATATCAGCTACAAACTTTAAGGCAGTTTCCTGGTCGGGGAATGAACTGATTACGTAGCGATTCATGCCATTTACATCCTCGTAACCAATATAGCGGGCTTGTTCAAAAGATTTATTCACGTTCAGGCCACGATACATTCCTAATTGCACTTTATAAACGGTTCCTTTCGGTGTATTTTTCATATCAGAGGCTTGTGCGGTGGTAGCTGCTTCTTTCAACTTATCATTTTCCTCCTGTAGTTTGGTGGCATGTTCATCCTGCTCAGCTACCCGCTTTTCCATGTCGGCTTCATTGTCCTGGGCAGCTTTTAAATCAGCCCTTAAACGACCCATTTGAGCATCGCTGGAGTCTTTGTCAGCCCTTAATGCATCCATCTTAGCTTTGTATTCCTCAGGATGTTTCATATAGTTCTTCAATTCATCTTTAATGTGCTTGGCTTCATCCTTTGAAAGCTTTTGTGCGTATCCAATATTCATCAGCAAGGCAACAAACAGGCTTAAAAAAATTCCCTTTTTCATTTGGTTCGGTTTTTGTTTTTAATGGGCAAACAGCAATTCGGTTTTCGATTATCCGAATAATAATTGCAATCAAATGATTTTTGGGCGAAATAAAAAATGAAAATTGGAACACTTAATATATGCAGGTATGTTTACATTGCGCCCAATTAGACACCTACAAGCCAAGAAAGAGGAAAAATGCATCAACTAGAGAACAGTTTTTTAAAAGTGGTTGCCCGTGAACATGGTGCTGAACTTACTTCGATAATCGATAAAAGGAATAACATTGAACACCTTTGGCAGGCCGATCCGCATGTTTGGGGATACCATGCGCCCGTACTTTTCCCGGTTGTGGGAAGAAACCTGAATGATGAAATTGACATTGAAGGTCAGAAATTCAGGTTAGAAAAACACGGTTTTGCCCGCAAGGCCAATTTCCGTTTGTTAGACCTAACCGAGACAAGCATCGTTTTTTCTTTAAAGAACAATGAGCAACTTCAAAAAATATATCCATATAAGTTTGAATTTCTAATCAGGTATAAGCTTGTGGAAAATACGCTTGTGGTTTCTTACGAGGTAATTAATAAGGATATTAAAGATATTTACTTCCAGATAGGTGGGCATCCGGCCTTTTCGGTCCCATTCACGGAGGGAGAGCACTATGATGATTACTATCTGGAATTTGAACATACTGAAAAAGCGGCAAGGTATTATATTGACAAGAATGGTTATTTTGACGGTAAGAAGGATGTAGCGCTCTCAAACACCAATACCATTCAATTAAAAGCTGGTATGTTTAAAGATGATGCCCTGATTTTTAAAAGTCTGAAATCTCATAAAGTTACCCTTAAATCAAAAAACCACAGGCGCTACGTGACAGTTGACTATAAGGATTTTAATTACCTGGGCCTTTGGGCTAAAGTAGGAGCCCCGTTTGTATGTATTGAACCGTGGTTAGGCTGCGCCGATACCGTCGATAAACCTACTGAGTTTAAAGATAAAGAGGGTGTTATTAAGCTCGAAAAAGATGGAACTTTCAGAGTTTCATTTAAAATTGAGGTAGGTTGATAAAAAATTCGAACGACTGTTTGAATTTTCGATTTTTTTAGCTGTAACTTCGTTGCTGTATTTGAGTGCTCATGTGTGCTTGGGTTTGGTTAGTTGATATGACAACAACGCCATGCCTCACGCTCGCGTTAATTGTTTAACACCAGAACAAAATCATATGCAATCATCACATCAAACAACTCACCAGGAAGAAGTTGATGTTTTAGAGGACGTAGACATTGAAAATACGCTCATTATTCATAACGATGAGGTAAATACTTTTGACTGGGTGATTGAAACCCTGGTAGAAGTTTGTAAACACACCTGGGAGCAGGCCGAACAATGCGCTTATATTATACACCACAAAGGCAAGTATGCTGTAAAACATGGCGACTTTAATATTCTTAAACCCATGAAGGACGCAATTACCGACAGGGGCATTGAAGCAACTATTCAATAATAGAATTCTCAACCTACTTTAATCATGGGACAATACTTTAACGCCGAGCATGAATTGTTCCGTCAATCAGTCCGAGACTTTGTTCAGAAAGAGATAGTGCCTAACGTAAATCTATGGGAAGAAGAAGAAAAAATTCCCCGGGAGGTTTTTAAGCGCATGGGCGACCTTGGTTTTTTAGGAATTAATTTCCCCGAAAGCCTGGGGGGAACGGATAATAATTTTTGGTATAGTGTTGTTTATCTGGAAGAACTTGCCAAGGCTACTTTTGCGGGCCTTTCATCTTGTGTAAGTGTTCATCAGTATATGGCTACCAACCATATTCTACGCGCAGGCAGCGATTACCTGAAGGAGAAATACCTGAAACCTTCCATTAATGGCTCATTTGTCGGTAGTATCGCTATTAGTGAGCCGGGAGCCGGCAGCGATGTTGCTGCCATTCGCACCACTGCAACGCGTGAGGGCGATTACTATATCATTAATGGAAGTAAAACATTTATCACCAACGGTTACTACGGCAACTTCGTAAACGTAGCCGTTAAAACCGACCCGGCTGCAGGATTGGCTGGTGTAAGTTTAATAGTAGTAGATGCCGGCACGCCGGGATTTACCCGTAGCAAGCTAAAGAAGATGGGCTGGAAGTCGAGTGATACTGCAGAATTGTTTTTTGACAATGTAAAGGTACCGGCGGCCAACCTGGTAGGACAGGAGGGAAGAGGTTTTTTCTATATCATGGAAAGCTTTCAGTTGGAACGACTCGTGGCGGCTATCATGGCTACCTCGGCTTGTGAGCATAAAATTGAAGCCACATTGGAATACATGCATCAACGGAATGTGTTCGGTAAACCAATTGACAAATACCAGGCGTTGCGCCATAAAATGGCAGACTTAATTACTGAAGTGGAAATTACCAAGCGTTTTACCTATTATTGTTGCGACCTGTTTGAGCGTGGTATTTTTGCGGTGAAGGAATGCAGTATGGCTAAAATGAAAGCCACAGAATTAGGCAAGCGTGTGGCTGACGAATGCCTTCAAATGTTTGGTGGCTATGGTTACATGAGTGAATACAGCATGGAACGCGCTTATCGCGACGCCCGGGTGGGCACTATTGTTGGAGGAACCACTGAAATAATGAAAGAAATTATTTCTAAAATTGCCATCGACGGGGTAAACTATGAATCGGCATACAAGGCTGGTAAAGCTAACGACACCGGCGAAAAGGGAGCTGTAAAAGCCGAGAGAATAAACCCGGCAACGGGTCCTGAAAAAGTAAATCAAAATCCGAATAATATTTCTTCACAACAAAACCAAAACGGAAAAATGGCAAATCCAGAAACAGCTAGAGACATCATTTATTCACTGCCTACAAGACTTAAAGCAGACAAAGTAGACGACAGCGCTACACACAGATTTCATTTCGTACTGGACGGACCTACCGGTGGCAACTTTACTGTTACCCTGGAAAATAAGAACGTAACTGTACTGGATGGACTGGTTGATACTCCGACCTGTGTTATTACTACTAAAGCTACTGATTACGAAGATCTGGAATTAGGCCGGGGCAATCCTCAAATGATGTTTATGATGGGCAAAATTAAAGTAACCAACCTGGGTGAGGTAATGAAGTTCGTTACTTACTTCCATCGCGTAGTGGGAAATTAAATACACCAGTTTTATATTTGAAACGCATTCACCCGGTGGTGAATGCGTTTTTAGTTTATTCCAGGTGAGTAAGCGTTAAAGGAGATTCCTATTACTTATTTTGATTTTCCGGGCTTGTGAACTTTCCGGAGCCGTTTTTGGCGTTTAAAATACTTATGGATTTATCTGATAGGTAGAATAAGTTAATGGAAGTGTAAATCAAAGCTCCAAGTAATACCAGTAAAAACCAGATAGTATTTTTGGGTGTCTCTTTGGAATTTGATGTCATGAACATATGTTTATTGTAAATCAAATGGTGACTTAGCCGAATTGCACACTCCCTTACAAATAATGTATTGGATATATTGATTTATTTTTTATTAATGAATAATTAAAATTGCTATATCACCTGCAAAAAAACAGAGATAGATGGTGGTGAGCAATCCCCTTAAATGGGTATACTTTGTTTTTTGGGAAGTGCTTGTTGAAAAGCGTATTGGATAAGATAAGTACTGGATTGGCCAAAGTATGTTGTTAAAAAAAAGGATGTTTTCAATGGTCTTAGCAGTGTTTGAGAGAAAAAGTGGGGTTACACTTTTCGACCAGTTTAGTAGACGTGTAACCCAACTAAAATATTGATTAACAATGTTTTAATTGCTTTGGTTGCTTTAAAAAGTGTAACCCCACTGTAACCCCACCTTAGGCATGAAATTTTTGTTTTAAAAATTTCGCCTGATAGTTATTTCCCTTCCAAAATCTTCTTCAACTCGTGCAGCTTCATGATGGCTTCAACCGGGGTCATGGCGTTTACTTCGATGTTTTCAATTTCTTCCGCCAGCATTTTAAGCTTAGGGTCGCTTACATCGAAAAAACTAAGTTGGTAGTTTTGGGCGGGCATTTTCTTCACCGATTGTTTGATATCGCCGTGTTGTTGGCGCTGGCTTTCAAGCTCCTTCAGCATTTCGTTGGCCCGGTCAATAATGGCTTTAGGCATACCGGCCATTTTTGCTACATGTATTCCAAAGCTATGCTCGGTACCACCGGCCACCAACTTGCGCAGAAATATAACCTTGTGCCCGGTTTCTTTAATGGAAACATGGAAGTTTTTAATGCGGGGATATTTTTCTGCCAGTTCGTTCAACTCGTGGTAATGCGTGGCAAACAGAGTTCGGGGATTAGCGGCCGGGTTGTTGTGCAAATACTCGGCCAGGCTCCAGGCAATGGAAATGCCATCGTAGGTTGAGGTGCCGCGCCCAATTTCATCAAGCAATATTAAACTACGTGCTGAAAGGTTATTCATAATGCTGGCAGTTTCATTCATCTCCACCATGAAGGTCGACTCCCCTGCACTCATGTTATCGCTTGCTCCTACCCGCGTAAAAACCTTATCGACCAGGCCCAATTTAGCCGAGGTGGCAGGAACAAAACTTCCCATTTGAGCCATCAATACGATAAGCGCGGTCTGCCGCAAAAGCGCCGATTTACCGCTCATATTTGGTCCGGTGATCATCAACAACTGCTGAGTTTCATTATCAAGGTAAATATCGTTGGGTACGTATTTTTCGCTTACATCCAACTGCTGCTCAATAACCGGGTGTCGGCCAGCTTTGATATCTGTGATATATGAATCGTTTACCTCAGGTTTAACATAATCATTTAACATGGCTACTTCAGCCAGAGATAAAAAGCAATCTACCCGGGCTATTAGGTTAGCATTCTTCTGAATAGCGATAACAAAATCTTTTGCATGGCGCAGCAACTCTAAAAAAATACGTTCTTCAATTACCTGAATTTTGTCTTCCGCGCCCAAAACCTTGTGCTCATATTCTTTCAGCTCTTCTGTAATATACCGCTCGGCATTCGAAAGCGTTTGCTTACGAATCCAATCGTTTGGCACCTTGGTTTTGTGCGAATTGGTGACCTCTAAAAAATATCCAAACACATTATTAAAACCGACTTTTAAAGTGTTGATACCGGTGCGGGCAATTTCTTTTTGTTGTATGCCAACGATGTATTCCTTTCCGCTGTTTTTAATAATGCGCAGCTCATCCAGTTCGGCGTCGACCTCGTTTTTAATAAAGTTACCCTTACTAATCATCGGCCCGCTTTCCTCAAATAACTCTTTGTCCAGTTTCTCTTGCAATGCGTGACAGGGATCAAGTTGTTCCGCCAGGCGTTTAAGGTTTTGATTTTCTGCTGCAGCTAAAATTTGCTTTAAAGGACCAACAGCTTGCAGAGAACGCTTCAACTGCACCATTTCGCGCGGATTGGCTTTTTCCAGTGAAACTTTCGAAATCAAACGCTCCAAATCACCCATTTGGCGGATGAGCTTTTTCAGGTCTTCAGCCGCCGGTTTATGATGCAGAAAATAATCAACGGCTTCCAGGCGCTGATTGATTTGATTCAGGTCAAGCAGCGGCATAACCAT
>Ga0364881_10177_pt1 | contig 44454 bp, 26 predicted proteins | sample ExccelJu500001D4_5_FD_206923 | JGI IMG/M metagenome (GOLD analysis project Ga0364881, IMG submission 206923) | Enriched cells from Trout Bog Lake Hypolimnion, Wisconsin, USA - BchlTB.July30.5000.01.D4 | ecosystem: Environmental > Aquatic > Freshwater > Lake > Hypolimnion/Profundal zone | place...
TGGTACGGAGCTTGAAAAATCGCCGGTTGCAAACCTGACCATGGCTTTTGCCGGACGTCTTGCAGGATTAACCACCCAGGAGACCTCTTCTGAATTATCCAGGGCAAATACCAATTTGTATATACGTGGTCTTTCAGGGGCAAGGGGTAATGGACCACTTGTGATGATCGATGGAATTATTGTTTCTTATAATAGCAACCAGACCCTTGACTATATCAGTTCCAATGAAATTGAATCTGTTACAATTCTTAAAGATGCCTCCACAGAGGCTCTATACGGAATTCAGGGGGCAAATGGCTTGATGGTTATTACGACCAAACGGGGTAAAAAAGGCGAAGCTCAGATTACAGCTAGTCTGGATCAATCAATGCAACAGGTAACTACTCAGCCAACATTTTATAATTCTGGTGATTATGCCGAAATGAGAAATCAGGCGGCATACAATGATGGACATGGCCAGAACTATCTGTTCAGTGCTGATCAAATAGCAAAATACCGCGCCGGCAATGATGCTATGTATCCCAATAATAACTGGTACGACAAATACATGAAAAGTTTTGCCACAATGCAACGGGTTGGTATTAATGTAACCGGAGGAAACGACAAGGTACGTTATTATTCAAATATCAATTTTATGCATCAGGGAGGACAATTTATTACAGATCAGACCAAATATAACCCTGACGCAAACAATACCTGGATAAATTATCGTTCAAATGTTGATGTGAACCTGAATAAATACCTTAAAGCTTACATCCGGTTAAGTGGTAACATCAAAAGAGAAAGGACTGCCGGTTCAAGTAATGCGAATATTTATGCCAGCCTGTTCCAGATTCCGCCGACAATGTACGGACCTAAAACACCGGATATTCTTGATCCAAAAACCGGAGCTGTAGTTACTCCGGGTCAGGTGATCACTACAGAACGTGTGGCAAACCCTACTTATGGGATGCTTAACCGTTCAGGATATGTCAGGAGTACCGTAACCAATATTACCTCACAGTTTGGGCTTGATCTGGATATGAGCTTTCTTACCAAAGGATTGAATCTGACCGGCATATTTGCTTATCAAACCAACTCGGTGGGAAGTTTAAGTACAACTCAAAACTATGAGCGCTGGTTACGATCAAGCAATCCGGATACACTTGTATTCACTAAGAAAGGATCAGATAATAATACGCCGTTAGCCTATGGTAAATCCTCTTCATTCTACTACAATCTCACCTATAATGCAGCGCTAAACTATAAACGCAACTTCGATAAACACCAGATTGGCGGGATGGCCTATTTTTTCTACCAAAATCTCACCAAAGCAGATAATTCCATCCCAGGATTGCTTCCTTATAACAGGATAAGTTCAGGGGCAGAAGGTACTTATGGTTACGATGGTAAGTATTTGGTTAAATTTGACGTTGGTTACTCAGGCTCTGAACAGTACGCACGTAGCAGTCGGTATACTACAACACCTTCAGCTTCAGTTGCATGGGTGGCTTCAGACGAGGCTTTTATGGCTGATCTGAAATGGTTGAGTAATTTGAAAATAAGGGGTTCATACGGTAAGACAGCTAACGACCAAAGTGGACTTGCCCGTTTTGCTTATCTTGACAACATCACGGTTACAAGTGGAGGCAATATCGGATATCTGCAGTACACCGTCAATGAAAATCAGGTTGGTAATCCTAACATACAGGCTGAGGTATCTACAAAACAAAACTTAGGTTTGGACATGGGGCTTTTCAATGCGCTCTCTGTCACAGTGGACGTTTTCAAGGAACAGATGGATAATATGATTGTCAGTGCCGTATCAACCGTCCCGCTCTACCAGGGTGTTCCGTTAGCCAATTATCCTCAAAGCAATGTTGGCATTTTCAAAAATAAAGGTTATGAGATTACTGCTGATTACAATAAGATGATCAATCACAATTTGACAATCAGTGTTGGAGGTACGTTTAGTTATGCCAAAAATACCCTTATTAAGGTCAATGAACCCATAAAGTCCGCAGATTATGCCTATAGAAAAGTGCAGGAAGGTTATTCTTATGGGCAGGAATTTGGCTATTTGGTAGATTACAGTAATGGGAACGGTTTTTTTAATACTCAGGCCGAATTGAATTCCAATACTTTGGTATATGGTTTTGGAACCCCAAGACTTGGAGATCTTAAATATCAGGATCTTAATAAAGATGGAAAGATTGATGAACGGGATAAAGCTCCGATCGGCCATGGAGCATTGCCGCTTGTAACCTATGCTTTCAGGGGCGGTGCAACCTATAAATCATTTGATTTAAATCTCATTTTTCAAGGTGTAGGGCAATATTCTACGATTTATTCGGGCGAGGGCGTATATGAAACCGCCTACGATGGAGTTTTTGGATCCCTGCATAAAAATGCCTGGACCCAGGAAAGGTACAGCACCGGAGCAAAGATTACTGCACCGGCTCTTTCATTGGCCCAAACCGTTAATCAGCAGCCAAGTAATTATTATAATTATAACAGGTCTTATTTACGTCTCAAAAATCTGGAGTTGGCTTATACGCTTCCCGCTTCAATGGCGAAAGCTATTTCGGTGGCGAGAGTGAGAGTTTTACTAAGCGGCCAGAACCTGATTACATGGGATAAAATGAAGTCAAAAGACTTTGGACCGGAGGGTAGCTATACTACATTCCCTGTTTATCGGGTATACAACTTAGGTGTAAACGTCACTTTCTAATCGGTCGGATAAATGAATAAATCAGAAAAATTATTTAGTATGAAAAAATATAAAATATTTACGGTCATATTTGCCACGTTCCTCTTGTTCTCGTGTAACGATAAACTGGACCTGCAAACTGACGGACGTATAACTATGGACCAAGTCTTTAATGACTATAACAGGACCCGGGGTTATCTCAATTCCTGTTACGGTTATTGTCCAGCCCCTTATATGGACAGGGCTTCATTTAGTGACGAAGCGCAGGATGCAGATGATGTCACACCGGGTTCAAGATATATTAACTGGTATGGAGGAAGTATCACCACTTTAACTTATCCTTCCTATTCATCCGATGGAAGTCCCTGGGGAAGCCTTTATACGGGGATTCGCAAGTGTAATGTATTTCTGGAAAGCATCAAAACCGCAACAGTATATGCTACAGATGCTGAAAAAGGGCAATGGACAGCTCAGGCCCTCACTTTACGGGCACTCTACTATTTACAGTTGATTAAGCGTTACGGTGGTGTTCCTATTTTTGATAAGCCATTGGCAATAAACCATGATTTTTCAAAAGATAAGAGAGCCTCTTTTTCTGATGTAGTGAAATTTATTCTGGCTGATTGCGATAATGCTTTAACTTATCCTGCTACTCAGGATGGTTTCTCATGGAATGTTTATGACAATCAATTCGGGATTATGTCCCGTGCAGTTGCTTATGCAATTAAATCAGAGGCTGTTACCTATGCAGCAAGCCCCCTGTGGACAGATGGTACCTATACCTGGGCGATGGCCGCTGCCATCAATGCAGAGGCATTGTCACAATGTATTACCAATGGTGGTTATAAACTATTTGACGTAGTTCCGGCTTCTACTATTGCACAGAATCCATATGCTCTTTATTTTATTACCAGCTCAAATGATCAAAGATCTGTTGACAAGGAAACTATTTATCAATGTGGTGCGCAGATGGCAATATGGCAATATGCAGGGATGCCGACTAATCCAAGTATGAGCAAAGCGGGGCCATGCCCGACACAGGACCTGGTGGATAGTTATGAAATGGCTAATGGTGAAGCCCCTATTACGGGATATTCCGACGCCAGCAAATTAGTTCCTATTGTAAACAGTGCTTCTGGTTATGATCCAAAAAATCCTTATATAGGACGTGATCCAAGGTTTTATGCATCAATATATTATAATGGTGCAGTCAGGTATTTGGATCAGCCCTTAACAACTGCTGGAATGAAATTTACGGCCTCCGACTCTTTTACTGGGATTAGTACGCTATGTCCAAGTTGGGGAAATTCCATAGGAAACCTGACATTATCCTTATATGAATTTAATGGCACCTATGCATCAAGCGTTGCAGGAACCCCAGTTGCAACAAAAACTTTTGTGAATTTTCCTGATGGTGCAAGTCTTGAATTAACCTTTGCTGCTCAGGCACCAGGAGATTATGTTTGGGAATTGAGTCATGGGACAGAAGTTGTTGGTGTTTGGAAATGGAATGAGACAAATGGGACTTCGCAAAGCTATTTAAATGGATCGAGTGTTTCAGGCAATTACAGAAGTAGCATTGCATATACAGCAGGTGTTTATACTCCTTTGGCAAATGGGACCACTCAAACTCCCGTCTCAATTTCAGATGGCAAAGTTGTAGAGACATTTGTTGGTGGTGCAGAAGAGATCTCTGACATTAGCCGCATTAATACCCGTACAGGATATTACCAGCGTAAATTCAACAATTATAAATCGACCCTCAGTAATAATGCCGATGGCGCTGTCCGATTATTCCGTTTGGCAGAACTTTACCTGAATTTTGCGGAATCGGCAAATCAGTCTGTAGGGCCAGATGTTCCCATCTCTTCAAGTAGTTTAACTTTAAGCGCCAGAGATGCCGTTAATGCTGTTCGTGCCAGGGCAGGTATGCCCGCTTTTCCTTCAGGTATGGCTAAGGATGCCTTTGAAACAAAGTATAGGAACGAACGTCGGATTGAACTGGCCTTCGAAGAGCACCGTTTCTTTGATGTCAGACGCTGGAAGATTTTGGATCAGACTGACAAATTTGTTACCGGTATGAGGATTACCAAGTCCGGAACAAACCTTACCTACAACCGCTTCAAATTCACTGACAGAAACTGTTCATCAATAAAATGGCTGATGTATCCTATTGATCAGTCAGAAGTTGACAAGGTTGCTGGAATTACACAGAACCCCGGGTGGTTGGATTAATTGAATTTTGTAATTTAAAATGACAGATTATAAATAAAAACACTTTGAGCTTCCAGGAACCAATTTCTGGGAGCTCAATTTGACATATTAAGCTATGAAGTCGGAATAAAATTCAGAAATATTTGAATTATTTTTAGTCTATAAAACTGAAAAAAACTTAATATCTGATTTTCATGCCGACAACAGGCAGAACCCGACGTGATATATTTCGAATTTGACACGTCGGGTTTTGTATCAAAAAAATCTAACTTTCATTAAATGTGCTCATTAAGAATATTTTCCGTGCTGGGTTTATTGTTTCTGCTCATCCAGGGCTGCAGTTCAAATAATGATCAGCGGGTAAATTATGATATAGCTGCATTTTACTGGCCGGCATATCATTATGAACCCCGTTTGGAAAGTATTTTCCCTGAAAAAAGGGGAGAATGGGAAATCATTTACCATGCAAAACCTAAGGAGGCCGGGCATCTGCAGCCAAAAGTTCCTTTATGGGATTACCCGGATGAAGCCGACCCTAAAGTGATGGATCGAAAAATTGAGGCAGCTGTTTCTCATGGCGTGAATGTTTTCATTTTCGACTGGTACTGGTATGATGGGAAACCACTACTTGAAGATTGCATCAACAATGGCTTTTTAAAAGCCAACAATAACCGCATGAAATTTTATATCATGTGGGCTAACCATAATGCCACATCGTACTGGGATGCAAAAAATCCCAACAAAGATTCGGTTTACTTTATGGGTGGCGTCAATCGTCCAGCCTTTAACGCCATCGTGGATCGCATTATTAAAAACTATTTTTCCCAATCCTCTTATTATAAAATAGATGGCAGGCCCGTGTTCTGTATTTATGAACTAAAAACATTTATTGATGGTTTAGGCAGCCCCGAAGCGGCAAAAGAGGCACTCGATTATTTTCGGAAAAAAACAGTGGAAGCGGGATTCCCGGGGTTACATCTTCAGGGAATTTTGTGGTCTGCACTACCTTCAACCCTTACCGGAGTTCCGGCTGATCGGGTGAAAACTCAGGATAACGTTTTAAAATATTTTGGTTTCAACAGCATAACGAACTATTGCTGGGCACATCTTCAGAATCCGGACGGGGATTATGAGAAGTGGGCCGATGCATCAACCAATATGTGGAAAGATTTTAACCGCGATTTTTCCATTCCCTATTTTCCCAATGTCACCGTAGGATGGGATGCCAATCCACGGTTTTTGTTTAAAAGCGGATATATTACCAATTCAACCCCGGATAAGTTTTTAAAATATATCCATAAAGCGATGGTGTACGCCGATACTCATCCCGGACAAAAGAAACTGATTACCATCAATGCCTGGAACGAATGGTCCGAAGGGAGTTATCTGGAACCGGATACTCTCCACGGTATGAAATATCTTGAAGCTATAAAAAAAGCACTAAAGGAATAATTGATTAAATGAAGAAATTATTGTCAGCTATTGCATTTCTCGCTATTGCAGCAAATTTATTGGCACAGGTTACTCTCTCCAATTATGGGAATGGATTGCCTGCGACCGACGCCCTAGGTCGGAAATTGCCTGTGAAAAGTGAAACCGGCAAGCAGCGGAATAAATTGGTAGGCATCTTTTACTGGACCTGGCACACCGATGATAATGCCACATTTTCACCAGTACTGAACATTACAGAAATATTAAAACAGTATCCCCTTGCCGCAACCGATGCCAGTCATCCGGCATGGCTGGGGCTTACGGGGGGAGTTTTTTGGTGGGATGAACCGTTATTTGGATATTACCGGACAACCGATGAATGGGTGCTGCGCAAACATGCCGAAATGCTTGCGGATGCAGGTGTGGATGTGGTATTTTTCGACTGCACCAATGGTACATTTACCTGGAAATCTTCCTATACCGTATTGTTAAAAGTATGGGAACAGGCCAGAAAAGACGGTGTGAATACTCCTCAGATTTGCTTTTTGCTCCCTTTTGGCGCAAGCACCAATTCCCTGGTCATACTTAATGAATTGTACACTGAACTCTACCAACCGCAATTATATCAGGATTTATGGTTTATGTGGAACGGCAAACCATTGATCATGGCCTATCCGGAAAGTCTGGTTAGTCAAGGCGATGGATCTGCGGCAATGAAATTTGCAGCTACTTCTCCATTTTATGCGATCAATACATCATGTCCCAGCTGGGGAAATAGTATCGGGAATATAACCCTGACGTTATATCAATGGAATACCAGCTATGCTCAAAGTATTTCTGGTATTCCCATTGCGACGAAAACCTTTCTCAACTTCGCCGATAATGATAAAAATATACTGACATTCCCTCAGCAGGGGAGTGGTGAATATATCTGGGTATTAAGTAATGGCACTGAACAGGTGGGTGTCTGGAAATGGACCGACAGCTCCGATCCTGTAACAAGTTATTATAGCGGAGTTCAGGTTTCGGGTAGTTACGAAAGTGAGATATCCTATAATCGGGAATACATTTTTACCAGACTTACTTCCGGAACTGTTCATACACCTGTTGCAGTTACTTCCGGCATTGATCAGCAAGTGATCAACAACATGAAATCCTTCTTTACCTTTCGTCCCGGACAACCTGATTATGTTAGCGGCCCATCCCGCAACGACCAGTGGGGATGGCTGGAGAATTATCCGCAGCACGGTTACGGACCCAAATCCGGTGGGGGCTATGAACAGGCAACAGTTGGAGTGGCTCAGAATGCATCCGATGCCAGTGGCGGTCATGCCAGTGGCTTTAACACCCCGCTTACTTATGGCCGTAGCTATACCAAAGAAATTGGACAATCTTCGCGTACCGATGCCTGGTTATACGGGTATAATTTTCAGGAGCAATGGGGACGTGCCAATATTATTGACCCAGATTTAGTATTTGTTACTGGATGGAATGAGTGGATTGCCGGTCGTTGGTTCGACTGGGATGTGAAACCATTTGCCTTTGTCGATGAATATTCGGCAGAAAAAAGTCGGGATATCGAACCTGTAAAATCGTGGGGAAACAAGGGCGACGTCTATTACATGCAGTTAATAAGTAATATACGTAAATTTAAAGGGATGGCAGATGAATCGGTTGCTTCGGCTGCCCAAACCATTGATATGAATGACCTAAATTCCTGGGGTAATGTTGAACCTGTTTACAACTCCTATAAGGGAAACACCATACACCGCGATAGTCCTGGACAAGGGACAACGCTGACTTACACGAATACCACGGGACGAAATGATCTGATTTTAGCCAAAGTGGCCCGCGATAACGATTACCTCTGGTTCTATGTCGAGACTGCCGATCCGTTAACCTCAAGCTCAGACCCAAAATGGATGCGACTGTTTATTGATATTGACCGGAACAAGGCAACCGGATGGGAAGGTTTCGATTTTGTAATTAACCGTTTGAATCCAGGTTCAACTGCAACGATTGAAAAAAGTGATAGTACCTGGAACTGGAGCAAGGTTGGGGAAGCACAATATATCGTAAATGGGAAAACATTGGTAATAAAAATAGGACGATCAATTCTAGGAGCAACCAATGATAAACTATTGAATTTTGAATTTAAATGGAGCGATAATATGCAGGAAGATGGAAATATTATGGATTTCTATGTCAATGGGGATGTTGCACCGTCAGGAAGATTTAATTACCATTATTTTACCAACACGACGCCAGTAACTCCAATAATTACTCCATCCTCATTTTTAATCTATCCGAATCCTACAAAAGATATCGTTTATCTCACCTTCCCATTGGCGACTTCAAATAATTCACGGGTAACCATTTATAACATTGGTGGGCAGTTATTATGGCAAAAAAAATACGCCGATTCGGTATTGACTGATTGGATTAATATGGATTTCATTAAAAATAAAGGGGTATACATTATTCAATTCAGCAATCGCGAAAAAAGTGAAACGAAGAAACTTATTGTCATTTAAGTAATAAGGAGTAAAATGGATATGTTCAAACAGTTTTATTGGAATGTTTACAGTGGTAATTTTTTTGGATTACTGGCGCTAGTAGTCGTTCTGACGACTGTTTGTTCACCCTTAAAGGCAGGGAATAAAGTTAAGGTTGAGGATCAATTTACCCCTTTAGCAGCAAAATCAATCTGTTTCAACGGCTATCTGGAAGATTATATTCAGAATTCAATTATCCACTGGAACAAAGGGGTTGTTCCTTATACCGCACTGGTTGAGAAATTCAGAACTGGAAGATCTTTTTTCGCTCAGGGTGAGATGTGGGGTAAAGCTGTCCGGTCGGGATGTATGTTTTACAGATATACCCGGGACCCTGAATTAAAAAAAATTCTCAAGGCTACAGTTACTGACCTGTTGACGACCAGGCGTGTAAATGGAACTATCAGCTGTTCAGAAATATCTGATCAGCCTGATGGACCTGGAGGCGATTTGTGGGAAAGGAAATATGTTTTACTGGGGTTAGACGAGTATTATATGCAGGTGGAAAGAGATCCAACGGTTTTACAGGCAATGATTGACCAGGCCGACGGTATCATTTCGCAGATTGGTCCTGCTCCGAAAAGCCGAATTGTCGATCAGGGCTGGAGTCCAAACCATATTGAGTCGAGCACGGTTCTTGAACCAATCATGCGTTTGTATAAGCTGACCGGTTACCAGCGCTATCTCGATTTTTCCCGTTATATTGTTGAAATTGAAGGGGGTGCCAAAGGATTTAATGTTATTGAAGATGCATTTAATAACAAGGCTCCAGAACAAATAGGTGGAGATTACCCTAAGGCATACGAGATGATGTCGCTCTTTGAAGGGTTAGTTGAATATTATCGGGTAACCGGAAATGAACACTGGAAACTGGCTATTATTAATCTGTATCACAATATTATAACCAACGAAATTACCATTATTGGGAACGGTGGCGGTGATCAGCCTTATCATGCGGCAGTGGCTGGTGAAGGTTGGGACAATACTGCATTTGAACAAACCAATCCAATGATAAAAAGGATGATGGAGACTTGTGTAGGTGTTACCTGGATTAAATTGTGCAGCCAGATTTTACGTTTGACCGGTGACCCTATGACCGTGGACATGATTGAAAAATATGCCTATAACGGACTTCTAGGAGCGATGAAGCCATCGGGAGACGGATTCAGCTATGTCAATCTGCTCAATGGGGTAAAAACAAATCCCGAAGGTTGGGGCGGATTGGTCGGTGGGGTTTATGTCACCTGTTGCAACTTGAACGGACCAATGGGTCTGGCTTATCTCCCTTATGTGGCTGTGATGAATTCGGCTTCGGGACCTGTGATCAATCTTTACTATGCGGGCTCTGCTACAGCATTAACGGCCGGCAAAAAAAATGTCCGTCTCGAGTTTGAAACCAAATATCCTCTTTCGGGTGAGGTTGTCGTGAAAGTAACACCAGCAGTACCTGAAAAATTTACCATGCGGTTGCGTATTCCCGAATGGAGCAGAGCAACTATCTTAAAAGTTAATGGAATAGCAGTTTCAGCCATTCCGGGTAAATATGCCGAAATCAACCGGGAGTGGGCTTCAGGTGACAAGATCGTGTTATCGATGGATATGCGGTGCCGCATTATCGATTCTCCGCACGGAAGTAATCGTTCCGGCGACAATTTTCAGGCAATAATCAGGGGACCGATTGTGCTGGCAAGGGATGAGAATATGGATACAAACTTTAATCAACCTATTAATATTCAATCAACTGATGGTTGTGTAAGCGCCTTGGCAGAACCGGGAAACACTCTACCTTATAGGTTATTGGTTAAAATTCCGACAGGGGATGGATTTATTTGGATGGTGGATTACAGTTCCGTAAACAGTTGGTCGGGGAAAAAGGTGTGTACATGGCTGCCGAAAATCAGATGATCCAAGTTGATTTTTTGATAGTTATGAAATTATTCGAAAAGTTGTCATGAGAATTAAGGGATATTGAATTATGGGTCTGGGAATAATAAAATATGTCAAGGTTATAATGGTTGGTATCGCAATTACACTACTTGTAACGTGTAAAAATGGCTCCTCATCGGTGAAGATTCCGGATCAGGCAGTTACCACAAAGTATGCGGAAGTTCCGGGTGTAAAAACCGGCTGGGATATCTATACAGGAGGTGTTTATCGTTATGGGCCATCCATAATTCTAAATTCTGACGGTTCCATTGACGCATGGTTTGCAGCTCCTGGTGATTTCTTTGGGGATAAAATAAAGAACTATAACGATCCCGATCCCCAGGTGGCGATTAGTCTTCCAGCTGCGGTTACCGCTGGCCAAAAATTTTCAGCAAATGAATCTTTCTATGCCATTCAGGTAGCCTGCCCCAACTGGGCTTCAACTAATAGCAGTTTAACGTTGAATTTTTATCAGTGGAACAAGGATTATATTACAACTACTGAAGCTCCCGCTATTTCATCGGTTATATTTATTAATTATTTAGACAATCAGAATCTTACGATAAGTAACGATAATAAATTTCCTGCCGGTGATTATCTGTGGGTGTTAAGTAATCCCTCCGGCTCGGCTGGTGTATGGAAAAAAACGGGTATTAAAAGCGGTGTTACCAACTATTTTAATGGGGAAATTGTAGATGGAAATTATTCGTCCTGGATGTTAATCAATAAATCATCAGGTACCAGCTACTGGGATCAGGTGGCGTATCGTCGCTCTTTAGATAATGGTGTCACCTGGAGTGATGACCAAATGGTACTCAAACCCACCGAATATAGTCGGGATCAGTTTTCGGTATGCGACCCTGGAGTGGCAAAATGGGGTGGATTTTATTACCTGGGGTATACTTCAACTGAAGACGTACGGGGTACAAACAACCAGGTCTATGTTTGCAGAGCGTTATCACCTGCAGGACCTTGGGAAAAATGGAATGGAACAGGATGGGGAGGCGATCCACAACCTGTGATCACCTATACTGAAAGTCCGGACTTTTTTGGAGCCGGTGAACCATGTATGGTTGTAAAGAATGATACCCTCTTCTTTTTTTATTCATGGAATTCCGATGCTGCAAATGCAATAACAACAAGGCTTTCGACTGTTTTAGCAACTGAAGTGAACTGGCCTTTAAAGCTAAAAGATCAAGGTACCGTTATCAATAAGACATCTATTGCAGGAGCAGATCATTGCGATATAAAATACAGAGACGATATTCAGAAATTTCAGGCAATACATACTGCATCGAGAATGACCTCTGCAAGTTTTATTGTCTTGTGGGAATCTGCTGATGGGATCAATTTTAAAAAAGTGGCAGAGATGCGTGACAAACTGAACCCCTTTCTTCATAATTGTGGCTGGAGTGGTGATGAATCAGGTCATATTAATCCTGGAAAACAACAATTTATATCTTATGCCTATGGTCCGAATTGGGCAAACTGGAAAACAGCCTGGCATCCGTTAACCTTTAACCCTTGAGATATGAGATCATATTTAATAAGCGCTAATAAACTGATTATTAAAATTTTGTTCTTTGGCTTTTTTTCTAAAAGCCCGTGCTCAATATCCTCAAAAACAATGTTGTAAACAGTGAATCGATTGATCAACAGATATTTAAGAATGAAAATAACTATAAAAAAATGTTCAAACGAATGACATTAAACTATAATACAACCGAATGTCCCGATACTATTTTACGGAACATTACATCTGTGAGATTAGGTCCTCTTTTGCAATATTCCGTTATGATTTTGTTGTTTCTTACAGCAACCTTAATGTTCATCTCTTGCAAGAAGAGCGCGGTAATTAAGCCGGTGGTACCTGTTGTGAAACCAACAGATTCGGTGAAGTATCAAAATATTGTACTGACATCAGGTAATCAAATTCAAATAAGCCAGAAAACTACTTACCAATACGAACTGAACACCACGGGTACAGATCCTTACCTGTATTTGGATCCTCTCATAGCTTCCAACCCTTCTGATTCTTTAGTGCTTACCTTCGAATATCAGAGCTCTGCTGATATTGGTGTTATGCAAATCTTTCTGGCCTCCCCAATTACCGAAGCACGTTCAGTTAAAACGGAATTAGTCCCTGCATCAACTGGTTGGAGTTCATATTCGATCGATTTAAGTGACGAAATTAAGCTGCTCAGCTGGGGAAGTGCAGGTGATTTTTTACGAATGGATTTTGGGAATCAGATGGGTTTAACGATTCAAATCCGGAACATTTATTTGAGAGGCCTAAATGCTGCAGAAAAGGCTGCAGCGTCGGCCCGTGCCGAATTGATCAAAAACGATTTGTCACTCGAATCCAATCTTAATAAATACCTCACTACTTCATTCAGTTCCCTGATAAGTGAAGTGAATGTTGGTGTTTCATCAATTAATATTAAAGGTAACTATTCCGGGTCCGGCGAATTCAGTCTATGCGAAATTACTCCTTGTGATCATCTGACCCAAATCACTAAATTTGTAAATAAAGTTGGATTAAGTGCTCCTGTTTTCTCAACGGACATGGATCGTTTTATCACCCGTAATGGTTTTAAATACGACCGGCTTTTGTCGAAATGGGTGATTGCAAAAATTGGAGCTACAGCTGATGAGGTAGTTTCGTATGCCAGATATGCCGGAAAGATTACTCCTGTGCAAACAATGGCTTCACAAAGGCCGGTCAGTAAAAAGGGTTTAGGCGGATATTCGATTACCAGAGGATTTGAGTCAGACCTGGATGATTTGAATATATCGAGTGTTACGGTGAATATTACCCCAACAAGTTTTATGTATACGCAATTACATGGCAATGCCTTTGCGCATACTTATGGAGATAAAACCTACTATTTTGATCAGGCTCAGGTGGAGGAACTGGATCGGACAATGAAAGCTGCTTATTCCCGGAATATCGTTGTAGCTGCGATTATTCTGATTCAGCCGGCTTCACAATGTGCAGATCCTGAGATTGGTCGCTTGCTGCAGCATCCGAGTTTCACCTCTGAAGGCATTTTTACAATGCCCAATATGACCAATCCGGAGAGTGTAAATTGCTATGCAGCAGCGCTCGATTTTCTCGCCAGCCGGTATTGTCGCGATGACAATTCCTACGGTCGTATACACCACTGGATCATGCATAATGAAGTGGATTCCGGAATGTCCTGGACCAATATGGGCGATAAACCAATGCTGGTATACATGGATACCTATATCAAATCAATGCGGATGTGCTATAATATTGCCCGCAATTATGATGAAAACAGCGAGGTATTTGCCTCCTTCACCCACTCTTGGGCGAATTCAGTAGAGACGCCAATGTATACTTCCAAAAGTATGCTGAAAACACTAGTGGATTATTCGGGAGCGGAGGGTGATTTCCAATGGGGACTGGCCTATCATGCTTATCCGGAAGACCTTTTTGAGCCAAAAACCTGGAACGATATAGATGCCATCTTTAGCTTGAACACTCCATTGATCACATTTAAAAACCTGGAAGTGTTGAATACCTGGATTAAGAAGTCTGAAAATCTTTACAAGGGGAGCATCAAGCGAACAGTTTGGCTCTCAGAGAATGGCACTAATTCAAAAACTTATAGCGATCAGGATTTAAAGGAGCAGGCCGCCGGGTTTGCCTATACCTGGAAAAAACTGGAAACACTCGATGGTATTGATGCTTTTCAGTGGCATAACTGGATTGATAACAGAGACGAGGGTGGATTACATATTGGTTTGCGCCGATTCCCTGATGACAATACAGATCCGGGAGGAAGGAAACCTGTTTGGTATGCTTATCAGGCAGCAGGAACAACTCAGGAGGATACCGTTTTTGATATCTATAAATCAGTGATCGGAATTCTAAACTGGAGTGAAGTCGTTTATACCACTCCAATTCAATAGGAATGACATTTGTATTTAGGGGAAAGGAAATAAATTTAAAATACATGAACGTAGTATCTATAGGTTTCTTTATCTGTTTTAACATCAGCCTGATAATCGTTTTTTCTCTTTTGGCACAGGAAAATCGCAATGTTATTTTGGATGATTTACGCTATAGGATTAGCCTCAAACCACAGGGCCTTGATTATACTTTGGTTGGATTCAAGGTCAGGACAAATAGAAAAGCAATATCAAAAAATGAAAATAAGCTGAAGAGCTGTTACCCGCTTTCAAAATCAGGGTTTGATGAAATTGCAAAAGTGCCTTTGCAGATAATAGAAAATCAAGATATTGCACTTTAAAATTTTAATGTTAAATACTTATTCCTTGCAATAATGAGACAGATTTTAAGAATAATGCTTATATCCATGGTGATTCTGGTTTTTTCAATGCTACCCGGGAATTCCCAAAACAGTCGTATCAGCAGTGATCAATGGGCTGCAACTGATGGTCTTGGACGCAGGTTGCCGGGTGAGCCTGAAGTGGGAGCTACAAGGAAGGACAAGTTTGTTGCCATTTTCTACTGGACATGGCATCAGGGGGATGATGATACAACCTATCAGGTGAAAAATATCACCGAAATTGTAAGAAAATACCCCGAAGCGATGAAAGATTACCATCATCCGGCATGGGGAACCAAACAGCCTGGGTTTTTCTATTGGGAGCAGCCCCTTTTTGGATATTATAAAACCACCGATGCATGGGTTTTACGTAAACACGCAGAATTGCTGGCCGACGCCGGTGTTGACGCTGTCTTTTTTGACTGTACCAACGGAACCATTACCTGGCAGGATTCATATGAAGCATTGCTAAACGCATGGGATAAGGCTCAAAAAGATGGAGTGAAAGTTCCTAAAATTGCCTCAATGCTTCCTTTCGGTCCCTCTGAAAATGCGTTGGTTTCACTTCGGCAACTTTACCATGATCTCTATCAACCTGGCAGGTATAAAAATCTCTGGTTCTTTTGGAAAGGTAAACCTTGCATCATGGGATATCCCGACAAACTTACCGATTCGGCAGAAGACCGGGAGATAGCCGGATTTTTCACTTTCCGCCCAGGACAACCAGACTATGTAAACGGACCCAAACGGAATGACCAGTGGGGATGGCTTGAGAATTATCCGCAACATGGTTATGTTAAGAGTGAAAATGGCAAATTCGAACAGGTTACTGTCGGAGTAGCTCAAAATGCCTGCCCGGCAACCAATGGCCATTGCAGTGCTTTTAATCTGCCGGGATCTTTTGGCAGAAACTTTAGTCAGAGAAATGGTTTTGATCCAAGGGTTGATGGCTACCTCTATGGATGGAACTTCCAGGAACAATGGGACCGTGCCTTCGAAGTTGATCCGGAGTTGGTTTTCATTACCGGATGGAATGAATATATCGCCGGTCAATGGTTGCCCAGAGATAGCTGGACCGGTGACCCTTTTTCCTTCGTGGATCAGTTCGACTGGAATCATAGTCGTGATATTGAACCCAATAAGGGATGGGGTGATAAGGGGGATTCCTATTACATGCAGTTGGTCGCTAATGTTCGGAGATTCAAGGGGATGGATGCACCTGCAAAGACATCAGCGCCAAAAACAATAAAAATCGGAAATACAAGCGACTGGGCCGATGTATTACCGGAATACAAACATTATAAAGGAAATACCATGCATCGCGATCACCCCGGACGCTATGACAAATATTATAAAAACAATTCAGGCCGGAATGACATTGTCGGGGCAAAGGTGGCGCGCGATGGTGAGAAGATATATTTCTATGCGGAAACTGCCGAAAAGCTTACTCCGATAACCGACCGCAATTGGATGATGTTATTCATTGATATTGACCGAAATAAATCGACTGGATGGAATGGATATGATTTTATTGTGAATCGTTTAAGTCCTAAAGGGAACAAGGTGATTGTTGAGAGAAATGTTGCCGGACGATGGGAGTGGGAACCGGTGGCAGAGACAAACTATGCAGTCCGTAATAATAAACTCGAACTGGAAATCAGTCGCGATATCCTGAATCTGATAGGAAAAGATATCAGTATCGAGTTTAAATGGAACGACAATATGCAGGAGAACGGGAATATTATGGACTTCTATGTCAATGGAGATACTGCTCCCGGGGGTCGTTTTAATTTTGTTTATTCTGAACATTAATGGATTCATCGACGAGTTTAAGAATGGGAAAGTTTTTAATTATTAGCGTTTTACTTCTTCAGGTTCAAGGATTTTTAATGGGTCAGCACTTGAGCCGAAGCTTAACTGTGCAGTCAAAAATGGTGGAACCATTTCCTTTTATTTCGGGCAAATTTTCCGGCAAGGAAATCCCGGAATCTCCTGACCCGCTGGTTGGATACAAATGGGGGAAGAGCTCTGCTAATGACGGTCTGGAGATCTATGTTTTGCATCCAAAATCGATTACGTGCAATCAGCCAGGTCAGGTAAAATTTGGCAATGACAATAGCCTGCCGATCAAAATTAATGGTCCGTGTGATTTATTTTTTGATTTCGGGAGAGAGAATGCCGGATGGCTGGAGTTTGATTCAGATAATCCTGGCGGAAAAATTGAGATGAGTATCAGCGAATACCGCGAACCAGCCATTTTAAATGCAGGAGCTCATCATCCTATTAAGACGCTGGTGCCAATCAGACACGGGTCGACCTATCGTTTGGAACTGAATGATGAATTGTACGAAGGAGTCCGGTTTGGATGGATTCATATTAAAACAGTCAACAGACCTTTTAATATAAACGATGTCCGGTTAGTTTGCCAGGTGAAACCTACGAATTACCAGGGAAGTTTTTCGTGTAGCAATCCTCTTTTGACCCGAATTTGGTATACAGGAGCTTATACCGTAAAACTTAACCTCCAAAAAGATTTTTTCGGAGCCATCCTGATGGAACGTAGTGATCGCTTTTCCTGGACAGGTGATGCCTACCCTTCCCAGGCGGCATCAATGGTAGCTTTCGGTAATTATGACTTTGTAAGGAAAAACCTTTTTCACACCTCTACCCAGTCGAATAGTATCGCAAGCTACCCCATATACTGGGTACTTAGCCTGATTGATTACTCCAACTATACTGGGGACCAGGGTACACTCAGCGAGCTTACAGAAAATGCCTGCCAGAAATTGGACACCGCATATACCCATTTTGACCAAACTAAAGGATTAGCCTTTAATGGCTGGGACGAAAGATTGGGCGCCGGATTTGAGAACCCGGATTGTTTGGAGTCACAATTTGTTTATCAAACACTTATAATTCAGGCATGGGAAAAATTTGGCCAATTGATGAAATGGAAAGGGCGAAACGATCTGGCGGAAAAATATGAACGGTTTGTGAGTGAAAAGATGGCTCAATTGCGTCGGACAAAAGGCCGAGTTAAAAATCTGGGCATCCATGCGGCATCCAATCTTCTAAATTCAGGTGTTGCCAATCGTGAAGAAGAGGAGGTGTTTTGGAAAAACTTGTTTATCGACAGACTGCAGCGATTATCCTACTCGCCATTTAATCAATTGTTTATTGTCCAGGCGATGGCCAAAATGGGGAAATATGAAGAGGCATTAACTACTATTAATGATTGTTGGGGCGGTCAGTTACGCTATGGAGGCACTTCATTTTTTGAAGTTTACCGGCCATCCTGGAATGATGCAGTTGGCCGCAATGGCGCTCCTGTAAACAATCAGTGCGGATATACCAGTCTGGCGCACCCCTGGAGCGCAGGGATTACCAAATGGCTGACAGAAGAGATGATGGGAATTAAGCCAACTACCCCTGGTTTTTCGACCTTCATTGTGAAACCCAATCTATCTTCGGAAATTGATTGGGTTAAAGGTGCTGTTCCGACACTTCAAGGCATTATAGAGCTTTCGTATAATAAGAAAATCGGCGAAATAAAGTTGAAAGTGCCAGGTAAAACTATCGCAAAAGTAGGTATCCCAAAAACAGCGTATAAGATCGGAAACATCCTGGTGAACGGTAAAAAAGCTACCCAGATATCAGATGACCAAAATTATGTCTTTATCGAAAACCTGCCTTGCGGTCTTTATACCATAAAATTTCAACCCAGGGCAACAATCGCTTTGTTAACCCGGGAGGCATTAACCTATAATCTTCAACCGGCTACAGAGGATTCAATTACCCGTGGAAATTGGAAAAGTAAATATGGAAGTAAGGGTTATATTCTTTGCAACTATGACAGTATTAACGGTAACTGTAAAAAGTTGCCCGATTTTATGGATGGAATAGATTTCAGACTAAACGGGAATGTCCATTTAACCGGCACCACCCCAGATCTCCGGGCATTGATGTCACTCCAGGGAAACGAGCGCAAATTAGGTGCCGTTGTAACCCAGGATCCTTCTCCTTGTCTTCAGACCATGACCATCGATATTCATTGTATAACGAACCAGTCCTATCAGATTGCCCTTTATATGGTTGACTGGGAAGGAGAAGCGCGACGTTCGGCACTTGAAGTTTTTGATTTAAATAATAAGGAATTGCTTATGCCAGTACAACAGATCAAAGATTATCAAAACGGGAAATATTTGGTATTACGGGTTGACAGGAGTATCCGATTGAGGATTAACCAGATCCGGGGTAGAAATGCGTCTCTCTCCGCTCTTTTTATCGATTAGCGAGTATATTAATATCTATAAATCAATACTATGAAGACAGAAATCTCACCCGATTCAAAGGCGAATGGGAACATTCCGAGAAAAGTCCAAAATGTTTTAAGAAAATTGATCTTTTCAGACATGAAAAAATTATTAATTCTATTTAGTTGGCTTGCAATTTTATTTATTAATGCGGCTTGTGTAAATGATAGCAAAAAAGTTTCGGATGAAATATTTGAAAGTGGCTTTGTTTCCCCCGCTGATTCGATGCAAATCAGCGTATACTGGTACTGGATCTCCGATAATATATCCAGGGAAGGTGTGATCAAAGATCTCTATTCGATGAAAGCGGCTGGGATTAACCGGGCATTTATCGGGAATATCGGTTTGAGTGATGTCCCTTACGGGAAAGTAAAAATGCTCAGTGACGAATGGTGGGATATTCTGCATGAGGCGCTTAAAACGGCTACTAAACTAAATATTGAGATCGGGATCTTCAACTCCCCGGGCTGGAGCCAGTCAGGCGGTCCGTGGATAAAGCCAGAAGAGTCGATGCGCTATTTAGCTGCCTCGGAACTGCATGTCAAAGGACCACAGAAACTTTCGAAGAAATTGGACAAACCAACAGACATCTTCCAGGATGTCAGGATTATCGCGTATCCGGTTCCTAAAGATGATCAACTGGTATTAAATAATCAAAACGGAAAAATTACTTCGTCTCCTGGGGTTTCTAACCTAGCTTCACTCACTGATGGGAATAAAAAAACCGGAATCACTTTTCCCGTCGGAGATGAATTTACACTTAATTTCGAAGCAGAAAAACCTTTTACTGCACGTAGTCTCTCAGTACGTCCGACTGAAAAACCCATGTTGGTAATGGCCACCTTTCAGGTAAAGGAAATGGACGGAACCTATCGGAACCTCTCCGAATTTCAAATTAACCGTTCCAACCCGGCACTGAATGTTGGATTTGATCCTTATGCCCCTGTTGTGGTCTCTTTTCCTGCTACCAGGTCAACAGGATTTCGCCTGATTATTAAAAATACTAAACCTGGGTGTGGACTTGCTGAGGTTACATTGGCAGCTGCTCCACGCGTGGAGCGTTTCAGCGAAAAGACTCTTGCCAAAATGCACCCGACACCTCTGCCATATTGGCGTGATTATCAGTGGGCTAAACAATCTGAACCGGATGATAAAGCTACCGTAATTGACGCATCCAGAGTTCTGGATATCACAAAATACCTCACTGCTGACGGGACACTTAAATGGGATGTACCCAAAGGAGAATGGGTAATCCTCCGTGCCGGAATGACCCCAACTGGCACAGTAAATGGCCCTGCTTCACCTGAAGCAACAGGTTATGAGGCTGATAAGATGAGTAAAAAACATATTGAAAAACATTTCTATGCCTTTATGGGTGAGATTCTGAAACGGATTCCCGAAGCTGACAGAAAGTGCTTTAAGGTTGTTGTTCAGGATAGTTACGAAACCGGAGGACAGAATTTTACTGATGGATTTTTGACAGAGTTCAAATTGAAATTCGGATATGATCCCATTCCTTACCTGCCAGTTTACCGGGGGTTTGTCGTAAACAGCGAAGAGGAATCAGACCGTTTCCTCTGGGACATACGACGCATGGTTGCCGACAAGGTAGCCTATGATTATGTAGGTGGACTAAGGGATATCAGTCATAAATTTGGGCTGAGTACCTGGCTTGAGTGTTATGGCCATTGGGGTTTTCCAAGTGAATTTTTAATGTATGGTGGGCAATCGGACGAAATAGGAGGTGAGTTCTGGAGCGAAGGGGAACTTGGAGACATCGAAAACCGTGCGGCAACATCTTGTGGACATATTTATGGGAAAACAAAAATATCAGCCGAATCAAATACCTGTGGAGGTCGTGCTTTTAGTCGCTATCCGGCTACAATCAAACAACGCGGGGATCGCTTTTTTGCCGAAGGAATCAATAATACGCTGTTACATGTTTATATAAGCCAACCCTATGAAGATAAAAACCCGGGTATGAACGCCGGTTTTGGAAATGAATTCAACCGCAAAAATACCTGGTTTTCGCAGATAGATGTCTATACGCAATATTTGAAACGAACTAATTACATGCTCCAGCAGGGACTTAACGTTGCTGATGCTGCTTATTTTATTGGCGAAGATACCCCTAAAATGACTGGTGTAACCGATCCTGCTCTTCCGGTAGGGTACCAGTTTGATTATATGAATGCAGAGGTCATTGAAAAATACATGACCGTTAAGGATGGATTGATTACATTGCCTCATGGAACCCAATACCGGATATTGGTACTTCCAAAACTCGAAACTATGCGTCCGGAACTGCTGGCTAAAATCAAACAACTGGTCAATGATGGTGCAGTGGTTATGGGTCCTGCTCCAAACAAATCACCCAGTTTACAGAATCAGCCTACTGCTGATAATCAGGTGCGGTTGATGGCTTCTGATATATGGGGAGAAGTGAATGGCGTAACAATAAAATCTCGAAAATACGGAAAGGGATTGATTATTAATGGATTGACAATGGATGAGGCTTTTTCGCTAATCAAATGTGTCCCTGACTGCAAGTTGCCCAAAGATCTTTCAATTCATTTCGGACACCGAACACATGGTGAGAGCGAAATTTATTTTATATCAAATCAGACAGCCGAGCCTCAGATTGTTACTCCTGAATTCAGAGTTAAAGGACTACAGCCTGAACTTTGGGAAGCCACCACAGGGAATATCCGAACGCTTCCCGCCTTTGTGCAACAAGACAATACCACTTCAGTTCCTTTAAAACTTGAACCTTATGAAAGTGTCTTCGTGGTCTTCCGTAAATCTGCAGGCAAAGCATCAGTTAATGGCATTAAATCCAATTATCCGGTTTCCTTGCTCCTTGCTGATATCAAAGGTCCCTGGACCGTCAATTTCAATGCTTCACAAAGGGGTCCCCTGGAACCGGTTATTTATGAAACGCTGCAAGACTGGACTGCTTCGCAGGATGACCTGATCAAATACTATTCAGGAACAGCCTTCTATACTTGCAAATTCAATCTGGAAAAATTGCCTTCAGGGGAAAGGATTATGATAAATATTGGCAGTGTAACCGCTATGGCCAAGGTCACCCTGAATGGTTCTTATGCCGGGGGCTTATGGACTGCACCATATATACTCGATATCACAAATCAGGTAAAAACAGGTGTAAATATATTAAAGATAGAGGTGGTTAACACCTGGGTGAACCGATTGATTGGCGATAGTAAACAACCCATTGGTCAAAGGAATACCTGGTGTCCAGTAAATCCATATACCCCTACCAATACATTGCAGACTTCCGGTTTGTTGGGGCCTGTCAAGGTATTAAGTGTAAAATACTAAATAGTTAAACAATGAAGAATGGTAAATTATATTATCTGAATATTCAGGTACTTTTTCTGGTCGTTTCTCAATTGGTTGGTTTACCTTCGGTATTTGGGATTCAAAAGGGAAATAAAGGGAATTCCATTGAGCCGGGTTTTAAAGTAAGGCAAGGATCCGATACAGCTAAAACACAAGATTCTTTCAGGGATCTTTACTCCGATACCTGGGTAGCATCGGATGCACTCGGTCGGCAAATGCCGGGTCTCAACGAAGCGGGACCTGTCAAAACAGACAAAAGACGGGTCGTGAGTATTTTTTATATCACATGGCACACGCAGGATAATTATAAAAATTTCAGAGCTCCCTATTCTGCCGATGTATCTAAAATTTATACGGTGGATCCTGCTGCCCGCCTGGATGCCAAACATCCGCTATGGACCGAAGGTTCGTATCATTGGGGTGAGCCAGAGATGGGATATTTCCTGAGTCAGGATGAGTATGTGATCCGCAAGGATATGTCGATGCTCGCCGATGCAGGTGTTGATGTACTGATCATGGATGTCACCAATGCTGTCAGGTATTGGGATGAATGGGAAGTCCTTTTTAAAACAATGCAGAAGATGAAAGCTGAAGGGAACAAGGTGCCAAAATTCTGTTTCTGGGCATTTAATGGTCCGGTAGTTACCGTTGTACAGGACCTTTATGATAAGATTTACAAGGTCAACAAGTTTCCTGATCTCTGGTTTTACTGGGATGGTAAGCCATTGATGTTGTATAATGGTACCCCTAAGTTTGATGCCAATGGGCAGGACGTCAAACAGCCAAATCCACATTTTGACGCTGCGGCAAAAACCGATGTCAATAATCCCCATTATGGTAATCCCGACTATACTGAGGAATTCTATACCGATTATACCAATGAAGTGAAGAACTTCTTTACTAAACGGACGATGTGGTGGGGTTACTACACGTGGGCAGGCAGCCGCTTTGTTGGAACAGAAGATAACTGGAGTTTTGGTTATGACCTGGGCAATAAAAATGTGTCAGTGATGAATCCGGATGATCTGGTTTCAAATCATAACGGGATAAAGGAAGAGGCTGCCGTTACGCCGGCACAACACCCATCAAGCCTGGTGGGTAAATCATGGCGCCGCGAAACCGGTGAGCCGCAACTCAATCAATATGATCTTCCGGATTCCGCCTATGTCCCCTGGTTGAATAAAACCGTTAGAAATCCCGAAGGGTATGGAATCTATTTTCAGGACAGATGGAATGAAGCACTTAAAAGTGATCCAGAGATGCTCTATATTAATGACTGGAATGAATGGACAGCGGGAAAATATCAGCAGGAAAATTTCGCTTTTATGCGTCGTAAAAGTCCTTTCTTTTTTGTTGATCAGTACAACTCCGAATTCAATCGGTGCATTCAACCAATGAAGGATGGATATACCGATAACTATTACATGCAGATGGCTCAGAATATCAGGCGATACAAAGGAATAAGGCCAGCCCCGGTACAGAAAGGAATCCATCCAATTCAGATTGACGGACAATTTAGTGACTGGGAAACAGTAATTAATGATTTTAGGGATACCAGGGGAGATGTTTTGCATCGGGACCATAATGGGTACGGCGGATTGCATTATAAGAATGAATCGGGAAGAAATGATATTATTACCGGTAAAGTGGCAGTCGACAAGCAAAACATCTCCTTTTATGCTGAAACTGCAGAGAAACTAACCTCCTGTAAAGGAAATAATTGGATGTTGCTGTTAATTGACGCAGACAACAACCCTGAAACGGGATGGTATGGCTATGATTTCATTATTAATAAAAACATTAAGGACGAAAAGACGTCAACCTTAATGCGTTTTGACCCCGCGCATTCTGAAAATCCATGGATTAAAGTGGCTGATTTAGCATTTAGTTATGCAGGTAACAAACTGGAGGTGTCTGTTCCTCGAAAATTACTTGGACTAAACGGAACCAAATTCTTATTTGACTTTAAATGGAGCGATAATGCTTCTGACCTTAAAACACCGATTTCATTATGTACAGATGGAGACACAGCTCCAAACAGGAGATTTAACTACCGTTTCATCTGGGAAGAAAACATTCGCTAAATGGGAGTGTTGGATATCCAAAATCCTATAGGCAGCTGACTATATATTTTTTTTGGCATGGAGAATAAACGGCTGAATATTAATCAAATCATAGCGAAATAGTGATAAAACGCTCTGAGGTCAATCGAAGATTGGAACAATGAACAGTGGGACAACCTGGTTTACAAACCGGGTAGCACGGTTAGGATGCATTTCAGGGGTAATCCCATTCATAATTATAACAATAAATTTATTATAATGAAAATTTCTTATCGAAAATTATTGGGAATCCTACTTTTTATGGTTTCAGAGACATTATCTGCACAGCTTCCCCCTGTATTCGCGAATGACGGTATTCGTGGACGATCGACAGCATTAAAGCAGACATTCCTCACGCCGACCCGCATTGTCTCGGTTTTCGATAATCACTCCGGCAAACAAGTGCTGAACGCAGAGAGCATCCTTAAACCAGGTATTGGACAGGCAGACCTGAACAGCGGTACTTACCTAACCCTGATCAGTGATAAAGAATCCAAACCGGGTATTATACTTGATTTTGGAAGAGAGATTCAAGGTGGCATTGAGCTGGTAACAACCATTAATAACAGCAATCCTGCAGGTAAAGTCCGTATCCGTCTTGGTGAATCGGTGAGTGAAACGTTGAGTAATATTTCAAAGGATGGGGCAACCAATGACCATGCGATGCGCGATTTTATTGTGGTATTGCCTTGGCTTGGTCGTCTGGAAATTGGTAATTCAGGGTTTCGTTTTGCAAGCATTCAGATAGTTGATCCTGACACAAAGGTGGAGTTAAAAGAGGTCAGCGCTATCTTTACCTACCGGGATATTCCCTACCTGGGCTCATTCAGTTGTAATGATGAACGTCTCAATAAAATTTGGATGACAGGCGCTTACACTGTTCATTTGAATATGCAGGATTACCTTTGGGATGGTATTAAACGTGACCGGCTGGTCTGGATCGGCGATATGCACCCTGAGGTCATGACCATAATTTCAGTCTTCGGAAACATAGGTATAGTGCCGAAAAGCCTTGATCTTGTTCGTGATATTACCCCGCTTCCCAACTGGATGAACGGCATCAGCTCCTATTCGATGTGGTGGATTCTTATCCATCGCGACTGGTACCATTACCAGGGAAATCTGGATTACCTTAAACAACAGAAGGTTTACCTCTGCGCATTATTGCGGCTGCTGGCTACAAAAATTGATTCAAATGGGAAAGAGATTCTTGATGGTACCCGTTTTTTGGATTGGCCATCCAATGCGAATATTGAGGCCATCCATGCCGGTTTACAATCGATGATGGTATTGACCTTTCAGGCAGGAGAAGAACTCTGCAAAATTTTAGGTGATCCCGAAACTGCTGAAATCTGCCTGAAAAGTATTGGAAAACTCAAAATGCATATTCCGGGAATGGCCGAATCAAAACAGGCCGCGGCACTTCTTTCTCTTGCAGGATTAGTGAAAGCTGAAAATGCCAATACCGAAATCCTGGCTCGTGACAATGTTCATAAAATGTCGACTTTCTACGGCTATTATATGCTCAAAGCCCGTGCAAAGGCTGGGGATTACCAGGGAGCAATAGACAATATACGGCAATATTGGGGCGGTATGCTCGACCTCGGCGCAACAACATTCTGGGAAGATTTTGATATCAACTGGCTGAAAAATGGCGCCAGGATCGACGAAATTGTCCCGGAAGGGAAAATTGACGTTCATTCATCTTATGGGGGGTATTGCTATAAAAGTCTGCGCCACAGTTTATGTCATGGCTGGTCATCGGGACCTACATCGTGGTTATCCGAAAATGTCCTCGGAGTCAAGGTGATTGTTCCGGGGTGTAGAGTGATCAGCATTGAGCCCCATCTGGGCGATTTGCTCTGGGTGAAAGGGACCTTCCCAACTCCGTTTGGAGTCGTGAAAATTGAACATAGAAAGATGGCTGACGGCACGGTAAAAACCTCCTTCATGGCACCGAAGGAAATAAATATATTGACAGATTAGATCTTAAATATTCATTTATGAAAAATAAGCTCTTTATTCTATTAATAATGCTTTCCCCATTAATGGGTAGGTTATGTGCTCAGAACCCAATTTGTCCACCGATGGTTTATATTGCCGATCCCACTGCCCGTGTATGGGCTGACGGAAAATTGTATGTTTATGGTTCACGGGATGAAAGTCCCAAATATTATTGCTCATGGAGATATGATGTATTATCTTCCGGTGATTTGCAATCATGGCAATTAACACCAAATAGTTTTGCCTCTAAAGGGAAAGGTGATGCCATAGCTTACAGCGATGATCTGCTTTATGCCCCTGATTGTATGTATAAAGATGGTAAATACTACCTATACTATTGTTTGGCCAATAATACTCAAACTGAGGGAGTCGCCGTGTCAGATTCTCCGACTGGGCCATTCCTTAACGGGCAGAATATCAATCTGGGAGAACACCGGCAGATTGATCCAGCTGTTTTTGTGGATGACGATGGTCAGGGATATTATATCTGGGGGCAGTTTAGCGCCAAAATAGCCAAACTGAAATCTAATATGACAGAAATTGACCTATCGACGATAAAAAATAATATTATTACTGAAAAGGGACACTTCTTTCACGAAGGGGTGTATATGATTAAACGAAAAGGAATCTATTACCTTGTTTATTCTCACATGGGCCGCTGTGGGATGCCTACCTGCATAGGCTATTCAATGAGTAAATCACCAATGGGGCCGTATAAATACGGAGGTGTAATTATCGATAATAATCATTGCGATCCTGGAAACTGGAACAATCATGGTTCGCTGGTAGAATTTAAAAATCAATGGTATGTGTTTTATCACCGGTCTACCCACGGATGCAATACCATGCGAAAAGCATGTGTTGAGCCGATCAACTTTAATGAGGATGGCACGATCAATGAGGTAGAAATGACCTCGCAGGGCGCCGGGAAACCACTCAATCCAACAACTGAAATCGAAGCAGAACGTTCATGCCTATTGTTCGGGAATTTACGCATTCAGGCTTTCTCTGACAATGAAGAAGATCTTGAAAAAATTCAGAATGGCGATAAGGCTGCGTATAAATATCTTGATTTCTCTGAAGGAGTAAAGAAATTCGTTGTACATGTCGCTCCGGGAGCTAATTCAGGAAAAATTGAAATTGTACTTGACAACATCTGGGGCCCAATAATCGGAACTATCAATATTCCCGGAGGAGGTGATCTGAGAACTTGGCAGACCTTGGCCTGTCCTGTGTCAAATGTTTCTGGTCAAAGAGCTATCTGGCTTCGCTTTATCGGCGAAGGAAATGACATTTTCCATTTAAAAAGTTTTCACTTTAATAAATAAACCATTGAATTCCTTGAGATCGTCACCATGATGGTAAAAATATTCACGCTATAATTTTTTGCCTGAAACTTGAAGGAATTTTTTTAGTTTTATCTTTAAACACTTTGCTAAAGTTAAATATCGAACAAAATCCAAGGTTAGAAGATATCTGCTTAATAATACTTAGATCAGTATTATTAAGCAGATATTGAACCTATTGCAAATTGTATGGCCATTTTTTAATTAGTTAAGTTATTTAAATGAAAAGAATTTTCCTCTTAATCTTCCTCTTCTTCCTTAATATAGGCGGGTTTGCCAATCAACCGGATTTCGGAAGAACCAATAAATTTAACTCAGACTGGAAATTTCATTTAGGTGAAGTTCCGGGATTCATGGTGCCAGATTTTGATGCTCTCTCATGGCGGGGCGTTGAATTGCCCCATGACTGGTCAATAGAGGGGGAATTTGATCAGGCAAATCCCGCTGGCGAGTCGGGGGGATTCCTCCCAAACGGGATTGGTTGTTACCGCAAATCGTTTAAGTTGCCGGCAGATCTGAAGGGGAAACGTATCTCGATCCGTTTTGACGGCGTTTATATGAACAGCACCGTTTATCTCAATGGAGTTTATCTTGGAAACCGCCCCTATGGTTTTAGTACTTTCGAATATGATCTGACCCCAAATTTAAAATATGGCGATCAGCAAAATGTACTGGCTGTAAAAGTGGACCATTCATTGCAACCCAGTTGCCGCTGGTATACAGGCTCCGGAATTAACAGGAGTGTGTTTTTATTGGTCAAACCCCAGCAACATTTTAAATCAAATGGGATATTTTTTACGACATCCGAAATTTCTGAGCATCTTGCAAAGGTGAAAGTGAGTTTTGATATTATTTCACATAATTTCCATGAAAGTAAGACCATTGCTTTTCAGGCATATCCCGATAGTATCCGGCACATTGTCAAACAGTGCCAGATTATTTCACAACTAATAGATCATGAGGGTATTATTCAGGGTAGCGCTGAGACTTCAGCAACTTTATCCGATTACAGTTCACTGACAGGCAATTTGAATATGGAGGTTAAAAATCCGCAACTTTGGTCCGATTCATCCCCTTATCGCTATAAACTGGTAAATCAGCTTCTGATTGATGGAAAATTGATTGATGAAGAAACAATCAGGGTGGGTATCCGAAAAATTGAATTTAATGCGAAAGATGGGATGTTGGTCAACGGGAGAAAGACCATTATTAAAGGTGTATGCCTTCATAAGGATGCAGGCTCTTTTGGTACAGCTGTCCCAAAGGATATGTGGCGTTATCGTCTTCAGAAATTAAAAGCTATGGGGTGCAATGCCATTCGTACCCATGGACCGGTCGACCCCGTATTTATTGAAATATGCGATGAATTGGGATTTTACATGATGGCAGAGGCATTCGATGAATGGAATACAACATGGCAGTGGGGCTATTCTGAAAATCCGGAAGGTAAGAGACCTTATAGTTATCACCTGTTCTTTAATCAGTGGGCTGAAACAGATTTAAAAACGATGGTTTACCGCGACAGAAACCATCCCTCTGTATTTATATATTCTGTTGGTAATGAAGTTCCTGATCAGCGAATTCCTGAGGGAGTTGCAAAATTGTCACAACTTAAGTCATGGGTGAAAGAGGTGGATTCTACTCGACCGGTTGTTGCAGCTTGTGACTGGTCACCATTTGCAAATCGATCCGGGTTTATGGATACGATGGATATTGCTGGGTATAATTACATCGATCGATATTTTCCCGGTTTGTATACCGACGAGCATAAAACCTATCCTAACCGGATTTTTCTGGGAACTGAAACCTTTGCAGACCTGAAAAACTGGTTATCCATTCGAGATAACCGATATGTTACCGGAGAATTTCTATGGGTGGGTATCGACTATCAGGGTGAAGCGGTTAACTGGCCCCGAAAAGGTTGGGAATGGGGACTGATTGATCTGGCCGGCTTCGAAAAAACAACCTATTATATCCGTCAAAGCTATTGGTCTGAGAATCCGATGGTTCATATTGCAGTGAATGTTAAAAAGAAGGGTAAATTTCAATGGCAACGCTTCACTGTGGCATCTCATTGGAATTTTCAAAAAGAGGATGTAGATACCGTATTTGTTTACAGTAATTGTGAACAGGTTGAACTGTTTCTGAATCATAAAAGCCTTGGGCGTAAGGAGGTCAATAAAGATACCTATCAGGCCATTTATCAGGTAAAATACAAGGAAGGTACTTTGAAGGCGGTGGCTTTTAACCATTCCAAATTAATCGCCGAACATATTCTCCATACCGCCGGTAATCCCGATCACCTCAGTTTGAATCCGGAGAAGGATATGGTTGAATGGTCAAAAAGTGAATTAGTGTATATTCCGGTAGAGGTAACAGACAAAAATGGGAACAGATGTCCACTTTCCACCAATAATATCAGGTTAACAGTTGAGGGCACAGGAGATTTAATCGGGCTCGATTCAGGCAACCAGTTCAGTCACGAGCAATATAAAACAGACAACCGGAATGCTTATGAGGGAAGAGTATTGGCGATTATCAGACCAACAAAACCGGGTATAATTAAAGTGACTGCATTCTCTGAGTCCTTGGGGCCGGGAAACGGAATTATAACAGTGTGGTGATGAGTTAATTGATTTGCCGGATTAAGTTACTCAATAAAAGAAAAGGATCCGTCTCATTTCACTTTTGAGACGGCTTCTTTTTTTGTTCGCATCATATTATTGATGCTACACCACTGATTTTAAAAGCTCTTAATCCGCACAAATAAGAAGAACATTTGTCAATTTCGGGGTTCAATTTTTTAAATATCAAGATGCGTTATAATATAATTCATTATGAAATTCTATTTACATGCAATATCATCGCGCGAAAGAGGTAGGTTATAATCACCGTCTATTTTGACCATTTTTAAAAGGTAAGATAATATCTATTTTTCCCAGGATTCGGAATATAATTGAGGATAGTGAGAAGGAGTCAAACTATTCGGCATATACAACACATCTCTGTTTTCAGAATCTCAAAAGCTTTGGTATGGTGTCTTGAAAAAAAAAAGGTAAAATACAATATAATATTTTAACCATTACTTATTTGTTTTTGATGACTCCCTAATTATCAGTTTAGTTTTTAGCTCAACAGATTTAGGGGGTAGATTAATATTTTCTGTCAGCTCGAAGAAGAGGTTGGCGGCAACTCTTCCCATTTCATTTGTTGGATGCATAACAGAAGTCAGTGGTGGTTGAACGACAAGAGCATGAAATTCATCCGTAAATCCGGCCAGCATAATATCTTCAGGGACACGAAACCCTAATCTTCTGATCACTTTCATCGCAGCAAAAACCACTGTATCGTTTATTCCGAATATCGCATCAGGTGGAAATGGTAGAGACAGTAGTTCTTCTGTAGCCTTTTCGGCAGAGGTTGGATTCAAATCGCACTTTTCAAGATACTCATGATGGAATTCCAGCCCGGAATCCTTTATGCCCTGTAAATATCCTCTCTTTCTCTCTTCCGAGATATTGAGATTATCCGGGCCAGAAATATAGGCGATTCGACGGGCACCATTTTCATTAAAATGGAGTGTAATACTTCTTGCGGCTTCAAAGTTATCTGCAGTTACTGATGGGACTTCCCCTTTAAGACAAACCCGATCAAAAAACACCAGTGGAATCTCCATGTCAACAATCTTCTTAAAGTGTGAATAATCAGTTGTCTCCTGCGAAAGACAAATGATAAAACCCTCGACTCTTGCTTTAAGAAGGTTCTCAATATTTGCGCATTCCTTATTGAAAGACTCATTGGAAGATGAAATAATTACAAAATAACCGTGATCATTTGCAACCTCCTCAATTCCGGAAATTACTGACGAAAAAAAATGGGTCACCAAGTCAGGAACAATTACACCAATCATTTTGGTTTGTTGTCTTAACATACCCATTGCCATAGGATTTGGAGAATAATTTCGTATACCAGCCAACTCTTTTATCCTGGCAATCATTTCTTTACTTATATCAGGATGATCCTTCAACCCTCTTGAAACCGTTGAGATTGAAACTCCGAGCTCCTTCGCAATATCCTTAAGTGCAATTCTCTTTTTGACCATTTATTTTCAATTGTAGATTGAGACAATATGTACCATATAATTCTTTCCGAAATTAGTGAAATATTGGAACCTCTACAGCTTTTATTCGCAAATTATATTCCTATCTGTCTCTTCTTCTATTACTAATCACCAGATTAGATCAGCATTTACATGTTATAAAACATTTTATTTTTCCGCAAAGCTTTGCACAAAGCTTTGCGGAAACCTGCTTAAAAATTCAGATTAAAAGGGATTATTATAATATTTAGGTTTGTCATCAATTATTTCAAAATGATTTATTAAACCAATTTTTACCTGCTAAATAAAAAGTATTTATGAGCACAAAAAAAGCATTGATCACACCTGGATATACGTTAACTTTCATTTTAGTAACAGCCCTTTTCTACCTGTGGGCACTTCCAAATAATTTGAACGACGTTCTTATTCCTCAGTTTATGAAGGCGTTTGAATTAAACCGTCTTAAAGCCGGACTTGTTCAGTCAGCGTTTTATGCCGGTTACTTTCTTCTGGCATTTCCAGCAGCTAAATTGATGGATCGATTTGGTTATAAAGCGGGTTTATTAACTGGGTTACTTCTTTTCAGTGCCGGATGTTTCTTATTCTATCCGGCATCAGTAACCGGAATATATGGCTTCTTTTTGTTTGCTTTATTTGTGATTGCTTCCGGACTAGCCTTCCTGGAAACGGGTGCAAATTCCTTTATTGCTGTATTGGGGCCATCGGAGACATCTGAGCAAAGGTTAAATTTAGCTCAGGCTTTCAATCCTCTTGGAGCCATGACAGGTGTAATTGCGGGTACAATTTTTATCTTTTCCGGAAAAGAACATAATATGAAACAGATTGCTGCTATGCAATCGGAAGGTACCTATCAAACCTATCTGCAAAGCGAAATTGCCAGGGTCAGTCCTACCTATCTGATTATAGGTTCAATTGTTCTGTTGTTCTTTCTGCTTATCTGGAAGGCCAAATTCCCACCTTTTCTGAATAAATCAGGAGAAGATGAAGTCCACCAACATGGGAAATTAAGTATGTTAATCAAATACCCACATTTTTTAAAGGGTGTTGTGGCCCTGTTTTTCTATACCGGTGCTCAAGTCGGTACATGGAGTTATATGATACCCTATATCAAGGATTACATGATAAAATCAGAAAAAGAGGCGGGCTTTTATTTGTTTACTTCGCTTTTATTATTTGGAGTCGGCCGTTTTGCTTCCACGGCTTTAATGAAAATTATACCTGCTTCCAAACTAATGGCTATTTTCAGCATCATTAATATGATTTTAGTTTCAATTGCAGTTTTTTTTCCAAGCGGAATTGGAGGATGGTCTTTAATTACCACAAGTTTCTTTATGTCGCTAATGTTTCCAACAATTTTTGCCCTTGGCGTTAAAGGATTAGGAGTGAATACAAAGTTAGGTGGATCATTCATCATTATGGCCATTGTAGGTGGTGCTGTCTGGACACCTATCATGGGTCTGATCTCCGATACAACTACAAGTCTGGCTATCGCCATGTGTATACCGTTAATCGCCTACATCTATATTTGTTACTATGCATTAATCGGTTCGAAACCAAGCGGACCGGTTATTTTCGACGAGGATCAAAAAATAATTATTTCACATTAAGCATTCTAAATCTATGAATCACAAAAGATTCTGCAAAGCCTTATCATTGAAAGACGATCCACAATTAATTGAAGATTATAGAAGAATTCATGCGCCGGGGGCGGGTTGGCCAGAAATTTCAAAGGGAATGCAAGAGGTGGGAATAATGGCTATGGAAATTTACCTTTTACGAAATAACCTGTTTATGATAATGGATACCATAGCGGATTTCGACCACGACCGGGCTATGTGCGAACTTACATCAAAACCAAGGCAAAGCGAATGGGAAGATTATGTTTCAAGATTTCAGCAAACTTCTGCTGATTCGACTGCCGCTGAAAAATGGCAATTAATGGAATGTATTTATAAAATGGAAGACCTTTAATATTAGAAAGTATATCCTACAAAATTAGCTTTCAGGATCAAACCTTGAGTAAAAATTCATACCTTAAATATAATTAACAGTATATATATTAGATACATATACAGTAGAAGCTTCACCTCTCATCTTAAATGAAATTAGAATTTGCAATCATCCAAAACATGTTATAAAACATTTTTTTATAGCGCAAAGCTTTGCGCAAAGCTTTGCGCTAATATATTGAAAATGAACACTTGCAAGCAATGTTTTTAATCCTAATATTTGCACCGGAATATAAAAAAATCTATTTCAGATTAAAAAAAGAAGTTAAAAAACCGAATGTAAAATTTGATTATTTAATGACCCTAATTAATCATATGGATAGATTTATTGTTAAATTTTAAATTACTAAAAAATGAAAAAAATTATTGTTGCAGGAGCTGGTGGTTTTATTGGTGGTCATTTGGCCAGAAAATTAAAAGACATGGGACATAATGTTAGAGCGGTTGATAAAAAACCATTGAATGAATGGTATCAGGTTCATACCGACATTGACAACCTTGTTCTTGATCTTACAATCAAGGAGAACTGTTATACGGCACTGAATGGATTCAACGAAGTATTTAACCTTGCCGCTGATATGGGTGGAATGGGTTTCATCGAAAACCACAAGGCTGAATGCATGCTGAGTGTTTTAATTAATACCCACTTACTCATGGCTGCCAAAGATTTGGGTATCGACCGTTTCTTCTATGCCTCATCTGCATGTGTCTACAACGGAGATAAGCAGCAGGAAACGAACAATCCTGGGCTTAAAGAATCGGATGCCTACCCGGCACAGTCAGAAGATGGTTACGGATGGGAAAAATTGTTCTCAGAGAGAATGTGTCGCCATTTTCGCGAAGATTACGGGATCAACACCCGCGTTGCCCGCTTTCACAACGTTTACGGACCACATGGTACATGGGATGGAGGACGTGAAAAAGCACCGGCAGCCATGTGTCGTAAAATACTGGAAGCTGAATTGTATGGAAAGGATGAAATTAATATCTGGGGTGATGGCGAACAAACCCGATCCTTCATGTATATAACTGAATGTGTTGAAGGAATCCTTAAAATCATGTACAGTGATATCCTGGAGCCAATCAATCTGGGTAGTAGTGAAATGGTTTCGATTAACCAATTGGTTGATATAGTTGAAAGCATTGCCAGCATTAAACTGAAAAGAACCTATGATTTGGATGCTCCGAAAGGAGTTCGCGGACGTAACAGTGATAACACCTTGATTCTTGAACTTCTTGGTTGGGAGCCAACATTGCCATTGGCAACAGGAATGAAGGAAACTTATGATTGGATCAGAACACAAATGATAAGCGGAGGTATTAAATAAACAGACCAACAAATGGCTATTCTCCTTGAGGAGAGTAGCCATTTAAATGTTTGTTTAATCGGAACCGTCAGTTCCTTTTCAGCAGTCCCACTGTTGGAAACAGAATTTTAAGCTGATGGGTTGCGAATTAATTTAACCTCACAGAAAAAAATTAATTTATGAATGATAAAAGGGTATTGGTAAGCGGATGTTATGATCTGCTTCATGCCGGGCATATCGCCTTTTTTAAAACAGCTTCCCAGTTTGGCAAACTATATGTTAGTGTTGGACAGGATGATAACCTTTTCAAATTAAAAGGGAAGAAACCCTATTTTAGTCAGGAAGAAAGGGTTTACATGGTAAATGCAGTGAAATATGTAACTGAAGCATTTGTCGCATCAGGAAATGGGATGCTCGATTTTGTGGAGGATATGAAACGCCTCAAACCTGACTTTTTTGTGGTGAATTCTGATGGATTCACTGAGGGCAAGAAAAAAATATGCGATGAAAATAATGTAAAACTTATTGTATTAGAGCGTGTTCCTGAGGAAGGATTACCTGCCAGATCAAGTTCTCAATCGAAAAAAGATTTGAAATTTCCTTACCGCTTGTGTCTTGCTGGCGGATGGATGGATCAGCCATGGGTATCCCAGGTTCATAGCGGATCTTGTGTGGTGGCTCAAATATGGCCCGATTACGACTTTAGCGATCGCTCAGGAATGGCAACCAGTTCCCGCAAAATCGCCAACGAATTGTGGGGAGGCAAGATACCTGAAGGGGATCCGGTACGCATTGCAAAATTATTATTTGGTGTGGAAAACCCTCCAGGATCTGAATATGTATCAGGATCACAGGATCAACTTGGTATTTTAATGCCCGGTGCAAACAGGCTCGATTATGATGGTAAATACTGGCCATATCATATAGAATCAACCGTAAATGCAGATACTTGCCAATGGCTTTCTCAGGTACTTCATTTGATCCCATTAGCTCCCCGACCTGAAGGTTACAATCCTCTAGTCGAAAAGAACCTCTCTGTTGAAATTGTCAAAGAATTGGGCGAAGCCGGCGACTTATGCTGGGATGGAATCATTCAAAAGGATGTGAACAAACTGGGTGCAGGCATGAAACAAACCTTCCTGTCATGGAGAAAAATGCTGCCATACACTGTTCCTGATTGGGTGTCGGAAGAGATGGAAACCAATTGGTTCCCATTCTATCCAGGAGCAATAACTTCAGGAAGTGGAGGAGGATATGTGATTGTTGCCTCAGAGAAAGAGATTCCGGGAGCAATGAAGATTAAAATAAAATATTAGAAAACGTATTTCATCAATTACAATATGAGCAAAACCTATTGTTTGATTATGGCTGGCGGTTCCGGAACCCGATTCTGGCCAAGAAGCCGGGTGAAAAAACCGAAACAATATCTGAGTATCTTTGGGAACCAATCACTTATACAGGAATCTGTCATACGATTTGCAAATTTTATTCCTGAAGAAAGCATTTTTATTGTTTCGGCTAAAAGTCAGAAAGAGGTACTTGAGGAACAGACAAAAAACATTCCAAAAGAGAACCTGATCTATGAACCGTTAGGTAAAAACACCCTTCCTGCTATTGGTTTAGCCGCGTTGTTTATTGACAGGAAAGATCCGGAGGGAATTCTGATTGTTTCACCTTCCGATCATTTAATTCAGAACAACGACCTATTTAAGAAGACTATCGAATCTGCAGTTTTGATTGCGGATGAAAAAGGGGGTATTGTCACAATCGGAATTGCTCCGACATTTCCTGCAACTGGCTATGGATATGTTCAAATCGCGGATGAGGTCAATATTGGTCAGGCTATTAAATCTTACGCTGTTGACCAATTCGTTGAAAAGCCAAATCTAATACTGGCAAATAGTTATCTCAAAAATGGAGGGTATTTCTGGAATAGTGGCATTTTTGTTTTCAAGGTCTCTGTACTGCTTAGATCAATCCAAAAATTTGCGCCTGCTTTATACGATGATCTGATGTTGATTAAAGAACATATTGGGACAGATAACTATGAAGATGCACTCAATAAGATCTATAGCAAAGTGGAATCTATTTCAATTGACTTTGGAATTCTGGAAAAAGCGAATAATGTATTTCTGGTTCGGGGTGACTTTGTGTGGAACGATTTGGGAAGCTGGGAAGAAGTTTATAAATATGATAAAAAGGACGAAAACCTAAATGCTGGTGTTGGTGAGGTTATCTTTCTAGATACCAAAAAATCATATGTTTATGCTCCGGAAAGCCTGGTGGCGGTAGTTGGTCTTGAAGATGTGATCGTAGTCCAGGAGGGTAATACAATACTGGTTTGCAGGCGTGATCACGCAGAAGAGATTAAACAAGTCGTTAATGAAATTAGCAAACGAAAGCTAAGCCAGTATTTATAGCCATTTACTGTCGGATTCAATTTGTTCAAATTAAGATTTATAAATTCAATTACATAAATAAGATACAACGAATAATTTAAGTTATAAATAATAAACTGTTAATTAAAACAACATCATGAAAAACAACCTTCAATTTCTTAAAGTATTAATTCTGGTATTAATACTATTAGCCATATCACCATGTCGCCTTTTCTCGCAAACCTTCAAGCCTACTGATGAGTCTTTCAGGCAGTACCAATATCCCGAATGGTTCCGGGACGCCAAGTTCGGAATTTGGGCTCATTGGGGTCCACAGGCAGTACCCAGACAGGGAGACTGGTATGCAAGACAGATGTATGAAGAAGGAAGTGCCGATAACAAATATCATGTTGCAAACTATGGCCATCCTTCCAAATTTGGGTATAAGGACATCATACCACTTTGGAAAGCGGAGCGCTGGGACCCGGAAAAACTGATGGCTCTTTATAAAAAAACGGGAGCAAAATATTTTGTTAGCATGGGCTCTCACCATGACAATTTTTTCCTTTGGAATTCAAAAATTCATAAATGGAATGCGGCCAATATGGGGCCAAAGAAAGATGTTCTGGGGATTTGGCAGAAAGCAGCCCAAAAGGAGGGACTGCGGTTTGGAGTGTCTGAGCACCTGGGAGCCAGTTACACCTGGTTTCAAGCCAGTCATAAAGCTGATAAAAAAGGTGCCATGAGAGGAATACCTTACGATGGAAAAGATCTAAAATATTCGGAGTTATATCACAAAAAGGCAGCCGTCGGCGATAAGGATTGGTTAACCAATGATTTGGAAAATCAACAGGAGTGGTTAAACTCAATTAAAGAACTGATTGACAATTATCATCCTGATCTTCTTTATTCGGACAGCAATTTTCCTTTTGGGGATGTCGGAAGAGAGATGGTTTCCCATTTTTACAATGAAGACATCAAAAAGAACGGTGGAAAACTCGAAGCAGTTTACAATTGCAAGCAACCCTCTTACGGGATGTGGGTTGAAGACCTGGAAAGGGGCGTAAAGGATACCATCAATAAATTTCCCTGGCAAACCGACACTTCAATCGGCGACTGGTTTTACCGTACCGGGCAGAAGTATAAAAGTTCAACTGAAATCATTCAGATGCTGGTCGATATTGTAAGTAAAAACGGTAACCTGCTGATCAATGTGGTTCAAACTCCCGAAGGGGACCTGGAACCCGACATGCTGAAGATCCTGGATGAAATCGGCAAATGGACGGCTGTAAACGGAGAAGGAATTTACGGAACACGTCCCTGGAAATTATATGGAGAGAAACCTGCAAATGCAAAAGTGATTAAAGCCGGAAACTTTAATGAAGAAAAGGTGAAATATAGTGCAGGTGATATCCGCTTTACTCAAAAAGGTGATATTCTTTATGCATTCTGCCTGGGAACTCCTTCAGCAGCTGTTCAGATTAAATCGCTTGGGAAAAATTCGAAGTTAACCGAAAAAGAAGTGAAATTGGTGACTATGCTTGGAAGCGATGAAAAACTGACCTGGAAACAGGGAGTCACTGGACTTATTATTAGTAAACCTGTTAAACTCCCAAAATGGCAGGTTATCACCTTTAAGGTAGAGTTTGAAAAATAAAAACAGAGGTACTCCAATTCGGAAGAATAATGTGGATTTAATCTTATTTTCAACATGTAATAAACCAAATAAAATAAAAAGTAAATTAGTACTTTGGGATAGGATTATCATTATAACCTTGGGCTTATTTAAATTCTTAATATTCATGTATTTGGTAGGAATAAATCTGCAAAAATTGCCCAAAAAACTACAAAAATCAACTATGAGTAGACGTATCATTTCGTTGACCATCCCAGAGCCGAAAGGATCAATAATGCTGATGCCGATTGGCAAAACATTGGGTTACCGCAATTATTCAGCATTCCTTATTTTCTATCTCTCGATTTTTCTAACGGAAATTGGCTAGTACTGTAAACCCCAGGCCATTGAAAAGAACCAGGTATGAGCCGGTATTCGCCTGAATTTGAAGGAGAATTATTGGGAGCCACTGTTTTTGTTAACGGAACTTTGGTTGGCAATACCCGCCGTGGAAACAACGTATTCCACGACGGGTATTAGCAAAGCTTTTCATAAGGGCCTATGGGGGTATTTACCATGGATGTGCGGCTGGTTGAAACTGATCCGCGGCTTTTGGCATCGTACAGAAAGTTTGTTACAACGCACGGATTGTTAGAGTCTTCAGCCAAAGTAAATGTGAAGGTCGAAGTTTCAAATGACGGGCTTCAGCCAATAAAAGGAACCGTAATCACCACCATTTTCGACCCGAAATGGGGGAAAGCGGATTCCATGAAAGCTCCATTTTCTACTGAATCAGAAAACTATAGTAGTGGATCAGACCAGTTAAGAAATCATGATTTTTGGGTCATTTTAGGGTGAAAAAAAGGCCAGTAAATTTATTCAGCAGTTTAAATCAGAAGGATTTGAAGCAACTGTTCTGCCTGCAACCGAAACTTTCAGGGTTAGGATCGGCTACAACAATTTGATTTAGGCAAAAAAGGCAGTTGAGGATTTGAGCAGTAAATACCATAGTGAATGGATACTAAAAAGTAAAGTTTAAGATTCAACCTAAAAAAAAGCATAATAACTGAATTAATCTTTTTTAAAAGCTGAAATATACTCCGTAGGTGTCAATTTCATGACCCGTTTAAATTGGTCATTAAAATGAGATAAATTATTAAACCCACTCTCTAGACTTGCCATAGATACAGGCATCTTCCCGTCAACCATTAATTTACAGGCTTGTCCGATTCTCATTTCATTCAGGAATGAGAGAAAAGTCTTTCCAGTATGTTTTTTAAAATATCTGCAAAATGCAGTCGGAGAAATATTTACAGTTCCGGCTACGTCCTCAAGTTTGATTGGTTTATTAAAATTTAAAATGATATGTTCATGTATTTTATTAAACCGATAGAAATCAAAGGTATTAATGGTTTTTGAATAACCTAAACTGGAATGATACTTATACTCTTTAGTATTGGCCATCATATCGAGCAACAAAATCAATTCAGTAATCCTGCTAATCCCTGAAAGCTGGAAGATCCTGGCGATTTGTTCCCCCAGGATTTTTCTGCTTTTACCTCCAAATTGAATACCTCTTTGCGATTTCTTCAGAAAATCCCCAATTGCATTCATCTCAGGTAGTTTAATAAAGTTCGATTCAAAAATCTCCTTTCTAAACTGTATAATAAGTGCCTTCATCCCCGATTTATCGCTCCCGTCTGAATATTTACGGTCACTTTTCCACCAGTGAGGAACATTTTCACCGATAATACTGATCTCTCCATCAGTAAAGCGATGAATTCCATCGCCAACATAACTGGTGCCTGAACTTTTTACCACATATAAAATTTCGATTTCGGGGTGAAAATGCCAGGGCACAGCAAAATGAGGTCTTTCTTCATCAAAAAAAATGACCGATTCAGTTGGTAAAGCAGCTAATTTCTGATAAAAAGGCTTCATAATATTTAACAATTAGCCGAAATGATGTAATATGAATTAAAAATGCTAAAATAGCATTATAAACAGATAAAATTGCAAAAGGTAAAAGAATAAATCCACACTATGTTTGTTTAGACTAAAGCAAGCATAATACTGACTAATGAAACATTTTGCAACGATCGACTGGATCGTCTTTCTCGGATATGCCTCCATCATTGTTTTTACCGGATTATGGGTCTCCCGTTCAAAGAAAGGGGTGCAAAAGACGACATCCGACTATTTCCTTGCAGGTCGCTCCTTACCCTGGTGGACCATTGGTGCTGCATTGCTTGCTGCGAATATCTCTGCAGAGCATTTTATCGCAATGTCAGGATCCGGGTATGCGGTTGGATTGGCCATAGCCGCTTATGAATGGATAGCAGCCATTGTGCTGATTTTTGTTGCCAAATATTTTCTTCCGGTTTTCATTCAAAAGGGGATCTACACGATGCCCCAGTTTTTGGCTCAGCGGTACGATAAAAGAGTAAGTACTATAATGGCCGTTTTCTGGGTGTTGGTTTATATTTTCGTAAACATGACCGCCGTGCTCTATCTTGGGGCATTGGCAATGGAAAAAATTATCGGTGTTCCAATGGTCTATGGAATTATCGGGTTTTCGTTTTTTTCGGCGATTTACTCTTTGTGGGGAGGGATGAAAGCGATTGCATGGACCGATGTGATCAATGTCACTGTGTTAATATTTGGTGGTTTGCTGACCACCTTTCTGGCTGTCAGTGCGCTTGGTGTTGACCACGGGTTCTTCTCAGGATTTGCAGAGCTGATTCAGAAAGCTCCCCATAAATTTCACATGATTATCGCAAAGGGGACCGTCTTTGTTCCTGATGGAGTAGGAGGGAAGAAAGATGCCTTCCTGGATCTCCCCGGACTAGGGGTTGTCCTTGGTTCAATGTGGCTGACCAATTTTGCGTTCTGGGGATTTAACCAGTTCATTATTCAACGCGGATTGGCAGGGAAAAGTCTCAAGGAAGCCCAATATGGAGTAGTCTTTGCCGGTTATTTGAAATTATTAATACCCCTTTTGGTTGTGGTTCCGGGGATAGCAGCGTTTGCCCTGGGAGCTGATCTGGCAAAATCGGATGAAGCCTACCCATGGTTGCTGAGCAATATAGTGCCGGTAGGAATAAAAGGGCTCGCCTTCTCCGCTATTGCAGCAGCTGCAGTCTCTGCCCTTAGCTCAATTGTGAACAGTGTCTCTACTGTTTTTACAATGGACATTTATAAAGCCCATTTAAGGAAAGGGACCGAAGATAAAAAACTGGTAATTGTCGGACGCGTTGTCGCCCTGATCGCTTTGATCATCGCCACCTGTGTGGCTCCTCAGCTTAGGACACTTGATCAGGCATACCAGTATATCCAGGAGTACACCGGGTATATTTATCCCGGCGAATTCTTAATCTTTTTCTGCGGACTTTTCTGGCGCAAGTCAACGGCGACGGCTGCTGTCTGGATTGCCCTGCTAACCATCCCGATTGGAATCCTGCTTAAAGTTATTAACCCGGGCCTCCCTTTCATCTTAAGAATCGGGTATGTCTTTATTATCCTAACCGTTGTAATGATTGGATTGAGCCTACTTGACAAATCACATCAGGTTGAAAATCAATTTGCAGGTGACCTTGCAAAAAGAAGAACGGTTAAACTTGGATGGAGAATCATTGCTATAGCTGCTTTTGTTGGCCTTGTTGCAGCCTTTTTTGTGGTGCCTCTGCGAAATCTGGCTATCGAGGCTATATATGTCCTGGTCACAGGATTTATTTTGATCGGTACTATATTGATATTCAATTCTTCAAGTCAAACCATGAACGAAAAAGGGTTGATTATCGAACGTTCGATGTTTAAAACTACGGATAAATTCAACATCGCGGCCATCGGTATTTGCGGGATATTGGCAGTTCTTTACGCATGTTTTTGGTAACTAAATTAATTGATATAAATGAAATTATGAGAGTCTCTATACAGAATCTATACAAGCATGCATACGGCAAATTTGGCATCGGGGCATTTAATGTCTTCAATGCCGAGCAGGTGCATGGGGTATTCCGTGGAGCCTCGAAAGTATCAGCGCCGGTTATCATTCAGCTAACACCAATTGCTCGTGATTATCTGCATCCTAAAATGTTGGAGAGTATATTAGCTGGTGCCGAGAAAATTTATCCTGATGTCACCTTTACTGTTCATCTCGATCATGGGAATTATGACCATTGTATTGATGCTATAGAATCAGGGACTTATAATTCGGTCATGATAGATGCTTCACACGAAACCTTCGAGGAAAATGTCCGTCTCACACGGGAGATTGCACAGTTGGCTCACGAAAAAGGGATAGCGGTTGAGGCTGAATTAGGAGTATTAAGCGGTGTTGAAGACCATATTTCGATTGATGAGAAACACGCTTTGTATACAGATCCACGTCAGGCTGATGAATTTGTCCGTCGGTCAAGTTGTGACAGCTTAGCTATAGCAGCTGGAACAAGTCATGGGGTTTATAAATTTTCGGGAGGAGAGGGATTGCAACTGAATATTCTCAGGGAAATACAACAGAGAATTCCCGGATTCCCATTGGTTCTTCATGGTGCTTCCGCAGTTCCGGCTGAGGAGGTAAACCGGATTAACCTTGCAGGTGGAACAATAAGTGCAGAAGCTAAAGGTGCAAATGATGAAGAATTGTTAAAAGCAATCAGTTTTGGTGTCTGCAAAATAAATATTGCCACTGATATGCGGCTAATCTGGACACGCATCCATCGTGAATTTTTTCGCAATTCCCCCAAGTTGTTCGACATGGTTGTTCC
>Ga0364881_10183_pt1 | contig 43919 bp, 40 predicted proteins | sample ExccelJu500001D4_5_FD_206923 | JGI IMG/M metagenome (GOLD analysis project Ga0364881, IMG submission 206923) | Enriched cells from Trout Bog Lake Hypolimnion, Wisconsin, USA - BchlTB.July30.5000.01.D4 | ecosystem: Environmental > Aquatic > Freshwater > Lake > Hypolimnion/Profundal zone | place...
AAGATCTGGCATATCAGCCCTTTTAAAGTTAAAAAAACTAAATCCAGCATTAAAAAATAACACGTTGCATTCTAAGGAGCAGCGCTAGAGAATCGTCTATTGTAGCCATTGACAAGTGCTGTTTTGTTTTACTGGCGTATCCACGAGTATTCCTGAAAATTCAAAAGCTTGGAACACCCCTTAACAACAAGGGCTAAATAGTACCTAATCTGTTAGAATTCACCTTTAATAATTGTACCTATTTAGCTGAATTTTAATGATCCAATCTCAGACTCATACCAAAATGGTTTGCCTGCGTGGCAGTGCAGCATTATCTCAATTCCGTATTGATAAAATCCAGTCCAAACTAGAAGGTGATTGCCCAAGCATTAAACATCTATATGCTGAATTCTGGCATTTCGTCTGGGTGGATACGCGGTTATCAGTTCAAAAGTCTGATGCCCTAGACGCTACGCAGCAGCAAATTCTTGAACAGATTCTGACTTATGGCCCCACTATGCAAAAAGAGGAGCCACAAGGGGAGCTGTTCTTGGTATTGCCTAGAATAGGCACGATTTCGCCATGGGCTTCAAGAGCTACTGATATTGTGAAGCACTGTGGTTTGCCGGCAGTACTGCGCGTAGAGCGCGGTATTGCTTACTATGTGCAAACTAACAATAATCAACAATTAAGTGCATCTGAGCGTGAAAAATTGCTACCACTGATTCAAGATCGAATGACGGAAGCTGTATTTTCAGATTTGAATGATGCTGCAAAACTTTATCATAGCGATACGCCAGCACCTTTTACTTCGGTGAATGTTTTAGTCGGAGGAAAGGCTGCGTTGGAACAGGCTAATGCGTTGATGGGTCTCGCCTTATCCTCGGATGAAGTTGATTACTTGTATGAGAATTTTTGCAAAATCGGACGCAACCCTACTGATGTAGAGTTGATGATGTTCGCACAAGCCAACTCCGAACATTGCCGGCATAAGATATTTAATGCTGATTGGGTGATTGATGGTCAACCACAGGATATGTCTTTATTTGCCATGATCCGTAATACTCATAAGCTCAATCCCGGAAGTACGGTGGTGGCCTATTCAGACAACTCTTCTATTGTGGCAAGTCAGGTGGGCGTGGCAACTCGACGCTTTTATCCGCGCGCTGGGGGAGCTTATGATCATGTAGAAGAAGAAATGCACTATATTATGAAAGTGGAAACGCATAATCACCCAACTGCAATTTCTCCATTTTCTGGCGCAGCGACTGGTGCTGGTGGTGAAATCCGGGATGAAGGAGCGACAGGAAGCGGCTCTAAGCCTAAAGCTGGCTTAACTGGTTTTTCAGTATCAAACCTTAATATACCTAATTTTGGACAGCCTTGGGAATCTACTGCATATGGTAAACCAAGTCGAATAGCTTCATCATTACAGATTATGTTGGATGGCCCATTAGGTGGCGCTGCTTATAACAACGAGTTTGGTCGTCCAAATATCGCAGGCTATTTCCGTACCTTTGAGCTAGAAACTAACAACGAAGTGCGTGGGTACCATAAGCCGATTATGCTCGCTGGTGGTATTGGCAACATTTCAGCCCAACATTCTAAGAAAAATCCGATTCCTGATGGCGCTGCCTTAATTCAATTAGGGGGCCCTGCTATGTTGATTGGTTTGGGCGGTAGTGCTGCTTCCAGTATGGATACCGGAAGCAATGTCGAAAACCTAGATTTTGATTCAGTTCAACGTGGCAATCCAGAGCTAGAGCGCCGCGCACAAGAAGTCATTGATCGCTGTTGGCAATTAGGTGATCACAATCCAATCTTAAGTATTCATGATGTTGGTGCAGGAGGTATTTCCAATGCATTCCCTGAGCTTGTTAATGATGCCGGTGTAGGCGCTAAATTCCAGTTGCGTGATGTTCATAACGAAGAGCCTGGTATGTCTCCCCGCGAGTTATGGAGTAACGAAGCACAGGAACGTTATGTAATGGCCGTATTGCCTGAAGATTTACCGCGTTTTCAAGCAATATGTGAACGTGAGCGTTGCCCATTTGCCGTAGTGGGTTATGCGACTGCGGAGCGTCATTTAACGGTAGCTGACAGTCACTTTGACAATAAGCCAGTGGATATGGATTTGTCAGTATTGCTTGGTAAGCCGCCGAAAATGACCCGAGATGTAAAAAGTATTACTTCTCAGTTAAAGTCTTTTAATACTAGCCTTATAGATCTAAAAGATGCTGCGAGACGTGTATTAAGATTGCCTGGTGTAGCGGACAAAACCTTCTTAATTACCATTGGGGATCGCTCGGTCACTGGCTTGGTTGCGCGCGAACAGATGGTAGGTCCTTGGCAAGTGCCGGTGGCTGACGTTGCTGTGACGCTTGCGGGCTATGATACTTATCGAGGTGAAGCTCTTGCGATTGGCGAGAAAGCACCAGTGGCGTTAGTGAATGCCGTCGCCTCTGGTCGTATGGCCATTGGCGAGGCGATTACCAATATTGCTGCTTGTTTAATTGATGACTTGGGTGACTTAAAGCTATCGGCGAACTGGATGGCGGCAGCTGGCCACCAAGGAGAAGATGCCGCTTTATATGCCACTGTCAAAGCTGTTGGAATGGAACTATGTCCACAGTTAGGAATTAGCATCCCCGTCGGAAAAGATTCGATGAGCATGAAAACCTTATGGACTGATAACGGCAAAAGTAAAGCGGTGACTTCGCCTATATCATTAGTGGTAACTGCCTTCGCCGCCAGTCCAGATGTACGTAAAACACTCACGCCACAACTTAAAACAGTTTTGGATCATACGGATTTTAGTGACACAAAACTCATCTTAATCGACTTAGGGGCAGGTAAAAACCGTATGGGCGGCTCTAGTCTTGCACAGGTGTATGGTGAAGTGGGCGATGAAGCGCCTGATATAGATAATGCCCAACAATTGAGGCACTTCTTTTCTAGCATACAGCAGCTCAACCTAGAGGGAAAACTGTTGGCTTACCATGATCGTTCTGATGGTGGTTTATTTGTCACTTTAGTTGAGATGAGTTTTGCAGGGCATTGCGGTTTACGAGTAGATATCTCATCCTTATCAAATGCGGTGACAGAGGTTCTTTACAACGAAGAGTTGGGTGCGGTGATTCAAGTTCAGGCTAAGCATGCAAGCGAAATTTTAGCCAAATTTAACGGTTTGGCGCATGTGATCGCCGATGTGGTTTTAAACAATCAAATTACTATCAGCCAGCATGGCCGGGAACTATTTGCGGATACGCGCGTTAATTTGCATCGTATGTGGTCAGAAACTACCTATCAAATGCAAAAGTTACGTGATAACCCAGATTGTGCGCAACAAGAATATGACAGGATTTTAGATGTTAACAATCGTGGTTTATTTAGCCAGCTCACTTTTGAGCCTAGTCTAAATATAGCTGCACCTTATATCGCTACTGGTGTAAGACCCAAAATGGCAATATTACGTGAGCAAGGTGTGAATGGCCATGTGGAAATGGCTGCGGCGTTCGATCGTGCTGGCTTTGCAGCATTTGATGTGCATATGAGCGACATTATTAGTGGCCGTGTCTCTCTAAAGGACTTTGCTGGTTTTGTGGCTTGCGGTGGATTTTCTTATGGAGATGTCTTGGGAGCCGGAGAAGGCTGGGCTAAATCTATTTTATTTAATGCGAGGGCGCGTGATGAGTTCTCGACATTCTTTGCGCGCACAGATAGTTTCGCGCTCGGCGTATGTAATGGTTGTCAAATGATGAGTAACTTGAGAGAGCTTATTCCAGGCGCTTCCCATTGGCCACATTTTGTACGTAATAAATCAGAGCAGTTTGAAGCTAGGCTTGCAATGGTTGAAGTGTTACAGTCTCCATCACTATTTTTTAATGGCATGGCTGGTAGTCAAATGCCAATAGCTGTTGCACATGGTGAAGGTTATGCGGAATTTTCTGAACTTTCTGCGGTCAATGCAATAATGAGTAAAAAGTTGGTGACGATGCGTTTTATTGATAATGCATCAACGCCCACTAACAGTTACCCATACAATCCAAATGGGTCGCCTCAGGGAATTACTGGATTAACCAGCACGGATGGGCGTTTTAGTATTATGATGCCACATCCAGAACGGGTAATTCGTAATGTACAAAACACTTGGCAAGCATGTGGCGATGCTGAAGATAGTCCTTGGATGTATATGTTCCGAAATGCAAGATCTTATATTGCATAAGTGTTCTTATAAAAATGGTGAATTTAAAATTAATACATAAGGCAGGAGATAAATAGTATGAAATTATTAAAAGTGTTATTAGCAGTAATGGTGTTAGGTTTCTCGTTTAATGCAATAGCAGCTAGAGCGCTGACGGATGATGAGTCAGTTGAATTTACTGATGCTGTTGGTAAAGGCGATATGAAGGTAGTTAAGAAGTATGTAGAAAGTGGCGTTGACGTGAACGTGAGTTACTTTGCTTGGCCACCACTATTGATGGCAGCAGCTAAAGGCCAATTCCCAGAAGTAAAATACTTCGTTGAACATGGTGCCAATCTTGACTACCAACATCCAATGACGCAATGGACTGCTTTTTACCATGCGGCTTACGATGGCAACAAGAAAATGGCACAATACTTAGCCGATAAAGGGGCTAATATCAATCTCAGAGCTAAAGGTGACGTTTCTGTCATACGTTTGTTAAGAGATATGGGTAAAACTGATATGGTCGATTTTTTGCTTAAAATGGGCGTTAAAGACGAAGGTTGTGTAGATAGAAAGTGTTTTTAATGCTCTAGTTTTGGCATAAAGAATTAAGAAAATTTTCTTATTTTCTGATCGTGATTATCGGGCTTTTTAGCCCGATAATTGTTTTTGCTGAAGAAGTTAACGCTCAGTCGTTCTGTCTGTGGCATCATAGATGGATAAAACCATTCAATAGTCTAGATATAAGGATCAATCATGTACAAGAAACACTTCATTAGCGTTCTAGTCATTTCTGCGATCACGATGATGAGCTTAGTTCCATCTGTGAGTGCTAAAGAGACAATGCATAAAGTTACTGGCCTAAAGATGCCTGAGTCAGCAGTACAGGCAAAGGATGGGAAGATTTATGTTTCTGAAATAAACGGATTTGGTGTAGATGGAGATGGCCAAATTAGTGTTATTGAGAATGGAAAGCTAAGTGTTTTTGTCACTGGTTTAGATGATCCCAAAGGCTTAATCATCATAGGCCAATATTTATATGTTGCTGATAAAACCAAGGTATTAAAAATTGATATGCAAGGCAAGGTACAAGTGTTCGCTGATAAAAGCGCTTTTCCTCAGTTACCTGTATTTTTAAATGATTTGGAAGCAGACATCGCAGGAAACTTATACGTTAGTGATACCGGTGATTTAAAAGGGATTGGTGGTGCGATTTACAAAATAAATGCGCAAGGCTTGGTCACTCTTGTTCTTGATGGTAAACAAGAGTCGCGGCTACTAGGACCTAATGGTCTGGTAATGGACGATACTGGTGATGTGCTGACTGAGGTGGATTTTGTATCTGGTGTTTTATATAACATTAATATGAAAACACACACTTTTGATAGCGTGGCTGAAGGTTTTGGCGGAGGGGATGGCTTAGTGCGAGATTCCAACGGAAAAATGTACGTCAGTGACTGGAAAAATGGTAAGGTTTTTAGCGTAAATAGGACTGGTGATGTCACTTTAATTAAGTCAGGTTACCAATCTGCAGCAGATATTGCGCTCACCCGTGATGAGAAATATTTAATGGTGCCTGATATGAAAGCGGGTGAATTAGATTTTATACCACTACATTAATGCCTCAACAACAATCAATTGGGTTGCGCTTAGCCGCGCTAAATTGCTTAGCTGAAACGGATCCTTTAGTTAAATCAAAGGCAGTTGCAGCACTAGCAATTGCTTGGAAGTCCGGAGAACTAAGCTTAGATGTAGGGCAATCGAGTGATGTACTTCATACCTTGGAGTTGCGTGATATTCCTGGGCATCCGGAAAAGCCAGAGTTAGTCCCTCCTTTATTAGTGAAACGAAGAGCTATGAATACGGTTGCTGGACGAGCAGCGCTTGTTCATGCGCTTACACATATAGAATTTAACGCCATTAATTTATCTTTGGATGCAATCTGGCGATTTAGCGAAATGCCAATTGATTACTATACAGACTGGTTAAAAGTAGCTGCCGAAGAATCACATCACTTTAATCTGCTCAATGGACATCTGAATTATTTGGGTTTTAATTACGGTGATTTTTCTGCGCACAATAGTCTTTGGGAGATGGTAGATAGAACTAAATTTAATATCTTGGCACGCATGGCTTTAGTGCCTCGTACGATGGAAGCCCGTGGATTAGACGCTCTCCCGGCTTTAAGAGAAAAGCTCGCGCAAGCAGGAGATTTGCAAGCGGCTCAAATATTAGATATTACTTTGCACGATGAAGTAGGTCATGTGGCGATTGGTAACACTTGGTTTAATTATTTATGTGGACAGCAGGGGTTAACGCCTCAAGTGACTTTTGAGAGACTGTGCGTGGAATATGCGGCACCTAAATTACGAGGACCTTTTAATTTAGAAGCAAGGCGTAAGGCTGGCTTTACCGAAGGTGAGTTAGAGATGTTGGTCGCCCAATCAATGGTCTAAGGTGTAAGTAGATTTAACACGCCGTCTAAGCCTACGTAATTAAGGGCATAAGTTGCCTGTGCTTGTACGATAGGTTTTGCGTGGTAAGCAATGCCGATACCGGCTGAGGACATCATTTTAAGGTCATTGGCACCATCACCAATGGCAATGGTTTGTGCGGTAGTTAAGCCTAACTGATCTCGGAGTTTAAGCAGTTCGTTCGCTTTACTTTGGGCATCTACAATATCACCTAAAATATGGCCAGTAAGTTTGCCGTCAATAATTTCTAGTGTATTTGAAACTGCATAGTCTAAACCCAACATATTTTTGACTTGCTCAGAAAAAAAGGAAAATCCGCCCGAAACTAATAGGGTAGTAATGTTGTGTTTTTTGCATGCGGAAACCAGCTCAATAGCCCCTGGGTTGAGTGTTAACCTCTCGTCTAAGACACGTATCAAGTCTGTTTGCTGAAGACCCTTTAAAAGTCCTACGCGCTGACGCAGGCTTTGTGCGAAGTCGAGCTCACCGAGCATAGCTCGCTCAGTAATTTCTGCCACCTGCGGTTTAATATTCATCATATCGGCAATCTCATCTATGCATTCAATACTGATGAGTGTTGAATCCATATCCATGACACACAATCCAAAGTTTTTTAGTATTTGTGTGTTTTGAACATAGCTACAATCGATAAATTGTTCTTTACAAAACCGCTGGATCTCTGGCAGGGCAACTGTTTGGTTAGCAAGATAATAAGCATGTTGCCCAATTTGCACAAATTGCACGCAAGTGGCACATAACTGATGAATATGCACTAAATGTGAGTGGGTGATAGTTGAACTTTGAATAACTAAACGCATAGAGTTTTTTATAGATGAAAAAATAGATTATACACTTTGCATCACTTAGCTTATCTATCCATGTAGAGAATATGAAGCCAATGCTAGCGCATTTGACTGAATTGCGAGAAAATGAGGCTAATAATTAATTTGAGTCTTATTGTTATGAATCTGCACGAATATCAAGCCAAAACCTTGCTACAAAAGTATGGTATTCCCGTGCCGCGCGGACAAGTGGTGGCTGTAGCTAAGGAGACAGTTGCCGTAACCACTGAGATTACCAGCGCCGCTTGGGTGGTTAAAGCGCAGGTTCATGCAGGCGGCCGTGGAAAGGCGGGTGGTGTCAAGATTGTACACTCAGCAAAAGAAGCGCAAGTTGTGGCGAGTGAGCTTTTAGGTAAGACTTTGATTACTTATCAAAATGCGCCTGATGGTCAACCGGTTAATCAGGTATTGATAGAAGAAACTTTGCCGATTGCCCGTGAGCTATATTTATCTATGTTAGTGGATAGAACCCTTGAACGCATCGTGGTAGTAGTTTCTAGTGCAGGTGGAATGGATATCGAAGAAATTGCAAAAAATAGCCCAGAAAAAATTCTGCAAGAGATATGTGACCCTTTAACTGGATTGATGGATTATCAAGCGCGTAATTTAGGCTTTAAGCTAAAGTTATTAGGTGATCAAATTGGTGCTTTTACCAAGATCCTTAAAGGTCTATATAAATTATTTAAAGACAATGATTTGGCTTTACTGGAAATCAATCCTTTAGTTGTTACCGTGGACGGTAAGCTCTATGCCTTGGATTGCAAAATGAGCGTGGATGATAACGCGCTTTACAGACAAAAAGCTTTAGCGGAACAATGTGACTGGTCTCAAGAAGATAGTAAAGAGGCTGTTGCACATCATGCGGGATTAAATTACATTGCCCTCAACGGCAATATAGGTTGCATGGTCAATGGCGCAGGGTTGGCTATGGCAACGATGGATTTAATTAAGCTTCATGGCGGAACACCAGCTAACTTTTTAGATGTGGGCGGTGGGGCTACGGCGGAAACCGTGACTAAGGCCTTTAAAATAATTTTAGCTGACAGTAATGTAAAAGCTATTTTAGTTAATATTTTTGGTGGCATTATGCGCTGTGACATTATTGCAGAAGGTATTATTGCGGCGGTTAAAGAAGTCGGAATGCAGATCCCAGTAATTGTTAGACTAGAAGGTACAAATGTTGAGTTGGGCAAGACCATGTTGCAAACTAGCGGTTTAAATATCATTTCGGCTGATGGATTAACAGATGCTGCTTTACAAGCAGTGAAGGCAGTAGCAGTATGAGTATATTAGTGAATAAAAATACAAAAGTGCTTTGCCAAGGATTTACTGGGAAGCAAGGCAGCTTTCACTCTGAGCAGGCGTTGGCCTATGGTACCAAAATGGTTGGTGGTGTCACTCCAGGCAAAGGAGGATTGATGCATTTGGGTTTGCCAGTCTTTAATACCATGCGGGATGCTGTTCATGAAACTGGGGCAACAGCCAGTGTCATCTATGTACCGCCAGCTTTTGCTGCAGACTCTATTTTAGAAGCTTGTGAAGCTGGTATTGAGTTGATTATCTGCATTACCGAAGGTATTCCAGTATTGGATATGCTAAATATAAAGCATGTGCTTAATTCTTATAACGTCAAACTGATCGGTCCGAACTGCCCTGGCGTAATTACGCCAGATGAATGCAAAATAGGCATTATGCCTGGCAGCATTCATTTGCGCGGTAAGATTGGCATAGTTTCGAGATCGGGCACACTGACCTATGAAGCTGTTCATCAGACTACTGCTTTAAAGCTTGGACAAAGCACTTGCGTTGGTATTGGTGGCGACCCCATTAAAGGGCTTAATTTTATCGAATGTTTAGAAATGTTTGAAGCCGATGATGAAACCGAGGCAATTATTATGGTGGGCGAAATCGGTGGCTCTGATGAAGAAGAGGCCGCTGAATTTATTAAGAGTAACTTAAGTAAGCCTATAGCAGCTTATATTGCTGGGCAAACTGCTCCAGCAGGTAAGCGCATGGGCCATGCTGGCGCCATCATTTCTGGAGGCACTGGCAAAGCTGAAGATAAGATTCGTGCATTAGAGGTTGCGGGTGCTGTTGTGGCAAGTTCTCCAGCAGGTCTCGGTGAAGCAGTTATAGCAGCAATAACTCAAAAAAAATCCTAGTATCATATGTACATTCAATATAAAAATATTTTTGTTTTATTGCTCATGTTCGGATTTGCAACGGCGACTGCCTCAGCCGCAGAAGATGTTTCTTTTTTGCTTACAGCTTCAGCAAAAGGTGACTTGGCGACTGTCAGCGCTTTGCTCGGAAGTGGTGCAAATGCCAATGCAAAAGATGTGGATGGAATAACCGCTTTGATGTACGCCGCGCGTAAGAATAATGTAGCGGTAGTCTCAACGCTTCTAAATAATGGCGCAGATGTAAGTGCTAGGGATAATAGTGGGTGGACTGCACTGATGTTTGCCGCTAAGAAAGGATATACCGCGACTGTTGATGAACTACTTAATCACGGCGCTGATCCTAAGGTACGTGATGATGATGGCTGGAGCGCTTTTGGTATGGCTGCTGTAGCAGGTTCTGCTAAGACGGTTGATGTATTGTTAAAGCATGGTGTGGATGTTAATACTCGAAGTGATGATGGAAAAACTGTGCTGATGCACGCTGCAAAAGGGGGTGATTTAGCTACTGTCCGAGTTCTTCTTGATCATCAAGCTGACATTAAAGCCCAAGATCGATTGGGCACAACGGCATTGATGATTGCAGCTCGAGAAGGACATGACTTAGTGGTTGAATTGCTAGTACAACAAGGTGCCTCGCTAGAGCAAAAAGATGCGTCAGAATGGACGGCATTGACTTGGGCAGTTAAGAAATCAAAGTTAGATGCAGCCCATGCCTTGATTTTAGCTGGATCAGATGTGAATAGTTTGGATGCTGAGGGCTCGTCGTTGTTACATATTGCTGTCAATAATAAGAACCCTAGAATGGTTAAATTGCTCATCGATAACAAAGCTAAGGTGAACACTAAAAATCAGTACGGACTTACTCCTTTAGTCTATGCACTTAAAGCGCATGAGCCCGACATCATTCGCTATATAAAAGACGCTGGTGGCTCTTATTAATGATTTGCCTGATTTTTTGTAGTCCAGATCCCTAGATTGAGAGCTACTTTGAATGAATGTATTTAAATGAAAATTGCGATAGCACAAATAAACTGCATGGTGGGTGATATTGCAGGTAATGTTTCTAAAATAATTGCCTATGCAGAGATTGCGCAAGCGCAGGGTGTCACACTCTTGATTACACCCGAACTATCTCTCTGTGGTTATCCACCAGAAGACCTATTGTTACGTGATGATTTCCTTATCCTATGTACACAGGCTCTTGAGCAACTAAGTACAAAGCTTCCAGAAATCAGCATCATTGTTGGGCATCCACATAAAACCCCTGACGGTTGTTTTAATGCTTTGTCCTTATTAGAGCGCGGAAAGATTGTAGTGACCTATCATAAGCACGAACTGCCCAACCATAGTGTTTTTGATGAGAAACGCTACTTTACCCCTGGTTATCAGGCTCTAGTATTTGAGCATCATGGAATTAAAATTGGCACCCTTATTTGTGCGGATGTCTGGGAGTCCGCACCTGCACTTCTAGCAAAAGAAGGTGGTGCAGAGTTACTCATTGCCATTAATGCTTCACCCTTTCATATGGAAAAGCAGTCGACTCGGTTAGAGATAATTGCTCAACGTGTAGCTGAAACTCATTTACCCATTATTTACGCAAATATGGTGGGAGGACAGGATGAATTAGTATTTGACGGCGCTTCTTTTGTAGTTAATGCAATGGGGCAATTAACGCAACAACTACCAGCGTTTGAAACTGCTTTTGCCTTAGTAGAGTTTGAGCATAAACAACCAGTGATAGCTGGTATCGTGCCACCTTTAAGTCTAGTGGCTTCTGTTTACAAGGCTCTTAAATTGGGATTGGCTGATTACATCAATAAAAATGGATTTCCTGGTGTAGTGCTAGGTTTGTCTGGTGGAATTGATTCTGCGCTGACCTTGGCTATTGCTGTGGATGCATTAGGGGCAGATAAGGTGCATGCAGTGATGATGCCCTCAGAGTTTACTGCAGATATTAGTGTCAACGATGCTCGTGAGATGGTGAAGTTATTAGGTGTAAAATATGATGAGATTGACATTAAAATTCTTTATGAACAATATCTAAACACGTTGTCAACCATGTTTTCTGGGCTTGATATGGATGCTACAGAGGAAAATTTGCAGGCACGCATTCGCGGCATGTTGTTGATGGCAATTAGTAATAAGTTTGGAAGTATTGTCGTTACTACAGGCAATAAAAGTGAAATGGCGGTTGGGTATTGCACGCTCTATGGTGATATGGCTGGTGGGTTCGCTTTATTAAAAGACGTGCCTAAAACTCTTGTTTATCAGCTTGCAAATTATCGTAACAGTCAGTCGTTAGTAATACCAAAACGCATCATTACTCGCCCCCCTTCCGCTGAGTTGCGAGCTAATCAGATTGATCAGGACAGTTTGCCGCCTTATGAAGTTCTTGATGGGATTATTCAAGCCTATGTTGAAGAAGACCTTAGTCAGGCGAATATTGTTGCGCTGGGATATGCCTCGGATGACGTTCAGCGGGTGATTACGCTTATAGATCGTAATGAGTATAAACGACGTCAGTCCCCTGTGGGTGTCCGTATTACGCATAGAGGTTTTGGTAAGGATAGACGCCATCCAATTACAGTCAAAATGGATTTTGGTATACACTTAAAATAACTTTGCGACATCTCAAAACGTTGCTAACAACTGGAGCTCGGACAACATGAAAAAAATTGAAGCAATCATTAAACCATTCAAGTTAGATGAAGTGCGTGAGTCGCTATCAAGTATAGGCGTCAATGGCTTAACTGCTACAGAAGTAAAAGGTTTTGGTCGTCAAAAAGGCCATACTGAGCTTTATCGTGGTGCAGAATATGTAGTAGATTTTTTACCTAAAATTAAGCTAGAGTTAGTAGTTGCTGATGATTTGGTTGAGGCGGCAATGGATGCTATTATTAAAGCAGCGCATACGGGTAAAATTGGTGATGGCAAAATTTTTGTCACGTCTGTGGAACAAGTAGTTCGTATTCGCACCGGTGAGACTGGTGAAGCTGCAGTTTAGTCACTCATCAATAGAACGAATAACTTAAAGAGATTTTGAGGATCATAGTATTAATAGCAAGATTTAATAGTTTGTGTGCGCGATGAAAACGTTCCCAATATGCTTACCTGGCAAACTCTTAAGCTTTAGAGTTTGCCAGTTAGTGATCATTAACTATAAAGCCATCATATCAACAAATTCATTGACAGGCATTGCTTCTAACTTTGTTTGATCTAAACATAATGCTAATATTTCTCCTTGTTTTTTGGCATCAAATCGGCGCGCTAAGTTAACTTGGAATTTCTTAACTAGTTCAGGGATGCCCTGACCACGACGACGACGATGGCCTATTGGGTATTCCACCGCAATATTGTCTGAACTGCTGCCATCTTTAAACATGATTTGAATGGCATTGGCAATAGAGCGTTTTTCTGGATCTAGGTAATCACGGCTGTATTCCGCTTTTTCTACACAAATCATTTTTCCCCGGATGGCGTCGATGCGAGGATCACTAGCAGCATGCTCTTCATAATCTTGTGCTGTTAGGTTGCCTTTGAGTAGGCCTATGGCTGACATGTACTGAATACAATGATCACGATCAGCAGGGTTGTCGAGTGGCCCTTGTTTGTCAATAATGCGAATTGCAGATTCATGTGTAGTAATAACGATTTTATCGATTTGTGCAATCTGTTCTAAAGTTTGTAACTTAGTTCCGACTTGCGCATTCAATTGGATGGCACATTCAACCGCAGTTTGCGCATGGAACTCAGCCGGAAACGAAATTTTGAATAACACTTGTTCCATTACATAAGAGCCATATGGGCGTTGGAATTTAAACGTATTGCCTTTAAAAAGTACATCATAAAAGCCCCAAGTTTTTGCTGTAAGTGCTGATGGATAACCCATTTCACCCTGCATGGTCATCCATGCTAGACGAACTGCGCGCGAAGTTGCATCGCCAGCTGCCCATGATTTACGTGACCCGGTGTTTGGGCTATGTCGATAGGTACGTAAGCTTTGACCATCTACAAATGCATTAGAAACTGCATTAATAATATCTTCTTTATTGCCCCCCAATAACCGAGTAACAACCGCTGTAGAGGCGATCTTCACTAATATTACGTGATCTAAACCCACTCGGTTAAAACTGTTTTCTAGAGCCAATACACCTTGAATTTCATGCGCTTTAATCATAGCTGTAAGCACATCTTTAATAGTAAGAGCAGCTTTGCCTTCAGCCACATTTTTACGTGAAATGTAATCTGCCGTGGCTAAAATTCCGCCTAAGTTATCTGATGGATGACCCCATTCTGCGGCTAACCAAGTGTCATTAAAATCTAACCAACGAATCATCGCGCCGATATTAAACGCAGCTAAAATGGGATCTAATTGAAACGAAGTGCCAGGCACTTTTGCCCCATTTGGCACTATGGTGCCCTCAACTACTGGGCCTAAGAGTTTTACGCAAGCTGGATAGTCTAGTGCTTCAAAGCCGCAGCCTAAAGTATCCATTAAACAATTGCGTGCGGTATCAAATGCCTCTTCTGATTTAATTTCAAAATCTGCAACATAGTTGGCGATATCCACCAACACTTGATCCGGGGCAGGGCGTACATTCGAGATATGAGATGACATGAGTAACTTTCAGTTAATTAACGATTTTCTAAAGGAAGGTAAGCGCGATTTTCAGGCCCAATATATTCAGCATTTGGTCGTATAATTTTATTGTCTATACGTTGTTCAATCACATGGGCAACCCAACCGGTAGTACGCGAGATCACAAAAATGGGCGTAAACATGCCAGTAGGAATGCCCATCATATGGTAACTAGAAGCGCTGTACCAATCGAGATTAGGGAACATTTTTTTCTCACGCCACATGGTGTCTTCAATGCGAGCTGATACATCAAATAAAGTCATATCGCCATTGTCTTTGCATAGACTACGACTCACTTCTTTGATTGATTCATTTCTAGGATCAGCGATGGTATATACAGGATGGCCAAAACCAATAATGATTTCTTTGCGTGCCATACGCTGCATAATGTCAGCTTCAGCTTCATCTGCATTGTGATAGCGCTCAATAATTTCCATCGCGGCTTCGTTAGCACCGCCATGTTTAGGACCTCGCAATGCACCAATTGCCCCTGTAATGCAGGAGTACATATCAGACAATGTGCCAGCAATCACACGACCAGTAAAAGTGGATGCATTAAATTCATGCTCTGCATAAAGTACTAGTGAAGTATTCATAGCGCGGACATGGAGTTCAGACGGCGTTTTCCCATGCAATAGTTGCAGAAAATGTGCTGCTATTGAGTCATCGTCAGTTTCAACCTCTATGCGTTTATGATTGTGGCTAAAGTGGTACCAGTAAATCAGAATGGATCCAAAACAGGCAATTAATCGATCGCCTAGAAGCTTCGCATCATCAATATTACGATCTAATGCTTCAGGTTCCAGGGTGCCTAGCATCGAGCATCCAGTGCGCATTACATCCATTGGATGTGCGCTAGCAGGAATATTTTCTAATACTGTTTTTAATGCAGTTGGCAAGCCACGCAAGGTTTTTAGTTTTTGATGGTAGGCACTTAGTTGGACTTTATTAGGCAACTCACCATGAATGAGCAGATATGCCACTTCTTCAAAAGTTGCATATTTGGCGAGTTCGGTAATATCGTAGCCGCGATAATGTAAGTCGTTGCCTGTATGACCTACCGTGCAAATGGAGGTGCTACCAGCTGAAACGCCAGCTAAGGCAACGCCTTTTTTCTTTTTAATTTCTACAGGGGTAGTGGACATCTCTACTTTTCTCCTCTAAATAGCGCATCAAGCTTTTGTTCAAATGCATGGTAGCCAAGGTGCTCATACAAATCGGCACGACTTTGCATTAAATTGATTACATTTTGTTGTGTGCCATCTTGACGAACAGATTGATAAACCTTTAGCGCTGCTTGATTCATTGCTCTAAATGCAGACAACGGATACAACACCATACTTACATCGACTTGACGTAATTCATCTATGGTAAATAGAGGTGTGGATCCAAATTCTGTAATATTAGCTAGTACAGGCGCTTTGACTGTGTCTGCAAATTTCTTATACATTTCAAGTTCTGTAATCGCTTCTGGAAATATCATATCGGCACCAGCCTCCACGCAAGCGCAAGCTCGATCAATTGCTGATTGCAAGCCTTCAACTGCTAATGCATCTGTTCTAGCCATAATGACAAAATTGTCATCAGTTTTTGCATCAACAGCTGCTTTTACTCTGTCTACCATTTCAGCTTGGCTAACAATAGCTTTATTAGGTCTATGGCCGCAACGTTTTGATTGCACTTGGTCTTCAATATGAACGGCAGCAGCACCTGCTTTGATGACACTTTTGACGCTTCGAGCAATATTAAAAGCCCCACCAAAACCAGTATCAATATCCACTAATAATGGGGTGTCAGTTGCATCAGTAATACGACGCACGTCGACCAAGACATCTTCAAGTGATGAAATACCTAAATCAGGCAATCCTAATGAGCCCGCAGCAACACCACCGCCAGATAGATAGATTGCCTTAAAGCCGCTTTGAGTGGCTAACATAGCATGATAGGCATTAATAGCACCTATGATCTGTAGCGGTTTTTCTAGTGCGAGCGCCTGTCGAAATCTAGCACCGGCTGAAGTTACAGTTGTCATAATGATTACCTGAAATTAAATAGATTAACTAGCTAAAAAATGCTTTTGTCGCATCATTGGAAATGGGTGTATTGGTTAATTTAGCTTTTTGCAAAATTTCCCAGAAATAACGATAGGTTGCACGATCATGTAATTCACCGTCATATTGAATAGGTCCCCAGTCAACTTTTTGTGCTGCAAGTAAAATGTTTGCGGCATCAGCAACTTCATCAAAGTTGGGTTTCATAGCATCTACAATCGCTTGAATTTGGGTAGGGTAAATGCTCCACATTCGCAGAAAGCCAAATTCATTGCGTGCTCTAGAGGCATCAGAAAAAGTAGTTTCTACATTTTTGAGATCCAGTGTAACGTTGTGAGCTGGCACCACTCCATTAGCTAGGGCTGCTGCAACTACTTCGGCTTTAGCGCGTGCCAGTAATCGATGTTCAAATTGAGCTGGGCTTCGCATTGCTGAAGCTGGAATTGCCCCATGATGGCCGCTCACAAAATCCATTAAACCAAAGTCCAACACCTGTATCCAAGGCAAGGCAGCGATCTCAAATACTTGCTTTAGCGCGCCGTGAGTTTCAATCAAGGCATGAATTGGTATTTCACGGTTGATATGATTGCTTTTGGCCACTGCTTGAATATAACCTATCATTTCTGAAAGCTGTGCTGCATTTGTCGCTTTTGGAATAGTGATATAGCTAATAATCTGACCCAAGCCTTTAACTAAGATATCTACATCAAGACGCCATGCTGGGTGTGTGTAATCATGGATGCGGGCTCCAGCCATGTGTGCTTTATTTGAATCGCTATTAAGTACCCGTACAATCATTTCTGCATGTTCGCGTTCTTGACCAGCCATTGCACCATCTTCACAGTCGCATGTAATGTCAAATACTGGTCCTATCGAATCTTGCAGTTGTAATGCTTTCAATATCAATTTTTCACTACCAGCAAAATGCTCGCATGATGGAATAATTGGAAAGGATTTTTCACCGCTAAATAAAGCGACGCTTGGGTGTACGAGTGAGGTTGACATATTTTTTATCCTTGTCTGCGTGGCATAAGCACGGTGTAATCTAAATCTAAAACTACATTAGGGTGGTAAGCAGTTTTTACAGCATTTTCAATGACCATACTTGCCAAATTGACTGGGTTTAGGTTTTTAATACCCACCATACGTAATCTGAGTGCGCCAATATCTTTTCGATTGGCAATTGTTGACTTATCCAAAACTTCCGTCCAAGTGTAAATTGTGTCATCGCCAAATGCAGGATTGCAATGGGTGCCTGCATTGATGGAAGCGATGCTTAATGCATTTTCTAGTCCATCATGTGATAGGGCGCGGCAGATTGAAATTACATGCCCGCCGTACATCAAGCGGCGACCAAAAGTACTGGTTTGCATCATCACATCATCAAAGTGTAAACGCGCGTTATTTTGATAGAGCTTAGTTGCTAGCGTATGGTCAGTATCACTAATAGTCATCCCCGCTGGGTGGTTGATGCGCTCTCCAGCATGATAGTCATCCCATAGATAATTGCTACCAGTGCTGGCAGTATCAAATTGCCTGGCATCGAGGAAGCGTGGTATGGCTAATTGATCTGCAGGCACATGTGTCGGCAATTCAGGTACTAATGTTTCTGGTGCGGGTGACTCTAGATTATTTTTATGCACCATTACCCAGCGTATCCAAGATATCACTGGTTGAAATAATTGATTCATTGAGACTGAACGTACATAGACCACACCAGATTTGCCGTTTGAGTTCTGTTTTAATCCGATTACTGTAGATCGAGTCGTGAGTGTGTCGCCAACATAAACTGGATGTAAAAAACGTACATCGGCATAGCCTAGGTTAGCTATTGCATTGACTGAAATATCTGGAACGGTTTTCCCAAAAGCAATATGAAAAGCCAGTAAGTCATCAACTGGACGCTTTTTGTACCCTAAGGTTTGCGCTACAGGATCTGCACTATGCAGCACTTGCCGTGCACCTGTTAGTGCGATATAAAGTGAGACCTCCCCCTCGCTGATGGTTCTTGGCGTGGGGTGAGTGAGCACTTGTCCGACAAAAAAGTTTTCGAAGTAATTGCCAGCATTCACTTTGTTGCCTGATACATTAGACATGATTTTCTTCCAAGGCAGTAATCATTTCACTGAGTTTAAGTAAACGCGTTGCCGCTTTCACGTGATGATGTTCAACCAACTTATCGTTAACGACTACTGTCCCTTTACCGGCTTCATTTGCCGCTTTAAGTGCCTGGATAATTTCCCTTGCATTGCTGACTTCAGAAGATTTGGGGGTGTATGCATCGTTGCTGTAATCTAATTGGGCTGGATGTACGAGTGACTTTCCATCAAAACCCATGTCACGTCCTAATCGACAAGCGTATTCAAATGAATGCATATTTTTAAAGTCGCTGGTAATTCCATCAACTACCGCGCGACCATAAGCGCGAGCAGCTAAGATTACTAATGATAAGGAAGTTAAAATCGCTGAGCGTTCATGCGTCACTCTGGCATGCAACTGGGAAATTAAATCAGATGTTGCCATGACGATACACACAATCCTATCCGATGCGCTTGCGATTTCTTTTGCATTTAGCACGGCAATTGGACTTTCTATCATGACCATAATTGGAATATGTCCCCCACCGGCAGCATCTAATAAAGCTAAGGCGTTTAGAACGTCTTCACGAGATTCTATGTTTGGGAATAGGATGGCATCCACTTTGGTTTTTGCTACAGCTTTAATATCTTCACCTCCCCATTGCGAATTGAGATCGTTGACGCGAACAACGACTTCACGGGAGCCATATCCACCTTCATTTACAAAGCGCACAACATTGTCGCGTGATTGATCTTTACACTCGACTAATATAGGGTCGCCTAAGTCTAGAATCACAGAATCCGCATGTAAAGTGCGTGCGCGTTCAAGATAGTGTGTGTTGCATCCCGGCACATAAAGCATAGAGCGGCGAGGGCGAAAGTATTGATTCATTGCATTACCTTTATTGGAGTGACTTTATTTTAGAGGCTTTCATCTAAATGTATAAAGTTTAGATTGCCTTCTTATATTTAGGGTCACTTTCGTTAAGTGGCTGTTTTAGTGTTTTGCTTCTATGCCTTAACAATACAGCATTGCATTTGTTTTTTTAACTACAACTTGATTATATAGACTGAAAATAAAAAATGTCAACTTATATATGATGTCTTATATAAGATATAAAACACTAGACTATTTAAAACTGGCATGCTATAAATGTAGCAAATGCAAACGGTTCTTTTAAAAGATAACTTTAAATGCACTGAAATTTTGGAAAAAACGCTATGAAAGAAAAAAACTACAGTTCACCAAGCTATAAACCTCTTTATGAGCAAATTAAAGTATTGCTTACGCAAAGCTTAATTGGTGGGGAATGGGGTCCTGGAGATATGATTCCGAGTGAGATTGAGTTAGCCAGTCGTTATAAAGTTAGCCAGGGGACAGTGCGCAAAGCCATTGATGCGCTTTCTACAGAACATATATTAATACGCCGTCAAGGAAAAGGTACTTTTGTGGCCACGCATAGTGCTGAAGGCATGAAATATCGCTTTTTACGTTTGACGTCAGTTGATGGTCAAAAAGAATATTTACAAAATGAATTTATCTCCTGTACAAAAGGCAAGGCTGATGTACGCATGGGCCAAATATTGGATTTAAAAGCAGGAGCATCCATCATTGAAATCAAACGCTTGCTGACTTTTTCAGGCCGACCATTGATTTACGATCATATTATTGTCCCAGCAAGTCCATTTAAAGGGCTAAATGGTAATCGCGTGGAAGAGAAAAACGGTTCTATGTACAGTATGTATGAGTCTGAATTTGGTATACGAATGATACGAGCGGAAGAACGCCTAAAGGCTGTAGCGGCTAGCGGCGAAGCGGCGATAGCGCTAGCTTTATTAAATGGTGAGCCGTTATTAAGCATTGAAAGAGTCTCATTTACTTATGGTGATAAGCCAATGGAATGGCGTTTGGGGCTATGTATTACTGACAATCACCATTACATGAATGAGCTCGAATAAGTACTTCTCTATAAACATAGACTTCTTTCTGTTCCGAAAAACAAAGAATGCAAGCTCATTAATTGTTAATAGTTAAATTTTTTATTGAAAAGATTATACAAAAGGTAGTGAAATTATGGACTTAAAAAAAGCTGCATTGGATTACCATCAGTTTCCTAAACCTGGCAAGCTCTCAGTTGAGTCATCTAAGCCATGTGCTACCCAAGAGGATCTATCCCTTGCTTATACGCCTGGTGTAGCAGAGCCAGTACGTGAGATTAATCGAGATCCTGCCAATGCATATAAATATACCAACAAAGGAAATCTAGTTGCAGTTATTACAGATGGAACTGCAGTGCTGGGTCTTGGAAATATGGGTGCATTAGCAAGTAAACCAGTGATGGAAGGAAAAGCTATCTTATTTAAGCGGTTTGCTGATATTGATGTATTTGATATAGAAATTACTGCACCGAGCGTTGAAGCCTTCATAGAAACAGTGGTGAATATCGCTCCGACTTTTGGAGGTATTAACCTTGAAGATATTGCTGCCCCTCACTGCTTTCTTATAGAAAAAGAACTGCGTGCTCGTTTAGATATTCCTGTGTTTCATGATGATCAGCATGGCACGGCGGTTATTGTGGCCGCTGCTTTGACGAATGCTTTAGAGATTCAAGGTAAAACACTTGCTCAGGCTAAAATCGTATTTTTAGGTGCTGGTGCTGCAGGCTGTTCTTGCGCACGTTTGCTTAAATTGATGGGTGCAACTAATATTACTATGGTTGATAAAACTGGTGTTTTAGATACATTACGTAGCGATTTACATGATAATAATCGCCATCTAGCCGTGGCTCCGAGCGATGCGAAAACATTAGCTGATGTGATGCCCGATGCCGATGTATTTGTTGGCGTTTCTGCAGCCAATACTCTGTCGCCAGATCTACTAAAATTAATGGCACCTAAGCCGGTAGTATTTGCCTTGGCTAACCCTGATCCTGAAATTCATCCTAGCTTAGCGCATGCGGTAAGAGATGACATTTTAATGGCTACTGGCCGATCCGATTTCCCAAACCAAGTTAATAACGCGTTATGTTTTCCTTATTTATTTCGTGGGGCACTCGATGCTAAAGCAAAGCAAATAACTGATGAAATGCAAATTGCTGCAGCACATGCTTTAGCCACTTTAGCACGTGAGCCTGTGCCAGTTGACGTCTTAGAAGCTTATCACTTAACAAGTTTAAGCTTTGGTAAGGACTACATTATCCCCAAACCTTTTGATCCTCGCTTATTGAAAGTGGTATCAGGAGCTGTGGCGGATGCGGCGCGTCTGCAACAGGGCAATAACTAAAATGGATATAAAAAATAACTCAAAGATGTCTCAAGCTAAAAAAAATCGCCCAAAAAATCTTAATCTATTCACCATCAGAATGCCAATTAATGCTTTGGTTTCAATTCTACATAGAGTCACAGGTTGCGCATTATTTTTAGCCCTTCCATTGTTATTGCTGACATTTCAGATGTCGGTTAGCTCGGCTGAGCACTTTCTTACTGTAAAAGAACTATTGAACTCTCCTTTTTCAAAGCTCATGCTTCTTGGGTTAGCATGGGCTTTTTTTCATCACTTTTTTGCTGGCATTCGTCATCTAGCAATGGATGTGCACTGGGCTACCACACTAATTAAAGCACGTTACACCAGCAAAATGGTTTTTGTTCTAGGTGGGATAGCAACCTTGCTTCTTGCCGTCTCTTGGGTTTTATAACGCTATGCTTTTAAGTTTATTGACTAAACGTTACCCCGGCATGCGCGCCTGGTTAACTCAAAGACTAACCGGATTGCTGATGGCAATCTATAGTGTCATTTTATTAGTTCTTGTGTTGGTGTATACACCTTCTACCTATGCAGACTGGCTTAAGTTTTCGCAACCATTGTGGTGGCGTTTTGCTACTTGGTTGTTCTGGATATGTTTGTCTATTCATGCTTGGCTAGGTGTGCGTGATGTGTTGAAAGATTATGTACCACATGAGCAAATTAGAATGGTGTTATTGAAGTTGGTAGTGATTGTCTTGTGGTTATACATGATCTGGATCACAGTTTTACTTTGGAATTTATAGTTTTTTTATATAAGGCTTAATGAAATGGCATTATCAACATCAAAATTTGATGCATTAGTTATAGGCGGTGGTGGCGCAGGTTTGCGTGCCTCTTTGCAATTGGCTAACTCCGGTTTAAAAGTGGCAGTATTATCTAAGGTGTTTCCTACTCGATCTCATACCGTTGCAGCCCAGGGTGGCATTGCTGCAGCACTTGGAAATGTGGCGGATGATAAGTGGCTGTGGCATATGTATGACACCATTAAAGGCTCAGATTTTCTTGGTGACCAAGATGCCATTGAATTTATGTGCAAAAATGCTGCAAAAGCCATTATTGAGCTTGAGCATTTTGGCATGCCATTTGATCGTCTTGAAAATGGGAAAATATTCCAACGACCGTTTGGCGGCATGACACAAAATTTTGGCGAAAAAGCTATTTCTCGCACATGTGCTGTAGCCGATAGAACTGGGCATGCCATGTTGCACACACTATATCAGCGCAATATTCAAGCGAAAACGCAGTTCTTTGTTGAGTGGTTTGCCCTAGATTTAATTCGTGACCGTGAAGGTGATGTGCTGGGTGTACTCGCACTGGAAATTGAAACTGGTGAGATCCACGTTTTACAAGCTAAAACTACCTTACTTGCCACAGGCGGTGCTGGTCGTATATTTCAAGCAAGTACCAATGCATTTATTAATACTGGTGATGGTCTCGGCATGGCTGCACGCGCAGGATTGCCGCTACAGGATATGGAGTTTTGGCAATTTCACCCTACTGGCGTGTTGCATGCTGGGGTGCTAATTACTGAAGGTGTTCGTGGTGAGGGTGGTTATTTAGTGAATGGTGAAGGCGAACGCTTTATGGAGCGTTATGCACCTAATGCAAAAGACTTGGCAAGCCGTGATGTTATTTCTCGTGCGATTGCTACAGAAATTAAAGCAGGACGCGGTGTTGGGAAAAATAAAGATGCTGTATTTTTGAAGTTGGATCATTTGGGTGAAGAATTGATCAATAAACGTTTGCCAGGTATACGTGAAATCGCCAAAACCTTTGCCAACGTTGATCCTATCCATGATCCAATCCCAGTTGTTCCGACTGTGCATTATATGATGGGTGGCATTCCCACCAATCTAGATGGTCAAGTGGTAGAGCCTACCGCAAATGGTCAAAAAGTTGTCAATGGCCTCTATGCAGTTGGTGAGTGTGCCTGCGTTTCTGTTCATGGTGCAAATCGTTTGGGTTCTAATTCTCTATTGGACTTGGTCGTATTTGGTAAAGCAGCCGGTGAAAAAATGGCTTTAGAAATTGCGCAGAACAAGGCGCATAAAGATTTACCAGCAGATGCAGCAAATATGACGTTGGAACGTATTGCACGTATTGAGAATACCAAAAATAAAGAGAGCGTAAATTTAGTTGGGGATGATATGCGCAGAACTATGCAAAAACATTGTGGTGTATTTAGATTCCCTGATTTATTGTCAAGCGGTATTGATGCAATTGATGCGATAGCTAAACGTGCGCAAGAAATACAAATCAAAGACAAAAGTGCAGTATTTAATACTGCGCGGGTTGAGGCTTTAGAGTTAGATAATTTGATTGAGGTCGCGGTAGCAACTATGCACGCTGCTTATGCTCGTACAGAGAGTCGTGGTGCGCATGCGCGTGAGGATTTCTCTGAACGTGATGATGTTAACTGGCTTAAACATTCTCTGATTTATAAACAAGATCAGCGTTTGGACTACAAGCCTGTGCGTTTGCAACCGCAGACCGTCGAATCATTTGAGCCTAAGGCTCGTGTTTATTAATATAATTAAGACATCCAAACCATGAAATTTTCAATTTATCGTTATAACCCTGATGTAGATAAAAAGCCATATATGCAAGACTATGAGCTGGTGTTGGAAGATACCGATCAAATGTTGCTTGATGCCTTGTTGCGTATTAAAGATCTAGATGATAGTTTAAGTTTACGCAAGTCTTGCCGGGAAGGGGTATGCGGTTCTGATAGCATGAATATTAATGGTAAAAATGGCTTGGCTTGTATTACTAAACTCTCTGACTTAGAAGAGCCGGTGGTACTTCGTCCGATGCCAGGTTTACCTGTTATTAGAGATTTAGTGGTCGATATGACCCAGTTCTTTGAAAACTATAATTCTGTTAATCCTTACCTAGTTAACAATGATGAGCCGCCTGAAACAGAGCGCTTACAATCGCCAGAAGATCGCGCCAAACTAGACGGATTATATGAATGTATTTTATGTGGGGCTTGTACTACTTCATGTCCGTCTTTTTGGTGGAATCCAGATAAATTTGTCGGCCCAGCTGGGCTATTGCAAGCTTATCGTTTTATTGTGGATAGCCGGGATCAGGCATTAGATGAGCGTCTAGAGAACTTGGAAGCACCAGACCGATTGTATCGTTGCCACAATATAATGAACTGTGTGGATGTTTGCCCTAAAAAGCTCAATCCATCTCTAGCCATTGCCAGAATTAAAGATTTGAAAATTAAAGAAGCCAATCAAAGTAAGGTTGCAGAGAGCAAAGCGCCGAGCAAAAGACAAATTTCCATTAAAAGTTTGCATGACTAATATGCAACCCCATCAAACTATGAGTGAAGTAGAAGTCAAGCGTTTGGGGTGGCGTTGCCGTCGCGGGTTATTGGAGCTAGATATTGTATTGCAGCGTTTTTCTAAGCAATATCTGGTTGATTTGAGTAACGATGAGCTATTGATTTTTGATGTGTTGTTGGATTACCCAGATAACGAGTTGTTAGATGTGGTGACTTTACGAAAAGAATTGAAGAACCTAGCACCTGAAGAAGTTGAGTTTTTTAAGGCACCAGCATTGCAGCAATTGCTAGGTAAATTAAGGGCAACTGATCATAAACAAGATTTGATGTAGGACAACCATGGAAAGAAACGCTATGACAGAAACACATATAGATTCTAGTGAAAATAATTTTGGCCATGTCCGTCACCAAGCTGCTAACGCAGCCTTGGGCGACAGCTGGCCAGGCATACAATTATATTATCCACCGGTGAAATATTCGCCAGCCCTTGGTATCTATGAAGATATGGAGCAAGCAGCAGCGCGGATGAAAAGACATGCCCATAATACCAATGCCCATACGTTAATTTTCGATTTGGAAGATGGGTGCCGACAAAAAGAAATGAGTCGTGATTTATTGCGTCAAGAACTACCAAAACTTAAGCATGAAAAAGAAGTCACTATTGCCATTCGTGCTAACTCGTTCCGGACAGATGAATATGAGTTGGATATGCAGCTGGTCAGTGATCTAGCGGATTGTATTGATGTAGTTATGCTGGCTAAAGCTGGTGAAGCTTATGGTGCAGCTGAGGTGCGTGATCTTTCTAGCTTTCTGATTGAAGTAAATCCTAATATCACTATTCAGCCTATTATTGAGCATCCTAAGTCGCTGAAAATTGCGCCAGATCTGATGCAATACAGCACAGTTAAGCATGTGGTATTTGGCATTCATGACTTTTCAAAAGCAATGGGTATTCACATTACCCCGGAAAACTGGATTAATGAACTACAGTTTTACATGAACCAACTGATGTTTGAAGCGCGTATCGCCGGTAAAGGTGTCATAGGGGGCGTTGAAACGCTTATTGGCAGTAGTATTATGCCAGAAAAGTTTTTAGAGCCACATGATGTGCGACGCTGGTTAGATTTGCATGGTGACAATGAGTCGCGCGTGGTTTATAAACATGCTTGCATGGAATCTGCCATGGGCTTGACTGGCAAGCAAGTCATTCACCCAGGCCATATACATTTATGTAAAACCGCATATACGCCATCACCGACTGAAGTTAATCAAAAAGTTCGTATTTTAAAGGCAGCAATTGAAGCGGATGCCCTGCTTGGCGGTGCGATTAAATTTGAAGGTGAGATGTTAGATCCACCTATGTTTGGTAAAGCGCTGCAAACTTTATTGCGCGCCCATGCATTACGTGCACTCAATCCGGAAGATATGAATTTCGCTGTACATGTACTTGAGCTGTTACCTGCCCAGGTGGTTCGACAAAATTGGCCATACGGAGTATTACTATGAGTACATTTAAGCCTTTCGCTCCTTGGGAATGGAAAGTTCCTAAGCAATTTAATATTGGTGTGGCTTGTACTGATAAGCATCTCAATACACCTGTAGCGAAAACCATTGCCATGATTGTAGAGGATGATGTTCTTGGTACGGCTCAGATCAGTTTTGAGGAGCTAGCCAAGCGTACGGATCAGTTTGCTCAGTTATTGATTAACTTAGGGATTACATTAGGCGATCGTGTATTAATTCGTTTGCCCAATTGTTTAGATTATCCAACCGCATTTCTGGGAGCGATGAAGCGTGGTGCAATTGCGGTGCCTACCTCAACCCTGCTGACTCCTGAAGAAGTAGCCTACTTAGCTCGAGATTCAAGTGCTACGGTATTAGTTACCGATAAGGCTGCATGGCCTCAGCTGCAAGATCATTTGAATGATTTACCGAATTTAAAACATATTTTCTTATCTGGTTTAGGCGATGTAAGTGCACATTCAAGTTTGAGTGTGCGCGACTTGGATGCATCATTAGCTGCTATTACAACCTGTGAGCCAGCACAATTAACGGCTGCTGATGATCCTGCATATTTAGTTTATACGTCAGGCACTACTGGTTATCCTAAAGGTGTTTTGCATGCCCATCGCGCTTTGATTGGCCGTGAACCTGCTTCTAAGTATTGGTTTAACTTTTCTAATGAAAGCCAAGATCGTATTATGCATTCGGGTAAGTTTAATTGGACCTATGTGCTTGGTTCAGGCTTGATGGATCCATTGTATTTAGGCAAAACAGTGATTGTGCATGAAGGTAAAAACGATGCAGATACTTGGACACGTTTGATTGCAAAACATAGTGCCACAATTTTTGTGGGTGTGCCGACAATTTACCGTCAAATTATACAAAAATGCAAAGCCTTGCAGGCGGATGTGCCAACGTTGCGTCATTGTATGAGTGCCGGTGAGCATTTATCTGATGAAGTATTGCAGCAGTGGCGTGAGCGCTTTGGCGTGGATATTTATGAAGCGGTTGGTATGAGCGAGTTTTCATACTATTTGTCGCAATCTGTTTCTCGTCCAATTAGAGCTGGATCAGCCGGCTTTCCTCAACCTGGTCATGATATTCAATTATTAGATCCTGAAACTTTACAAGCGGTAGCTATCGGAGAAGAGGGTATGATTTGTGTGCAGGATAATGACCCAGGTTTATTTCTGCGCTACTGGAACCTGGATGAAGAAACGGCTAAGTACAAACATGACGGTTGGTTTTTTACTGGAGACTATGCGCGCTATGACGTAGATGGTTATATTTGGTTTTTAGGGCGTAAAGATGACATTATCAAAAGCTTTGGATATCGTGTTTCTCCCTATGAAATCGAGCGTGTATATAAATCACATCCAGCTGTAGCAGATTGCGCTGCCGTGGGTGAAGAATTAGAAAAAGACAAGTTGCTTGTAGTGACTTATGTGATTTTGCAACTAAATGCTGAAGTGACAGCCGATGAGTTACTAAGCTTTGGAAAGCAGCATTTAGCTGCTTATAAAGCACCGAAAACCGTGTATCTAACCAAAGATTTTCCGCGCACTAAAAATGGAAAGATTTTACGTAAAGATATTAATAATAAACTAGCGTATGCCAAGTCAGCGCGTTAATATTGACGATTTAATTTCAGCCACTTACTATAAAAATAGGCCGCTACATTGACCATTGTTTATCAAGAAGATTTTATTCAAAGCATAGCAGATGCGTTGCAATATATTTCTTATTATCATCCTTTAGACTATATACAGGCCTTGGGTCGTGCTTATGATGCCGAACAGTCGCCGGCTGCTAAAGATGCGATTGCCCAGATTTTAACCAATTCAAGACTCTGTGCTGAAGGTAAGCGACCTTTATGTCAGGATACTGGCATAGTTGTTGCATTTGTTAAAGTGGGTATGCAGGTGCAATGGAATGTGAAATTAGGTTCAACGTTGATGGATATTGAGCAAATGGTAAATGCTGGCGTCAGCCGTGCTTATCTATTGCCTGATAATAAATTACGGGCATCTATTGTGAGTGATCCAGCTGGAAAGCGTGCAAATACAAGAGATAATACGCCAGCGATAGTGCATATTTCATTAGTGGCGGGTGATAAAGTAGAGGTTAGTATTGCTGCAAAAGGTGGTGGATCAGAGAATAAAGCAAAGCTAGCGATGTTGAATCCGAATGATAATATTGTGGACTGGATTTTAGAGGTTGTGCCCCAAATGGGGGCAGGTTGGTGTCCTCCTGGGATGCTTGGCATCGGTATTGGTGGCAGTGCGGAAAAAGCGATGTTATTAGCTAAAGAGGCATTAATGGAGCCGATCGATATACATGAACTCAAAGCACAAGGTGCAAGTAATAGGATTGAGGAGTTGCGCTTAGAGATTTTTGAGAAAGTAAATGCGCTAGGCATAGGCGCTCAGGGTTTAGGTGGTTTAGCCACAGTGCTCGATGTGAAAATTTTGGATTACCCGACCCATGCTGCAAGCTTGCCGGTGGCCATTATCCCAAACTGTGCTGCTACTCGCCATGTGCATTTTGAATTAGATGGTAGTGGGGCTGCTGAACTAGAAATACCAAACTTAGATGATTGGCCAAAGGTGCAATGGTCACCAAGCGCTGATTCACTGCGAGTGAATTTAGATACTATTACAAGCGCAGATATACAAGCTTGGCAGCCAGGACAAACTTTATTATTGAACGGGAAATTACTAACCGGTCGAGATGCTGCACATAAACGTATTGCTACAATGTTGGCCAAAGGTGAGAAGTTACCTGTAGATTTTAGTAATCGCTTTATTTATTATGTAGGTCCAGTAGATCCCGTGCGTGATGAGGCGGTTGGGCCAGCGGGACCAACCACTGCGACGCGAATGGATGGTTTTACTGAGATGATGCTCAGCCAAACTGGCTTGCTAGGAATGGTAGGAAAAGCTGAGCGCGGTGATGAGACTATTGCCGCAATTGCCAAACACCGTTCGATTTACTTGACGGCTGTCGGTGGTGCTGCTTATTTGGTGAGTAAGGCGATAAAGAAAGCCGAAGTTCTAGCCTTTGCAGACTTAGGTATGGAAGCAATATACGAGTTTACTGTCCAAGATATGCCTGTAACGGTTGCGGTGGATAGTAAAGGTGTCTCCGTGCATGCTACTGGCCCTGCGTTATGGAAGGCAAATATTGCTGCAGAAAAACGGGTTCGGCATCCGCAAATAGAAATTACTGAGATTTAGTATATTGCGTGCATGATATGTTGAATTTAAGATTACTTATTACTGTAGTTTTAATGAGTCTATGCCACTTCTCTAGTGCAAATGAGTTGTTGTCGAGTTTGGTAGAGTCTGAGTATTCTGGTCCTAGTGTTGAAGACAATATTTTATTAATGGACACCGATAAAAATGGCTATGTTGATGTATTTGAAATGCATGCATTTTTAGAAAAAATGCATGGTAAGGACTACAAAAAAACATTATTCGATAAGTGGGAGTCATCAGTCGGAGGCAATAGCTGTAGCTCGCCATTTTCTAAACAGTTTTACTTAAAATAACGATTTAAAATAGATAATCTCAGCAACATAGGCATGACGCCATTTGCTACTTGTATAATAAACACATCCAATTTATATAACTTAAGACGCCTACAACATGTTAAAAGCCTATGCCGCACACGTGCAAGAACGTGCAATCCAAAATTTACCTCCTTTGCCGTTAAGCGCAGAGCAAGTCTCGCTTCTTGTTGAGTTACTAAAAAATCCACCTGTTGGTGAAGCTGAAAATCTGTTGGATTTAATTAGCAATCGCACGCCCGCTGGTGTTGATCAAGCTGCTTATGTCAAGGCTGCATTCCTATCAGATTTAGCAGTGGGCAAAGCAAAATCTCCAGTCATTAGTCCTGAGGCCGCAGTGCATTTACTTGGCACTATGCTCGGTGGTTATAACGTGCAGGCTTTAGTAAGCCTTTTAGATACGTCATTGGCGGAGGCTGCGGTCACTTCTTTATCTAATACAATTTTGATGTTTGATGCTTTTCATGATGTAGACGAAAAAATGAAAGCAGGCAATGTACATGCTAAGAAATTGATTGAGTCTTGGGCTAATGCCGAATGGTTTAGCAATGCGCCAGTACTAGAAGCCGAAATTAAAATGGTGGTATTTAAAGTAGAGGGTGAAACTAATACTGATGACTTAAGCCCAGCGCAAGAGGCTTGGAGCCGTCCAGACATTCCTTTGCATGCCAAATCAATGTTGGTGAGTAAAATGCCTGATGGCTTAAAAGTGATTGAAACTCTTAAACAAAAAGGTTTTCCTTTAGCCTATGTCGGTGATGTGGTTGGCACCGGTTCTTCACGCAAATCAGCCATCAACTCATTGCAATGGTTTATGGGTAGAGATATTCCAAATATACCGAATAAGCGGACCGGCGGCATAATTTTAGGCAGTAAAATTGCGCCTATTTTCTTTAATACGGCAGAAGATTCCGGGGCATTGCCGATTCAATGCGATGTGTCCAAGCTAAAAATGGGTGATGTGATCACTATCAAACCTTATACTGGCCAGATACTTAATGCAGCAGGTGAGGTTGTTTCTAGCTTTGATTTAGCGCCATTGACTTTACCTGACGAGGTACGGGCCGGCGGTCGCATTTCATTGATTATTGGTCGTGGTTTAACGAGTAAAGCACGGCAAGCTTTAGGCTTAGAATTATCGACTTCATTTATTAAATCAATGCTACCTAAAAATACTGGTAGGGGTTATACCTTGGCGCAAAAAATGGTGGGAAGAGCATGTGGCTTGCCTGAAGGAACTGGCGTTCGCCCAGGTAGCTACTGTGAACCTAAAGCTACCACCGTGGGTTCGCAAGACACTACTGGCGGGATGACACGGGATGAGTTGAAAGAACTTGCTTGTTTGGGTTTTAGTGCGGATTTGGTGATGCAAAGCTTCTGCCATACTGCAGCTTATCCGAAGCCGGTGGATGTTAAACTGCAACATACTCTTCCTGAATTTATGTCTAGTCGTGGTGGTGTTTCTCTGCGACCTGGTGACGGTATTATTCACTCTTGGATTAATCGTATGATTCTTCCAGATACTGTCGGTACAGGCGGTGACTCTCATACGCGCTTCCCAATGGGTATTTCCTTCCCTGCCGGCTCTGGGTTGGTGGCTTTCGCCGCCGCAATGGGTGCTATGCCTTTGGATATGCCAGAATCAGTACTTGTTCGCTTCAAAGGCGCTATGCAGCCAGGCATTACGCTACGTGACTTAGTGAACGCTATACCTTATGTCGCCATACAAAAGGGTGAGCTTACAGTTGGTAAGCAAGGTAAAAAAAATGTATTTAATGGTCGTGTTTTGGAGATAGAAGGCTTACCAGATTTAAAAGTAGAGCAAGCGTTTGAATTTGCGGATGCTTCTGCAGAACGCTCAGCCAATGGTTGTACGGTGAAGTTAAATAAAGAGCCTGTTATTGAGTACTTAACTTCTAATATCGTGCTGCTTCAAAATATGATTGATAATGGTTATGAGGATGCACGTTCTTTACAGCGTCGAATTAACAGTATGCAAGCGTGGTTGGCTAATCCTGAACTGTTGTCAGCCGATGTGGATGCTGAATATGCTTACATTATTGAAATTGATTTGAATGAAATTAAGGAGCCATTAGTGGCTTGTCCGAACGATCCTGATGACATTAAGACGTTGTCAGCAGTTTCTGGCGATAAAGTGGACGAAGTATTTATCGGCAGTTGTATGACCAATATTGGTCATTATCGCGCTGCAGCTAAAGTGTTAGAAGGCGTCAGTAATATTCCTACCCGCTTATGGATTGCGCCACCTACACGTATGGATGAAGACCAATTACGTAACGAAGGTGTTTACTCAGTATTTGGTGTGGCTGGCGCGAGGACTGAAATTCCAGGATGTTCATTGTGTATGGGAAATCAGGCGCGGGTTGCAGATAAAGCCACAGTTTTCTCAACAAGTACACGTAATTTTGATAACCGTATGGGCCGTGATGCCCGGGTTTATCTAGGATCTGCAGAATTAGCTGCCGTATGTGCCAAGTTAGGACATATGCCAAGTTATGCTGAGTACATGGAAACCGTTGGTACTAAATTGCAAAACGTAGCTGAAATCTACAAGTACCTTAATTTTGATCAAATGCCGGATTATTCAGAAAGTATGGCAAAAGCAAAAAAAATGATTTTCATTGCGGAAGTTAGCTAAAACGGCTTAAAGTCGGCTTGAATGAGCTTGAGTTCAATTAATGACTACCAATAAAAATCTGAACAAAGTTAACGATATTTTCGATGAAAATACGCTTTTAGAAAAACCCAAGCGTGGCGCGTGGAAAGTCATGGTGCCGTTGACTATAGTGTTACTGGCTGTGATATTTGCTGCTTGGCATTTAGGGTGGCATGCTAAGTCGGTGACGGCTGGGGTTTTGTTGTTTGCAGGATTCTCACATCTTCTAGCTTGGTTGTTGGGCATGATCACGCTGCTACCATTTATTGGCCCATTGCTGGTAAAAGTACTCAGTTTATCTATTATTTGGCTATTAAATGCGGTTGGTTATTTAGTCGCTTATGTGGCTATTAAACGCGGTTACTCTAAGGATGTTTTGACGTACCGTGCGATTACTATTGCCCTGATTACGGGTATTGTGATTGGCTTTGTGATGGGTAGCTTACTATAATTTTTCGTGATGTATTTGGGAAAGTTGAAATAATGTTGTTCAGACATATTTGTATTTCGTAATTTGCAAACACACAGTAATTTTCAAAAGTGCTAGGATGCGTTGTATTAAAGTGTTGCAACCTAGACCTTTGTTTAGCTTAATTTGCAATATGAACTAATAACTATTGGATAAGCTCTACCAATTATGAACCTAAGACTGCGACTCAATTTACTAATTACAGCCTTGTTATTGCTATTTATGTTGGCCGTAGGCTACGTGGTTATAAAAGACACAAAATCTTCAATACAAGAGAGCGTAGAATCTTCAACACGTGTCACCACTCAACTATTAGATACCGTAATTATTAGTTCAGTACAAAATCCAGATTGGGGTTACACCCATGATGTACTTAAGAATTTTCTGCAATCATTGGGACATGTGCGTAGTAATGATATTAAGTTGTATAGCATGCAAGGCGAACTGCTTTATCAATCTCCACCATCTAAATATCGAATGAATCAAAAACCTCCTAATTGGTTTATAGATCTTCTCGATCCGCATGAAAAATCAGTGGCACGTTTAGTACGTTTTGGTCGGCTGGAAATTATTCCGCAACCGCTCGGAGCTATTCGTGAGGCTTGGAGCAAGGTTAACTATTTATTTATGTTGGGTTTGGCATTTTTTGTATTATTAAATGGTGTGGTTTATTGGACGCTTGGGCGCTCGCTTAAGCCTTTGGGCGTGATACTCAAAGCTATCAATAAAGTTGAGCAGGGTGACTTAACAACGCGTTTGCCAGAATTTCATTTACCGGAATTTGAGCGTATAGGCCATAGTTTAAATCGCATGGCAGAATCACTTACTGCTGAACGGCAATTAGAGGAAAATCGTCAGCTGACACATCTGATTCAAGAACATATTGAAGAAGAGCGACGTAGTTTGGCGCGTGAGTTGCATGATGAATTAGGCCAATATGTGACCGCAATCAAGACTTTTGCCGTAGGTATTGCCAATAGATCCAAAGCTCATGTAGGTAACTCTGATATGTTAATTATAGAAGCCAATGCCAATGTGATTGTGTCGGCGGCTAATCAAATCTATGATGGTATGCACAATATTATCCGTCAACTACGGCCTGGTTCTTTAGACAATTTAGGGTTGGCTGAGACTTTAAAAGATATGGTGAATAGCTATCAGGTTCAACACCCGAATATTAAAATTAACTTAAAGTTAAATGGTGATTTATATAATCTGGGTGAAACGGTGAGTATTAATTTATATCGCATCGTGCAAGAGTCACTGAATAACGCTTTAAAATACGCGCAAGCAAGTAGCATAGATGTTGAATTGAGCAAAAAGGCTAGTGGCGAATTGCAGTTGCATATTAAAGATAATGGGATTGGCATGGATTTTGAATCGGTTGATCAAAGTCAACATTTTGGGATGCTGGGCATGCGCGAGCGTATTCAAGCTTTACATGGAAGTTTTAATGTAAATTCTGCTCCCAATGAAGGGACTGCCATTTCGATCATTATTCCCAATTCCGCAGTGCAGTAGTTGCAAGTTAGCACAGAATTGTTTGAACTTAACAAACGCCAGTTGTGCCATATTCAGTAGCGTGCTGAAAAACCTTGGGGAAGCAATATGAATCAAATTAATGTCATGCTAGTTGATGACCATGCCGTGGTACGGATGGGCTTTAAAATGTTGTTAGAAATGGATGCTGATATTAAAGTAGTAGCTGAGGCTGAGAGTGGAGAGCAGGGTATACAACGCTATATGGAATTCAAGCCTAATGTAGTGGTGATGGATATTACGATGCCAGGTATGGGGGGCTTAGAGTCTATTGAACGTATTCTGGCTAAAGATAATACAGCTAAAATTTTGGTATTGTCAGCTCACGAAGATTCAGTGCATCCGAAACGTGTACTTAATGCTGGTGCTATGGGGTATTTAACCAAGCGTAGTGCAGCTGAGGAATTAATTAAGGCAATTAGAACTGTTGCTAGTGGAAAAAAATACCTAGAAGCTAGTGTAGCTCAGCAAATGGCAATTCAGCAGTTATCTGGCAATCAAAATCCAGTTGATGTTCTGTCCCCACGTGAGTTTGAAGTATTTATGGCTTTAGCTAAGGGCAAAACTACTAATGAAATTGCTGAAACCTTGTTCTTAAGTCCACGTACAGTGGGCACCCATCTCTACAATATTAAGCAAAAACTAAATGCTAATAATTCTGCGGAGATTGCATTAATTGCTATGCGTAGCGGTTTGATAGACCCTTGATTTTTGGTATATTGCACTATGTATCTGATAATACAGTTTGGGATAATTAAGGCTCTTATTTAGGCTGCCATTGGCCATGGGAGTTGCCAATTTAAGGGTTTTCGGCTAATCTCGCACATAGAGTGATATTAGAAAAATAATATATAAATTAGACACCTAATTCAAAAACTAGGAGATTTGCATAATGAAAAATCCATTAGATTCCATCTCAGGAACTGTAGTGGCAGGTTTAGTGCTCACTTTGGTTTTATATTTAATCGTTAAAATCTTTTTTGTGGGGGCTTAAATCATGGACTTTTTACCTGGAATAGCGCGTTGGGTGCATCTTTTATCAGGCATTACATGGATAGGTCTTCTTTATTATTTTAATTTGGTACAAATGCCAGCGTTAAAAGATGCTGGTGCAGATGGAACAGCAGCAGGCATTACTAAACATATAGCGCCACGCGCTTTGTTTTGGTTCCGTTGGGCAGCCGTTGCCACTTGGGTAGCTGGTGCTTGGTTGCTTGGTAAAGGCTTTGTGGATGCAGCTTTGCTTCGTAATGGATATGCAGCAATAGGTCTAGGTGCATGGTTAGGTACAATTATGTTGTTTAATGTTTGGGTGTTAATTTGGCCAAACCAACAAAAAATATTAGGTATGAAGCCAGCAACTGATGCTGAAAAAACAGTTGCCCGCCGTGTAGCAATGTTGGCATCACGCACTAATATGCTGCTTTCAATCCCAATGATATTCTTTATGGCTAATGGCCTTTCGCACAAAGCAATTGTAGGACTGTAGTATTAACGCTATTTGATTTAAGTTCATGCATACTGCGGCGGCTTTAGCCGCCGTTTGCATTTTATTTAATGCAAACGATTAAAAATTAGTAATAAAAAGTGATCTATGACAACACATTTAATGAACACATATATGAGGCTTCCCATCACCTTTGTCAAAGGAGATGGGATTTGGCTTTGGGATGATAAGGGAGAAAAGTACCTAGATGCTATGGCTGGTGTTGCAGTGAATGGCTTAGGTCATGGGCACCCTAACTTAGTTAAAGCCATTAGCGATCAAGCGGCTAAGTTGATTCATGTTTCCAATTATTATCAAATTGCTGAGCAAGAAGCTTTGGCTGATAAATTGTGTGAAGTTTCAGGCATGGATAAGGTATTTTTCTGTAATTCCGGTTGTGAAGCCAATGAGGCAAGTATTAAGTTAGCGCGCTTGTATGGGCATAATAAGGGTATTGATATCCCACAGATTATTGTGATGGAGCAATCTTTTCACGGTCGTACGCTGGCAACTTTATCTGCGACTGGTAATAGTAAAGTGCAAGTCGGTTTTGAACCGCTAGTGACTGGTTTTATACGCGTGCCTTATGATGACATTGAAGCCGTTCGAGCAGTCGCTATAAATAATCCGAATGTGGTGGCTATTTTGGTTGAGCCAGTGCAAGGAGAGGGTGGTATTAATATTCCTAAAGATGCCAGTAATTACCTAGAAACATTGCGTAGCATTTGTGATGAGCATAATTGGTTGTTAATGCTTGATGAAGTGCAAACTGGGATTGGTCGGACTGGCACTTGGTTCTCTTTCCAACACACCAATATTAAACCTGATGTGATGAGCTTAGCTAAAGGCTTAGCCTCTGGAGTACCTATTGGCGCCTGTGTTGCCAGCGGCAAAGCAGCTACTGTGCTCACTTATGGTAAGCATGGCTCTACCTTCGGCGGGAATCCTTTAGCCTGCGCAGCAGGTTTGGCTACATTAAACACAATACAAGCAGATGGTTTGAGAGAAAATGCAGATAAAATCGGAAACTTAATTCGTGATGGTTTTGTTGCTGAATTTAAAGATAATGTTGCGATAGTGCAAGTGCGCAATGCTGGTTTGATGATCGGCATAGAACTAGACCGTCCTTGTGGCGATTTAGTGAAGTTGGCATTAGCGGAAAAGGTTCTTATTACTGTCACTGCTGATAATGTAGTGAGATTACTACCCCCTTTGGTAATAAACGAAGCAGAAGCCAAAGAGTTGGTGAAGCGCTTGTCGCTTGTGATTAAAGTGTTCATTAACAGCTAGTAAGCTTTACAATACATATCAACTGAAATTAACTAACGCGACATATCTTATGGCAATAAAACATTTTTTACAGTTCAATGACCTCAATCGTGAAGAGCTCGAATACGTCTTTGATCGTGCACGTTGGATTAAAAGCGAATTTAAAGCATATAAACCCTATTGGCCGTTACAAGATCGCACCTTGGTGATGATCTTTGAAAAAGCTAGTACGCGAACACGTTTGTCGTTTGAAGCTGGCATGCAACAATTGGGTGGTTCAGCTATTTATTTAAACACACGCGACTCACAGTTAGGTCGCGGTGAGCCGGTTGAAGATGCCGCGCAAGTAATTTCACGTATGAGTGATATGGTGATGATCCGCACATTTGAGCAAGAGATTATTGAGCGATTTGCTGCTAACTCTCGTGTTCCCGTGATTAATGGTCTGACCAACGAATACCATCCTTGCCAGATTTTGGCAGATATTTTCACCTATATCGAACATAGGGGTTCCATCCAAGGCAAGACTGTTGCGTGGATTGGCGATAGCAATAATGTATGCAATACCTGGTTACAGGCTGCAGAAGTGTTAGATTTTAATGTTCATGTATCAACACCTCCTGGCTACGAAGTGGAGCCGGAGCGTGCCAATCTATATGGCAATGACCATTTTGAAGTTTTTGCGGATCCTATGGAAGCCGCCAAGGGTGCTCATTTGGTCACTACTGACGTGTGGACTAGTATGGGCTTTGAAGCCGAAAATGAAGAGCGCATGATTGACTTTGTTGACTGGCAAGTCGATGGCGATATGATGCGCGTGGCGGCTAAAGATGCCCTATTTATGCATTGTTTACCAGCGCATCGCGGTGAAGAGGTCGCGGCTGAAGTGATTGATGGACCGCATTCAGTGGTATGGGATGAAGCCGAGAATCGCTTGCATGTGCAAAAAGCATTAATGGAGTATTTGCTACTTGGACGCGTGAAGTAATTGCATCTGACAGGTTTTTAAATAAGTGAGTTGAGTTTAATTAGGATATTTAGTAATGAGTACCATGAAAAAAGAAATTAAAAAAGTTGTATTAGCCTATTCCGGCGGTCTAGATACCTCGGTTATTTTAAAGTGGCTACAAGATGAATACCACTGTGAAATCGTTACTTTTACTGCTGATTTAGGTCAGGGAGAAGAGCTTGAGCCGGCTCGCGCTAAAGCGATGGCAGCTGGAGTTAAAGAAATTTATATTGATGATGTGCGTGAAGAGTTTGTTCGTGATTTTGTATTTCCTATGTTCCGTGCTAATACTGTTTATGAAGGTGAATATTTACTAGGCACTTCAATTGCTCGGCCATTAATTGCTAAGCGTTTAATTGAAATTGCGGCTGAAACTAATGCTGATGCAATTTCACATGGTGCAACTGGCAAGGGTAATGACCAAGTACGCTTTGAGTTAGGTGCTTATTCTTTAAACCCAAATATACATATTATTGCGCCATGGCGTGAGTGGGATTTGTTGTCGCGTGAAAAGTTAATGGCTTATGCCGAGAAGCATGGTATTGAAGTAGATATGAAGCACAAGCAAGGGGGAAGCCCATATAGTATGGATGCAAACTTATTGCATATTAGCTATGAAGGTCGTCATCTAGAAAATCCAGCAGCAGAGGCCGAAGAATCAATGTGGCGCTGGACTGCTAGTCCAGAGAAAGCCCCAGATGCAGCCGAATATTTAGATATTGAATACGTTAACGGTGACCCCGTTTCTCTTAATGGTGAATCGATGCGCCCGCATGAGCTTTTGGCTCACCTAAATAAAATCGGCGGCAAGCATGGTATAGGACGCTTGGACCTTGTTGAGAATCGTTACGTAGGTATGAAGTCACGAGGTTGTTATGAGACGCCTGGAGGCACCATTATGTTGAAGGCGCATAGAGCTATCGAGTCGATTACTTTGGATCGTGAAGTTGCACATTTAAAAGATGATTTAATGCCACGCTACGCTAGTATGATTTATAACGGCTACTGGTGGAGTCCTGAACGTGTGGCACTGCAAACTCTGATTGATCATACGCAAACTGTGGTTAACGGTTGGGTGCGGGTTAAGCTTTATAAGGGCAACGTTATCGTGACCGGTCGCGATAGTAAAACCAACTCATTATTTGATTCTACGATTGCAACCTTTGAAGACGATAAGGGTGCTTACGATCAAAAAGATGCGGCTGGATTTATTAAGTTGAATGCTTTGCGGTTGCGTATTGCAGCTAATCTAAAGAAAAGGCTGTAAGTTATTTGAAAAAATGCACCTTAATCAGTTGGAGGTTTAGTCCAACTTTTGGGGTGCAGTTCAGGAATTGCATTTTTTTGCCTAAATTTTGTTAATTTTCTGCTTTTCACCTATATGACTTGCACCACGTTTCTTCGCTAATATTACTTGTTTCTGCCGTTCTATAAGGCTTGCGCGTTTTTCTTCCGAGATTTTTTCATAACAATACGGGCAGGAAATGCCAGCAGTATATTGGGCGCTTTGCATTTCAGTTGGAGATAGTGGATGGCGACAGGCGTAACACTGGTCGAATTCACCAACTTCTAAGTTGTGTTTCACCGCTACCCGTTGATCGAATACGAAGCATTCGCCTTTCCAGAGGCTTTCTGCTTCAGGCACGGTTTCTAGATATTTTAAAATACCACCTTGTAAGTGAAATACTTCTTCAAAACCTTGCTCCATCATATATGAGGATGCTTTTTCACAGCGGATGCCACCAGTGCAGAACATAGCAACTTTTTTATGCTTAGTTTTATCATAGTTCTGTGCAACGAAGTTAGGAAACTCTCGAAATGTAGTTGTTTTAGGGTCGATTGCACCTTTAAAAGTTCCGATATCAACTTCATAGTCATTGCGGGTGTCAATTAAAACCACATCGGGATCGGAAATCAACGCATTCCAATCTTCTGGTTTGACATAAGTGCCTACTAATTTGGTTGGGCTAACCCCAGGAACGCCTAGTGTCACTATTTCCTTTTTTATTTTTACTTTCATACGATAAAAAGGGTGCTCATTAGCATAAGACTCTTTATGCTCTAAATCAGAAAAGCGATTGGCAAATAGTGGATCGGTTCGTAAGTAATCTAGTACGCGATGTATGTCATCTGCAAGACCGGCAATAGTGCCATTAATTCCTTCTTCAGCTAGAAGTAATGTACCTTTGATATGGTTGTTGTTGCAGGCATTAAGAATAGGTGATTGAAGCGCTTGGTAATCAGGCAAGCTGACGAATTTATACAATGCGGCAGTTAAATATTGTGGTGTTGAATGATCTGACATGGTTGTGGCTATATTTGCAAAGATGCTATTTTAGCACTTGCGAACGCTAAGCTGAAATAAGCAAAATCTCACCGTTACCATTGCAAGCGGCATCACCCACCCACCTGTGAACCCGTTGTGAGTGCAAACTAGAAAACTTGGTATCAAACTGCGCTATATTTTTATACATTAAGTTTAAAAAAGGCAAGCTGTGTAAGCCGCAATCCTGCATTGTGGGTTGTAAATTAGGTTTGTTAACCAAGAGTAATGTGCCGTGCTTCATATTGAATCCGGCATAACTACCCACATTGCCCAGTACACCGATAGTGCCTGCAATCATACGGCTACCACAGTAGTCACCGGCATTACCTTCAATTAAAATCATTCCGCGTCGCATTTGATCGCCTGCACGGTCACCAGCGCTACCTTTCACTATCACCATGCCGCCACGCATACCTTTACGCAGCCCAGCCGTGGCTCCACCTAAAAATTCACCTGTATTGCCATCAATGATCAGTAAGCCTTTAAGCATATTACAAGCAGCAAAGGCTTGCGTATTGCCTTGGCAACGAATAATGCCACCATTTAAATTAAAGCCTAGGTACGCTCCAACATTACCTTCAACAGTAATGCAACCGCTTGCCATATGCGCGCCTAGATAATTTAATTTGTCTGTAGCATCTTTAAAATTAATTGTTTTTGTAGCATCAGCAAGCGGGGTGCCACTTATCTCAAATATTTCATCAACACGTAGTTGCGTTCGACCATAATTAATTAATAGACTGGCAATGTCGGTTATGGCCTTACCAGCTAAATTCTCTGGTGTCAGAATTGCACAATTCAATGCATAAGCGAGTTTCTTTGTTAAGCGTAAGTTAAGTGATTTCATACGTTGGTTGCCTGCATAATCTCATGTAACTTAAAGTGATGTGGACCTAGTTTGCCACCATAGTTACCAGCAGATATTTGTTTGACACCGCTTCTAGTGCCAAGTTTACAAATGGCGGCGATGCCCACCCGCATAGCCTTGGCAATATCATCAAAGCTCAAACCATCAATCACAATTTCCATTACACTTTCAATTTCAGGCGAAATTTCTGTTTTAGACACCCCTTTTAGGGTTGGGCAGAACGCGTCATTAGTGGAGGCAAACATAGTTTTGTATTTACTACCAACCTTAGACCCTGAGCGAACAACCCCTCCAGGGAAAGGCATGATGACATTGGGAATATCTCTCATGGCTTCAATGGCAACCTCTGCGGCGGATAAAGCTAAAGGTTGTGATGTGGCTAAAATAAGAAAATTACCACCACCAATGGCGCGAACCATGCCAGTGGTCTCTTCACATAGGAATTCGCCATCCATTACTGGTACGCGCCAGTAACGCTTTCCATCAATGAGCTTCGATGTCTGAAATCCATCACCAAAAAAGCGTAAATTTTTGCCCAGGTTGATGCGATCTCCATTCTCTAGGCCGGCAAATGCAGCGGCAGTGGGGCAAGTGAGCACGCATTGGCCCATACGCGTCTCTAACTGTTGCATTAACACTTTGCTACTCATAGCAAATAACAATACGCTGACACCAGGCCTACCATCTGGTGTTTGCGTTATATCTAGTGCACCTTCTATTCCAGCCTCAACACCACAACCAATCACTGAAGTGGCAAACCCAGTCATGGCATTTGCAGCATGGTAAGCCCATTTTAGATTTTGTGCGGTGATAATGACTCGCGTGGCCCGCATATTAAATGCTTCGGCAAAAGTGTCATCAATTTTTATGCTGTTAATAATCATAAGTTTTTAGGCGGTAGGGTCCCCAGTTTTTATTTTTCCTACCCACTCTTCAATATTAATGATGCCCTCTGCCTCAGCTTGTTGGAGATCTTTGGTCAGTAATACGTCTTGTACTAAATCTAGGCGCTTCCATCCAGCCAGCGGTGTGTCACAATCTGCTCGCGGAACATAGCGTGAATCCCGCACTTTACTCATTTGGTGGATATATCGCGGACAGTTTTGCCAGAATTCAGACAACTTTACACGCACGATAAAGTCTGCCTCTTTATATTCAGACATAAGCGGATCGTTTCGCAATATTGAAGCCGTGCCTTGCACGCGCATCCGATGCGGGGTTGAGAATGAGATAAACAAAATGCCTACATGCGGATTTTGGCTTATATTTCCCATAGAGAAAAACATGCCATTGCCGTCATAACTAGGAAAAGCCAATGTGGTACTGTCTACGACCTTAACGAAGCCTGCATCACCACCCTTGTATGAAACTGTGGGGCGCCCTTGATGGTCTACTGATGATAAAAAGAACATATCTAGGCTTTCAATAAAACCTTTAGCTTCATCATCAAATTCGGTTCGGCATACCAACTCTTCGACTCGGTCTGCCATATTGCGCGTTCCGAATTCATCCTGAATGCTACGATGTACTTCGCCATATAGTCTAGTCATTTTGAGATTCCTTTAAGTTAATTACGCTTACTTACAATAATGCTGCCACGTCCGTCTTGACTGATTTCTGCGGCATCAATTTTAAAATTGGCCAATTGCACTGTGTGGTACCGATCAAAATATTGCTTTAAATCTTGCTCAATGCTCAAATCATATTCAGGCTTGGCAGTGTAGGTCGCCCCCCAGGTGACCTTGATCACTTTGCCTGCTTTTACCACCAACTCCCCATCTTTAAACACATAAACTGGCTCTGAAAACATTGCTTCACGATCACTCTGCTCGTTATAAACGGCGATATCAGCTCCCGCTCCTACCCCTAGATGGCCCCGGTCATGCATTCCGATTAGCTTTGCTGGACCAGCGCGCGTCATAATTGCGATTTCATACAGGCTATATTCGCGCTCTAAACTTTTAAGATTGCTCATGGCTTGGGCGTCTAAATTAAGTTTTGCAAAAGCCTCATTGCGGAAGCTTTTATCCATTAATAAGCGGATTAGATGCGGGTAACTGGTAAATGGCGCTCCATTAGGGTGGTCTGTGGTTAAGAATATTCGCCACGGATCAGTGACCGACAAGAATATTTCTAATCCTATAGCCCATTGCAAAGCATTTACAAAGTTTTGA